>ERZ773035.106-NODE-106-length-68061-cov-10.495633_pt1 | contig 68061 bp, 51 predicted proteins | sample MGYA00511487_ERZ773035 | MGnify/ENA primary metagenome ERZ773035 (study PRJEB29015, sample SAMEA2737985) | human oral metagenome | biome: human oral; feature: human-associated habitat; material: dental | place: China | collected 2024 ... | reverse complement strand
TGTCGGGATACCAAGATTCGAACTTGGGACCCCCTGCTCCCAAAGCAGGTGCGCTAACCGGACTGCGCTACATCCCGATATTTTTTCCGATTATGGAGTGCAAAGGTAATATTTTTTTTCTACACCACAAAAACATTACGGATATTTCGATCACCTTACATCGTTACCATCGAACGACTACCGATTTATAGCTCTTTTATAGAGATAGGCAACTATATTTTAGTAGATAGTTATCTATGTTTTCATAGATAGGCGACTATATTTTTATAGATAGTTATCTATATTTTCATAGATAGTTAACTATATCTTAGTAGATAGTTATCTATATTTTCATAGATAGGTATCTATGTTTTTATAGATATCATACTATACTCAATAATAATCAAAAAAGCGGCAGATCGCTCCACCGCCCCATATTATATAATTACTATAAATCAAAAACATTTTTGTTGTCTAACGAGGATTCGAACCTCGACAAACAGAACCAAAACCTGTTGTGCTACCATTACACCATTAGACAATGATATCTCTAAGTATATTCACTAAAATTTAGAGTGCAAAGGTAGTACTTTTTTTTTATTCCACAAATATTATTTCCAATATTACGCACAAAAATACATATACATATCGTCCGTCAAAATGGGCGATACGATATGCCTATGTCGTAGACGTCAGTTTGCTCGTGCCTCTTCACATAACGCACGATACGTACCGTTACAGGCAGCAACACAACCTCGTACAGAGTTTTAAGGCATATTTGCGTCAGCATAAGCTGTATAAGCAGACGGTACGATATTTGCCCCAAGAAAGCTATATTGAAAAAGAGGAGCGAATCCACCGTCTCGCCCACCACTGTGGAGGCAACCGCCCGAAGCGAAAACATCTTGCCCTTCTGCAACACTTTCATACGGCTCATAACGTAAGCATTGAGCAGAGAGCCACACAAAAAAGCCACGAAACTCGCCAGACTTATCCGCATCGTGCTACTAAGTACCAGTTCAAAGGCTTCTTGGTGCGTAAACTCGGCTGTCGGCGGCAGCATTATGGCAAACTGGAAAACCAATATAGCAAAGGCATTCATCGCAAAGCCGAGCCATATCATCAGCCGTGCACTGCGGTAACCCCACACTTCGGCTACCAAGTCGTTGATGATATACGAGACGGGGAAAATAAACAGTCCGCCCGTAAGAGGAACTATCCAGATAGTCGTCAGCTTCTGCTCTACGATATTGGATACAATAAGGCACGTAGCGAACACAACGCCACAGATAAAATAGAGATTGGATACTTTTTTCGTCATATTCTTGTTTTTTTAGTGGTTATCAAGCACACTTCGCCTGTCTCGGCTGAGAGGTATTAGCCATCGGAGAGGCAGACACTCGCATTTCAATTTGTTTTGAACTTATACTTCACCTCTCGGAGTTGTTTGTTGGCTTTTACTATCTTGTTTTTGAGGTCGCTTTTATACTTTTGCAGCTTTGCCCGCAGCTCGCTATTGCCTACTGCCAATATCTGCACAGCCAATAGCCCCGCATTCTGCCCCGCATCGATACCGACGGTAGCCACAGGGATTGCGGGAGGCATCTGTACTATCGCCAGCAGGGCGTCCATTCCCTGCAACGAGGCACTTATAGGCAGTCCTATTACAGGCAACGACGTAGACGCCGCTATAACCCCCGGCAGATGTGCAGCCATACCGGCACCGGCTATTATCACCTCGATGCCGCGTTTGTCGGCAGAGGCAGCAAACTCTGCCACTTGGTCGGGTGTACGGTGTGCCGACAGAGCGTTCATCTCGAACGGCACTTCGAACTCATCGAGTATCTTTGCCGCTTTCTCCATTACGGGCAAGTCCGACGTGCTACCCATTATTATACTTACTTTCGGTGTCATAATATTTAGATATATTTATATTGTTATAATTTATCATCTTACACTTTTGATAGTACCATACTCGGTAAACTCCACAGCAGTATCGGGCTTATCGAATATCTTGGCGGGCAAGAAAGCAGTCTGCCCAAACTGCGGCATTACCACTACTTTATCTACCCACTGCTTATCGATATCCGATATTGTTATATCGGCTTTGGCTATATTGTTGTAAAATATTCCGAATCTTTTGGTCTTGCCCGTATCGGTATCTACAAGCTTGGTAGCGACCGGTGTTACCGATATATAGACGGGACTTCCCGCATAGTCGTCGGCATCCAATACTCCGACTACCGACGAGAAGCGAAATAAAACTTCGTCTTCGACAGCAGTTGTAGGCGCTACTCTAAACACACGGTCTTCGCTAATGATTAGTGTTTTTCCTACAAAAAGTTCTGTAAGTTTACGTTCGGTCGTTTCGAGTCGGTCGAGTATCTTTTGTAGCGATGCTCCGTCGTAGCCGCGTTCGGTATCTCCTGTCAATAGTTCCATACGGCTCTCTCTGATATCGAGTATCTGTTTTGCTGCCATCTCTGCCATTTTTTCCTCTGTGATAGCTCCCAAAGCATCTTCGTTGAGTACGGAGTAGTCGAATATTATGGCAGTATCTATACTCTTTGCCGATAAGTATTCGGTATCTCTCACTGCTTGTTGCAGTGCAGAGGGCATATTCACTCCGAGTATAACTCCGTGTATATCTGTCGTTATCTTATATGCTACCGATTTGGGGCTTATCTCTATGGCATACTGTCTGGTCGAATCGGGTACGGGATTGGATGTGAGCTCTATAGCATCTATTACGAACGATGTTTTGTCTGAGGTTATCGTATTATCAAACTCGAGTAGGCGTTTGGCATAGTTGGCGAATCGACCTGCACGCTGAATGCTTTTTCTGACTCTTACCGTCACTACCAACTCAGTTTTAGGGAGAAAATATGTTACACTGTTTTGAGGCAATACCGCTTGCGGCGAGATATGCACTACATTTGTCTGCGAATAAACCGATATCGATATACTGACAATCAATAAGAAAAATATCCTTTTCATACCAACGATAGCTATCCGTAAAATATTTGTTTCCATATAACTCTGCAGACGATGTTTGATTCAAAAAAATCGAACCCGACAACCTGCTATTTCGAAAATTTCAATTAAATTTGCCAAGTCTCTTTTTGTAACTTGCAAAAGTAGCTATTTTCGTATAAACAATCACAAAGTAAATACTCAAAAAATGGATAATCTTAATAAACAACTAGATGAACTTGCAAAACTAATCGGCTGTATCGACACTCTCGAGAGCTGTCGTATCGACAAAGACCGTTTACTCGACGTACATATACTATATTCTCAAGACATAGTGCTCGCAAAAGCAAAAAAAATAATCGAATCAATATCGGAGGCTATCGACAAACAAGCTGAACGTGTAGCCAACACATTAATTTACAGCAATAAAGGCAAAACCGAAAGAGAAGCTCCCAAAACTATTGAACCGACGATAGAGGTTGCCGAAAAAGAAGAAGTCCGTACCGTAGAAGTGAAAAGCCCGCAGCATCACGACGATTTGCCTGAGACAAAGAGTGAGCCTGTCATCGAAGAGCCTGTAAAAGAGCAAAATCCGAGTATTACGCCAACACAGACAGTGCTCCGAAATACGGAGATAAAAGATGGCTCACATGAGCTCTATGAAAACAAAACAGTTTCTACAACGTACACACAAAACAAAGACCCACAACCCATTGCTCCTAAAACGGAGGTACGCTACCCCACTTCGCACAATAGCTCAATAGACCTCAAAAAAGAGCTTGGCATAGGCGATAGATTCAGGTTTCAGAGAGAACTATTCGGTGGCAACGGTGAAAAACTTTCGACAGCCCTTACTACTCTCAACGATATGGCTACAATGGACGACGCTATCAATTACATTACCACTGTCTTACGGCTCGATTTGGAGAATCCTATTTCAAAAGACTTTGTCGACTTCGTACAAAAAAGATTCCGTTAAAAAGCTATCGATTTTATTGCTGTATAATATTATTATACTGATTAATAAACATATAGTATTACAGCAATACTTATATTCTGACAAAATGACACAAGAAGATTGTTGGCACAAAATGTGATAAATATCTCATCGCAGTCATCAATATTTTTAGGGACTGCTCTCTAATATAGAATTTTTAAAACATAAATAAATTAAAGTCAGAAAAGAAAATGAACATCAAACCATTAGCAGACAGAGTGTTGGTTTTGCCGGCACAGGCAGAAGAGAAGACCGCAAGCGGTATTATTATCCCCGACACTGTAAAAGAAAAACCACAGCGTGGTAAAGTAGTAGCCGTAGGTAACGGCACGAAAGACGAAACAATGATTGTAAAACCGAACGACACCGTACTGTACGGCAAATACGCAGGAACAGAGCTTGAGCTCGATGGCGAGAAGTACCTGATAATGCGTCAGTCTGACATTTTGGCAATCATATAATTTCATTTAATCATCAAAAAACTATTTAAGTAAAATCGTAAAAAAAACAAGAAAAAAATGGCAAAGGAAATAACATTTGATATTGATGCTCGCGAACAGCTCAAACAAGGTGTGGACGCTTTGGCTAACGCAGTCAAAGTAACACTCGGACCCAAAGGTCGCAACGTGATAATCGAAAAAAAATACGGTGCTCCGCAAATCACCAAAGACGGTGTAACGGTAGCTAAAGAGATAGAGCTCGAAGATTCGGTAAATAATCTCGGAGCACAACTCGTAAAAGAGGTAGCTACCAAGACAGGCGACGCCGCAGGCGACGGTACAACTACTGCTACCGTTTTGGCTCAGGCTATCATCAACGTAGGGCTCAAGAACGTTACATCGGGAGCAAACCCGATGGACCTCAAACGCGGTATAGACAAGGCTGTTGCCGAAGTTGTGAAAGCGATACGCAAGCAGAGCCAAATAGTTGGCAACGACTACGATAAGATAGAACAAGTAGCTACCATCTCTGCCAACAACGACAGCGAAATAGGTGCTCTCATAGCCGAAGCTATGAAAAAGGTATCCAAAGACGGTGTAATAACCATCGAAGAGGCAAAAGGAACCGCCACTACTATCGAAGTGGTAGAAGGTATGCAGTTCGACAGAGGCTACATCTCTCCCTATTTCGTTACAAACACCGAAAAAATGGAGTGTGAGATGGAAAATCCCTATATCCTTATCCACGACAAGAAAATCAGTTCGCTCAAAGAGTTGCTTCCCATACTCGAACCTGCCGTTCAGAGCGGTCGTCCTCTTTTGATTATTGCAGAAGATGTCGATAGCGAAGCTCTTACTACATTGGTAGTGAACCGTCTGCGCTCGAATCTGAAAATATCTGCCGTAAAAGCACCCGGCTTCGGCGACAGGCGTAAAGAGATGCTCGAAGACATCGCTATCCTGACAGGCGGAATGGTAATATCCGAAGAGAGAGGTCTGAAGCTCGAAAGCGCTACTCTCGAAATGCTCGGAACAGCCGAAAAGGTAACCATCGACAAAGACAACACTATCATTGTCAACGGAGCAGGTAAGAAACAGAGCATAGCCGACCGTATCAATCAGATAAAGGCTCAGATAGCAGCCACCACTTCGGACTACGACAGAGAAAAACTCCAAGAACGTCTGGCAAAACTATCGGGCGGTGTAGCCGTACTCTACGTTGGAGCAGGTTCCGAAGTAGAGATGAAGGAGAAAAAAGACCGTGTCGACGACGCTCTTAGCGCCACACGTGCCGCTATCGAAGAGGGAATCGTACCCGGCGGCGGAGTATCCTATATCCGTGCCATCGAAGCAGTAGCCAAACTCAAAGGCGACAACGACGACGAAAAGACAGGTATCGAAATCATACGTCGCGCTATCGAAGAACCTCTTCGCCAGATTGTTACCAATGCAGGTAAAGAAGGTGCAGTAGTGGTACAAAAAGTATCGGAAGGCACAGGCGACTTCGGCTACAACGCACGTATGGACAGATACGAAAACCTACTGGCAGCCGGCGTGGTAGACCCGGCAAAGGTTACCCGTGTAGCTCTCGAAAATGCCGCATCTATCGCAGGTATGTTCCTTACTACCGAATGCGTGATTGTGGATAAGAAAGAAGAAAATCCCGCTCCACAAATGCCGATGGGCGGCGGAATGGGCGGTATGATGTAAACAATCAGAGCATTTTTGTATAATACAAACAATAGTAAAAGGGGCTGACGTTAAGTCAGTCCTTTTTTTTTACTTCGTAAAACATTCTTCAATAGGGAACCAACTCGTGACAGATCCAATAACAATATTTTCTCTTTCAGAGAGAAAAATTTAAAGTAAACAGGAAGAAAAAACTTTACGGGGTCATGGAGAAAAACAGATGATACTTATAACTGTTTTTTACGTACCGACGTCAAAAAAATTTATCTGTGATGTCAGCAATTTTGCTCCATGACATCAGTATTTTTTTTCTTACCAATATCTTTTCTTTAGCTACTTATAAAGTTTTATAACAACTATAAAGCATACACGATAAAAAAGGGACACTCCGTTTATCGAATGTCCCTTTTTATGATAAGAAATAATATTAACTATGTAACTACCAATTACACACCTCAATCTTTAAACTTGGCTCCGATGTATTGTCGGTTGAGTCTTGCTATGTGTGTGATAGATATCGATTTAGGACACTCTGCTTCGCAAGCACCTGTGTTGGTACAGTTGCCGAAGCCGAGTTCGTCCATCTTAGCTACCATTGCTTTGGCACGAGCTGCCTTCTCTATCTTACCTTGCGGCAAGAGAGCGAGTTGGCTCACCTTGGCTGCAACGAACAACATAGCCGAACCGTTTTTACAAGCTGCCGCACAAGCACCGCAACCGATACACGATGCAGCGTCCATAGCCTCGTCTGCGACAGGTTTCGGTATGGGTATAGCATTAGCATCGGGTACTCCGCCCGTATTGACGTTTACATATCCGCCTGCTTGCATAATCTTGTCGTAGGCATTGCGGTCTACTATTAAGTCTTTGATAACGGGGAAGGCACGGCTTCGCCACGGTTCGATAGTGATGGTTTCGCCGTCGTGGAACTTACGCATATGGAGCTGACAGGTAGTAACAGCCTGGTCGGGACCGTGCGGATGTCCGTTGATGTATAGCGAACACATACCGCATATACCTTCGCGGCAATCGTGGTCAAATGCAATGGGTTCTTTATGTTCTTGTACCAACTTTTCGTTGAGAATGTCTATCATTTCGAGGAATGAGGCATCGGTCGAAATATTATTCAGTTCGTATGTTTCAAACATTCCTTTTACCTTAGGTCCGGCTTGACGCCATACTTTGACTTTTATATTTATGCTTTTTTCCATAATATTATTACGATTTATAGTTACGTTGAGCACGAATGGTAAATTCGTATTTTAAATCTTCTTTGATTAGTTCCGGGTCTTGGTCTTCACCCTTATAGAGCCAGCAGGCAGCATACGAGTATTTGTCGTCCCGACGGAGAGCTTCGCCCTCTGCTGTCTGGTATTCTTCGCGGAAGTGTCCGCCGCACGATTCGTTACGGTTCAGCCCGTCGAGAGCCATCAGATAGCCCACTTCGATGAAGTCTGCCAGACGGAGGGCTTTTTCGAGTTCCACGTTGAAGTCTGCCGACGAACCGGGGATATACACATTGCTCCAGAACTCTTTTTTTATCTCTTTGATTCGTACCAGAGCCTCTTTGAGCGATTCTTCGGTGCGAGCCATACCTACGTTGTCCCACATCACGTGCCCAAGCTCTTTGTGGATAGAGTCCACAGAACGTTTACCTTTGATATTGAGCATACGAGTTATTTTGTCTTTTACAGCCTGCTCTGCCTGTACGAATTCGGGCAGGTCGGTGCTCAGTCGCGGTTCCTGTATCTGGTCTGCCAGATAGTTTTGGATAGTATACGGCAGTACGAAATATCCGTCTGCCAACCCCTGCATCAGAGCCGAAGCGCCGAGACGGTTGGCACCGTGGTCGGAGAAGTTTGCCTCGCCGATAGCGAAGAGTCCTTTGATAGATGTCTGTAAGTCGTAATCGACCCAGATACCGCCCATTGTGTAGTGTATGGCGGGGAAAATCATCATAGGTGTCTCGTAAGGATTTTCGTCTACTATCTTTTCGTACATCTGGAACAAATTGCCGTAGCGAGCCTCTACCACGTCTCTGCCGAGGCGTTCGATGGCGTATTTGAAGTCGAGATAAACGGCAAGACCTGTATTGTTGACGCCGAAACCTGCATCGCAACGTTCTTTTGCGGCACGCGAAGCCACGTCGCGAGGAACAAGGTTACCGAAAGCAGGATAACGACGTTCGAGGTAGAAGTCTCTGTCTTCGTCTTTTATCTCGGTCGGTTTCATCTTGCCTGCACGTAATGCTTCGGCATCTTCTTTTTTCTTAGGAACCCAGATACGTCCGTCGTTACGTAACGATTCGGACATAAGTGTCAGTTTGCTCTGATAGTCGCCGTGAACAGGTATACAGGTCGGGTGAATCTGAGCAAAACACGGATTGGCAAAGAAAGCACCTTTTTTGTAACACTGTATAGCTGCCGAGCCGTTAGATGCCATAGCATTGGTCGATAAGAAGAAAGCGTTGCCATAACCGCCTGTGGCTATTACCACTGCGTGGGCAAAGAATCGTTCGAGCTTACCTGTTATCAGATTACGGGCTATGATACCTCTGGCACGTTCTACGCCGTCTTTGTCTTTTATCAGCACTACATCGAGCATCTCGTGGCGGGTAAACAGTTTGACGCTACCTTTGTGTATCTGACGCGATAAGGCGGAGTATGCACCGAGCAGCAGTTGCTGACCTGTTTGTCCTCTGGCATAAAATGTACGCGATACCTGAGCTCCGCCGAACGAACGGTTGTCGAGCAGACCGCCGTATTCGCGAGCAAAGGGAACACCCTGTGCCACACATTGGTCGATAATATCGTTCGATACCTCTGCCAGACGGTATACGTTGGCTTCGCGGGCACGATAGTCGCCCCCTTTGATGGTATCGTAATAAAGACGATATATCGAGTCTCCGTCGTTTTGATAGTTTTTAGCGGCATTGATACCCCCTTGGGCAGCAATAGAGTGTGCTCTGCGTGGAGAGTCCTGAATGCAGAAATTGAGCACGTTGAAGCCGAGTTCGCCGAGCGAGGCGGCAGCCGAGGCTCCTGCCAGACCCGTACCGACTACTATTATATCCAGACGGCGTTTGTTTGCCGGGTTTACAAGTTTCTGATGAGATTTATAGTTTGTCCATTTTTCCGCGAGAGGTCCCTCCGGAACAGGTGTCGTGAATGCACCGTTTTCTATTTTTATTGAATCATTCATCTTGATTTTTAGACTTTTTTGTTTTATCGAATAAAGAATAACATCAAAAAAACATCGTTTTGTTATTCATTACAAAAGAGGTATTACCAGACATAAGCGGTTGTACCGTTCATAATAGCTTGGCCCCCGAAGTGTAACACAACAGCCACAAACAACAAAACTACCAAAGTAGCTACGATATTGCCGATACATTTGATTCGACCGAACCAGATTTTGTTGTTTAGTCCCAACGTATGCAAAGCACTCCATACACCGTGTGTGAGGTGATACCAGATAGCTCCCAGCCAAATAAGATAAATCACACAATATACAGGATTGGCAAAGAGCACACTTATGTAATATGCTCCGTCTGTTGCCAGCGACAAGTCGCCGATTTCGCCACCCATCTTGTGTGCAATTTCTACAAACTGCATTTTGAACCAAAAGTTGTACAGATGCAGCAGCATAAAACCGATGATAATCACTCCGAGAACAAACATATTCTTCGAAGCGAAACTAACCTCACCACGCGAACTTGCCACGTCGTAACGATCTCTGCCGCGTGCTTTGTAGTTCTGCCAAGTAAGTATGAATGCAAAAGTAAAGTGTAGCACTACCAACAAGGCGAGCCCCACAGTGCCGACAAGAGCATACCAATTTGCACCCAGAAAATGGCAAATAGCGTTGTAACTTTCGGGCGAGAGTATCGCCACAAAGTTCATCGTCCCGTGAAACAACAAGAACAGCACAAGTGCTATCCCCGTGATACTCATCACGAACTTTCTTCCGATAGAAGAATTAATTAACCACATAGATTTAAAATTATTAATTATTATTTTATTGAAAAATACTTGATAATCACTACAATGCTGCTCAGCCAAAAATTCACCAAAATTACAATTATTTTCGGGAATAGCCAAATTTATATAGATGTGCGAAGTAAGACACGCATAGTTATATTTATTAACACAATAGGACGCTAAGAAACAAACATTTGTTTATCAAATAGTTATAAACATCTATATCAGTTACCCGACAGCAACTGTTTTACCTTTTCCGATATGGTGCGTCCTTCGGCTTTTCCGGTCAATTCTTTGGAGGCTATCCCCATAACTTTACCTAAATCTTGCATAGAAGTAGCTCCTAATCTTGCTATTATAGCTTTTACGGCAGTAGTAAGTTCGGCATCCGACATCTGAGCAGGCAGATATCTTTGCATCACCTCTATTTGAGCGGTATATTCTTCGGCCAAATCGGCACGTTTTTGTTCCTTGAAAAGAGCAGCAGCATCTTTATTTTGCTTTACTATCTTAGATATCACCTTAGTAGCGATTTCGTCGGTAAGATTCCCCGATGCCTCCTTCGATGTTTTTGCCTCGAGCAACTCCTTTTTTATATTGCGTAAAGCAAGCAATTCTACTTTATTTTGAGCAATCATAGCTTTTTTGATATCCTCCGATATCCTGTCAAAAATGGTCATAATCTACTGTTGTTTAAATGTTTATTTATGTTTTTATTGTTATTTAAATCGTTGATAATAACATATTTATTGCTTCGGGATAAAGTTGGTATTCTATTTCGTGTATTCGGTGTTCGACCTCTTTGAGTGAGTCGCCGTGATATTCGAATGCTCTTTGCGCTATTATAGTTCCACCATCTATAGTGTTGTCTATCAGGTGCACTGTAACTCCAAACACTTTTACCCCAAATTCGAATGCCTCGATTATAGCTATCGCCCCCTTGAAAGAAGGCAAAAGCGACGGATGAATATTCAATATTCGATTTGGAAAAGCCTCTAATAAGGTGTCGCCTACAATACGCATATAGCCTGCGAGGCAGATGAGATGTATATCATTATCCCTCAACACATCCAGGATCTTCTGCTCATACTCTTTTTTCGAGCTATACGATTTGGGATCGAAAACGAACGGCTTTATATCCAGCCTTTTAGCTCTTTCCAAAACATAGGCGTCGTGTCGGTCGCAAACAAGCAACGATACGGTAGCCCCTTCTATTTTTTTATCTCTGCAAGCTCTTACTATCGCCTCGAAATTCGAACCATTGCCCGACGCAAATACGGCTATATTCCTGACTGTACTACTCATATCTATTCTTTATCGTTTTTTGTTATCTCTGTGAAACTATCGAAATCGAGTAATGGCACAACCACATCGAGCGATTTTCGTATCGGTTCATACAATTTCGATTGAGCCAGACGGTTGCGGTCTTCTTTGTGTGTGGTTTGGTAAAAAAACGACGTAATATTCAGAAATATACTTGTGAATATCAACCATTTGACTCCTCCTAAAATCCCTCCTAAAATTCGATTGAGCCACGACAAAGTCATAGCCTTCGATATCCGAGTAAACACACCCGCCAAGATTTTCAACCCTACGACAGTACCGACAAATATTATTATAAAAGATATTGGTTTTGTGATATTTATATTCCAATCTAATGCGGTTGATAGCAGATTGGCAATAAACTCTCCAAAATATCGAGATACAAATAATGCCACTATCACACACAATATTACGACTATCTCTTTGAAAAAACCACGGTACAATCCGTAGACTATACCAAATATTATGGGTACCAATAATATGTAATCTATTTTACTCATAATTAGTTTCTTACAACAAGATTGTCAAGATATGCACTATAATAAACGCTATATTTTTGTAGAGGATTTTTCGCCTGCCCTTTCAGTACAAACCCCAAACCATCGCGCACCAAAAATTGTGAACCACAGCTGTCGCAGACGGCTATCCCCATAGTGTTGCAATGTACTTTTATATTGGTTTTCTGTTCGTTGGGGCATGCCATATCGAACGCAAAATACTTATCTTCCATACTATGAAAAACAAGTATCCCCCCCAAACCCACTCTTTGAGAGTAATTTAAGGGAGCCGTGAACTCTTTGTACCCGCCAAATGCCTTAAGCTCCGGAGCTATCGCCGTAATATTAAACTCCAAAAATACAGGACAATAGGGAAAAGTATCGGTTCTTTTACAAGAGACCAACAATATCACGACTGGTAGTATTTTTAGATGTTTATACATTGTTTTTATGGTAGTTACAGACTTTTACTCTATATCCCGATATCGAAGAGTGCAAAGTTACAATTTTTATCACTTCTATATGTGTAGAAAGTTTATTTCCATCGAAATTTACCAAACAATCCACCAAATACGGTCATAATGATGTAAAAAGGATATATTACCGACAAAAAAGGGATGTAGCCAATCAAATATTTTTGATGCGAAAACAATAGAAACGGTATTAGCAATGCACTGTCGATCACTAACTTTATCACCCACAGCAATATAAACTTGCTATCGAATATCGCTGCAATCATCGAAGTTGCCATCGTAATACTCGTAAGAGTTACGAGTAGTGCTACAAAAACGGTTTGCACGTCGGTATAACTTCGGCTTTTCGACGTCCATCGTTTCCGTTGGTTGTAAAAAGCGTGCAAAGTATCGGCAGCCAAGGTCTCCACAAACCCATCTATATCTTTGAAATACACTACACTACCCTTTATTTCCTTGATATAGTGAAGCAAAAAGATATCGTCGCCCGATGCTTCCGTATCTACAAGTCGATTTTGAGCCTTATCCCATATCCGACGGCTAAAAACGAGATTTGCACCATTGCACATAATGGGAAACTTTCCAAGTGCCGAACACATAGTCGTTGCAGCCAACGAACTGAATTCCAACGCCTGAAGCCTTCCGAAAAGAGTATGATTATCGATATATTTTACGCCACCTATCATTAGGTCTACTTGGTCGGTAGACAGGCGTCGGCGCACGAGCTCGAAATAATGCCTACCGAGTACGCAATCGGCATCGGTACACAATATGTATTGGCTTGTACTTCGGGCTATTGCCTCTCGTAGAGCATTTTTTTTGCCGTATCCGTCGGTCTGGAAGGCTTTTATATTTCCGTGCTTTACAGCAAACTCTTGTAAAATATCGAAAGTACTATCTGTAGAGTGGTCGGATGCAAATACAATCTCGTCTATATCATCGATTTGTACGGCGATCGACGAAAGCAGGCGAGGCAGTGCGGTAGCTTCGTTTTTACAACATACCACAAGCGACAGACTCGGCTCGACGCTTGCAGATTCGTTTACCTGCGGTTTATATTTTATCCAAGCTGTAATACAAGATATTACAAACAACGCATACAAGGCTAATATTATGGCAAAAATCAAAAACATCTTCGTTGGTAGCGATAGTATCGAATGCGACTCTGCAAAGTTAATCGAATAATACGAATATACGTTGGGTTATCGACAAGAATCTCGATATGAGAAAAGCAATGCAGCACACCGACAAACTTTGTGGGTTAGATAAAATTGAATTACCTTTGCCCCGAGAACGAATCGTACGGAAGAAAATGAGAAACACTATCGACGAGAAGAGTATTGCCATAGAGAAACTAAAGGCATTCATCAAACAAAAAAAGATGCGGCAGACAGCAGAGCGTATACTTATTCTGAGTAAAATATACGACTACAACACGTTTTTCGACGTACAGACCCTTCACGAGCAAATCAACAAAGAGATGCGCGTAAGTCTGGCAACGATATACAACACTCTGGAGTTATTGCAAGAATGTCGCCTGATAATACGCCATAATTTCAGTTCGCAAAATGTGAAATACGAGAAGCTACCAACGGGTACAAGTACATATTACAAGATATGCACAAACTGCGACAAGGTAAAAGCATTCTCCGACGGTAAGCTCACAAAATCAATCGCCCTACGCAATACTTCGGCATTCTCTATCGTTCACCATACGCTCTATCTTTATGGCATTTGCAAGAAGTGCAGGGAGAAGATGGAACGGAAAAAACGTTAATTTTGTCAGTATACTATCGGTGGCGAGATTTTTGTAAGTATTGCTTCGATATATCATAATATTAATAACAAAAAAACAGATACAGACAATGAGCCTTTATTGGATTTTATTCATCGGTACAGCCCTCGTAAGCTGGCTTATCTCTGCACTTTTCAACAGCAGGATGAAGAAGTATTCGAAAATCGTCATCAGTAGTAACATGACGGGTGCGGATGTCGCTCGTAAGATGCTCCGCGACAACGGTATCGACGACGTGAACGTGGTACACACGGGCGGAAGCCTCACCGACCACTACAACCCCGTAAACAAAACAGTAAACCTTAGCGACGACGTCTACGAATCGAATTCGGTGGCTGCTGCTGCTGTGGCTGCTCACGAATGCGGGCACGCCGTACAACACGCAAAGGCATACGCTCCGTTAAAAATGCGTTCGGCACTGGTACCGGCAGTAAACTTCGCCTCGAAGTATGTGATGTGGGTATTGCTTGGAGGTATGCTGCTTATCAAAGTCTTTCCGCAACTGATGCTGGCAGGTATCGTGCTGTTTGCAGTTACGACGATATTCAGCTTCGTTACGCTCCCTGTGGAGATAGACGCCTCGCGTAGAGCACTTATATGGCTACGGAGCGAAGGCATTACAGACAATCAGCAGCAACCGATGGCAGAGTCGGCTCTGAGGGCAGCCGCTTATACTTATGTGGTGGCAGCGTTGAGTTCTCTGGCTACACTCGTATATTATATAATGATATACGCCGGACGGAGAGATTGAGGCGACGACTGAGGTCTAAAACTCGAATGGGCGACCTTCTCGCATATCGACGAAAAACTTATCCCAAAGACTGTCCGAAGAAGCGACACGGAAGGGGTAAGTTTCGTCGTAATATATGGGATGCTCATCGTATACAACGAGAGAAGTATAGTGTAGCGGAAGGTCTGCGGGACGGCGGAAAGTACCGGCGAGACGAACGCCAGTATGGAGATCGAACCAATTGCGGGGATATGGGTAGCCTACGGAAATCTTCAGCTCGAGCGAACGAAAAAGCATAATACTGCTATCGACAACGGGCACAACCGAAGAGCTATTGAGGGCGATGATACAGTAAGCATCGAGACGGTTGCAACGCTCCACAGGGCTAAGGCGTAGGTCGACAACGGGCACGGCACAGAGCTTACCGAGAGCCGTAAGGACGGTAGCAAACTCGAAGGCACGTTCTAAGCCATAAAGAAAAACGACACTACCGACACCTACTCCCATACGATGCAGATAATAAGCCGTAACGTCGCTATGGTGCTGAAGGTCGGCATTGGAGATATCGAGGACTCTGCCGCTCGGAGAGTGCCAACGGACAGCAAGTGCATCGTGCGAATCGGCACGGCGGCGGTCGATGACGTCGTAAGAGAAGTTCATTTTACCGAAAGATACATCGCTTTTTACGAAAGCAAAGTTACATCTTTTATGCGTAACATTGAAACAAAAAAAACAGACATACATTATACTACAAGCAATAAGGATACATGTATGAGAATAAATGACTAAATTTGCATCCGTTTTGCAATAAGAAAAATATTAGATACAAATCACAAAAACAACATCGTTTATCGCTATGAATAGAAAAAGATTGATTATGGTCGTGTGTATATTCACGACATGTTTATTGCTGTCGGCTCAGAAGAGATACCAGAGAGTAGTATCGTTGGTGCCGTCGATTACGCAGAACATATATTACCTTAAAGCGGAGTCGCGCTTGGTGGGATGCACAAGCTACTGCACCCCTGCCTTAGCCGACAAGAAAGAGGTAGTAGCCACTGCTATCGAGGCTAACGTAGAGAAGATAGTACTACTGAAGCCCGACGTTGTAATCGTCTCCACACTTACTTCACCGAAAGACATCGCTACGATGCGTAAGTTTGGAATCGAAGTCGTGGAGTTCGCTTCCGCAAAGTCGTTCGAGGAGATTTGCTCGCAATACATTGCACTCGGTAAAATGCTAGATAAGCAGACCGAAGCCGAGAAGACAATCGACGAGTGCAAGGCGAAGATAAAGAAGCTCTCGAAGACTCTGAGGTGGAACGTAGTGCCGAAGATATTTTTCCAGATAGGAGCCGACCCGATATTCGCCGTACTCGACAATACGTTCATGGGCGAATATATATCGATGCTTGGCGGAAAAAATATAGCCTCGAAGCTCGAACACGGTATCGTGAGCAGGGAGTTTGTAATATCGCAAGCGCCAGACTTCATCTTCATCACATCGATGGGCATATCGAGCGAAGAGGAGGCGAAGACGTGGAAACGATATACGACATTGCCGGCGGTGAAAAACAACCGTATTTTTATCGTAGATGCAAACAAAGCCTGCCAACCGACGCCGATAACGTTCATAGAGACGTTGGAGGAAATGACAAAGATGTGTAAACAGAGACGATAGACTATGAGCAGAGGAGTTCGTTGGACGCTATACGTGGCAGCGATGTCGATATTGCTTGTGGCGGCGATGATACTATCGCTTGCTACGGGCGAGGTATCGATGTCGATAAGCGATATTGTAAGAGCGTCGACCGACGAAGGCAGCGTAGCCTACGGCATACTTCACTACATAAGGATACCGCACACAATACTTGGGCTTGCCGTCGGAGGTAGCTTGAGCCTTACGGGAGCCATATTGCAGGGCATATATCGCAACCCGCTTGTGGAGCCCTACACGCTTGGCATATCGGGCGGGGCGTCGCTCGGGGTTACATTCGCCATAGTATCGGGGCTGCAGATGTTGCACGTGATGCTATTGCCATTGGCGGGGTTCTTGGGAGCGTTGGCGACGATGATAGCGGTCTATACATTGAGCATACGAAGAGGGGCATTGGATATAAACAGAATGCTTCTGACGGGAGTGATGATAAGTTTCGTAGCGTCGTCGTCGATGATGTTTCTGATGTCGATAGCGGCAGTAGAGGAGATACACGGCATAGTATTCTGGACTATGGGTTCGCTCGGAGAGTCGAATATGGTGTTGATAGCTACGATGATGGTAGCGGCAGTGATATGCCTTGTGGTATCGTACATATTCGTTACATCTCTGAACGCTCTACGACTCGGTCAGAGTAAGGCTCGACACTTGGGCATCGATACCGACGCGGTGATAAGGATAATGTTTGTCGTTACGTCGCTTCTGACCGGAATGTGTATCGCTGTAGCTGGTATCATAGGCTTCGTCGGACTCGTGGTGCCACACATAATGCGACGCTTGGTAGGCTCCGATTATAGAATACTACTTATAGCATCGTTCGTATGCGGAGGTATTTTCTTGATAATATGCGACGTTTTGGCTCGTATCGTGGTATCGCCAAACGAACTACCGATAGGAGTAATCACGGGGCTTGTGGGAGGTGTGGCGTTTATAGTCATACTAAGCAGAAGCAAGAAGAAGAGAACTATTATTTAGACTAATATGAAAGATACGATTCTCGCAATAGACGGTATAGAGTGTGGATACAAAGGCGGATTCCATATATACGACCTACGGCTCGATGTTCGTAGAGGCGATATGGTGGGAATTATCGGGCGTAATGGCTCTGGAAAGACTACTCTGATGAAAGCCATAGCAGGCGACCTCGCTGTAACGCGCGGACAGATACGACTCGAAGGCGTCGACCTATCGGAAATGTCGCTACGCGACAAAGCTCGTAAGATTGCCGTAGTATCGCAGTTTGTAGAGATAGCCGATATCTCGGTGGAAGACTATGTACTTATGGGGCGTGTGCCTTACAGAGAGAGATTCCAGTTTGCCGACCGAAGCGACGACTTAGCAATAGCCCGCCACTATATGGAGATGACCGGTATCTATCACCTCAGAGATAGTACGATGGCTTGCCTCAGCGGTGGCGAGCAACAGATGGCAAGTATAGCCTCTGCTCTGTCGCAAGAACCTACTCTACTCCTCCTCGACGAACCTACTTCGCATCTCGACATCGCTCACCAAGTGCGGTTGATGAATCTCATAAAGAGACTCAATACAGAGCTCAATCTATCGGTAGTAATGATAATACACGACCTCAATATGGCTTCGGAATACTTCAATCGACTCGTGCTTATGAACGACGGACGTATCATAGTAGAGGGAACCGCCGAAAGTGTGCTTACGCCCGACAATATCGAGACCGCTTACGGAGTGCGTATAGTAACGGGACGCAATCCGCTGACAGATAAAATAGCGGTATTTCCATACTCAGAGAGTATCGGCATTACTTAGATATACAGCATTAATTATCCAACTTTTTTTACTAATTTTGCCATTCGTTTTTTTGTAAAAAGTAAAAGATTGATGCAATATGGAAAGGGTAATGATAAAAACTGCCTTGGAGCGTAGAGACTTCGGCAATGAGATAAATGTAAAAGGTTGGGTCAGAACTCGCAGAGGAAACAAAAACGTGAGTTTCGTCGCTCTCAACGACGGCTCTACCGTCAATAATATTCAGATAGTAGTCGATGTTACCAAATTCCCCGAAGAGCAGCTGAAACTTATCACCACAGGAGCTGCTTTGTCCGTTTGCGGCCTACTTACCGAAAGTCTCGGACAGGGGCAGAGCGTCGAGATACAGGCACGGGAGATAGTGGTTTACGGTACTGCCAACCCCGAGGAGTACCCTTTGCAGAAAAAGGGGCATACGCTCGAATATCTCCGCGACATAGCTCATCTGCGACCTCGTACCAATACGTTCGGGGCTATATTCCGTATGCGTCATCAGATGGCAATGGCGATACACACGTTTTTTCACACTCGCGGGTTCGTTTATTTTCATACGCCGATAATCACGGCGAGCGACTGCGAGGGAGCGGGGCAGATGTTTCAGGTAACGACTCAGAACCTGTACAATCTGAAGAAAGACGAAAGCGGGCAGATAGACTACTCGTCGGACTTCTTCGGACAGCCGACGGCTCTTACCGTTTCCGGTCAGCTGGAAGGCGAGCTCGGAGCTATGGCTCTGGGAGCTATCTATACGTTCGGACCGACGTTCCGTGCCGAAAACTCAAATACCCCACGCCACTTGGCTGAGTTTTGGATGATAGAGCCCGAAGTGGCTTTCATAGAGATAGACGAGAATATGCAGCTTGCACAGGATTTCGTGCAGTTCTGCGTAAATTGGGCATTAGAACACTGCCGAGAGGATATAGAGTTTCTGGCAAAAATGTACGATAACGAGTTGATAGACCGTCTGAGATTTGTCGTGGAAAACGATTTCGTACGTCTCACCTATACCGAAGGTATCGAGATACTCAAAAAAGCCGTTGCCGAAGGCAAAAAATTCGAATACCCTGTGGATTGGGGCACAGACTTGCAAAGCGAACACGAGCGTTACCTGGTCGAAGACCATTTCAAAAAGCCCGTGATACTGACCGATTATCCTAAGGATATTAAGTCGTTCTATATGAAGCAAAACGACGATGGCAAGACGGTGCGTGCCATGGATGTGCTTTTCCCTCGTATCGGCGAGATTATCGGCGGTTCGCAGCGCGAAGAAGATTACGAAAAACTCCGTCGTAGAGCCGAAGAGATGGGGGTACCTACAAAAGATATCTGGTGGTATCTCGATACTCGTCGTTTCGGTACTGCTCCGCACTCGGGCTTCGGGCTCGGTTTCGAGCGTCTGATGCTCTTCGTAACAGGTATGCAAAACATCCGCGACGTGATACCGTTCCCTCGAACGCCTCACAACGCAAACTTCTAATATTCACGGTAATATTTTTTAGGTAAGGTACTGCTCAGGATAGATTTTTTTGAACTTTTTTGCACGACCGTAGATGAGAAAGATATTCGTTTTACAAGAAGATAATACTCTATCAGAGACACTTAGCCTATGGGCAAAAGGGCTTTCGGAAGCATTCAATCATGAAATAGAGACCATAATCTACAACCCGAAAGATTCGTCCGAGCAGTTTGCCGCTCGTATAGAAGAGGCCGATGCGTCGTTGGTACTAATAGAACTCACAAATCGAGGTAAAAGTCAGCTATATTTGAATCTTTGCTCCGCGCTTCGAGTTCCTTATCTATTTGTTTTTCCGAACGTTGAGTTTGCCGCAGAGCGCCTCTCAGTGCCTATTACATTTCTGGTAGAAGACAAAGAGAAAATTCCTTTTGCCTCTGCTTTCGGGCGTTTCTGCCACTCGGAAATAATCGTCTACAAACCAAAAGATTACGGCGACGGAGCACAGGAAACAATAAACCAAGCCCAAACACTATTCGATTCGTTTGGCTTGCATTATACTGTGCATCAGGCGAAAAAGGGAAGTTACGACGTAGAACGCGAAGCGGTGCGTAATGCTGTTGCCGACGGAGTATCGTTCGTCATAATATCGGCTTCTCGTCAGTATGGGCTCGACGATATAATATTCGGACCTAAAGAACGGAAAATACTCAAAACCACCGAAGTACCTATAATGCTTATCAATCCGCGAGCAGATCTTTATACTCTATGCGATTGAATCTATATCTATCTTCTCTTTTGTGAAAGAAGCGACAGTTATATTCTGATATTTTATATTGTACATTCGAATAAAACTAATCGTATCAATAGATTATATTTTGTTTTCTTTAATCCATTTGGCAATCGTTTCCAACGCTTTTGGCGAAAAAGTCTGTTCTATACTGCCATATTCCGACGGGACACCCGTTTGGCATTCTTGGAAGAGATGGTTTAATCCTGGCAGTTCGACGATTCGGAAGTTTTTGTTACCGCCCGCCTCCAACGCCTTGCGGATAGCTGTGAGGTTCTCTTTGGGCGATACTTGTAGGTCGCGTTCGCCATTGAGAGCTAATACTCTGCACTTTACTTTGCTCAGAGTAGGAGCAGGGTCGTATTTTACAAAATACTGAAACCAAGGCGATGTCAATTGTTGTAGTATGGCAGCCTGCCGCTTTTCTACCTCCTCGGGTGCGGCATCTTGTGCCATTTTTTGTACATTCTCTCTGATTAAGGCAGCGAGTTCGCTTTTCTGTTTTTTTATATCTTTGATATTCAATATAATATCGAATGATTTTCGGTTCGTTTGGTCTTCGGACATTCGTATGCTGTCAGGGGTTCCCATAGCTTTCGATATGTCGTTTGTTTGTCTTAGCAGCAACTTGTCGCCACGAATACCTGTCCCCGCAAGTAATACGCAGAATGCCACATTGCTGTTGCGTGCTGCCACCATTGGAGCGATTATTCCTCCTTCGCTATGACCTATAAATCCTATATGCTTAACGTCTACGTTTTTACGTGTAGTCAGATAGCCGAGAGCCGCTTCGGCGTCTGTCGAGAAATCTAAAGTGGTTGCCGATTGAAAATTACCCTTAGATTCGCCCACGCCTCTGTCGTCGTATCGCAGAGTACCTATCCCGTTGCGAGCCAGATAGTCGGCTATCACCAAGAACGGCTTGTGTCCCAATAACTCTTCGTTACGGTCTTGAGCACCACTACCCGATATAAGTATGGCTATCGGGCATTTGGCGTTCTTATTAGGCAGTGTAAGTGTGCCGGCAAGCGTATCGCCTGTGGTTTTATTTATAAACTTCACTTCTTCCGTGTAGTATGGGAATGGCGGTTTGGGTTCTTGCGGGCGTTTGGGTTCTGCCTGTACTGTTGTCGATTTTGTCAGGTTCAACGGTATTGCAATGCCTTGTGTGAAAGTTCCTTTTATGGTATCGTTCTCCAATGTGCCCTTGTATTCAGCGTTTAGCTTATTTACGCTGATAATCAGTTGATTATTTTTGAAGACCACATTGTCGCATTTTATGCCGAAGGCTTTTTGCGACGGGCTGTCGAGCGTTGCCGATAACTTATTGTCTTGCAATTGTATATTGAATACAATAGGTAGTTGTACTTGTTGTATTTTGAGCACTCCGCTCCAACTGCCAACGATATTGTTCTGAGCATAAAAGATTTGGAATACTGTACAAGCCAATAGTGCGGAAAAAAATAACTTTCTCATTTTTCTTGTGGTAAAATTATAATTATTAGTTGATTATGTTAGCCATTGTCCGATAATTAACGGTATTTACAAAATTAATAAAAAGATTAGACAAGTATTGGTCTTTTATGTGTTTTTTCGTGTGCTGTGTCGTTAGTTATGATGGATTTGTAGCTAAATGATTATTAATGGCACGCTTACTGCTTGCGATTTTCGTTGCAGGCTTTAACTCTTACTTTTTTTATTACCTTTGCACTTCGGTAATAATTCAAACAAAAAATACATAATCGTGTTATAATGGAACATCTGTCTGAACAGGAGCTTTTTAGACGCAATAGTCGCCATCAACTGCAACAAATGGGTATCGACCCGTATCCTGCCGCTCTATATCCTACCAATGCTTTTTCGGTAGATATAAAAGCCGATTTCGACGACAATCTCGAACCCAAACGACAAGTCTGTGTGGCCGGGCGTATTATGAGCCGTCGCATTATGGGCAAGGCGTCGTTTGTGGAGCTGCAAGACTCGAAGGGACGTATCCAAATCTATATCGCCGGTGAAGATATAAATACTGCCGAGCAGCCCGAAATGTACAATACGGTCTTTAAGAAACTGCTCGATATTGGCGATTTTATAGGTATCAAAGGCTTCGTATTCCGTACTCGTATGGGCGAAATATCCGTTCATGCTCAGGAGCTTACGGTGCTCAGTAAATCTATTCGCCCCCTGCCGGTAGTAAAATACAAAGACAATGAGGCTTTCGACGCTTTCGACGACCCCGAACAGCGTTATCGTCAGCGTTATGTAGACCTCGTAGTAAACGATGGAATAAAGGATATTTTCGTCAAACGCACCAATATTTACCGGTCGATGCGTGAGTATTTCGATTCACAGAATTATATCGAGGTCGAAACCCCCATATTGCAACCAATACCGGGTGGTGCAGCTGCACGTCCTTTTATAACCCATCACAACGCTTTGGATATACCTCTTTACCTGCGTATTGCCAATGAATTGTATCTCAAACGCCTCATTGTAGGCGGCTTCGAGGGCGTCTATGAGTTCTCCAAAAACTTCCGCAACGAGGGAATGGACCGCACTCACAACCCCGAATTCACCGCAATGGAGATATATGTAGCCTATAAGGACTACAACTGGATGATGGAGTTTACCGAAAAGATGGTAGAGAAGATATGCCTCGACGTGAACGGCACTACCGAATTGAAGGTAGGCGATAATATCATATCGTTCAAAACCCCATTTAAACGAGTAACAATGCTCGATGCCATCAAGGAACATACCGGCTATGACCTCACGGGTAAGACCGAAGAACAGATACGCCAGATAGCTCAGAAGCTTAATATAGAGGTAGACGACACGATGGGTAAAGGTAAGTTGATAGACGAAATATTCGGCGAAAAATGCGAAGGTTCATACATTCAGCCGACGTTTATCACCGACTATCCGATAGAAATGTCGCCTCTGTGCAAACGTCACCGCTCGAACCCCGAACTGACCGAGCGTTTCGAGTTGATGGTAAACGGCAAAGAGCTTGCCAATGCTTACAGCGAACTGAACGACCCCATAGACCAGCTCGAACGTTTCCAAGAGCAGCTGCATCTCTCAGAAAAGGGCGACGACGAGGCTATGTTTATAGATATGGACTTTGTCCGTGCACTCGAATACGGTATGCCGCCCACTTCGGGTATGGGCATAGGTATGGACAGACTTGTGATGCTGATGACGGGGCAGGCGGCTATACAGGAGGTACTGCTATTCCCGCAGATGAAGCCGGAGAAGAAACCGATAGAGCTTGCCGAAGAAGAGAAAACGGTTTTCGAACTGCTCCGAAAAGCCGAAAAGATACTTCTCGAAGAACTAAAAAGCAAGACCGATATGTCGAACAAGAAATGGGATAAGGCAATCAAAGGGCTGACCTCCAAAAAACTCGCCAAAGTGGAGAAGGTAGGCGAAGATCTTTTTGTTACTGTTTTATAATCAATTAAACTATTCTGATGCAATAAAGTCTGTAAATACACGTAATCGGAATACCTGTATGTTTATTCTGTCTATATAGTAGGTCGGAATAATATTGCAGTTCGAATAAATTAATTACCTTTGCAGCGTTTTTTTATAAACTATTTAATAATTAAATTCATACAAAAAATTTATGGGTAAAATCTTATCTTGTAAAAAAATTTCATTTCTAACAGCGTTTTTATGTGTAGTGACTTTAGGTGCTGCACAAGAATTTACAGTAGGTAATATCAAGTATAAAATCTTGGATAGTGTAAATAAGACCGTGAGAATAATAGACGGCAAATCTACCACAGGCAATCTGGTAATCCCACAAACCGTCGTCTCAAATAGTAAAACATATACTGTCAAAGAGATAGGCAACAATGCTTTCGAGGGAAATAAGAATATCACATCGGTCGATATACCTGCTTCGGTAGATTCTATCGGAGTATATGCTTTCTACGAATGCGAAGAGGTAAATGAATACGACCTCAAAGAAGGGCTTAAAACTATCGGAAACGGAGCATTCAATGGAGCTAAAAAAGTAATTTCTTTCAAAATTCCCGCTTCTGTAGTCCACATTGGTGAGCAGGTTTTTATATACACAGAGTCGCTTACACGATTTGTAGTAGCTCCTGCCAATACCAACTACACGGTAGACGACGACATCTTGTACAACAAAAGTAAGACAGAGATAATTAAGTATCCTTGCAAGAAAAATGGAGATACTTATACGATACCAAACACGGTGAAAATAATAAAGTCGGTAGCTATGGAAGGGTGTTCCAGACTAAAAAACATAATATTTTCGACAGGTATCGATTCCATAGAAGATGGTGCTTTTCTCAACTGCCTTAGAATAGAGCAAATTGACCTCCCTGCAGGACTCAAGAAAATAGGTAATGAGGCTTTTGCAAGTTGCCTAAAGCTACATACGGTAAACATACCTGCCTCGGTAGAAAAGATAGGTAGAGCTCCTTTCTTTATGAGTGGTAACTTAGAGATTATCAATGTTGCAGCCGAGAACACAAAATACTCTTCCGAAAACGGAGTCCTATTCAACAAAGATAAGTCTACCCTTATAATATATCCTAATGGCAAAACGAATGGTTCTTACACAGTTGCTCCTACTGTAACTACCATAGAAGAAAGAGCTTTCGCTATGAACAACAAATTAAAAAATATCGAACTTCCGGCTTCGCTCACAAAAATAAATACAGCCGGTTTCTTCGCATGTAGCAGACTGCAACAAATAATATGCAAAGCAACGACACCTCCTGAACTAGGAGGAAATCAAGTATTTAGAGGTGTAAACGTATCGAATGTGGTACTAAAAGTGCCTGCAAGTGCTGTCAATGCTTACAAAGCTGACAATGAATGGAAAAAATTCAAAATCCAAAGCGAATCTACAACCTCTTGTAACCCTGTAGAAAACAGCACCTGCAAGATATATCCCACACATACGGAAGGTACTGTATTCGTAGTTGCACACAATGCTGCAAAAGCTATAATATACAATATGTACGGACAGACCGTAAAAACGATAGAAATAGAGCAGGGCGAAAATAGTATCGATATTTCGGAACAGCCTGCAGGTAGCTATATCGTCAGAATCGGAGAAAACATATTTAAGATAATAAAGAAATAACAGACAAACACTTAACAGAGTGTTTCGCATAAAACTGTATTGCAAGCAATTGTAATACAGTTTTTTATTTCTGGTAGCCCGACAGATAGTAAACATACACAGCAAGCCGTATGGAATAATTTTGTAATTTTGCGACGTTTTTTGCAGTACGGTATTTTCACTCACTATGAAAAGGCGCCATATTATCATCATAATCATTGCTTTACAAGCTTTTATTGCTCCCATCGCTTCACAAGAGACAGTAAAAGACACAGTGGCACAGGCTTATAATATCGAAGAGTTCGAGATTGTGGGCAAAAAAAACATATCTGAAATAATCCCGCCAAGGCGCCTGTCGGGTATTACGCTGCAAAACCTTAATTCGCAATCGGTTGCCGATGCCGTCAGATATTTCTCGGGGGTACAGGTAAAAGACTACGGCGGCATAGGAGGACTGAAAACCATCAACATACGCTCTATGGGCACGCAACAGATGGGTGTTTTCTACGACGGCATACAGATGGGAAATGCACAGAACGGACAGGTCGATTTAGGACGATTTTCGCTCGACAATATAGAGAGTATTTCCATTTACAACGGGCAAAAGTCGTCGCTTTTGCAATCGGCAAAAGATTACGGTTCGGCAGGGACAATCTATTTAAATACACGCCGCCCCGTCTTCGCCGAAGATAAGACATTCAATATCAATGCTCGACTAAAAACAGGTTCGTTCAGCTTGGTAAATCCTTCGTTGCTGTGGCAACAGAAATTAACAAGCAATATAAATCTATCTACATCAGTAGAATATATGTATGCCAACGGGCGTTATCCCTTTACTCGCTACGATACCACGCTCGTGCGTACAAACTCCGACATCAGGGCTTTACGCACCGAGGCTACGCTCTACGGCTACACTCCTCGCGGCGAATGGAAGGCACAGATATACAACTACAACTCGGAGCGGGGGCTGCCCGGCTACATCGCCCGTAACCTATTCGAACATCACGACCGACAGTGGGACAACAACTTCTTCGTTCAGTCGTCTATTCGCCAAGCGTTCGGCAAATACTCTTTTCTGGTCAATGCCAAGTATGCCAACGACTATCTGCACTATATTCAGCCGGATAGTGTCATACAGTATATCAACAACATCTATCGCCAGCAAGAGCTATATCTATCTGCTGCACAAGGATATACCGTCAATAAGATTTTAGACTTTTCGCTATCGGTCGACTATCAATACAATTTTCTAGCGTCAGATATGCTCGGTTTTGTCTATCCATCGCGTCATTCGTTGTTTGCTGCCGTCTCGGGCAATCTGAGGTTGAAAAGGTTCAAGATACAGTCTGCCTTTATGGCAAATATCATAACCGAGAGTCTATGGTACGGCACAGCCACGCCCGACCGCCAAGCGTATTCTCCCTCGCTGATAGCCACTTATAGTCCGTTCGACTACTTCCCCATTACTTTTAGAAGCTTTGTGAAGCGTTCTTTCCGTATGCCCAATTTCAACGATTTGTATTATGTCGGCACAATGCTCGGAGCCTCCCATCTGAAGCCCGAATTTGTGAATCAGGTAGATTTGGGTGCCGAATATATCCTCAAAAAACATGGAAAGGTAGTCAGAAACCTCAATATAGCCGTCGATACCTATTACAACGAGGTTACCGACAAGATAGTGGCAGTGCCCACAAGCAGCTCGTTTCGGTGGACGATGACAAATATTGGGTTCGTAAAAATCGCAGGTGTCGACGTATCGTTCGACGGCGACTTTCGCCTTACCAAAAACCTGTATATTAATGCCTTGGCGAATTATTCGTATCAGAATGCAAGAGACTTTACCGACACGGAATCGACCGTTTACAAAAAATTCATTCCCTATGCTCCATTACACAGCTTTACTATAGCGTTCAATATCAATTATAAAGCCTTTCGGTTCAATTACTGTGTCATATACACAGGCGAACGCTACAACGGTGCGGCAAACCGCCCCGATATCGACTATGTAGAGCCTTGGTATACACACGATATTTCGTTAGGATACAATTTTGTACTCGGGCGGCTGGGCAAACTATACGTAAACGCCGACGTAAATAACATTTTCAACCAACAGTACGACGTAGTGCTCAACTACCCTATGCCGGGCACCAACTTCAAAATATCGGCAAGCTGGGAGTTTTAAGCTGATAGTGTGGCTATTCGTCGAGCATCAACGATACTTGTGGGAGGTATTCGGAGATGTCCGTATCTCGATTAAAAAACAACGTCATACCGTAAGGGGTCTCTTTTTCATTGGTTTTAACGATTATAGTATCTCTACCTATCCGACGAGCCAAGCAATAGAGTATATCCTGCTCTATATCAGGGCTATCGGCGAATATTTTCAGTACAGTACCATTACTGAGAGCAAAAACCAATCCCGATATTTCACCTGACGTACGATGTAGATACATTGGGTTGTTTTCCAATATAAAAGTATCTACAATTACACCGAAAAAATCTCTCGTAAACAATACTCCAGCCTCCTGCTCCATCTGTTTTCTATGAAAGTATTCAAAAACGGCATCCACCTCCGAGCCATTTATTTCACTTATCGTCAAATCGTTATAAATATCAGAAGAAGCAACGTTTATCGTTCTATAGCTTTTATAAAAGGCAGTACGATAGCCAAATTTAGCATATACATCAAACAAATATCGGGCGTCGGGTATAAGCCACGCAGCATCTATACCCGCTGCCATAAGTTCTCTATGTGTAGACTCAAGAAGCTGAGCCATATATCCACATCTACGATAATTTTTATCGGTAGCCACTCCCGATATATAAGCCGTGCGAAATATCTTATCGTCTACCTTGAATGGCATCTCTATCGCCTGCAAAGCCGATACGACCGCCCCGTTGCTGAGCCTTACCGTATGATTGATACTATCCGTATATATGCGGTCGAAATATAAATCTACGAACTCCGCACTATCGCCGAACGTATCTTGCCAGAGCCTCTTAGTCTGCTCTTTTACAGAGAGAATCATACTTATTTATCGATAAGTTTTGCGGTATATTTATCCAATATTTCTGCAGGATGATACGACAATTTTGCTTTGCGTAGCCCCTCCATTCCGAGATCTTCTTCGCGGTTGACAAACACATACTTAGGGTCGATAGTCTTTGCGAACTCATTGTTTATCATCGTATAAGCACCGATATAATTGGCATCTGCCTTTTCTACAGCCACATCGAACGTATTGCCATTTATGGGCGAGCCGTATGTGAAAGCCACTACCTTACTATCGACCAATAGAGCCCCCCCCAAAAGGTCTAACTCTTCGTAGTGGTCGAAAGCCCTCCGTATAGCTTGGCGTTCTGAGTCGAGTGCAATATACGTCTTGTCTTTCTCGTCTTCGTTTACACTCTTCCAATAGCTTTCGAGCTCCATACACTGAGGTATGATATCGGGAGTAATGGGAACAAATCTATATTGTGGGTAACTGCGTATGAACTGATGTATATGATTGCGTTTAGGTTGATATTTTTTACCCGAGAGACCTACTAAGTCGTCTCTGAGATATATGTAGTCGGAATAATCGCGATTGGAAGTAAAAGAGAATGTTTCGGGCATAGCCTCCTCTATGTCTGCTTTCATTTTGGGACTCAGCCCTTGCATACAAAAACGAAGGTCGTCGCCGATAGAGTCTTCTATCGCCTTTTCGATGGCTGTCTTCAAGTCGCATCGACCGAAAGGCATCATATAGAATGGTTTAGAGTGAAAACTGTATTTTACAAATAGAGAGCCCCCGTATTCGGCTATTCGGGTGTCGTACAAGAAGCTCCAGACAAATATATTGGCAAACGACAAGTCGCAATTTCTGTATGGCATACTCGATATATACGACTGCACAAGCCGTCGGTCGCTTGCCTGAACGGATCTAAATTCTAACATAATAGTACATTACATTTTTTCGCTACGCAAAGATAATCTTTTTATCGTTATCGAGCGAACAAACTTTTCTTACCTCCGACTTAAAAAACAGACGCATAGAAGATTACAAAAAAAACTGTCTTTCGCCCATACCCTATGTAATTGGTAGGCAAAAAAGACAGTCTTAGGTATATGAAAAATACTAATTCTATTTTATTTTTGCGACTGCCGCATTGAGTACCTTATTGTTACGTGCTCCCTTAATGTTCTTGACATCATTTACTTCTGCTATAAAAGCCACTACCGACATTTTATTTACATCGGTCTTTATACTTACTCCGGACTTACCTCTAATCTTATCGGGAATAGTATATGTATATTCCTTACTATAATCGCCTTTTGAGACACCTATATCTTCTCCCCAATTACCTGTAAGAGAAGCACGTACGACATTTCTATGATAGTAATTTTGCCAGTCGGTAATACCCGACTGCTCATATCCTTTAATAGAATCTTGTGTAATATACACATTTATCTTAGCATTCGGATACTCGTCGTATAGCCTGCCCGATACTTTTACCGTAAGCGTAGAACCCGATTCATCGAGCTCGGTAGTCAATTTCATACTTGCTCCGGCAGGTACTTCGAGCATTTTCTCTATATCAGACTTTTCAAATTTACCAACAAAGAATATCACTGCATCGTTATCTTTAGAACCTTCTCCGTTAATGTAAGTCCTATCCAACATTATTGCAGGAGCATAAGTGTTTTCGGTCTCATAAAAAAACTGAAGAGGGACACTTTCTTTAATAGTGAAATCGTCTTCATAATAACCAACGTGATGAGAAACAAAAGCCACCTTGTCTTCCAGTCCTTTGATATTTCTCAATACATGTTTTACTCCGGCAGGACAATTACCACATTTCTGACCTGTAAAATACTCTAGCAACACCACATTCCTCTGACGATAATTAGTATCATTGTCCGGTTCCTTAGGTTGATTTTTCTTACAAGAACTTAATCCTATTAGCAAAATTATCGCTATAAACAAACTGAAACTAAATAATTTCTTCATAAATTGATTTTATATTTTTATGTTACTGATAAAAAAATGATTTTTTTGTATGTATTACAAGTAGAACTATTATAACTATTGAGGTATAATAGATTCGCTCAGTCGCTTTATTGTATGGAAGCCCTCAAATACCAAATCTTTTGATACATATTCGTCTTTCATAGGCTCTTCGCATACGAGATCGGTAGAGAGATATTTTTTGTTGTCGTCGGGTAAGAATGTAGTTACTACTGCATTGTCGCCGAGTTTTTCTTTGAGTTTGATAGCACCCACTACGTTGCAACCCGACGATATACCCACTGCAAGTCCAAGCTGTTTTGCCATCTTCTGAGCGGCTATTATAGAGTCACCATCACTTACCTGTATTATCTCGTTGAGCTTATCGAGTTGCACTATACGAGGCACAAACTCATCGGTAAAGCCCTGAATACGATGCGAACCACATTTAAACCCTTTCGATAGTATGGGGCTTTCGGCTGGTTCTATCGGACATATTTGAGCATTCGGATAGACACTCTTGATATATCTTCCTACCCCCATTATAGTGCCACCCGTACCTACTCCCGATACTACCCCATCGGGTTTAAGCCCTATAGAGGCAAGTTGAAGCTCTATCTCTCTTGCAGTAGTATGAGCGTGTTCGTTGATGTTGTTTTCGTTTTCGAACTGACAAGGCAGGAATATTCCGTCTTGCTTTGCAAGTTCCTCACAGATATGCATACCACCGAGGAATCCGCCGTCGTCTTTGGAGACAAGCACCAACTCCGCTCCCAACGAACGTAATATATCTTTGCGTTCTTTGCTCAACCATTCGGGCATGATGATTTTCACCTTATGTCCCAAAGCACGTCCCACAGCGGCAAACGATATACCCGTATTACCCGAAGTAGCCTCTACTATCGTATCGGTAGGTTTTATTTGTCCTGTCTGATAGGCTTTCTGCAATATATACAGAGCCATTCGGTCTTTGATACTACCCGAATAGTTGTAATACTCTACCTTAGCATATATTTTACTTGGTTTGCCCTTGTATCGATAATGCAATTCGACCATAGGGGTATTGCCTATAAGCTGCCATAAATCGCTGAAACAATTCTTGCTATCCATATTAACAATATACTTCTTTTTGTGATTAAAAAATTTCAGATGTAATATTCGGTCGCGAAATTAATCCTTTTCTCGAAAAAACTAATAAGTCACTGTGATATTTATATGCAACATACAAAATACAATATTATTTAAGATTCAATTTTTTGAGAATTTCTTTGGGAATAGCATTTTTATGCACTACGATATTCATAGTCTTGTAAGCTACAAAGGCCTCTGAAGCATACCAAAATCCCTTGTATTTGCCTGACAGCCCCCAAGAGTTTTTCACCATGAAATACTGTTTGCCGTTCTGATCTTTTGCCAGACCGTATATCAACATACCGTGGTCGTCGGTGGTCTCCCAGTTGTCGTAAGCCTCTTGCCTCATCTGCTGCGTAACGGTCATTTCGGGCAATGGTCGCGAGGTCAGCTCTGCACGTCTGTCGGCTTTCGACAGTCCGAGCCAGTGAGCCATATCGGAGCCGGTGAGCTCAGCACCTTTCTTAACGTCGGGCATAACGGCAATGCCGTTGCGGGTGAAACCCTCTTCGCTCACGTCGGAGCCCCAAGCGATGGTATAGCCAGTATTTACGGCGTTTCGCATCACCTGCATCAGTTCGTCGATAGGCAGGTTGTACGACTTTGCGCCTCGCCAATTGTCTTGTATCTCGATAGCAAAAGCCTCATAAAACGGGTGATGGCTGTAGCTCGTCAGCGATACGTAGTCGTCCATATTGAGCCCGAAGCTGTCGGCAAACGAGCGAGGCGTATACTTTTTGCCTTTGTAGGTAAACTCCTGCGGCAGTTTGCCCAGATATGTCTCGTAGATAGCCTCGAGCGGACGTCGCCACAAGGGCGATATTTTCGAAGCGGTACTCTTGGCTATGACGTCGACGTATGCTTTTGCTGCAGCGTCCAAGTCGCTGTGATTAGCCAAGGTGTCGCCATACATAACGCCTGCGGGCATAGCCTTGTCGGGCACAATGCCGTAGTGTCGCCAGCAGTAGAGCACATCGTAGAAGCTGCCGCCGGGCGAAAAGCTGGCATCGCCGTGCAGACGGACATAATTGACAGCCCTGTCGAGCATAGTGTGGTAAACGACAAACATTTCGGAGAAGTCGTGGTCGCCCTTATTGAGCCGAAGCAGTTCGGCTTCGAGGAAACCCAGAGCCGAGTATGCCCAACAGGTCGACGAACGGTTTTGGTTCTTGACCGACGTGATTTTATTTTCCTTAATGGTGGTAAAGACGAACCCTGTGGTGTCTTTCTGCGCAAAGCCTCCGATATAGGAGACAATTAGGATGAGTGAGATAATTGATTTTTTCATTAATTATGATAGTTTTTTATGTATTAATCGATTATACAGTATCACTTGGGGGCTGCAAAATTAATCTTTTTATTCCGACAAGCCAAAATAAATAGCAATTATTCTACCGCAAACTCCAAATATAGGTCTGTAACAGGACTTTCGCAGTCGTTGCCGAATACTTTACAATATGTCTCATACTTACCCGTATCCAAAAGCTGCGTATTTACCACAATTTCGAGTTCGACTGATTCCGAGGCGTTTACAATATTTTTTTTAAACTTACCGAAAGAGATAAACGGCGCTTCGGGAGCCACTATGTTCTCTATTGTCAACGGTGAAGAGCCTCGATTTTCTATTTTTGTCTTGAAAGAGTATTTCTTGCCCCTCTTCAGTGTGCCCATATTCAAATATGGCGGTATAAGCCATATCTGTGGTTTTCGGGCAAATTCTTGAGTGGTAATATGTGTAAAATCGTCGTTTACAGTTCCTTTTATTTCGATAGCGGAGGCATTTTTTCTATTTACTTTTATAGGTATCTTGTACGAATATATTCCGGCATGGTCTCTGTCGGAAGTTTTGTAATCGATTGATACATAAACACTACTATGCGGTTCGATAGACGACTCTCCATCGATACGGATGTCGATATTATTGGGAACAGAGGCGAAATCGACTTTTATACGCTTATCGGTCGGGTTGTATATCTCTATCGTTTTGCGTGCGGTATTGCCTTTTAATACCGTGCCCATATCGATAAGAGCGGTTCTAAGAGCTACGTTGCCATCGGTATACGAAAATTTATCCGTATCGTTATCTTCTCTGTTGAGAGTATTGCCTCTAAGATACAACACTACGGTACGGGTCTCTTTGTTGTTAGCGAATTTTACAGTGATACTTTTACGTATCTCTCCCGGACGTCCCAGCGGATTATAACCTACTTTTATCTTACCTATAGTATTGGGTGATACGTCGTTGCGGCTATATTGCGGAGTGGTACACCCGCACGAAGATTGTATGTCTTTGATGAAAATAGGTGCGTCAGACAGGTTGACGAAAGAAAAAACTATCGTCTGCACTCCTTCGTCTTCTTCGATAGTACCGAAATCGTGTGTCGTACGGTCGAAGACAACATTAATCTTTCCCTGTCCCCAAGCGAATACGGCAAATAACGAGAAAATGGCTATCAGAATATTCCTTTGGGCTATAGTGCGAAGTTTCATTTATATGAATCGTTTTTATCGGTTGGTTGACAACAAAAAAATACTAACCTGCAAAGTTAGTATTTTTTAGCTTACAAACAGGCTAAGAAGATTACTTCTTGTTCTGTGATTTGTCTTTGTTCTTAGCCTTTTTTTCCTTTTTCACCTTGACATCGGCTTTGGTATTGTTGTTCGACTTGCTATCGGCTTCGTTTTTCTTTATGTCTACTTTATTGATAGAAGCCTCTTTCTGAATGCTAACGTTCTTCGAGTCGTCATCTAAAGTCACCTGATTTTGCGGAGTTACCTCGCCTCTGATGAAAATATTTTCAGAAGTAGTCTCTCCCGACGCATTTTTGAAGGTTACCGTTACCGACTTATTGAAAGTACCCGGACGACCTATAGTATTGTAAGTAACAGGTATCTCGCCCGTTCCGCCGGGAGCAATAGGCTTCGACGAGTCTACCGAAGGAGTAGTACAACCACAAGAAGCTCTTGCACTTTCGATGAAAATAGGTGTAGTACCTATGTTTGTAAACTTAAATACGGCTGTTACTTTGCCGCCGTTACCCTGACCTTCGACTATCTTGCCGAAGTCGTGAATAGACTTATCAAACTCTACCATCTTTTTTTGCTGTGCAAATAGCGATACGCTAAGCAAAGCAACTACTGACAACAAGAATAATTTTCTCATAACTTCTATATTTTTTTTATTGATAATTCCCTTTTTTGTACTCTGATGAAAATATACCGCAAAAGTAAAAAATAATCCTCGAAAACAAATTCACTTTTAACTTTTTTTGCACGAACAATTTCAGCTCATACCGACACATATCACTCTAAGCACATATAAATCAAATAAATACAGCTAATAACAACGATTTTTTTAGCACGAAATATTGTTTTCCAAACGAATGGTTTTCGTGGGAACATTACATACTTCGTCGGGTCCGAAGTATTGTATCGGTCCCGGATAGACGAACGAACAACCCGTAGATGCCCATTCTTTACGATGTGCGGCAAAATACTTGAACGGATTACCTTCGAGGTCGACCAAAGCCTTCTGTATGACAGGTTTCATCTTGCCCGATTTTTTCTCCATATTCATCATCTTTGTGATAGGTACGCCACCGGCTATCCACGAATCGACGTTCAATGCCAGATTTTGCACCACTGCCATATATCCTGTAACTCCCTCATTTATAAGCACAGATGCCGTATAACCAAGCGAATAGCAATAGTCTGCATCGAAATTGGTAGGAGCAGCACAACGTCCTTCGTAACCGAAAAAGTGTCCCAGAGGCGAAAATTTACCTTTGTATACGCCCTCTTGTTTGAGTCTCAATAGTTGAGCATCGACCATAGCCATAAGGAGTTTCTCGGTCTCAATGAGCGATACCTGTACGTTACCGTGCGAGTCTCTATCTGCACTAAGCTGATTTGCAATAGATACGGGCAAGCCATTAAAGATTGCTTTACCATTGAGACTGAGGTGCTCGTTGATAAACCAACGCCTATCGTCTTCGTCTTTTATAGCCTCGAAACGATGATTGTGAGCCAAGATATCGTTAAGCTCCTCGACGAGCATCTTTACATCGGGGATAAATTCGATAAGTCCCTCGGGTATAAGTATTGTACCAAAATTCAGACCTGCATTACCGCGAGCCACTATCACTTGTGCGATACTATCGACTATCTGCTGGAGCCTCATACCCTTAGCAGCAACCTCCTCCGAAATAATCGCTATATTGGGTTGTGTCTGAAGAGCACACTCCAAAGTGATATGAGAAGCACTCCGCCCCATAAGGCGAATGAAGTGCCAATATTTTTTAGCCGAATTGGCATCGCGTTGGATATTACCGATAAGCTCCGAATAAACCTTACATGCAGTGTCGAACCCGAACGAAGTCTCTATCATATCGTTCTTCAGGTCGCCATCGATAGTCTTCGGACAGCCGATCACCTGAATACCGTATCCTTTTGATTTGTAATACTCTGCAAGAATACATGCATTGGTATTGGAGTCGTCGCCACCGATAATTACGATAGCACCTATATTGAGTTTCTGGCAAATCTCTCTACCACGTTCGAACTGTTCGATAGTTTCGAGTTTGGTACGTCCCGAGCCTATAATATCGAATCCGCCCGTGTTACGATATTCGTCGATAACGTCGGCAGTGAGTTCCAAATACTTATGGTCTATCAATCCACTCGGACCGCCAAGAAAACCATATAGTATGCTATTGGGATTAAGTTTTTTCATACCGTCGAAAAGCCCCGATATGACGTTATGTCCGCCAGGAGCCTGCCCGCCCGATAAAATTACACCTACATTTCTTGTCGAATACTCTTTTTTTGATTTCGATTCTTCGAAAGATACCACAGGTATACCGTAAGTATTTGGAAACAATTTTTTTATTTCTTCATTATCTGCCACAGAAGTTGTAGCTCTTCCAAATTTGATATCTACACTATTTTGAAAAATTTTCGGCAGCCGAGGTTGGTATGCTGCCCTTGCTATCTGTAATGCGCTTTTCATACCGATTAAATATATTTTCCCGCAAAGTTAAAACAATTACTACGTACTGCAATATTTGAAACAATCTATTTATTGTATTTTCACATTTTTTACCTCATTCCCCGTACGCAGACAAGTTGGGCATTAATCCTTTTGCCTCTGCATACTGCCTCTATCCTAACGACATATATCCCTACTTCGCATAGGGCATCGGTGTCGTTGCGTCCGTCCCAGAGGAGTACGCCCGAAGTGCCTGCCGGCAGATTGTTTGCCAGAGTCTTCACCCTCAGCCCCGTAGGTGTGTAGACGGTAGCCGATATGCTGTATCCGCTCTCGGGTAACTTGTAGCGGATGGTGAGCAGGTCGCGGTAGCCGTCACCATCGGGGGTAAATGTCTCGTAATCGAGCCAATAGTGTTTATCGGCAGTAGGCGTGGTAGCGGAGTATTGCGAGTTTCGGCGGGCAGGCGTACCGTAGTTCTCGGCAAAGGAGGCACTTGTCCAATTGCTCGTGTCGTCGGTGGGTAACATCGGGCTGATACGCTCCAGAGCCACCCCACGCGAATTTACCAACGAGGGCGACTGCATATCGTCAGCGTAGTTGAGTTCGTCGAGCACATAAGTATTTGCCGTACAAAGGACTACATTACCCTCCTTATTCGGTAAAGTCGGCAGCACGGTATCACACCTTACCCCGTCGGCTTCGCCACAGCTATAAACGGAACATACCGACCGTATATCGTTGCTTATAAGCAGGTATTTATAGGGAAATAATAGTATACTATCGGCTGTAACGGCACGGGGAGCTTTGAGTTGCCCGCTGCCGAGACGCGAGGTAATACAAATATTCGCCAAATTTATCACCTTATTGCTTTTGTTGAACACCTCTACATACTCACCTACTCCCTCGTCGGTATTGTACAGTATTTCGTTAATAATCAAGTCGCCTACCTGTGGCTCCTGAGGACGGGCAAGGCGGAATATCGCTCTGTCGAGCGCAAAGCCCGATACGCACTTCAGGTTCGATGCCGAAATCTCGACGGTATCCGCCGACAAGGCGGGCGAGAAAGTAAGCACTACCCTGTCTGCCTTCGGTTCGACGACCTCAGCAGACGCAATCGCCACATCAGACGACAGATAATTAGATACCCTCACTGCTGCCGAGTCGTTCATCTCCTTATTGAATATAAGCACGCACGAGCTGCTGCCCACAAGCCCCACAGCCGAAAGTTCCGGCTGTACGTTATCGGCATTTGCAGCTTTCATAGAGTTTGCCGTACAGGGTGTACCGCCTTTGTCGTCGTGCGAAGGAGTCCAATTAGCCGAGCTGTTGTGCAGATTGTCGCAGTCTATCCTCTCGAGTGAGAAGCCGCCGTTTTTTCGGGAAATATCGTTACCGTACCAGCTGTCGGAGTACTCAGTCCAAGTTACCGTTTTGCCGTCGGCATCCTTTACGGTTATAAACCCTCGTTTGTTGGTAAGCGACGGCAGCGACTTCATTTGAGCTACTTCTCCGAACTGCTCGAAAGCAGCCTTGTGAGCCGCACCGCATAGCAGAATATACCCGTTGGGGGCTATCTCGCCCGCCTCGATAGTCGCCTTACCTCTACCGCAAAACACCTGCCAGCCCGCAAGATTTATCTTTTTGTCGGTACGGTTGTAAAGCTCAATATACTCTGCATTCGGTATAGAACTGTTAATCGCCTTAGGGTTTGCCATTATCTCGCTTACGACCACAGAGTGACGTCGGATATTTTGCTGCTCTACCACGTATGGCTTACCCTTTACCACAAAGTCGTCGAATGAGTATTTATCCTTGGCTTTCGACGAATAATTTACAAAGACTCCCGAATATGCAGCGTTGGCTATGTTACCGTCGACCGCCTCGCCTTCGAGCACGAAGTCGGTTTCGGTAGGCAACTTCGACCACAGCTGCCAGCCCCATTGTTCGTTGCGTGTAGCCTTCACCTGTACGAGGTTGGCTGTACCTGTAAGCCGTGATGAGTCTGTCCCGTCTATTATTTTTGTGATATTTTTGCCATTTTGCCTATACAGAGCCACCTCTTTCTGTTGCCCACCGATAAGTATAAAGTAACCTTTGAGCGATATATCGGTGAGGTCATCTCTGTCTGCCATCAGATAAAAACGCACATAGTTCGTTGACGTCAGATTGACGTTTGCCTCCACCCTACACTCCCACGAGGCAGCCACAGAAGCGACCGACGGCGTAGACAGATACGCCTTGAACGAACCGCTACCCGATGCCGCCACATCGCTCAGCCTTAGTACACCGTCCGCTACGGTGAATTTATCCACAGTACCGCTCCATACAGGGTTATGAGTGAAGTCGCCGTCGGTGAAGTCGTCTGTAAACTGAGCCATTGCTCCCACCGATACAAGCAACGGGAGCAGCGGCAATATTATCTTTTTTATGACACTCATAGCGTAGACAGACGGAGCGAATGTTATTTATCTAAGGTTTATTTTCTTGTCTTTCGGATATTTCACAGAATAAGCTATGCGAAACTCCCTGCTCTCGCCCGCCGCCAAATCGAAATCCCACGTAACGACGCCAATATCCTCCTTGTTGTAGGTCGGTTTGGTTGTCTCCTTGTCGAGCAACTCTACCTTTATCTCTTTCTGCGACGAAATGGGATACTGCTCTTTGAGAGTAAACTTGACAGACTTGTTCTGATTGTTTTTTACCGTAATCTTATACGCCAGAGTAACCTTAGTATCGCTACCCAATATCTTCACCTGCGAGAAGTCTGTGAGCTTTTCACGTTTTACCGATATTCGTTTGTCCGAACCGAGCGTTACGGACATTACGTTGTTGGTCTGCGAAGTGTTCAGGTAGGTCTGTCCAACGTATGTGCCATCGTAAGTAATATTCGCCAGTCCCGATAGGATATTGAGTTTTTCCCAATCCTTGAAGTCCGCTACAAGGAATGCGTTCTGGTCGAGCTTAGGAGCAGCGTAGAATTTATATTCGGGCGACAGACTGTAATCTTTCAGGTCAATTATCTGCTCTTTGCCGTTACCGGGGATAGTGTACGGCAAATCGATTTTGTACTCCATAGCAATGTTTTTCTCTTCGACGGCAATGTAATCCTCCATCTTTTTGGTGGTAATCAGCACCACACCGCCTACTCCTCTCGAGCCGTACATAGCTGTTGCCTGAGCTTCCTTCAGCACAGTCGTACTTGCTATCGAATTGGGGCTTATCTCGCTTATGTCGCCGTCGTACGGCACTCCGTCTACCACATACAGAATCTGCTGCGCATCGGATACACTCCTTACCGCCCTTACTTTAACTTTACTTAAAGCCGATTCTTCCAATGCTATGTCATCTTTACTTTCAGCTACATCATAAGTGATGGCATTACTCATCTTTTTATTCATTTCACCGTAGTATCCGTAATTGTTGTACACAAAATCGAGAAACCACGTATCGAATACGGGAGCGTCTTTTGTCTTCGAAGGCGTTGCAGTCGATAGAGTTATATTTACATTATTCCAATCGATACCCGTATTCTGGCTTACCTTAGACCTTCCCTTGAGCTTGACGGGCTTCGACACGTCGGCTACGACCATATCGTAGAACGGCACCCAACGAGCCTGCGACGTGAAATAACTTACCGTAACAGTTGCATTCGTGGCATACGAAGCCACAAGATTCAGGTTCAGTATTCCGTTGAAGACACCTTTCTTGCCCTGCTCCTGCCGTAGCTGTGCCTGCAAGTTGGTGAGTTTCTGCGAGAGTTCGGTCTTTTTGAGGTTGTCGTCGTAGATAGATTTTTCCAGAGCTGCCGCCTTGTTGTTATAATAGTCGAGATTCTGGGTGATTTCGGCTGTGGTCAGGTGTTTCTTGACCATACTCGTACTGCCTTCGGTTTTATTCGACAGATTGTTTTCGACCCCCTTTTTTAGCAGTTCGAGCGAAGAGGTATTGATTTTGATGGAAGAAGCAAGCCTCGCTATCATCGCATTATAATTATCGATAGAATCTTTGAGTTTCTTGATATAATCCGACGATTTCTTTTCGGTCAGATAGTCGGTAGTAAATTCCGAAGCTGCCACCATTACACTATTATTGACATTTATTTTGAGCGAATTGACATCGATATTCGGAGTAAGCCCTTCGATAGTCAAGCTATTTTCGCCCTGTCGGAGCGATACATTGACGGTGTGTGTCAACTCGGCTCCCGAGAAGTAGACGGTAGCTCTCTTCAGTACCCCATTGACATTTTCGGCATATATATTTGTAGTTGCAATTGCAAGACAGATTATTAACGTTATTTTCTTCATCGTATTCCGTATTTATTAATTTTTTAAGAAAAAGGCGAATTTGTATTACCGTAAGGTATTCTTGGCTGCCGTAAGAGCCTTGTTGTAATCGGGTTCTTTAGCAATATCTTTCACGTACTCGACATATACTACTTTACCTTTTGGGTCTACTACCACTACCCCACGAGCAAGCAACATATTCTCTTTGAGTAGAAAACCGTATTTGTATCCAAATTCCGAGTGCATATAGTCCGACAAGGTGTAGATACGGTCAATGCCCTCGGCAGCACAGAAACGCCCCAAAGCAAAGGGCAAATCCTTCGATACGGTGAGTATCACAACATTTTTCGATAAATCGGAAGCCTCCTTGTTGAAACGGCGTGTCTGCATAGCACACACTTTGGTATCTACCGAAGGAAAAACGGATATTATCACCGTCTTACCCGCAAAGTCCGACAGCGACACGGGTTTACTGTTGTTGTCCGTCGCTGTAAAATTGGGTGCGATATCGCCTATTGCTACCATATTACCAAGCAAAGTAAGCGGTGTCTTACCCATACTTACTATGCCTGACGTTTCCTTCACTTCCTGTCCTACAACATTTTGCATCAATACTACTGTAAATATTACTACTAATAATTTTCTCATAAAATATTCTTTTTTGTCGGCTAAATTATAAAATAATCTACACATAGACAAAAAATGTAGCAATACGCATAAACAAAAAGTACCTGAATCATCACTGATTCAAGTACTCCCCATTATGAAAACAATATTATACTCTTATTTAGGCTATATTTATATCTACTTCGTAAAATATTCTTTTACTTTTTCGTTTATTACCATTTCTTCTTGGAATACGTAGGCACCTGTCTTTGGCGACTTTACCATCTTGATCACCTTTGCGTGTCCGCGTCCTTCACCTTTCTGTAACGATGCAACCGCTTTCTTTGCCATAATCTACAATTTTATTTAATTTCTCTGTGAATAGTTACTTTCCTCAATATCGGATTATATTTTTTCAGTTCCAAACGAGCTGTCGTATTTTTACGATTTTTCGTCGTGATATAACGTGACGTACCGGGCATACCGCTATCTTTGTGTTCGGTGCACTCCAATATCACTTGTACTCTTGCGTCTTTACCTTTTTTTGCCATCGAAATTCCTCCTAATTACATTACAAACTTAATATCATTCCAATTACAATAACCTTTTGCAACAGCATTTTTCAGAGCCGCATCCAAACCGTTTTTGTTGATTATACGCAAGCCCGCAGCAGAAATACGAAGACTAATCCAACAATCTTCTTCTACGTAATAGAACTTTTTATCGAATAAATTCACATCAAACAGACGTTTTGTTTTGCGATTTGAGTGCGAAACATTATTGCCGCCCATTGCTCTTTTCCCTGTTATCTGGCAAACTCTTGACATTTTATTCTGTTGTTTATTATTTTATATAACCTCTAATTATTCGGAGTGCAAAGGTAATACTTTTTTTACAAACACCAAACTAATTCTGCAAAAAATTTATTTCTTGATATTGCGTATCTTCTTAGTCATATCGCTTACCTTTTCGATAAATCGCTCAAACAAAGAAACATCTTCCTGCTCAAACTCCTCTGTAACATAATAATTTCCCAGCTTCTTACGCATTCCATAGCCATAGCCGTATCCATAACCATAGCCATAGCCGTATCCATAACCCAATTTGGACTTATCTACGTCGTTAAGAACGATATATACATCACTTACATTGTCGGCAGCCAAACGTTTGAATAAGCTTACGAACTCCATCTTATTGGTCTTGAAACTTCTGACAATAAGCAACTTAACATCTACTTCCGAAAATAATGAATATGGGTCGGCTACGAGTCCAAGTGGCGAAGTATCTATTATAATGTAATCATACATATTTTTCAACGAAGCCATCATATCGCCTATCGCACTGCCACGCACGAATTCACCCGGATTGGGCGGTATGAGCCCCGGTTTGAGGAAGTCGAATCCGTAATGCGTATGTTCTATGGCATCTTCCAGAGTGCAGTCGCCAATCATATAGTTCACGAAACCAAGCTTATGATCGGTAATATCATCGAGATTACGAGTTAAGTTCGGTTTGCGAATATCGAAGTCTACAAGCAATACTTTTTTCTTTTGTAAGGCAAAAACTCCTGCAAGATTAAGCGAAAAATATGTCTTACCGTCGCCACTTTCGGTCGACGATATCAATATTGTTATCTTCTCTCGTCGTTTAAGTATCAGTTCTATTTTCGTACGTATCACACGCAATTGCTCTACAAAATATGAGTTCGGATACTTCGCTGCGATTACTTTTTCGTCATCTTTATGCTTGGTATGAATGACATAACCGATGAAAGGGAATCTGTTTTTAGTTACTTTTTCGATATCTTTTTCGGTACGTATAGCATTGTTTAGCAGTTCCTTAAGTACTATCAAAAGCATAGGTACTATCAAACCTGCAACAAAAAATGTAATATACTTCTTTTGTTTTTGCTTTGCATTTGTAATAGTGATAGTTCGTGCATTTTCCATTATACCGTTATCAGGAGAGTTTGATGCTTTACGTATCTGAGCCTCAGAACGTTTCTGAAGCAAGAAAGTATAGTAACTATCGTTTATTTTATATCGACGCTCGTAGTCGAGCATTCTTAGTTCTTTATTGGGAGCTGCCATAAGCAATCTATTAAGTTGCTCTAAATCTTTACGATAAGAGTTTTTTTCTATCTTATAAACATCATCGACTGAAGCCATAAGTTCGTTGAGCTGATTTTTGATTTGTGCTATCTGCCCACTAACGACCTCGTATTGAGGATTTTTCGCTCCCAAATCGAGTAATTTTATTTGTAACTCGTTGTATTTGTCCACTAAAGCAATGAGGCGTGGCTCTTGTATGCCAAGTGTAGCTGGCGAAGCTAACGACTCTCTATCTATATTGCTTTTCAGATAATTTCGAAGATATTTGAAATATTCGTCACGGAGTCTTATCTGTTTACCAACCTGCTGTAACTCATCCATTTTTGAGGTCAACATGGTGGTATTGTTTTCACCATACATATTATTGGCTATCTTGAACGAATTGAGGTTCGATTCGGACTGAGTAAGCGAATCGGATATAATACTCAACTGCGAATTGATAAACTGTATTGTCTTATCGGCTTCGTAATTTTTTTTATCGAGATTGTCGCCCAAAAAACTTTTGGCGTGCTGTGTAAGAAAATCGACATCTCGGGCAGGATTATCGCTATTGACGGAAACATCTAATACAGACGTATTTTCGATAAGCCGTATCTGTAATTTCGCAAAAAATTCGGATATCAGACTCTGACGTGTCCTAAACTGAAAATTTACCGTCTTCAGATCCATAAAATCGGAATTCGGTATTACCTTCACTAAAAAATATTTACACCCAATAGGTTCATTGAAAGTACCTTCTATGGTTTCTATCTCATTATCTGTGTTGTCGTAAATGGTAATTGTAAACGAATGGCTATCTCTTTTTTTATACGAATAATACATATAATAGCCTTCTTCATAGATATTAATAATCTCGATAGAGATTGGCGAACGTCCATACAACGGCACATTTTTGAACTGCTTTTTCTTGTAAAAATCGATAGAAAACTGAGGTAAACTGTCGATAGTACGAGCTATTAAGTCCTGAGAACGAAGCAATAGTATCTGGTTTTCGATATTAGTCTTGTCTACGACACCAAAATTTTGAGTCATATTCTGCATATAAGACAGCGAGCCTGACTCTTGTTTCAGTAGCATCCTTAGAGTTGAGTTATAGGTCGGCACAAAACTACGATTTTGATAATAGGCTACTGCCATAAATATAAGTACCGATATTACAAACAGATACCAATATTTAATAAACCGCATTATCCATTCCAGAATATTGAAAGAAGGATTATCTTCTTCGTCGAATATGGGATTGGAGTGATTGTCGGAATTGATATTTTTCATACTATATGTTATTAAAACGATAATATCTAATGTAATTATTTATTTTAGCGAGATTACTGTTACTAAAAATGTGAGCGAAGATGTAACAATAGTCACAAAGTCGGAAAAATTGTTCAATGCCCAGAATTTCTTATTCGACATATCTACATATATTATGTCATTTGGCATAATATAATAGAAGTCTGACTCTATAATACTCTGAGTACGAATATCAAACGTCTTTATAATGGTACCGCTTTCGGTAGTCCGTACTATCTTTACTTTATTGAAGCGAGCTCCATCGTTCAGTCCTCCAGAGAGTGCAAGTGCCTGATATATAGTAAGTCGCTCTTTATATATCGGAAAATAACCTCGACCAGCCTCACCTATAACGCAAAATGTCTGTGTCTTCAAAGCGAGTTTTACCTCTACGTCGGCAGCGAACTCTTTGAGTCGAGCGGTCAATATGTCTTCCGCTTCGTCGATAGTCTTACCACAAAGGTCTACACGAGGCATATATGGAAAATCGACAGTACCGTCTTCGAAAATCCTATATGCACTTTGCCCCATTGATGATGGTGAAAATATTTTTGTAATAGATTCATTAGTAGACAATACTCTGATAACCAACTCGTCATTCACTTTGAGTCTATATTTTTTCACATCTACTTTGTCGTATTGAGGTAAATTTTTACGTTCCTGCAGTAAATTGTTGGTATAGCGAGTATAGCAAGATTGCAATATAAATATCGCCGACAAAATAAATAACTTATATAGTATCTTCATAGTCAATCGATTTTATCATTTGCTTTTCTCTACATTAAATAGCTTGTACAATATAATCCCGATAGACGCAGTAGAGATAGCCATACTCAACATAGTAGATACATGCTTGATCCCCACATTTTTAATACCACTCGGTTGTATATAAAGTACATCATTGGGGTGGATGTAATAATATTCGGAATCGATGATCTTTTCGGTGCGTAGATCAAACTTTTTTACTATAGTACCACGCTCTGTAAGCCTTACAAGTTTCACTACCGAACGGTCGGCAAATTCCGACAAATCTCCTGCCATAGCCAATGCCTGAAAAATAGTTATCTTATCGTGTGGCATAGCGATACGCTTCGATACTCCCTCTCCAATAATAGAAAAGCTACGATTGGCAAGAGCAATATCGACAGAAATATATTTAGCGATATTTTTATTGAAAATCTCTTCGAGCTCAAACTTGACTTCTCTCAATGTCTTACCTACAACTGCTATCTGGCCAATATAAGGATAGTCGATATTACCTTCATTATCGACTATAAACAGACACAGTCGCCCTATTGGATTGTCTGCCGATAAGTCCGACGAAGCATTTGCCGCCGAAGTATTGCAGTTGTATAACGATAAGTCAGCCTCATTGAGGGAATATAGACGTATATTAATATAGTCGCCTTTCTGCAGGCGATACTCCTTAAAGCCAACCGTATCGGGATAGTCGGGTATCAACTCCGACGGACGTTGCAGATAATTGATACTCTTTGGGGTCATACAAGAAACAAATAATATGCCAACCACCGATATAATGAGAAGTATATGTTTATACACCACAATCAATTTCAGAACTTATTATAAAAGCGTGTAAACAACCACGTACGACACAAACCGATAAAATAATTCGATATAAATAAGCAAAAAAATTTACCAAATGTAGCCATATAAAGTACAATCGGTAAATTTTTTAATTATATTCTATATCAAATACTCCCATAAAGATATGCGGGAGTACTGTTTATATTATTATTAGAACGACCAAAGATAGCCGACTGTTACTCCAAAGGTATAATAAATATCTACAAAGCGAGATGCTTCGCCTCTGAGAATCGTATAATTGTATGTATACGGGAATCCGTCGAGGTTGCTCGTCTGGCTATCGGAGGTAGCAAACCTAAAGCTAAAATCGGCTCCCAACTGAAATCCGCTACCGAAAGTATATGTATAACCTAATCCTAAAGGTATCACTGGAGTAGCGAACGACAATGTCCTACGATAATCGTAGGCAATATCGTATGCGTCTATATTACTCAAAGCTATACCTACCCCTGTAAATGCATAAATATCCATCGGAGAGCCTATGCCAAATGGGTGGGCTTCGATAATAAAGTCGGGCTCAAATAGCCCCGATTTGAAACTATAACTCGACCGAGCCCCCGACAGTTTGGCATAAATGATATTAGCTTTCAACCTGGCATAAGGCCAGAAAGAGTACGATAAACCAGCCTGTAGATAGAAATTGGTCTGTGTTCCCGAATACTTTGAAAACATCCAACTCCTTTCGACGTCTCCGAAATAGTAACTAAGACCCGAAGAGACACTTACTCCGAAAGTACTTTCGGAGTCGACATATAGTCCATAACGGTTAAGTCTTCGTTGTGAGAAAGTTGATATAGACACAAGCATTATAACACAAGACAATAACAAAATTTTTTTCATATTAAATGATTCTTTTTTTTATACGTTCGTATTGTAAAAACAAAAACTGAGTTACAACCAGCAGATAGCTAATACTCTTATAAGCAGTATTGTAATAAAAAATCTATCTCTGACTATAAACGACTGCAAAGGTATAATTTTTTTTTAGATACTAATCAATAAATTTAAAATTTATACGATTTTCTCGCTTAAAGACTATTTATCTGATTCTATCAAGCGACCTTACCATACTCTCGTCTCTTCGGATAGCTACGATAGCAAGTATCGATAATACAAGACCTATCGCATTGAAAAAGAATGCCAATGGGAGATTCAAACTGAAACTGCCATATAGGTGAGGTATATCGGATATATGCCGATAACTTATCGTCAAAAACAAAATAGAAAACAGATAAAACAGCAGTATAAGTAATACTATTGCTATAGATAGTTTTATTTGCAACGTACGTTTTTTGAACATAAAAATGGTAAACAGAGCTAATAACGGTATCAACAGAGCCACCACTCCAAATAGTTTGCTCCCAATAGCAGCTCCTCCTCCCATACACGTACACCAAAGCGAGCCGAGAGCATAAATCTTAGAAAGCCCCACGTCGGGCGAACATATCCCCATAATAGGAAAACAAAGGGTAAGTATACCCAAAATAGCAACTAATAATAAATAAACTGTCTGTATCCTTTGTATCATTGTTTTGTATGATTTTTATGAAAATATTCTTGCAAATAACCCCTTCTTTTTACGATTGTCGGGGGTGGTGTCAGGGCTATTGATTATGCTATGCCACGATTCGTTGTTTTTTATCATTCTGTATATAAGTCCCCACTCGGGCAATCCGCCCAGACTACGGTCGTCGATAAAGATATCAACAGCAATCTTACGCGAACAATATTCGTCCGGGAGGTCGGGATGTAGCTTATTTACAGCATAAAACTCTACACCTCGCTGCCGACAATATTGCACAGCCTCTTCGAGCAAAGCCCCCTCACGCACAGTCCAAAGTATTACGCGATGATAGTCTTCGTAGATAAGTTTTTTGAGTACGTCGATAGCAAAAGGGATTGGTTTACCTATCTGCGGATAAGCCTCTTCTACGATTGTGCCATCGAAATCTACAGCTATTGTCATATATATGATTATTATATTTTATTCGGTTGTATGATAGTTATCTTCGTCAGGGGCAAAAACTGCCATTTCACTTTCGACCCGCTTCTTCGTAGGCATACACAGCAACAATATAATAACCTCTATACCTATAAGATAGAGCATATCGTTCATTTGCCTTATAAAAAAGAACATTATAGCCGAAATAAGCCCCACGAGAATCACAAGTACCCTAATGCGAGAATATTTTATGTAAGCTGCTACTTTTCTGTCGTAGTCGGTATAATCGGCTATCTTTCGTAGCCTCGTGGCAAACCATTTCAAATCTAACGGAATGGATACCAAAACGAACAGAATGATTGCCGCCTTCGGATATGGCGATAGTGCGGGGTGTACGCTTATAAAGCCACTTACAGAGATGATATATCCGATGAGTATATGAAATAGAGTAATAGCAATAGCTATTCCGAAATTATACTTTAGTCGTTTGTGTATTTGTGTATATATCATTTATAAAGAATATTTTATACGATTAACGATGCTCCTGCCGAGTGTGATTTCGTCGGTATATTCCAAAGAGTTACCGACAGATATTCCTCGTGCTATGGTAGATATTTCTATATCGAACGCCACGAGCTTTTTATAGATATACAGGCAAGTAGTATCGCCTTCCATATCGGGCGAAAGCCCTAAAATCACCTCCTTGACGTTGCCCTCTCCGATACGCTCCACGAGCGAGGGTATCTCCAAATCGGCAGGACCGATACCGTTCATAGGCGAGATGATACCGCCAAGCACGTGATAGACACCGTTGTATTGGGCAGTGTTCTCGATAGCCATCACGTCGGCAATACTCTCTACCACACAGATAAGGCTACTATCGCGGCGGCTGTTGCTGCAAATCTCGCATTTGTCGGAATCGCAGATATTGTGGCAAATCTTGCATTTCGAGACTTCGGCACGAAACTTTAAAATAGAGTTTCCCAGCCCCAAAGCCTCCGATTCGTCGTACTTCAATAGATGCAGGGCATAGCGAAGAGCTGTCTTCTTGCCCACACCGGGCAACTTATGAAACTCGTTGACAAGATTCTCGAGCAGAACAGACGGATATTTTACTTCATTCATTTAGACAATCGACGATTTGCGTAATACTTGCTAACCGCTAATAATAGATTTGCAACGGCAAAGGTAATACTTTTTCGGCAATCGCCGACAAAGGCTAAGCAGGGCAACAAAAAAGAGAGTCGCCCACAACGGCAGGCAACCCTCCTTTTCATAAACGTTATTACTCTGTCGTGGCTAACGCTTCTTGATTACCAAGCGCTCTACCTTATCGATAGCATCGGAGATAATGCGTACCAGATAGTTACCCTCGGCAAACGAAGATACATCGATGGAGATGCTGCTTTCGCCCGCAGCGATACGATACCTGCCCACTACTCTACCCGATGCGTCTATGACTACCACTTCGGCAGCAGAGGTAAGACCTTCTACAGCGACGGTAACCATATTATCGGCAGGATTGGGATAGATATCGACGTCGTACGTTGCTGTTTCGAGGTCGGTACATTGCAATGTTTTGAACCGAATAACAGCACCTTTTAATTTGGGGTAATTGCTCGTTACGGCATAGGCATAGAACTCATATTCGGTATTCTGACCGAGATTGTTCAGATTGCCGTCTGTCGTCCTCGTCCATACGACCTCACCAACCCTCTTGTACTCCCAGCCCTCTTCGACGATAGGCTCGGTACCTGCGGTGATAGTCTTCGTGAGCATTGCAGCATAGCAACCGATAGCTGTGGCATTGCCCGTAACTACGGTAGGCGGAGTATGAGCCGCTGTGGTGAAATGCAGAATATCGCCATTGTAACCGTCTGTCTTGAGAGCTGTAGTAGCATAGGCGTAGAACTCGTACTCGGTACTGTGTTCGAGACCTGTGATAAGACTATCGTAGGTAGTCGTCCAAACGGAGGCACCCACCTTACGCCACTTCCAACCTTGCAAATTGACAGGTTCCGACTGGTCGGCAACGATAGCCTTGTGCAGAATTGCCGAGGTAGGAGTGATATTGGTAGCAGGACGTGTTTCGACGGTCGGATGAACAGATGCAGAGCCTGTAGTGGTAAACTCTAAGGTCGCTCCTTGGTACTCTTGAACGTTACCGTCGACGTTTGTCTGAGCATAAGCATAGAATTGATATTTGGTTCCACGAATCAAGCCCGTAACGACACTATCGGTCGTCGGAGTCCACTGCGAGCCGGAGGCTGCTTTATAGTAGAATCCGTCGGCATCGATAGGATATGTACCTTCCGTTATTCGCCTATGCAACGTAGCGGTATTGTCGCCGATATTGTCGGCATCGAGCGTTACGACGGTAGGCGGCGTGATATGCGGCTTATGAACTTTGATATTATCGAGATGTAAGTCGTTGTTACCATTGTCTTTCGTCGACTCTGCATAGAAGGCTATCTTTACTACTCCCGAATACTTCGAGAGATCGATACTATAATGATTTACGGTATTGGTAATATCGTTGAAGACATAGGTGCCTGTGCTGTCGTTGCTCCAAACGGTAGCGTTTTCTTGCATCCAAGTATCTCCGCCATCGGCAGATACGACGACCATAAACTTGTCGTCTACTCTGGTACCTGAGGCAGGAGTTCCGTTACCGTTTTCCGTCAACGCAATGTCGAACTCGAGTTTGCTACCGCTCTGCAATAATATTGGTGGCGTTACGAGCCAAGCACTGAGAGTTGTACCTACAATATTTACTCTCGCTTTTCCTCCGTTATTGATACCATGCCCATTTTCGCTATAAGTCCATTCCGTTCCTACGTTGCTAAGAGCAGCTCCACCGAATACTTGCGAGGCACTCTGAGTGTAACGTCCCCAGCAACTGTTGGGCGGGAAGTTCGAAAAAGAGCATCCCGAGAAGTTTTCTACGAATGGCAGTGTATCTGCTGCACACTGAGTGTCGAAGCGCCGTATAGGAGTCCAGAAACTAGAATCGTTTGGCTGACAGACAGCTCTTATCCGCAGCTCGTAACGTGTCTGAGGCGACAGGTTGCGTATGGTATATATCGGCTGACCCAATACCTTTACCGAAGTCCACTTTACCGAGTCGGTTCTCTTGTATTGGAGCACCCATTCCGACTCACTACCACCCGGAGTCCAATTCACTTCCATAGTCGAAGCGGAGGAATCGTGGGTGTTGTTGAATATAATACCATCGGGCTTCAGACAAGTAGGAACAAGGTGTATATTAAGATTGTCGATGCCGTACCTACCCTTATGTGCCGAGTTTGTAATCGTCTGTCGGAATGCTATGTAATGATTACCAGTAGGTGCCGAAGACAAAGACAACGAGAACCTTTGAGGCGTCTTGACACCGACAGTAAGCATCGACGAGAGGTCGTGGACGGCAACGAACGTACTCGAATCGTAAGGATTTGACAGTACACCCAATTCCATCGTACCCGAAGCAAGCGACGATTCTTTTATAAGGTCAAACTCCAACTCTACTCCACGTACGTCTTCGATATACTCGCCTGTAGCGACTATTTGTGTAGCTCTACCACCAAACATAAGTAACGTATCGCGAGAATATACTTCGAACTTGCCTACAACAGGATATGTAATCACACTACTCTGACGGGCAAGAGTCCTCGTCCAACATTCGGGCAACTTGCCCAGATAGCTGTTGAAATCGTATATTATCTGTGTATTGCCTATCGCTTGCGCCGCACATCGTGTACGGAACGCATACAACAGCCAAGCACTATATCGGTTGCCACCCGTACATACCGCTTTGATTCGTACTCTGTAGTCGGTATTGGCATCGAGACCGCTGAACGAATAGACAGTATCGCTGACTGTTACACTCGTCCAAGTTGCTGCGTCGGCCTTCTTGTATTCTATTATCCACGATGTTTCGCTGCCACCTTTGCTCCAATGTATCCGAGCCAAATCGGTCGATATGGTATCCAATACAACCTTAGAAGGTGTATTACAGTCATATCCGACGATAGAAATATTGTCGACCGCCATAGTAGGAGCACTGTACGTTCCCTTGTCGTTGAGCCACATAAATATAAGTTTTCTCTTTGTACCGGCGTAAGACGAAGGTAATGTATCGGAGACGGTAGTCCACCTACTTCGGTTAAGATATTTCCTTCCGATAGTGCGAGCTCCGGGTACGTCCTTAAACCAATTTTGCCCCTGTGACCAGGTCTTGGGCAGTTCGGTAGAATCGGGTACCATATATACCATCATATAGTCTTGCACCCAATAACCTCCATTATAATCATCTTCGTAATCGCTTCCTCTACCGATCCAGTCGAAAGAGATAGCAAACTTCGAGCTATTGTCGAAATCGACCGTTACGTACGCCATAGAGTGCGACTCCTTATGGTCGTCGTAAGCGGCAGATACTCCATTGTCTTTGGATATATACATCGATTTGCCGCCATTGCCCATAACATTACCTATGCTCCATTTATTGGCATCTTCTTCGGCCGACCATACGGATATCTCTGGTGTAGCTCCACTAAAATCTTGGTCGTAGGGCAACTGCACCGAAGGAGCTTTCGTAGCGAACTCTACAGACTGCCAAGGCGATTTGTCGCTTGCACTACATACGGCTCTGATATATACATAATAACGAGTCTTTAGTGTGAGCGACGAAGCACTGTAAGAGGCAGCCGATACGTTTACGGAGGTAGCGGTATCGAGCTGAGCAACGGTAAGCGGAGCCTTAGATACTACCACTTCCCACGAAGTCTCGCTACCGCCTGCCGTCCACGTAATGTCGGCACTCGATGTAGTTATATTGTTTACAGCAATATTCTTTACATATCGGCAAGAGAGCGGGTCTACCACACTCAGAGTGTAGTCTTCTACGGCAGCCATATCGTCCATATAGCATGGAACGGGTTTTCTCGTACCGTTTGTTACGCCCACTATCCTCATACGATAGTCGCCGTTGGCAGTGGTGATTGGTACCAAGAACGAAGCCTCAAGGGTAGTCGGCGAAGTGGCCTCTGATATTCCTTGGTAAACGATTTCGCCCGGGTCGTCGAAGTCGTAGTCGCGGTTCCAATCTATAAATATATGAGTCTTGTTTTTACCATTCTCAGACGAGAATGTAATCGCTATCCGAGCTGTGTCGCCTCGGCTCACGTCGCCACACATAGCAGAGTAGTCGCCATAGTTGCCGTCTTCTTTGCCTGTACTGTTTTCTACTATACGAGATACTCCGTATCTGACTTTGGTGATACCTTTCTCCGACACAGAGGAGGGTCTCGGTCGGCAATACTTAGTCGAGAACAGAGCAACCGCCCAAGAGCTCGTATCAGGAGTACAACTTACCGTTCGTATCCAGATGGTATAATCTTTGTCCTTCTCGAGCGACGATATTTTGAGGTTGTCGGTAGCAAACGTTATCGGGCTTATCGAATCGGGTGGAATGGTCGATACGTCTACACCCTTCGCCAACACGTACTGCCACGAGGTAGCCGAAGGTTCGTGAGCAAAACGAACGACGGCAGAGTCGGTCGTAGCACCCGAAACGACACTTACATTCAACGACGTCGGCACACGGCATGCCGGTACGCGTTCGACCGATATATTATCGATAAAATACGCATACGAAGTGTTCTGCGATACATTACCTACATTGCCGTAGCGGAAAGCGATATAACGGTTGTTGCCGTTGTCGACGACGGAATTGAAGTATACCGTCTTCGGCAGCATAGTCCGTATATTGTTGCCGTTGTCGAACGAGGCGACAGACACGAACGTATTGCTGTCGGTCGGGTCGGTCATATAGCCCACTTGCAACGCACCGCATTCGTAATGCTCTTTGTTGAGGTCGAAGTTAAGTTGCAGCGTGTTCAGAGCTGCCCTCATTTTGTTCAACACCAAATACTGTGGCATGGAAGCTCTAAAGGTCAGAGCCTTAGACATCACTCCATATATTGGAGAACTTTCGACGACTGCAGGAAATTTGGCATTAGCAGATATTTTACGCCAACAAGCGGGAATCGAATCTTTTGCTACCACCTCGAAGTCTTCGCTTATCGAAGCCTCATCGCCGCACTTAGTCGTAAACGTGTGCGGGGTGATAATCCACTGGCTGTAATCGGTCGAATCGCATCGACTACGTAGCCATATATTATACGACGTATGTTGGCTGAGTCCCGATAGCTTCACCGTGCCTCCGACAGCATTATGAGGTGTGAGTGTCGAAAGGACTCTGGTATCGGAAACCTCTTTGTAGACATACTGCACTTGAGCCGTTGCAATACCGGGGAGATAAGATATAACTGCCGAGTCGGCACCGACGGAGATAGTTTTCGGTTTTGTCGGAGGGATACAGGAAGGAGCAGGCTGTATCGATAAAGAATCTATCCAATAGAAATAAGCCGAAGAGAATGACTCTTGACCGATTTTACCGTATCGGAATGCTATATAACGATTGGTACCGTCGTCGGCAACTCTGCTGAAGAAGACCTGCTTGCGTAGCATCTTTTTGTATATAGCCGCATTGCGGTCGTCGAACGAGGCGACAGGCACGAACGTACTGCTATCGGTCGGATTGGTCACATATAACCCACTTGGAAAGTACCTGAATTTTCGCCCTCTCTGTCGAGAGTAAAGTCGAGCTGCAGAGTATTGAGCGGTACCGAGAAGCGAGGCAATACCAGATAAAGCGCTTTTGACTCTCCGAACTTCATAGCTTTTGATGTAAGTCCGTATTCCGGAGATACGACGGCAGGCAATGTCTTATTGGCGGGTATTCGAGTCCAACACTCAGGAATATACGTATCTCTGATATTATCGAAGTCTTCGCTTAGGGTAGAAATATCGGCACATAGTGTAGTAAAAGTCAACGGCTCGAACGACCATTCGCTGATGTTGCCACTGCCACAATCGCTCTGCAACCACATTTTATACGCAGTATTTGGAGCAAGCCCCGAAAGCCGTATAGTATCGCCACCGATAGTATGTATCGGCAACGTATTGGGGTCGGTTACGTTAGCCAAACCATAAACATATCGTATCGCCGTAGCATTCGATTTATAAGTGACAACGACCGAATCGGAAGATATGAATAATACTTTCTCTCTCGTCGGATGCAGACACGAAGGTACTGCCTGCACCTTGACATCGTCGAGCCAATAGTACGAAAAGGTACTGAAACTTTCTTCGCCCACCTTACCGTAGCGGAAAGCAATATAACGGTTGTTGCCGTTGTCGACGACGTCGGTAAAGTAGACTCGTTTATTAAGCATTTTCTGATACGAACTGCTACTAACGTCGTTGAACGAGGCTACGACTACGAAGGTATTCTTATCGGTCGGGTCGGTCATATAACCTACTTGGAACGTCCCCGAAGTAGCGTCTTGTCTGTCGAGAGCGAAGTCGAGCTGCAGTGTATTGAGCGGTACGCCGAAGCGCGGCAGTATCAAGTACTGCGGAGCAGTAGCTCCAAACTTTATTGCCTTGGTAGGTGCTCCGTATCTTGCTTCGGGCGCTACGACACCCGGACGACCTCCACTTGGCGATATCTTGCTCCAGCAATCGGGAAGCGAGTCTTTGTGTATAGACTCGAAGTTCTCGTCCATGGAATAGATATATCCGCAAGAAGTAGTAAACGACAACGGGTTCAGCAACCAATCGCTATAAGTGCCTCCGCACTTGCTACGTATCCAAACCCTATACTGTGTAAGCGGCGAGAGTCCCGTAACGGCAAACGTATCGTTCGCGGCGGTATAAGGTGTAAGGGTCGACGGGTCTGTTACGCTTGTATCGCCATAGGCGTATTGTATGCCGTCGGCACCTATGGGCAAAGCACAAGCCAATACCGCCGAGTCGGGATATAGCGACACGACAGTCGGTTGATTGGGAGGCATGCAAGCGGGAGCAAGGCTGACCGAAACATCGTCGATATAGTAAGAATAGGTATGCAAAAAGAATTCTTTGCCTACCTCGCCGTAGCGGAAAGCGATATAACGGTTGTTGCCGTTGTCGACAACATTTCCAAAGAAGACACGGTAATGTACGAGCTGTTTGTACTTATTGTCGTTGAGAGTAACGACGGGCACGAAAGTGCTTTCGTCGGTAGGGTCGGTCATATAGCCTACTTGGAACGCACCGGAACGGAACTGCTCTTTGTTGAGCGAGAAGTCGAGCTGCAACGTATTGAGCGGTACTCCGAAGCGGGGCAATATCAAGTATTGCGGGGAGGAGCCGCCGAATTTCATCGATTTGGTCGGTAAGCCTACAAGTGGCAGATCATCGATGACCGACGGATATCGGGTGTTGGTTGTTATCTTGTTCCAACAGCCGGGTATCGCTCCAATTGCGGTAGACTCGAAGTCTTCGTTGAAGTTGATAACTCCCGACAGAGGCAGGCATTTGGTCTTGAACGAAACGGTAGACCACTCGCTATACTCGCCGCCCAAGCAGTCGGCTTTTATTCTTACATAATAAACGGTATTGTCCGTAAGCCCCGACAGACTCAACGACGGTGTACCCGTTACGGTCTGCGGCACTGCTCCGGCGAAATCGGATGAAGTGGAATACTCTACTGCCCACGACGAGGCAAAGCCCGTCTCTGTCCACGACAAGTTGGCGGAAGTAGCTGTGATACCGGATAAGGCGATATCTTTAGGTGCCGAGCAATCGGTCGAGGGCAATACCTCCGCCCCATGTACTTCGTCTAAGAAGATATTAATACCATTCGTATCCAACACCTGAAATGCTACATAGATCATAGAACCAGCATAGGGCGACAGATCGATCTTATGCTGAGTCCAAGTCTTCGAGATACCCATTTTTGTTCGCAATGTAAGAGCCGTTACTGTAAAATCGTTAACATTAGAAGAAGCCCTCGAAATCTTTACGTTAAGAGAAGTAGGGTCTTTAACGGCAGGAAATATATTGTCCGTTTTAACACTGAAAGTAAGGCTATCGCCGACAGTGGGAAACATTCCGGGAGTGATAAGCCAATTCTCCGTCCCGAACGAACCGCCATAGTTGACCCTTGCGCTCGCCTTACCTATCGGAACGTACATCTTATTTCTCATCCACTCGTTGCTTCCTTTGAGCCGTTTCTTAGTCCAGCCTTCGGGAGGGAAGGTCTCTGACTCGAATCCTTCCGATAAGAGAGTACCTCCGTTTGTAGTTTGCACCTTGAGGTTGTCGACAAACACACGGCTTTCGATGCCGCTACCGACGATGGCAGACACCGTTATCGCCGTAGGAGAGGGCAGAGCTTTGAATACGGCATTGTATCGCACCATATCGGCAGCCGACAGTGGCCAGCCATGTGCCATAGCGGGTAGGTCGACCGTATCACTTTTAGTGCCATAAGTTATGACAATTCGGGCAGGTGAGGGTGTCGCTGCTATCCAAGTGACAGCGTCGAACGACACTTTCAAGAAACGAGCCGTACCCACAACGACAGGTTGCGTAGTAAAGCCGCCATCATTACCGCCGTCGCCAAGACGAACCGCTCCGCCCGCTTGGTACGCTCTGCTTACCGAAGCAATCCCCTGCAATGCACTTGCAGAGGCTGCCGTGGAGCTTCCCGTCGCCGAGAGCATATCGCCCGACGTGAGGGCGGCGAAGTCTTGTATGTAGGGTAATATTACATTCTGTGCCCGCAGTCCGAAGACTGTACTGAGCACGAAACACATTAAAAGAGTAATCTTTCTCATGCTATATAAAAATATTTTGAGTTATTGTATTTATACATAAGTATTACATATTAAAAACAAAAGTAGAGTCGCCTGCAACGGCAGACAACTCCACTTTCGATAAATCTATTTTTGCTCGATTATCAACTTCTCTATTACGACCCTATCGCCCGAAACGATACGAACTAAGTAGTTGCCCGCAGCAAGCGAAGAGACATCGAGTGAGATAACGCTTTCGCCCGCTGCTATGCGATAACGACCCACTACTCTACCGAGCATATCCGATATTTGTACGTCGGCTCCGTCGGTGCAACCATCGAGAGCGATAGTCACGAAGTCGTCGGCAGGATTCGGGTAAACAATCACTTTATAATCTACTCTCTCCACATCGACAGCGGCAAGCGTAGTGAATCGCAACGTTTCGCCCTTAGTCATCGGGTAAGTATTTGTTACGGCGTACGCATAGAACTCGTATTCGGTATTCTGACCCAGACCGTTCAGGTTACTGTCGGTAGTCTGTGTCCATACCACCTCGCCAACTTTCTTGTACTTCCAGCCCTGCTCTACTATAGGCTCGGTGCCGGCAGTAACGGTCTTACGCAGCTTAGCGGCATACATACCGATAGCCGTTGCGTCTAATGTAGTCACCGTCGGCGGAGTGTGAGCAAGAGTGGTGAAGGTCAGAGTAGAGCCATTGTAGCCGTCGGCGTTAAGATCCGTCTTAGCGTATGCGTAGAACTCGTACTTGGTATTTTGCTCCAACGACGTAAGCCTACCGGTCGGCGACACAAACCAAGTAGCGTCGGTAGCCTTACGCCACTTCCATCCTTGCTCTCTTACGGGCTCCGATGGGTCGGAGGTTACTGTCTTATGTAGAGTAGCTCCAGTCTGAGTAATATCGGTAGCTGCCTCGGTAGTAACCGTCGGGTGTACTACCGGATTACCCGTAGTGGTGAAGCTTAGGGTAGCTCCTCGGTAAACCGAGTCTTTTACTTGGGCAAATGCATAGTATAGATAAGTAGTGTGTGGCGATAGCCCTGTAACAACACTATCGGTCAGAGTCCACAAAGTATTGGAGACAGCCTTATAATAGAACCCGTCGTCGGAAATCGGATAGGTACCTTCCGTTATTCGTCTATGCAGCGTAGCGGTATTGTCACCGATATTATCGGCTGGCAATGTTACTACTGTCGGCGGAGTATCGTGAGTAGCACTTATGCGAATATTATCAATATTGAAATAGTTTATTCCATTGAGGTCTACTGTCGACTCGGCATAGAAGGCTATCTTTACAAGTCCCGAGTATCGAGATAAATCTATATGTATCTGGTTAAGACCGTTAGTAATATCGTTAAGAACATACTGCCCCGTACCATCGTTGCTCCATACGGTAGCATTGGTTCGCTGCCAAGTATTACCGTTGTCGGTAGATACTATCACCATAAATTTATCGTCGGCTCTGGTGCCTGTGGCAGGTCCTCCGCTATTATATATAGTAAACGAAGCATCAAAATCGATAGCGCTACCACCGCTTGGCAACATTATAGATGGTGTTACCAACCATGAATGTAACATTGTGCCCCATATTTCTACTTTCACCTTACCTCCGGTCTTCAACCCCAAAGTATCTTCAAAATATTTCCATCCCGAGTATTGAGATACGTTTGTAAGCTTACTTCCATCAAAGACATCCGATGCAAGTTGGTCGTATTTACTCCAACATCCCTTAGGGAACGACGCACGCGACCAACCGTTTTCAAAGTTCTCGGTAAACGGCAAGGTATCTGCTACACAAGGTGTAGTGAAAAGTACATTCCGTCTTGTCCATAAACTTGTATCTGTCTGCGAACATATCGAACGTATCCTCAACTCATATTTGGTCTGTGGTTTAAGTCTACGTAACGTACTCATAGAGTTACCTCCCGATACTATAATCGTATGCCACTGAGTAGAGTCGGGTTCTTTGTATTGTAGCTCCCAAGACGATTCTCCGCCTCCGGGTATCCAGCTGACTTCTGCACTTGTAGCGCTGGGGTCGTTGCTTGTAACGTTAACAAGTGTATTGTCTACTCTATTACAATTAGGAATTTTATGTATATCGAGATTATCGATACCATACATAGTTTTTTCGTTTGCATTCTCTATTTTCTGACGGAAACCGATATAATACTTACCGCTAGGAGCATCGCTCAGGGCTACCTTGATGGGTAATGTGATACCATCGGCACTAATAAGCGGAGTAACGTCTTTTACAAACACAAAAGTACTTGGGTCGTAAGGATCCGACAATACTCCTATTTCCAGTTTACCTGAAGTAGCTGCAGCATCTCTCCATACGTCAAACTCCAATTCTATGGTATTTGCATTCTCTACATACTTTTCGGTAGCAACTATCTGAGTAGAATTTCCACTAAAGAATAAGGCTTGATTGTCGAGAACTTTTGCATAGTTCTTAACAATTGGGAATATCGTACCGTTATTGTCATATTGTTGTGTTCTCGTCCAACATTCCGGTAGTGTAAGTCCGTACTGTTCGAAGTCGTATATCAATTGTCCGTTGCCTATAGTCTTATCGGCACAACGAGTAGTAAACGAACCCAATAGGAAACCGCTATATTTATTATTTGTACATACGGCTTTAATTCTTACCTGATAAGTGGTCGTAGGTTCGAGATTGCTGATATTATAAACGGTATCGTTTACGGTATCACTGATCCAAACGCTGTCGATGGGCTTTTTATATTCTAATATCCATGAAGTCTCTTGGTCTCCCTTACGCCACTTTATCTGAGCCGAGTCTCCGGTAATTTTACTTACAGTGAAGTCGGAAGGAGTATTGCAGTTATATCCTATCAGATAAATATTATCTACCGCCATAGTAGGACTGCCTGCTCCGCTATTATCGTTTATCCACATAAACACAAGTTTTCGTTTAGTACCTGCATACTCCGATGGTAGGGTATCGGAGAATGTATTCCAAGTAGTCTGACCGAAAAATTTATTGCCAAGTCGGAGTACTCCGGGAGCAGATATCCAATCTTGAGCCTCTCTATTCCACTTCACAGGTAGAGACAACGAATCGGGTACCATATACACTCTCATAAAGTCGTACGATGCTTCACCTTTGCCTATCCAGTCGAAAGATATGCCAAACTTTACGCTGTTGTCGAAATCGGCTATTATATATGCCAGTAAGTGAGACTCGCCATCCGAATACTCGGCAGCTACTCCGTCTTTGGATATATACATCGATTTACCTCCATTTCCTATTGCATTACCCACTGTCCATCTGTTGGTATTAGGTGTATCGGACCAAGTAAATACTTCTGAGGTAGATCCGCTAAAATCTTGAATATAAGGAAGCGATACAGGTAGCGGTTTAGTCTTAAACACTATACTACGCCAAGGCGACTTATCGGTAACGCTACAAACTCCTCTAATATACGTATAATACGATGTATTAGCCTGTAACGATATGGCATTATAGCTTGGAGACGTTACGTTTACGATAGCCGATGAAGTATTGAGTTGAGCCGTACTAAGCGGAGTAGCAGATACAACTATATCCCACGAGGTTTCGCTACCGCTTGCTGTCCAAGTAATATCGGCACTCGATGTAGCAATATTTTTAGCTTTGATATTGCCGACAGCAATACAAGTAATCGGATCTGTAACAGTAAGAGTATAATCTTCTACAGTACCTCCGTAAGCACTATAACAAGGATTGGGAATATAATATTCAGATACCCCAACAATTCTCATTCTATAATTACCGTTTTCTACCGTACCGGGTACTAAGAACGAAGCTTTCAAGACAGACGGAATCGCTGACTTAGATTTACCGCTATATACCTGTTCGCCCGGGTCGTCGAAATCATAATCTCGGTTCCAATCGACATATATTCGAGTCTTATACTGAGTAGTGCCTGTAATATATGTAATTTCTACCCGTGCAGAGTCGCCGCGACCGACATCGCCGCTAATAGACGAATAATCGCCGTAGTTATTCGGTTCGTTTTCGGTGGTGTTGTCTACTAAATTGTAGTTGCCGTATTTTACATTAACAATGCCCTTGCCGCTGGTAGATATAGGAGTAGCTTGGCAATGCTTAGTTCTAAATATAGCTAAAGTCCAGCTACTTGTATCGTTCGTACAACTTGTAGTCCTTACCCATAAGGTATAGTCCTTGTCGGATTCTATATTTTTGATAACTATGTCATCGCTGCTTATAGCTATCGGAGCTATCGAATCGGGCGGAGTAGCCGATAACGGTACATTCTTTGCCAATACGTATTGCCACGACGTAGCCGAAGGTTCGTGCTCAAATGTTACTCTTACCGAGTCTCTTGCTGCCACAGCTTTGAGTGAAGTAGGAGCCAGACAAGTGGCTACGGGTTCCAATACGATATCGTCTATCCAGTATGCATATTCGGTTTGTTGTAATACCGTACCCACCTTACCGTAGCGGAAAGCGATATAGCGATTATTGCCATTGTCAACTACGTTATTGAAATATACGGTCTTAGGCAGTAACATTTTGTATATATTGTCGTTGAACGATGCTACTGCTACAAACGTATTGCTGTCGGTCGGGTCGGTCATATAGCCTACTTGTAGTATACCACAATCTTTCGACTCTTTGTTGATATTGAACCGCAATTGGAATTTATTGAGAGGTTTCTTTGCCTTACTCATTACCAAATACTGAGGAGTTGAGCTCATAAACTTCATCGTCTTGGAGAACAATCCTTTAACTGTATCCTTATTAACGACAGAAGGATATGTTACATTTCTCGATATTTTTTTCCAACAGTCGGGAATATTACCTTTCGGTACCGATTCGAAATCTTCATTCATAGAAGTAATCTCCCGACATATAGTTGTGAATACCAAGGGCTCAAACGACCATTCGCTATATACACCACTTCCACAATCGCTACGCATCCAAAGTTTATAATCCGTATTAGGTATAAGTCCCGAAATTTTTACGGTATCTCCCGTCGATATGGGTGTGAGGTTCGACGGGTCGGTCTCGGTACTTTCACCGTATACATACTGGTAGCCTATTGCCGAAGGACGCTGTTTATATGTGATTACAGCCGAGTCGGCAGATACTCTATTAATTTTAAGTTCGGTAGGAGTCAGACACGTAGGAGCAGCCTTTACAGAAATATTGTCTAACCAATAGTACGAATCCGAAGAAAATTCCTCTGTCCCTACTTTACCATATCTAAATGCAATATAACGATTCGTACCGTCGTCGACTACATCCGTAAAGAATACTCGTTTCGGGAGCATTCGTTTGTAAATCTTATCATTGAACGATTCTACTGCTACAAATGTACTGCCGTCGGTCGGGTCGGTCATATAACCTACTTGAAACGTACCGGACTTGATATTAATTCTATTGAGCGAGAAATCGAGCTGTAACGTATTTAGAGCCACCTTAGAACGAGGCAGTATCAGATATTGTGGATATGAATTGCTAAATCGTATGGATTGGGAATTAGTCCCCTGCAAAGGATATGCCTCTAATACAGACGGATAACTATCATTTGTAGAAATTTTTTTCCAACACTCGGGTATATTCAATCGACTTATATTTTCGAAGTCTTCCTCTATCGTAGTAATATCACCGCAGAGAGTTACAAAAGTTACAGGATCAGGCATCCATTCACTATAAGCACCTCCTCCACAATCGGTCTGAATCCAGATACTATATTCGGTATGACTGTTGAGTCCCGATAGTTTTATCGTATCGCTCGTAGTAGTATGTGGAGTGAGTGTTGTGGGGTCAATATCGGGAGCATTGTATGAGGTTGTCGTATATGCATAGCGAATAGAAGTGGCTCCCAATGGCTTTTTATAGCCTATCACTGCCGAATCGGAGGAAACATAAGTTACCGATATATTAGTAGGCGGCACGCATGTAGGAGCTGCTTTGACCAACACGCTATCTAAGAAATAAAACGAAGATGTAGAAAAATCTTCATCACCCACTTTACCGTAGCGAAATGCAATATAACGATTGGTACTGTCGTCGACTACATTTGTAAAAAATACTCGTTTCGGGAGCATTCGTTTGTAAATCTTATCGTTGAACGAAGCAACAGGTACAAACGTGCTACTATCGGTCGGGTCGGTCATATAGCCTACTTGCATTATACCGGAGCTTTCAATTTGTCGGTCTAACCTGAAATCGAGTTGCAAAGTATTGAGAGGTACACCGAAGCGAGGCAATATCAGATATTGCGGATATTTATCTGCAAATTTGATAGCCTTATCACGAACACCATTCTGAGAAAGTCCATTTATAACAGATGGATAAACCGTAGGTTTAGGCGACAACCGATACCAACAATCGGGTATTATATTGGGGGTAGTTACGTCTATCGACTCGAAATTTTCGTTTAACGAATCTATATCGGCACACAAAGTGGTAAATATAAGAGGCTCCAAAGACCATTCGCTGTATCTGCCGCCGCTACATTCACTCTTCAACCAAAGTTTATATTTTTTGTTATTATCGAGTCCCGATAGTTTTATAGTATCGCCTGTGGCTGCTCGTGGTATAAGTGTATATGGGTCGTCAATAGTAGCCTCTCCATATACATATTTGGTAGAAAGAGCTCCATTGGGACTTTTATAAACGATTACAGCCGAGTCGGCAGAGACAAAAGTATTCTTTACATTATATGGCGGCACACAATACGGAGCTTCTGTTACAGAAACCGAGTCGAGCCAATAATATGAGTTTTTTCTAAAATATTCATCTTTTATTCTGCCGTAACGGAATGCAATATAGCGATTACTACCGCTATCGGCTAATCCTGTGAATAGGATACGTTTTAATAACATTTTTTTGTACGACGTGCCATCTCCGTCGTCGTAAGAAGCTACCGGTACAAACGTACTGCTATCGGTTGGGTCGGTCATATAACCTACTTGGAATATTCCCGAATTTATATCTTCTCGACATAGTTTGAAGCTTAATTCCAGAGTATTGAGTGGTACGCCGAATTGCTGCATTACCAAATATTGCCGCTCGGAATTACCGAATCTAATAGCCTTAGACCTTACTTTGTTGACAATATCATTATTTATAACCGATGGAAATGTAGCATCGTCTGTTATCTTACTCCAGCATTCGGGAATAGAACCTGCATCAACAGATTCGAATTCTTCGAATATATTTATAGTACCTGTCAATGGATAACATTTCGTCTTGAACGTACTCGTAATCCACTCGCTATACTCACCGCCCAAGCAGTCGGCTTTTATTCTTACATAATAAACGGTATTGTCAGTAAGCCCCGACAGACTCAACGACGGCGTCCCCATTACGGTCTGTGACACTGCCCCTACGAATGTAGACGAAGTGGAATATTCCACTATCCACGACGAGGCACTACCTGTCTCTGTCCAAGACAGATCGGCCGAATTTACTGTAACATTATTGGATATCAAACTACTCGGGAGAGGACACGATTCGTCTATTACCGTCGGTCCCTCTACGTCGTCTAAAGAGACAGTCATACCCCCACGGTCTACTACTTGGAAAGCCACATATATATTGTTGCCGACATAAGGCTGTAGGTCGACCGTATGTTTTGTCCATCTGCTGGAAGTTATTTCAGTATTTCTTTTAAGAGTCAAAACTCTATCTGTAAAGTCGGCTGTATCGGTAGAAGACTTCGATACTCTCACATACAACGTAGTACCTTGCGAGTGATCGGGAGTTCGCACCTTAAAGCTAATCTTTTCACCCGCCAATGGGGTCAGACACGGTGTTATAAGCCAATTATCGTGTCCGGGATAATTTTCCCATTGAACTTTTGCAAAAGCATTCCCTGTCGTAGAATATTCATTTATAGCTCTTATCCATTCTTTAGTTCCTTTCATTCTTTTTTTAATCCATCCTTTGGGAGGAAAAATAGTCCCTTGGAAATCTTCGGATAACGTATGAGCTCCGATAGCCTGCACCTTGAAATTATCGGTAAAAACACGACTTTCGATACCGCTACCAGCGACGGTCGACACCGTTATTGCCGTCGGAGTGGGTAGAGCCACGAATACGGCATTGTATCGCACCATGTCGGTAGCCGACAGTGGCCAGCCGTGTGCCGCAGCGGGCAAGGCGATAGTATCTCGTTTGCTGCCATAGGTTACAACCAATCGAGCCGGTAAAGGTGTAGCCGATACAAAGGCAGTAGCTGTGAACGAAACTTTTATAAAAGAGGCTCCTCCAACAGATATAGGCTCTGTGGTGAAACTTCCTATATTAGAACTATTACCGAGACAAACAGCTCCACCTGCCTGATAAACGTCAGACACGGAAGCTATACCAGACAATACTCCGGCTCCAACAGCAATGGAACTCCCTGTGGAGGAATTCATATCGCCCGACGTGAGAGCGGCGAAGTCTTGGATGTAGGGTAATGTTACATTCTGTGCCCGCAGTCCGAAAACTGTACTGAGCACGAAACACATTAAAAGAGTAATCTTTCTCATGCTATAAAAAAATATTTTTAGTTATTGTATTTACATAAGTATTACATATTAAAAACAAAAGTAGAGTCGCCTGCAACGGCAGACAACTCCACTTTCGATAAATCTATTTTTGCTCGATTATCAACTTCTCTATTACGACCCTATCGCCCGAAACGATACGAACTAAGTAGTTGCCCGCAGCAAGCGAAGAGACATCGAGTGAGATAACGCTTTCGCCCGCTGCTATGCGATAACGACCCACTACTCTACCGAGCATATCCGATATTTGTACGTCGGCTCCGTCGGTGCAACCATCGAGAGCGATAGTCACGAAGTCGTCGGCAGGATTCGGGTAAACAATCACTTTATAATCTACTCTCTCCACATCGACAGCGGCAAGCGTAGTGAATCGCAACGTTTCGCCCTTAGTCATCGGGTAAGTATTTGTTACGGCGTACGCATAGAACTCGTATTCGGTATTCTGACCCAGACCGTTCAGGTTACTGTCGGTAGTCTGTGTCCATACCACCTCGCCAACTTTCTTGTACTTCCAGCCCTGCTCTACTATAGGCTCGGTGCCGGCAGTAACGGTCTTACGCAGCTTAGCGGCATACATACCGATAGCCGTTGCGTCTAATGTAGTCACCGTCGGCGGAGTGTGAGCAAGAGTGGTGAAGGTCAGAGTAGAGCCATTGTAGCCGTCGGCGTTAAGATCCGTCTTAGCGTATGCGTAGAACTCGTACTTGGTATTTTGCTCCAACGACGTAAGCCTACCGGTCGGCGACACAAACCAAGTAGCGTCGGTAGCCTTACGCCACTTCCATCCTTGCTCTCTTACGGGCTCCGATGGGTCGGAGGTTACTGTCTTATGTAGAGTAGCTCCAGTCTGAGTAATATCGGTAGCTGCCTCGGTAGTAACCGTCGGGTGTACTACCGGATTACCCGTAGTGGTGAAGCTTAGGGTAGCTCCTCGGTAAACCGAGTCTTTTACTTGGGCAAATGCATAGTATAGATAAGTAGTGTGTGGCGATAGCCCTGTAATTACGCTATCGGTCACTTGTCTCCACAGAGCACTTGTGGTATCGGCTTTGTAGAAAAAGCCCTCTTCGTCGATAAGATAGCTACCCTCCGTTACCTTTTTATGCAGTGTAGCGGTATTGTGGGTAATGTTGTCGGCAGGCAGTGTTACTACTGTCGGTGGG
>ERZ773035.105-NODE-105-length-68197-cov-4.311775_pt1 | contig 68197 bp, 62 predicted proteins | sample MGYA00511487_ERZ773035 | MGnify/ENA primary metagenome ERZ773035 (study PRJEB29015, sample SAMEA2737985) | human oral metagenome | biome: human oral; feature: human-associated habitat; material: dental | place: China | collected 2024 ... | reverse complement strand
AATAGTTGTTACTACCACATTTACAATCAGAATTTTATACCACTGATAATCTACAATACTTTTGCAAAGATATAGGCTACTCAATACAAAATACCCTATAAAGAATGGATTCTTAAGAAACTGCACTACATTGGCTACTGTTTTACCCTCCTTATATTTTTCAAAATATATAAAGGGTACTACTAAATGTAAAGTAATAAGTACCACTATATTCATTAAATAAGTGTCAGCAAAATATTCTTTTTGAAAGTCAAATACAATGACTGCCACATACATAATTAATAGCATTGCATATAAAGCTATAAATATTTTAGATAAATCTTCTCTTTTCATACTGGTAAAATATCCTTTTAATTAACTTAAATCTGCCTCTTTACTATAAATTAGCCGATAGTTTTATTGACTAATTTCATAATACCGATCGGCTATTTGCGATAAAGAATGCAAACGGTGCGAAATAAAGAAAATAAGACTTTTATCCTTAATGCTATTTAAAATAGAATGCACAAAGGCTTCGGTATGCTTGTCCATTGCTGAAGTAGCTTCGTCTAAAATAAGCAATTGAGGTTTTTTAAACAGTGCTCGTGCAAAAGCTATCAGTTGTTTTTGTCCTCCTGAAATATTCACACCTCTTTCGCCTAATTGAGTTGCTAAACCTTGTGGAAATTGATTGAAATAAGTATCAAAACCATATTCAGTTAAAAATGCTAAGAAATCTTGTGCAGAACAAGACTCGCCTAACAAAATATTATCTAACACAGTACCGTTGAAAATAGCTATCTCTTGTGGAATATAAGCTACTAACTTGCGGTAACTTTCTAATGAAATAGCCGACAAAGGTTGGTTTTCATTAACAATAATCTCTCCTTCTTCGGGCGTATAAAAGTGTAATAGTAGGTTAGCGAGCGTACTCTTACCACAGCCATTTTCCCCTATAATAGCCACTATTTCTCCCTTCTTTATTTCCAAAGAAAGGTGTTGCAGAATAGGTTTCCGACCTGCAAAACGGAAAGATATATTTTGCAAACTAATACTGTTTATATCACTAATGTTCACCCCCTCTTCTCGTTCTGGTGCTATAGCGGTAAAATGATACATTCTATCAAAGGCAACTTTAGCTTCGTTGATAGGGATACTCACCAAAGCCAGATTTAGCACTGAGGGCAATAACGAACTTACCATTGTGAGGATAGCCATCAGTTCACCTAACAATAACTGCCCTTTTAATACTTGTATTGCATTGTAGGTCAGCACCGCTACTAAAAAAATAACACTTATCACCCCTGATAACCACGAAAGTTTGATATTAACTTTCCCCAATGCGAACGCTTTCTCTTGTGAGTCTGAGAAAATAAGCTCATTCACTTTTGAAAAAGCCCTTTGTTTGTTGGCTACCTTTATATCGGTAACGCCTTGAAACGTGTTGATATAATTACTTTCTACCTGCGCATAACTCTGCATAACCTCTCGCTGCAAACAGATAATTTTAGTGTTGTATTGACGGATAATGAAAAAGTAAATAGGCATTGATAAAAGGGTAAATAATCCTATTTTCCAAGAGTAGTAGAATAGAAATGTTGAGGTAATCACTACTACCAATGCATCAATAAAAGTAGTGCTAACTAACTGTTTAATTACGCGCTGAATGCGCTGGGTATCGTTTAGACGAGCTATAAGTTCACCTACCTTGCGTGTGTCAAAAAATAGTTTGGGTAGCTGTAGTAGCTTGCTGAAAAACTGCCCATTGATACGGTTGTTAAAATCTTTAGCTTGCAAAAGCAAAAAGTATTCTCTAAGTGTTGAAATACCAATGCGAGCTAAGAGTAAGAAAGTGAGCAGCAGCACTCCTTGAACGAGTTTACTAACATCTTTAGAGGGTAGAATGTTATCAATAAGTTTTTGTGAGAAGATAGCCATAGCCAAACCTAAAACAGCTATTACCACCCCCAATAGCGCACTGATAACAAGTAGGCGTATATCTTTTTGCACAAGATTTAAAAACCATTTAAACTGTGCTTTTTGCTGTGTAGTTTTCTTTTTAAATTGTGGGGTAGGTGTAAGTGTTAGGCAAGTTTTAGAGAGCCAAAGACGGTCTAATTCTTCTGCCGATAGTCTTATAATACCTTTAGCAGGGTCTCCAATAATAAACATTCCCTTTTCAAAGCCATAGCACACTACATAATGCTCTAAGTTGCCCAGAGTTAAATGCAGTATAAGTGGGGCATTATAGGTTTTGAGAACTTCTATATCAGCCTCGTTGCCTTCTGCCTCAAAACCTATACTATTGGCAGCTTGGTAGAGCCCTAATAGGGTAGTGCCTCGCACAGTAGTACCGCTTTGTATACGTAATTCTTCTAAAGTATGGCTACCTTCATAATACTGCACAAGCGACAACAAACAAGCTACTCCGCAATCACTTTGGTCGTGTTGGAGTACAAAAGTTTTCTGAATATGTTTTAGGTTAAGCATATTATAAAAAATACCCCTCACTTAAGTTTCCCTAAATGAGGGGGTGTTAAAATTAAAATAATACATTTACAAACAGACATACTAATTCCAAATTATACTATGTTAGTAGCAAGCTATTTTTAGAAATTTTATACTGACTACACAAATTTAAAGTATAATTGGGTTAATTAATGTTGATTGTAAAATACTTTTCTGTCTTATAAAAACTATAATATAATATAGGAATAACATATAAAAGTAAGATTAAGCTAAAAAATAACATAGATATCTTTTCAAAAAAGAATAATAAACATATTACAAAAGTAAAACCTCCTACTAATAGGTAATAGACATCAGAAAGTCTACTTTTGATAACTATGGTAGCGTTTTCTGATAAATAGGATACTGTTTTAATATTCTTTGTTAAAAGTAAAAATGTTGTTACCTCTATACAATATTTTTTAGCTTCTTTAAGAGGTATTACTACTTTCTCGGCAGGAGAAAGTTTCACTCTCTCTCCGTTTATTGCTACAGTAATATTACATAATGGAAAAATACTTCTTTTTAGTGTCATAAGAGAATATTTTTTCTATTTTAACGATAAGCGCAAATTAAGCTAAAAATGCCCATTCCTACAGCAGTAGGAGCTGCAATAATGGCTCCTACTGGTCCACAAAAACCTATAAGAGTGGCTGCCATCCCTGCAACTGCCATGATTTTAGTTTGTCGATCATCACATGTTAAAGCAGAACCGCCTCCTTGGATTTCTTCCATTTGTTTTAATTCTAATTTTTTCATTGTTTTTAAATTTTATATTAATAAATAATTACTATCATCTAAAAAGAAGTATCCACAAACGCTAGCTTTTTTGCTCCTCTCCCTATCAGATAATTTTATTTTTCGCCTAAGAGCTGTAATAGTTTTTCAGCTCTTAGTTGTCCTTTGTGACGTAGTAGTAATTTGCCTTGCGCATCGTACGCCAATATATAAGGTATACTATTGGCTTCAAATTGTTTAGCAAAAGTGTAAGTGCTGTCTTGCAAAAATATCACTTGGCTTTTATCTTGTAAATTTTGCTTTATAGCAAAGGCTTTAATGGCTTCTTTCTTCTCATTTGAAACCAGTAGTAGTGTAGTAGCTTTAAAACGCTCCAACTGCTCGCTTATGTCTTTGGTTTCATAAAAGCAATACTCACATTCAGTATTGAAATAGATAAAAACTATCTTGTTGTTTTGTGGTAGTTGTGCGTTGGTAAAAGAAGCTCCTTCTAAGGTGCAAAAGCTAAAATCGGGCAAGATAGCTAAAGCTTGTTGTACTTGCTCTTTATGCTGTAGCTTTTTCAGCACTTGCATGCCCATTACAACTAAAAATAGCACCACAACTACTATTATAACTTTTTTTACAACCGTTCTTTTCATATTACGACATATTTAAGGTGAAAAACATCACGCATACTACCCATAATAGTAGCCCAACTCCATAGCCACTTGCTACAATATTAACTCCTTTGCCTGTAGTGCTTCCTATAGCTTTATTCAGCTGTACCGATATAAGAAACCAATAAACTACCTCAAACAAGTTTAGTAATTGCAAAGGATAGATAAACCAAACGGCAACTCCTTTATAACCTATGATATTTAGAGCTGAAAGCGGATAGAAGTACTGTATATCTTCTAAAGAGAAATTGGGTTGAAAAAATAAAAACCAACAAAGTTTGAAAATAGGTACTGCTAAAAAAACAAATTCTCCTAATAAAACTATCCGAAAAAGTTGTTTATAAGGTAGTTTTTCATTGTAAAATACACAACCTACATCTATTAGTACCGCAATAACACTTATTTTTATTAGTAGTAGTAAAGGTACAGATACATAACTTATCCACTGCCATTGGTCTTTAAAAGAAAGTACTTTTTCCATTTGCTCGGCTGTTAGTTGTTCTGACAAAGAGCGCACCATCACTCCGTTTAAGTCTAATATAACCGATGAAATATAAGAGAGACCTATGTTGGCTACACTTAAAATGATAAAAATAATAGTGTTGCTCCACTTCATAATATATTGCTTAAATATCACGAGGCAAAGATACAACCTAAATGCATTATATTAGCATCACTTTTAGGACAAAATATGCACTTTTAGGGACAAAAAATGCACTTTTCAGGGCAAAATAATTACTTTTAGTACAAAAAAAGATAGTTTTTTTTTCTCTAAAAATTTGTATATTATATTTTTTTTACTACCTTTGCCCTATAAAAAAATAATGATGTTATGGATATAAAGAAAATATTAGACAAAATAGCTAAGAGAAGAAAGAAAAAAGGCTATAGTTATGAAAATATGGCTGAAGATTTAGGTCTTACCCCTTCAGGCTATAGAAAAATAGAAAAAGGCGAAACCAAACTTTCGGTAGAAAGATTGTTTCAAATTGCGGCTGCCTTAGATATTTCTGTAAACAAACTCCTCAATATAGAAGAAACCTCCCATTAGCAAATCGTCAAATCGCCAAATCACCTAATTAACCGCCCATATTCTTTCATACTCATAGCCTGCCCCCCTTAATATTTTCTCTTTGTGCAAATCTTCCAAATAAGCTAACTCCCCTTCATATAGCGGCTTACTCATACACTCTATAGCTATAGGCTTGCCCGCATCGGGCGCTAATAATATATCGATAGTATACCCTCCAAACGGATAGTCGGGGGTTATTTTTTTGTCAGGGTGTTTGGCTTTTAACCTTAGGTAAGTCTGTGTTTTCCACGCCTCTTCGCCTGCGGTTGCCGCCTGTGCGTGTGTATGCCCATAGCGGTCTAACTCGCTGAGTATCTCGGCGCGCGCCTGTTCATCGCCGGTGCTTACCGCTTTGCAATAAGCCAAATAAGCGTATAGCACGGCGCGTCGGTTGTTAGCCCCCTCGGTAGCCAAAGCCTCTTTGTAGTTGCTAAACACCTCTTCGGGTATCGAGTTGCATACGTATATTTTCTCTTTGGCGCGGGTGATAATCACATTTAGCAGCTTGTAGCCCTTGCTGTGGTTCAGCGGACCAAAGCTCTGCACGAACTTACCGTCTTTCTTGCGCCCGTAGGTTACCGATAGTATGATGATGTCGCGCTCATCGCCCTGTATGTTTTCAAGGTTTTTGATGAATAACCCTGCTTGCTCAAGAGCGTTGAATTTTTGGGCAAAAGCAGGGTCGTTTTGCTGCTTGAGCAGTAGCTGCTTGCGTATATAGTTGCGCTGAGTGATGTTGAAAGTAGCAATACCTACTGAAGGATAACTACCATCGGAACGGGGTGCCAATCGCTCAAGGGTACGAATCACCTCTACGGCTTCCTCTTTGTTGATATGCTCTTCAAAAGTGCCGTCTACCTGCGCAAAGGCTATAGGGGTAAAAGGCTTCGTATTGGGCAGCGGACGCAAACGAGCATTGTAAAAAGCGTGATTAGAAAAGTCAATCAGATAAGGGTGACGCGAACGGTAATGAAAATCTAAGTGGTTTTTACTGAACTGATATTCAAGAGCATAGTCTAATAACGACTCTATGTTTAGCATTGCCTCTTTGCTAGAGAGCACAGCAGGCGAAGTGTCGCTTTCATCTTCGTCCTCCTCGTCTTCAGCCGTGCCGTCAAATACTTTGCTAAAATAGTTAGAGGGCGGCATTTGGTGCTCATCACCAGCGATTACTATGGTTTTGCCTTTTAGCATCGCCGGTAGATTGTCTTCCAGCTTTAGCTGACTCGCCTCGTCAAACACCACATTGTCAAAATAGAAGTGCTTGCCCTCGAAGAGGTTGCAACACGCATCGGGGGTAGTCAGTACGATAGGGAAAAAACTGGTGAAAAGGTCGATGTCTTGCTGAGCTATCTGCCTCAATGTCAGTCGGTTGTGCTTTTCGCTCTTGCGCTTGTTGTACAGATTGGCTACCGTTAGTGTTGAGTGTTGCTCTTCAAAAGCCTTAACGGTGCGGCGCTGCTCGGCATCCCAATAATACTGTATGAAAGCGTGCTGGGTGGCGCCAAAACGCTCTATTTCAGCAGTAAAATGACTGTAAGTATGAGGGCTGAAGTTCAGACTCTCATCAGCGTGCTGCTGCTGTAGTAGGGGGTAATATACTGTCAGTAACGAGGCTTCCCACGCCTTTACGGGGCGCAGGGCAGCTACGCATTGCTGTTGCAGAGGACTAAGAGTTCGATACCAACTGTGCCACTGATAGGTAGCCTTTAGTGGGTGAGCGGGGTCGGACATATACTGCTGATAAATGCCGAGCGTCTGCTGCATAAAGGCGGCAAAATCGGCATAAGTAGTACCCCATTGGGGCGCCTGTAGCCAGCCGTCGCGCTGTATAGCATTTTTCAGGGCTTGCACCTGCTGCTGTAGCAGCTGTAGGCTTTCGTCGCTTAGGGCAGGGTCGGCGTAATGCAGCAGGTCGAGGGCAGCGAAGTCAGCCGCTACCTTGTCGGCAAAATCGACTTGGGCTTGCGCAATAGCACTGCTGTAATCGGCTATGGCGCTCTTATTAGCCCACAGGTCAGCACTGATAGCTATAGGCGAAAAATTGCGGTGTACGCTCAGCGCTTTTATCTCCTGACTTAACTGCTGTAGGCGCTGCTGGGTGCGTATAGCTTTTTTCTTTGCTGACGAAAATACGGCTGCCAATCGGTAGAAAAAGCCTTCGGTTTTCTGCGGCATAAACACATCGGAAGTAGGGGCGAGGGTAGCCGTTAGCACCTCGTACTCAGTCCGATGCTGCTCAAGGGTGGCAAGCTGTGCCGCAAAAGCCGCTTTGCGCTTTGCCTCATATTGCTGGCGGTAGGTGATAGCCGTTTGGCAGATGGTCTCCCACTGCTGCTCGTATTGCTTAAAGGCAGTAGCGAGCTGCTGTTCGGTGCTGAAAAAGTTCTGCGCCGTTAGGGTGTCGGGTGCCAAAAAGTCGGTGCTCGCATAAGAGCGGTAGTCTTCGTATAGGCGCTCGCCCTCTTGCCATAGCGCCTTGAGGGCTGCCCATTCTTCATCGGTGAACTGAAAGTGTACACCGCTGAGGTCTATCGCCTCGCAATCAGGGGCGTATTCTAATAGCTTAGCGGCTATGTACGTCCAGTTCTGTCCAGCTATTAGGGGTTGGTTTAGCTTGTGGTGAATAGCGTTGATAGCCGCCTTGTGGTTTTGTAGGGTGACTATCTGCTCTGTTAGGGTTTGTGTAGGGTTGTTGGTAGAGGCTTTCTTGAAGTCAGGGGCATCGAGGGTTTGGCGCACGGCCTCTACTATCAGCTTGCGGTCGGCAATAGCGTCTTTCACCATCGTGCAGTACTTGCCCAACCCTTTCTGCTGTAGGGCGTTATAGAGCACCTCAAGGGCAGTTTGCTTCTCGCACACTACCAGCGTTTTCTGCTTGTTTTGCAGCGCATTGATGAGTATAGCCGTTAACGTCTGGCTCTTGCCTGTTCCTGGGGGACCTTGTATGAGGACTTTCCGCTGTTGCCTAAGTTGCTCGAGTACATATTGTTGCGAGGGGTCGGTAGGTACAGAGGTCAGCGTTTGGAAATCGCTAGCAGGGGGTATTTCTTCCGCCTTAAAGTTGCCGATTAAACCCTCATAATCATTGATAATATTCTGTTTTTGCACCTCAAAGAGCGATAGGATACCACATTTTTCTATCATACCCTCGCCTTTGTTGGGCAAAAGGGCTTCGTATTCAGCTTTTGTTTTCAGGGGCGGAATTTCAGCGTAGTTATTCAGCAAGAAATCCAAATTCTGCTCTATTTTTAACTGCTGAAGTATCTCGGTGCAGATAGCCAATAGTTCGGGCTTGTCTATCTTGCCGTCTTCTAGCATCTCATCGGGTATGGGCGAAAGTTTAACCCCCGAATCGCTCTGCAGGTGGTTGATAAGCACCTCATTCAGGTAGATAGGGTCATCTTCGTTTCGACTTATTTCCCACGTATTCATCTGGGTAGCGGGCTTCATCTTCACCGACCATATCAGTATAGGGGCAGCGGTTAGCTGTCCGTCGCTCTTGTCGCGGCGCAGCAGTATCGGGAAGCCAAAGCCCAAAGTGTTGATGCCCTTTTCGGCGCTAACTACTTCGTTCTGAAAGATAAGCGTTTCTATATGGGTAACGAGTTTTTGCAGTTCAGGGTTTTCATCGGCTGTTTTTGGGGTAGTGGCAGCGCCTCTTTGGTCTATATTAGTACTTTCGGTATCGTAGATAGAAAACGAAAATTTAACATTGCGCAGCGTAAGCATATCCAATACCAAGCGCTCGGGCAAGCTTTTGAAGATAGCCGATAGCCGTGCAATATCAAATTTATAACGCGAATTAGCCGGTATAGCGTTCAGGTGAACGCCACGCCGGTTGCCTACTTTCAGCTTGTGTTGCAAAGCCCTAAAAATTTCAGAGGATAGAACCATTTTTTATTGTGAAATATGAATTGGCTACAAAGGTAAGAATAATTAGCAAATTACCAAATCTGCCTTCAATTCGCTATAGGTAAGATACACCTTCCCTTTACGATCACCGAAGGATGACCGAAGCTTCACTAAAGTTCTCAGCCCTCCCAATCCTCCCAATCCTCCCAGCCCTCCCATCTAATCGGCAAATCGTCAAATTGGCAAATTGGCAAATCGCCAAATCAATAAATTTGCTCATTTGCCAATTATATACTACCTTTGCCAAATTAATTGCCAAATTGGCAAATTGCCAATTTGGCAAATCGTCAAATCAGTATGAACCTCCTTACTTCCCAACAACTAAAGCAGCTCGACGCTTATACCATTCGCACGCACAAGGTTTCGCCTTGGTGCTTAATGGAGCGCGCTGCCGACCTGCTTTTTCAGTGGGTACAGCAGCATTTGTCCGACCGCAATAGCTTTACTATTCTCGCTGGTAAAGGCAATAATGGGGGCGATGGCTTGGCACTTGCTCGCAAGCTGATACAGGTGGGCAAGCAGGTAACGGTGTATATACTGCAAGTGGGCAGCCATTCATCTGACGAATACCGGCAAAACGAATCGTTGCTGCACGCTATGGGGGTACAGCCTATAGAGGTAGACGAACACAATTACAGCAAAGTAGTTGATTTCGAAGAGGTAGTCATCGACGCTGTTTTCGGTATAGGCTTCAAAGGCGACCTGCCCGAGTGGCTACAAGCACTATTCGATTGGCTCAATTTAGAGGCAGCCTTTCGTGTTTATCTGCTGAGCGTCGATATGCCTTCGGGCTTGCCTACCGATATGCCTCCTGCCGATGCGCACGCTTTTGTGCATCCTCATATGGTGCTGACCTTTCAATGCCCTAAGTTGCCATTCTTCTTGCCGAGTACCGGTAAGTTTATCGGTAAATACGAAGTGTTAGAGGTATGTGGCTTAGCCGAAAGAGGCGACAAGTATGCTGACGAACTTTTTAGCGAATTCCATTGTGTAGATGCTACAATGATAGCCGAGATACGCCAGAGTCAACACCTCGAGCCTCGTAGGCGCTTCAGCCATAAAGGCACTTATGGGCACGCGTTGTTAGTAGGGGGTAGTTATGGCAAAATGGGGGCAGTGGTGCTCAGCGGTACGGCAGTGCTCCGAAATGGCGCGGGATTGCTCACGGTCGCCATACCCGCCTGTGGCTATACGGTGCTGCAAACGGCTCTGCCCGAGGCTATGGTGCTCACCAGCGATACCGATAAGCATTTTAGTAGCATACCAGTGCCTTTTACTCCTTCAGCTATAGGCGTAGGGGTAGGTTGGGGTACGCACCCCGATACGGCAGCTGCCTTAGCCGACCTGTTTGCGCAATACCCCGATACGCCTTTTGTCATTGATGCCGATGCGCTCAACCTGTTGGCGCAGCAGCCTGAACTCTGTCAGGCACTGCCCCAAGGGGCTATACTCACCCCTCACCCTAAAGAGTTAGAGCGGCTAATAGGCAAATGGACAGATGATTATGACAAGTTAGCCAAAGCGAAAGCCTTTGCCGATAAGCACCAAGTGGTGTTAGTACTCAAAGATGCTTATACCGTGATTACCGACGGCGATGCTTATTGGATAAACACCACCGGCTGTCCCGCGTTGGCAACCGCAGGCAGTGGCGATGTGCTCACCGGTATGCTTACCGCACTGCGCACACGTGGCTACGGGGCGTTACAGGCAGCTATCTTAGGGGTTTACCAACACGGACAAAAAGGCGAGGAGGTAGCCAGCCGCATTGGCGAAGAGGCACTTATAGCAAGAGATTTAGTAACATTTTAATATGAAACACCGATTACCCATACTATTATTAATATTTGCCATTGCCCTGACTTTGTGGCAGTGTGCCCGACGTGGTTCGCCTACCGGAGGGGATAAAGATACTACTCCCCCTGTGCTCCTACAGGCTTTTCCGCCCTCTGGTACTACTAACTTCAGCGGCAAGCACATCCGACTTTCTTTTGACGAATTTGTGGTGACGAAAGACCTGCGCAAGCAGCTTATCATTTCGCCTCCTATGAATGCGTTCCCTATTATATCGCCTACCTCTGCCTCGCGCAAGTTAGACATTAGTCTGCTCGATACGCTCAAGCCTAACACCACCTACGTGCTTAATTTTGGCAATAGCATACAAGATTATAATGAAGGCAATCCGTACACCGACTTCAAATACGTGTTTTCTACCGGAGCCACTATCGATTCGCTTTGGTACGAGGGCGATGTCACCGATGCGCTGATGCCTGAAGCCGACCTATCGGTTACCCTGATGCTATACCCCTATAACGAGCAGTACAAAGACTCTTTAGTCTATAAACATAAGCCTACCTACGTTACCACCACGCTCGATAGTCTTCACAGCTTTGTGTTTGAGTTCCTCAAAGAGGGTAAATATAAGCTGATAGCCCTAAAGGATAAGGGGGGCGACTATCTGTTTAACCCCAAAGATGATAAGATAGCCTTCTTAAGCGAACCTATCACAGTCGAAGACCTCAAAGGCAAACCACAGGGGTCGTATCCCAAACTGCGATTGTTTAAAGAAGAGCTTCCTTATAAGGCGCATCGTCCTACCCAAGCGGCGGCCAACCGTATTAGTTTCGGCTTTGACGGTGGCACTAAGGGGGTAACGATTACTCCTATATCGCCCACTACCCCCGACTTTCGCTATACGGTAGCCAAAGACGCTAAGAAAGATACGCTGCACTTCTGGTATCAACCCCGTCAGAAAGACTCGCTTGTCTTTACGGTGGCACATCAGCAGCGGGTAGATACTTTTCGCCTGAGGCTGAAAGAGGGCAAGGATATCAAACCCGATAGCTTGCAGATAGAAAGCGTTTTTTCTGGCGACCTGCCTATGTATAAAGACTTTGCTTTCAGAAGCAACATTCCGCTAACAAAAGTAGACCCTGCTAAGATAAAAATACTACAAGGCAAAGACTCTTTGGCTAAAGCTGTCCCTTTCAAGGCTGTATTAGACAGCACGCAGTTGCAATACACGCTCTTATTCGATAAGAAAAACGATGAGCAGTACCGCATCGAGGCGTTGCCCCACGCTATGACGGACTATTTCGGTGCTACTAACGACACCCTGAACATTAAACTTTCCACTAAAAAAGCGGAAGACCTGTCGATATTTAAGCTCCACTTAAAAGCTGAAGAGGGTAAACTTTCTTTCCCGATATTGTTACAGCTTACTAATGAGAAAGCCACTGAAGTACTGCAAGAGCTCTATATAGAAAAGCCACAGGCAGAATACGTATTTGCCAATGTCAATCCTGCCAAATTGCGTTTGCGCCTGATAGAAGACCGCAATGGCAACCGCCGTTGGGATACGGGTAGCTTCCTACAGCAGCGACAGCCCGAAAGGGTGTGGTACTTCCCACCTATAGTAGAACTCCGTGCCAACTGGGAAGTAGAAGAAACTTGGCACCTCAAAGACGAATGATAACAACAAAGTCGCGACTTTTATAAAACTTTGTGATTAGAATTATTTTCGTACCTTTGCAGAGAGAAAATTAACAACCTTTTTATTATGAGTAATCTACCAAAATATGAAGTAAAAATTGGTGAAACAGCTCTTATCTATAATTTTATTAGTGAAGGAAGCAAAGGAAAGATTATCAAAATTATCTCTTTTCAAGAAACTAATATAAACAATTTCTATAACTTAGGGCTTGTAGATGAAAATCCTATTACCGGAGAATTAGATGATCAAGTAGTTTCTAATAACGGAGATACAGAAAAGGTATTAAATACTGTTGTTTCTGTTATTTATGATTTTACAGAGCTTTTCCCTGATGTGTGGGTATACGCTGAAGGGAGTACCCCGTCCAGAACAAGGTTATATCAAATGAAAATTGTAAAATACTTTGATATTGTTATAAGAGATTTTCACTTGTTATGCCTTTTGAATGGAGAATGGGAGGAATTTCGCCCTAAAGTTAATTATGAAGGCTTTGCGATAAAAAGAAAATAAAGACTATGAGTACAAAAGAAAAACAAATAAACAATCACCCTATGGTGAAAAAGCCATTGAGAAAAACATCTCATTATACAGTCTTAGAGGTAGATACCTCTCTAGACAAATATCTAAATGCACCTATTTTTACTAAAAAATTAGCGCGTGTAAATGAAAAATTAGAAAAGGTAGGCTTACCTAAAACTATTGTAAACTAACGATTAACAAATGAATAAAATCAACCTTTTACTATTGTTGGGCATTACTGCTACAGGCTGGGCGCAACAACAGACCCTTCAGAAAGGGTGGAAATTTAGCAGGGAGGATAATCCTCAAGCAGCCGAAACGCTTTATAACGATGCTAAATGGCAACGCGTAACCGTCCCTCACGACTGGGCTATCTATGGCCCTTTTGATATGGAAAACGACATTCAGCGCACCGCTATTAAACAAGACGGACAAAAAGCAGCTATCGAGCATACAGGTCGTACCGGCGGACTGCCCTTTGTAGGCGTGGGCTGGTATCGCACTCAGTTCAATGTGCCCGAACTCACTGCCGATAAGCAGGTGTTTATACAGTTCGATGGGGCAATGAGCAATCCTGAGGTGTTTGTAAACGGACAGAAAGCGGGTGAGTGGCACAATGGCTACAACACTTTCTTCTTAGATATTACCCCTTATGTAAAAGCTAAAGATAACACCCTTGCGGTGCGTCTGAACAACCTAACCCAAATGTCGCGTTGGTATCCAGGGGCAGGGCTATATCGCAATGTGCATATTATCACCAAAAATAAAACGCATATCCCTATATGGGGCATACAGATTACCACTCCCGAAGTAACCCAAGACTTTGCTAAAGTAGTGGTAAATACAGAATTTGTATCGGCTAACAAAGCAGCTATTGCGGCAGAAACTACTATTTTCAACCAACAAGGGGAAAGAGTAGCGCATACTAATACCAAAGCAACGGCTTATACTACCGATAAGATTACTTCAGAAATGTACATCGATAAGCCTCGTTTGTGGGACATTGGCAAGCCTAATCTTTACAAAGCGGTTACCAAACTCTATGAAGGCGATACTCTAAAAGATGAGGTAACTACTACTTTTGGGGTTCGCACTATAGAGCTTAAGCCTAATGATGGGTTGTATCTGAATAACCGCAAAATTAAAATACAAGGGGTGTGTATGCACCACGATTTAGGACCTTTGGGTGCTGCCGTTAATGAGAGTGCTATACGCCGACAATTGGTAATTTTAAGAGATATGGGCGTTAACGCTATCCGTACCTCGCACAATATGCCTGCCCCTGAATACGTACGCTTAGCCGACGAGATGGGTATGCTATTGGCTGTAGAGAGTTTTGACGAGTGGGCGATACCTAAAGTAGAGAATGGCTATCACCTATACTTCAAAGACTGGGTTAAAAAAGACCTTACGAACCTTGTGAAGCACTATCGCAATAACCCCAGCGTGCTAATGTGGTTTATCGGCAATGAGGTAGAAGAGCAAAGTGTAGAGAGTGGCTCGCAAGTAGCCTACTACCTACAGAGCATCATACAGCAGCTCGACCCTACCCGCCCTGTGAGCAATGGTATGGACAGACCGCACGACATCTTGCGCAACAATATGGCGGCTACTATGCAGTTGGTAGGTTTTAACTACCGTCCGTTTAAGTATCAAGAAGCCTATAAGAAATTGCCACAGCGCTTGTTGTTGGGCAGTGAGACAGCCTCTACTGTTAGTTCGCGTGGAGTGTACAAATTTCCAGTACAGCGCAAATCAATGGCTAAGTACCCCGATATGCAGTCGTCGTCTTATGATGTGGAGCACTGCGGTTGGTCTAACCTGCCCGAAGATGACTGGATACACCAAGAGGATTTGCCTTATATGATAGGCGAGTTTATCTGGACAGGCTTCGACTATCTCGGCGAGCCAACGCCTTACTACGTAGAATGGCCTTCGCATAGTTCTTACTTCGGGGCAGTAGACTTAGCGGGACTTCCTAAAGACCGTTTTTATCTGTATCGTTCGCATTGGAATAAAGAAGCTGAAACGCTACACATCTTACCGCATTGGAACTGGGAAGGGCGTGAAGGCGAAGTAACTCCTATCTTCGTTTATACTAATTACCCTTCTGCTGAATTGTTTATCAATGGCAAGAGTCAAGGCAAACGCAGTAAAGACCTTTCTATAAAAATAGAGGAGAAAGAGAAAGACGGCAATCCGTCAGACCTAAACCGACAAAAACGCTACCGCCTAATGTGGATGGATACTAAGTACGAACCTGGTACTATGAAAGTCGTAGCTTATGACGACAATGGCAAGGCTGTAGCCGAAAAAGAAATACATACTGCAGGCAAGCCTTACGCTTTGCGCCTCAGCACCGAGTACAAAACAGAACTCAGCCCTAATAGCGATGACTTGGCTTTCATTACTGTTGAAGCGGTAGACAAAGACGGCAATCTATGCCCTACAGTGAATGATTTAGTAACCTTTACTGTAAAAGGTGCGGGTACTTATCGTGCCGCTGCTAATGGCGATGCTACCTGCACCGACCAATTCCACTTGCCTAAGATGCACCTTTTCAACGGCAAATTAGTGATGATGGTACAAGCAGGCGATAAAGCAGGTATCATAAATGTAGAGGCTAAGACTAAGAAATTGAAAGGGAAAATTGAGATAATAGTAAAATAGTAGTATTATCTTTTTTTGAAAAAGGAATAGTATTATGAAAAGTATATTTAGAGTAGGGGAACGCGTATGGGTATCTCCACAACTTACAGGCAAACCCGATTGGGTAGAGGCTACGGTTACGCAGATAGATAACAATCCTTTTGTAGGGGTAGTTATCAATGTGAAAACTGATATAGGAGAGCTCTTTTTTGAAAAAGAAGATATGTTTAAACCTTTAGAATCCTTAGAATTATGCACGCTATAGCTTTTGATTTTGTCTTTCAGTCAGAGATATACGCGCTTTCAAGATAGAAGATTATTCTGATTTCACAGAAGAATTTAAAGAAAATACTAATAGTTAATGCAAGAACAAGAATATCAAATATATGGCATAAGGGCGGTGATGGAAGCACTTGAAGCAGGTAAAACCCTCGATAAGGTGTTTGTGCAAAAAGGCTTGCAAGGCAACCTTTTCAGAGAACTGCTATCACTATTGCAGCAAGCACAAGTGCCGGTGCAGTACGTGCCTGTTGAGAAACTCAACCGCCTTACCAAGAAAAACCACCAAGGGGTAGTCGCTACCCTATCGCCAGTCGATTATCACAATTTTGAGGATTTGGTAATATCGGTTACCGAAAGTAGGGCTACACCACTCTTCCTGCTCTTAGACCACCTTTCGGATGTGCGCAATTTTGGGGCTATCATTCGTACGGCTGAATGTTCGGGCGTGTCAGGTATTATTATCCCTAAGCGTGGCAGTGTCAGTATCACGGCCGATACGGTCAAAACCTCTGCAGGGGCTGTTTTTAGCGTGCCTATCTGCAAGGTCGAAAACCTTGTCGATGCCGTGTATTACCTACAGGGCAGTGGCATCAGGGTGGTAGCCGCTACTGAAAAGACCAACCAATTGCTATATACCGAAGATTTTACCGTGCCTACCGCTATCGTAATGGGGGCAGAAGATGTGGGCATCTCGCCTGCAGTGCTAAAAGTGGTAGATAGCAAAGCCAAATTGCCAATGAAAGGCGAAATAGGGTCGCTAAATGTGTCGGTAGCCTGTGCTGTCTTTTTGTACGAAGTGGTTAGACAGAGAGGTAATTAACCCTTAAAAAGATGTTATTCGACTATCAGCGCAATAGAGGTATTTTAGCACTTTTGGTGTTGATTGTTGTAGGGCAGCTGGTGTTTTATTATTGGCCTATCTCGTCATCATTTGCTGAGGTCGAAGATACGCGCTTGCAAAAGGAGTTAGATTCGCTACGGCAGCTGGCTGCACGCCATAAAGATACTATTTATCCTTTTAATCCCAATTTCATCAGCGATTATAAAGGCTTTAAATTAGGACTTACCACTGCCCAACTCGATAAGTTACAGGCATTTCGCGCTGCAGGCAAGTACGTTAATTCTGCCGAAGAATTTCAGCGGGTTACGGGTATTTCTGATAGTCTGCTCCGCTGTATAGCTCCTGCTTTCCGTTTCCCCGAATGGGTGAAAAACAGAAATAAAGACAATGAGCAGAAAATAGCCGCTCAGCACATCGAAAAGCAAGATATCAACACCGCCACTCAAGAGGAATTGATGAAAATATACGGCATAGGCGAGGGATTTTCTAACAGGATACTAAAATACAAAGAAAAGCTACAAGGTTTTACTTATATAGACCAAGTGGCAGAGGTATACGGACTTGAAAAAGAAGTATATGAGCGAGTGGCAGCGCGTTTTGAGGTAAAAACGCCACCTGTGATAGTCAAAAAAGACCTCAATGCGATAAGCAGATACGATTTGAGCAAGATACCCTATATAAAATACGGCGAAAGCAATAAAATAATAGGCTTGCGCTCAGAGATAGGAATGTTCAAACACCTTGATGACCTTTTGCAAATAGAGGGCTTTGATGAGGCGCGCATCAAAAGATTAGCCTTGTATTTGTACGTGGGCAACTAAAAAAACAAATTTGCTAGTTGTAATTATTTTTGTACTTTTGCAATTTAATAAAGAAAAGAAATTAACGAATGAATTTTAGCTATTCAGAAACACAGCTAATGGTAGCTCAAGCTGCTAAGGAGTTTGCCGAAAAGTATGTACGTCCGCACGTGATGGAATGGGACGAAAGTCAGGAATTTCCTATAGAGGTATTCAGAAAAGCGGGCGATTTAGGCTTTATGGGGGTCTTAGTGCCTGAAATATATGGTGGTTCAGGCTTAGATTACCACGATTACATCGCTATAGTAGAAGAAATTTCTAAAGTAGACCCTTCGATAGGGCTTTCTATAGCAGCTCATAATTCACTTTGTACTAATCATATCTTAAGTTTTGGCAATGAAGAGCAGAAGCAGCGTTGGTTGCCTAAGTTGGCTTCAGGAGAATGGATAGGAGCTTGGGGTATCACTGAGCACAACACAGGTTCTGACTCTGGCGGTATGGCAACTACAGCCGTAAAAGACGGCGATAGCTGGGTATTGAATGGGGCTAAAAACTTTATTACTCACGGCAAAAGTGGGCAGATAGCAGTCGTTATTGCACGCACCGGCGAGAAAGGCGATAAGCACGCTATTACGGCCTTTGCAGTAGAACGAGGAACCCCTGGTTTTAGCAGTGGCAAAAAAGAAAATAAACTCGGTATGCGTGCTAGCGAAACGGCAGAGCTTGTTTTTCAAGATTGTAGAATACCCGATGCTAACCGTTTGGGCGAAGTAGGCGAGGGCTTCATACAAGCTATGAAGATATTAGATGGCGGACGCATTTCTATAGGGGCACTGTCACTTGGTATTGCTAAAGGGGCTTACGAGGCAGCGCTGAAGTACGCTAAAGAGCGCGTACAGTTTGGCAAACGCCTTATCGAGCTGCAAGGGGTGGGCTTTAAGCTGGCTGATATGGCTACCGAAATAGAAGCCTCAGAGCTTTTGCTACACAAGGCGGCTTACCAAAAGAATAACTATCAGCGCGTTACCCTATCAGGGGCTATGGCTAAGATGTACAGTTCTGAAATGTGCGTACGTGTAGCTACTGAAGCTATACAAATACACGGGGGCTATGGGTATACAAAAGATTTTCCGGTAGAAAAATTCTTCCGCGATTCTAAGCTATGTACCATAGGCGAGGGGACTACTGAGATACAAAAATTGGTAATTAGTAGACAAATAGATAAATTGTAAATAGAAAATAAAGAAGAAAACATTATGTTATCTAATTCAAGCAAATACGCCATCAATGCAGTGATATATCTTGCCGCTAACTCATCAGAAAGCAAGCGTATAGGGGTAAAAGAAGTAGCTGATGCGCTACATATACCACTCCCTTTTTTAGCAAAAATACTTCAAGCCTTAGTCCGCAAGAAAGTAATAAGCTCTAACAAGGGGCCTGGAGGTGGCTTTTGGCTGACCGATGACGAGAAAGAGCAACCCTTAATGCGTGTAGTAGAGCAGATAGGCGAGGCTGATAAGTTTATAAAATGCGCGATGAGCCTACGCCCTTGTTCTGATGAGAAACCTTGTCCGCTACACACTTCGGTACAGCCTTTTCGCGATAACTTTAGAAAAGAGCTGACAGAAAATTCTATTGCTGACTTTGCTGAAAAAGTAGTGAATAAAGAAGCGTTTCTGTTTGCTATAGAAGAGGATAATTAATGAGCATAAAGAAACTAAATAAATAATTATATATGGAAAACAGTAAATTTTTTAACATTTTAGGTTGGGTAGCTATGGCTGCTTCAATTGGTATGTATGTATCATATATACCACAAATTGGTGATAACTTGGCAGGACACAAGGGAAATCCTGTGCAGCCTTTGGTAGCAGCTATCAACTGTTTATTATGGGTAGCGTATGGCTTTTTCAAAAAACCAAAACGTGACTTTCCTATTATATTAGCAAACTTACCAGGTATTATCTTTGGTCTTATTGCTTTTGCAACTGCTTTGTAATTAGGAACGCCATATACTTTGCCAAAGTCTTTACTTATGGGCTTTGGCAAAGTTTAAAATACTTATAGTCTCTACCTTGTTAATTAAAAAAATATGTTACAACTAAACACTATTAGAGAAGAGAAAGACCGCGTACTTGCGGGACTTAAAAAGCGCAACTTCAAAGAGTTGGGGCTTATAGATGAAATTATCGCCTTAGACGAGAAACGCCGCAGCACTCAGCTAGCGCTTGATGAGTCGTTGGCAAAATCGAATACGCTTTCTAAGGAAATAGGTAGCCTCTTCAAATCAGGAGAGACTGAAAAAGCGAATGCGCTAAAAGCTGAAACAGCTACCCTAAAAGATACTATTAAAACGCTGACCGATACGCTTAATAGTAGCGTTGAGAGTCTAAACGATCTGCTATACCGTGTGCCTAATATCCCTAATGAATTGGTGCCTGAAGGTACCTCAGAGGCTGATAATGTGGTGGTGTTTGAAGCAGGCGAAATACCTAATTTAGGCAAGGACGCTTTGCCTCACTGGGAGTTGGCTAAGAAGTACGACCTCATCGACTTTGAATTGGGTGTGAAGCTCACTGGGGCAGGATTCCCTGTGTATAAGGGTAAAGGCGCAAAACTACAGCGCGCTCTTATCACCTACTTCCTCGATAAGAATACTGAAGCAGGTTATAACGAATACCAAGTACCTCACGTAGTAAATGAAGCCTCAGGTTATGGTACCGGTCAGTTGCCTGACAAAGAAGGACAAATGTATCACGTAGGGATAGATAACCTTTATCTTATTCCTACAGCTGAAGTGCCTGTAACCAATATTTTCAGAGACGTACTGCTCAATGAGAGCGATTTGCCTATCTGTTGTACTGCCTACACGCCTTGCTTCCGCCGAGAAGCTGGTAGCTATGGGGCACACGTGCGCGGACTGAACCGTTTGCACCAGTTCGACAAGGTAGAAATCGTGCGTATAGAGCACCCTGACCATTCGTACAAAGCACTTGAGGGAATGATAGAGCACGTGAAAGGCATACTAAATGAGTTGAAGTTGCCATATCACATTTTGCGTTTGTGTGGTGGTGATTTAGGTTTTACTTCGGCAATAACCTATGATTTTGAGGTGTATTCTACAGCTCAAGAGAAATGGTTAGAGATAAGTTCGGTGTCTAACTTCGAAACTTTCCAAGCCAACCGACTCAAGTTGCGTTTCAAAGACAGCGAAGGCAAAAATCGCTTAGTACATACCCTTAACGGTAGTTCACTTGCTTTGCCTCGTGTGTTGGCAGGTATTTTAGAAAACTACCAAACTTCTGAAGGCATAGTAGTGCCAGAAGTACTCAGAAAATATACCGGTTTTGATATAATTAGCTAATTAACTAATTTTTGAAAAACATAACCAATGAGAATTATTGCTAAGAAAACTATTATTGATTTTTATACAAAGCACGCGGAAGCAAAAATACCTCTTGAAGATTGGTATAATAAGGTAATGATTGCAGAGTGGTCTTGTTATGCAGATATTAAAAGAGACTTTAATAGTGTAGATGCTGTAGGTAATGGTAGATTTGTTTTTAATATAAAAGGGAATCACTTTCGGTTAGTAGTACATATTTTATTTGTGCCTAAAATTATATACATACGTTTTCTAGGTACGCATAAAGAATACGATAAAATTGAGAGTATAAATAAAATATAATATTATGATAGAGAATGAAATACAATATAATGCAATAATGGCACGGATTGGAGAGCTTTTGCAACTGGTCTCTGATGAAACTTCTGAAAACGACCCTAACTATATAGAACTAATGGTACTGACAGATATTGTAGAGAGGTATGAGGATGCAAATTACCCTATATTAGTTGATGAGTCGATAAGACAATTTTCTGATGAGACAATGTGTCAATTAATAGATTAGCAAATCATTGATAAATAGAAAATGAAAGAAAATACTCTTGAAGTAGCTTTGAGAAAGGAGGAGGTAGCTGATTTTGTGAGTCGTTTTAAAGAAGAGGAATCCCTTAGTACTCAGCACCTTATTTTGCTGCTTTCAGAAGATGAAAAGTGGACAGCAAAAGACCTAAAGCCTTTAGTATCCATAGCTAAACAGCATAGCAAAAAACACCAAAAATCAATAGCGGTGGTAAGTGCTGAATTAGTATATGAGGGGACTGAAATAGAACTAAACTTAGCTCCCACCCTGCAAGAAGCCTACGACCTTATAGAAATAGACGAAATAGAACGCGACTTATGGAAGTAACAATATTGGGTTGCCATAGCGCTACCCCTCGCTCTAATGCGCGCCCTTCGGCTCAGTTGCTAGAAATGCGCGGACACCTCTTCTTGATAGATTGTGGGGAGGCTACCCAAGTAGCATTGCGCAATGCCAATGCTAAGTTTGCGCGCATTAAGCATATCTTCATATCGCATCTGCACGGCGACCATTTCTATGGGCTTTTTGGGCTTATCTCTACTTTTCAACTTTTAGGGCGCGAGGCAGAAATGCATATCTATGGGCCTAAGGGTATTAAAGAGGCTGTGCTACTTATCCTCAAGCTGGGCGGGGCTTATACCCCTTTTCCTTTGTACTTTCACGAACTTTCGGGCAAAGAGTCCGAGTTGCTTTATGAAGATGATAAAGTATTAGTCCGCACCATTCCACTACAGCATCGTGTGTATACTAATGGTTTTTTCTTTCAAGAAAAAGAAGGCGAACGCCGACTGAATATGGATGCTATACAGCAATACCCCGAAATAGAAGTATGCGACTATCAGAATATCAAAAATGGTAAAGATGTAATATTGAATAGTGGAGAGGTTATTGCCAATGAGTTGCTCACTTTTCCGCCTCAATGTCCGCAAAGCTATGCTTACTGTAGTGATACCCTCTATTTTGAAGGCTTAGCTACTGATATACAAGGGGCAAGAGTGGTATATCACGAATCTACTTTCTTGAAAAACAACGAAGAGTTAGCCGCTAAAACGATGCACGCTACTGCCTACCAAGCAGGACTTACCGCTAATAATGCCGGTGCCGAAGCATTGATATTAGGGCATTACTCTTCGCGTTATGCTGATGTCAATCTTTTTAAAGCCGAAGCCCAAGAGGTATTTCCTAATGTATATCTGGCTGAAGACGGCAAGAAATTTGTATTCAACTAAAGAGTTAATAATATAATCGTTTAAAAATATGTCAGTAACCGTAACCATTCAGCAAAACAGCCCACAAGCTAATGCTATTATAGAGATGTTGAGAGCTTTTGATTTTGTAACGTTTAAAGAACCTAAGAAAGCAAAAGCCTTAGCAACACCTATTGAGTCTGTGGCTTCTGATGAAATATTAGAGGAAGATGAAAATGGCATTCCTTTAGAGCACAAGGATTTTATTTTAGATCTCTCAAGGAAAATCAATAAAAAAATTGCCAAACGATGGGACGAACATTTTAACTTCTAATACTTTAAAATTATGATTATTATTGCTGATAGTAATATTTTTATGAGTGCTTTGCTATCACCTAAAGGTACTATTGCTTCTATTTTAGCAGAGAGAAAAAGAATACAATTTGTTGTGCCTGATTATCTTATTAAAGAAGTAAATGAACATATCCCTGATTTAGTGAAACGTCTTAGAGGGAATAAAACAAAAAAACAACTTATAACTGATTTCAAACAGCTCCTAGAAGGTGTTACTATTGTAGAAGAAAAAGACGTTAAAAAGGCAAATGCAGCTAAAGCAAGAGAAATAGTAGCTGATGTAGATATGAATGACTATCCTTTTATTGCCTTGCACTTAGAAATAAAACATAAAATCTGGACTTCTGATGATCGTTTGAAAGAAGGACTTACGAAGAAAGGTTATGCTCATTTTTTTATTTCAACAAAAGAAGTAATAGCCCAAACTTACAAAAAGAGTATCTCTTGAAATGAATGAAAGAATATGTCTGTTTTTGATTTAAAACTTCCTCCTATTTCTTCACTGCGCATTGCCTTTATAGGCGTAGGAGTACGCGGTATTGAGGCAGTGAAACGCTATTTGCAGTTAGAGGTGCAAATAGTTGCCATAGCTGAGGTGGGCGAAGAAGCTATGCAAAAAGCAAAAGCCCTCACAGCACATCTACCCGTACAGCCTGCCTATTATACCGCTCCTGATGACTGGCGAAAACTATGCGAGCGCCCTGATATTGATCTTCTTTATATTTCGACCCCTTGGCAACAACACGCCCCTATGGCTATCTATGCGATGCAATGTGGCAAACACGTAGCTGTAGAAGTCCCTTTAGCAATGACCATAGCTGACTGTAAGCGTATCGTGCGCACAGCTGAAGAAACGCAACGGCACTGTATGATGCTTGAGAATGTGTGTTATGACCACTTCGAATTGATGAGTATTGAGCTGGTAAAGCAAGGCAAACTGGGCGAATTAGTACACGCAGAAGGGGCTTATATACACGACTTACGACACTTAAACTTTAGGCAAACAGACCGCGATATAGAGCGAGGCAAATGGCGTATGCAGTACAGCAAAACCTTTGAGGGCAATCCTTATCCTACGCACGGCATCGCACCTATTTGTCAAGCGATGGGCATACTGCGTACCGACCGCTTAGAAAGCCTTGTATCGATGTCGTCTTTAGCCGTAGGGATGCGCGAATATGCCGAGGTGCATTTTGGCAAAAATTCGGCAGAAGCCCAAACTCACTACACTGGCGATATGAACATAAGTCTGTTGCGCACCGCCAAAGGTAAAACAATAATATTACAACACGATGTAACCAATCCGCGTCCTTACTCGCGTATCTTTATGCTCAGTGGCACTAAAGGGTTTGTACAGAAATACCCTACTCCTCAACTTTATTTTGACGATAGAGAAGAAAAACTGCTTACTCCTGATGAAATTACCACTTATTTAGAGGAACACGAACACCCTTACTATTGCGAAACAGCCTACCTACGCACACTACTTCCTGACCAAAAACCAATGGATATTGTAATGGATTACCGCTTGGTGTACTGCCTGAAGAATGGCTTACCATTAGACCAAAATGTATATGATGGCGCCCTATGCTCGTGTATAGCAGAACTTACTCAGCAATCAATAGCAGGAGGAAATTGTGTAGTGTCATTTCCAGAGTTTTAAAAATCAAAAAATATTTTTTATCTTTGCCGCAAACTAATGTCTAACGACTAAAAACTAAGTATATGAAATTCAACGAGTACAAACACTTAGACCTTACTAAGATAGCAGAAGAAATATTGGCTTTCTGGAAAGCCGCTAACATCTTTGAGCAGAGTATCACCTCACGTGAGGGAGCAGCTCCGTTCGTGTTTTTTGAAGGACCACCATCTGCCAACGGAGTGCCAGGTATTCACCACGTGATGGCGCGCTCTATTAAAGATATTTTCTGCCGCTACAAAACTCAGAAAGGATTTCAAGTAAAACGCAAAGCAGGTTGGGATACCCACGGATTGCCTGTAGAATTGGGGGTAGAGAAAGAACTCGGTATTACCAAAGAAGATATAGGCAAAAAAATAAGCGTAGAGGACTACAACAAGGCTTGTAAGGAAGCCGTAATGCGCTATACCGACATTTGGAATGATCTTACCGAGAAAATAGGCTACTGGGTGGATATGCAAGACCCTTATATCACCTACAAGCCTAAGTATATGGAAAGCGTTTGGTGGCTTTTGAAACAACTCTACAATAAAGGATTGCTATACAAAGGCTATACCATCCAGCCATATTCGCCTAAAGCAGGGACAGGCTTGTCATCGCACGAGCTCAACCAACCGGGCTGCTACCGCGATGTGAGCGATACTACCGTTGTGGCACAGTTCAAAGTGAAAGCATTAGCAGCAGCGGCAACTAAAGTATTGGGTAACCCTACCGAGCCTATCCATATCCTTGCTTGGACGACTACCCCTTGGACATTGCCATCTAACACTGCTCTTGCCGTGGGCAAAGAGATTGAGTATGTACTCGTAAAAACCTACAATCAATATACTTTTGAGCCGATTACTATCATCATCGGCAAACCGCTTTTGGCAAAACAATTCGGCAAAAAGTTCGTAGAGGGCGATGCAGCTGCTTTAGCGGCTTACTCTCCTGAAAGCAAGACTATCCCTTACCAAATTATAGGGGAATGTAAAGGCGCTGACCTTGTGTCTACTACCTACGAGCAACTCATTCCTTGGTGCACTCCTGCGGAAAACCCAATAGGGGCTTTCCGCGTGATTGCAGGCGACTTTGTTACCACCGATGACGGTACGGGTATCGTACATATAGCGCCTACTTTTGGTGCTGATGATGCCCGTGTAGCTAAAGAATACGGCGTGCCTCCAATGCTCGTGAAAGATGCGCACGGCAATTTGATTCCGCTGGTAGATTTACAAGGAAAATTTATCACAGGGCACAATATTCCTGAGGCTTTTGCCGGCAAATACATCAAAAATGAGTATTACGATGCAGGACAAGCACCTGAAAAGTCGTGGGATGTGAGCTTGGCTATCCTCCTAAAAGAAGAAAACAAGGCTTTCAAAGTAGAAAAATACGTACACAGCTATCCGCACTGCTGGCGTACCGATAAACCGGTGCTGTACTACCCGCTCGACTCGTGGTTCGTACGTGTAACCGATTTCAAAGAGCGTATGTTCGAGCTCAATGAAACCATCAACTGGAAACCTAAGGCTACCGGTGAAGGGCGTTTTGGCAATTGGCTAAAAAATGCGAATGACTGGAACCTTTCGCGTTCGCGCTATTGGGGTATCCCGTTACCTATTTGGCGTACTGACGATAAACAAGAGGAAATCTGCATAGGCTCGGTAGAAGAACTAAAAGCCGAAATACAAAAAGCTATCGCGGCAGGTGTGATGACTGCTGACCCATATAAAGATTTTGTAGTGGGCGACAACTCCGAAAACAATTACGACAAGGTAGATTTACACAAAAATATCGTAGATAACATAGTGCTCGTATCGCCATCAGGCAAGCCAATGCACCGCGAAAGTGACCTTATCGACGTATGGTTCGACTCTGGGTCTATGCCGTATGCACAATGGCACTATCCTTTTGAAAATAAGGACTATATAGAAAACCATACCGCCTACCCAGCCGACTTTATAGCGGAGGGGGTAGACCAAACACGCGGTTGGTTCTATACACTTCACGCGATTGCTACTTCGGTATTCAATAGTGTGGCGTATAAAAACGTAGTGTCTAACGGCTTGGTGCTCGACAAGAACGGACAAAAGATGTCGAAGCGCTTGGGCAATGCGGTAGACCCATTCACTACCATAGCCGAGTATGGCGCCGATGCTACTCGCTGGTATATGATTTCCAACGCGAACCCTTGGGATAACCTCAAATTCGATTTGGAAGGGGTAGCCGAAGTGCGCCGTAAGTTCTTCGGTACGCTCTACAACACCTATTCATTCTTTGCGCTCTATGCCAATACCGACAGTTTCACTTATGCTGAAGCCGATATACCACTGGCTGAACGCCCAGAAATAGACCGCTGGATACTTTCAGAACTCAATACCCTTATCAAAGAAGTAGATGCCCTCTATGCCGATTATGAGCCTACCCGCGCTACCCGTGCTATTTCAGATTTTGTACAAGAAAACCTCAGTAACTGGTATGTGCGCTTGTCACGCCGCCGTTTCTGGAAAGGGGAGTATGAAGCCGATAAGATAGCTGCTTACCAAACACTTTACACCTGCCTCATAACCATCGCCAAACTGATGGCGCCAGTAGCACCTTTCTATGCCGATAGATTGTACAAAGATTTGGTGAGTGTTACCGGTAAAGAAAACAAAGAAAGTGTACACCTCACCGATTTCCCAGTAGCTAACGAAAGCTACATCGATAAATCTTTGGAAAGCAAGATGCAGAAAGCGCAGACTATCTCGTCCTTAGTACTATCGTTGCGCAAGAAAGAAAGCATCAAGGTGCGCCAACCTTTGCAAAAGATAATGATACCGATAGCCAACGCTACTGAGCGCGCAGAAATAGAAGCGGTAGCAAACCTCATCAAGCACGAGGTGAATGTGAAGGAAATAGAGCTTTTGGAAGATGCTTCAGGTATATTGGTAAAACAAATCAAACCAAACTTCAAGACCTTAGGACCTAAATTCGGCAAGGATATGAAAGCCATTGCCACAGCGGTACAACAGTTTGGACAAGCGGAAATAGCACAGTTTGAAAAAGCACAAACGTACAGCTTGCAACTACCCGACAAAGCAGTTACTTTAAGTTTGGACGATGTAGAAATCAGTACCCAAGATATAGAAGGCTGGTTGGTAGCCACCGCAGGCAGTCTGTTGGTAGCTTTAGATATTCACATCACCCCCGAATTGCGCCAAGAAGGTATCGCCCGTGAGTTGGTGAACCGCATTCAGAATATCCGCAAGGACAACGAATACGACATCACCGACCGCATACAAATACGCCTTCAAGCGCACCCTGCCCTACAAGCAGCTGTTACTGCCAATGAAGCCTATATCAAGAATGAAACCCTTACCGACAGCATTACTTTTGTAGATAGCCTAACGGAGGGTGAAGAAATAGCCTTTGATGAAGTAACAACAAGAATAGAGGTTGCAAAATCATAAGCTAATAATGTACTTTGCCAAAGGTGCGAGCCGTACAGGCAAAAACCTTTGGCAAAGTTTTTTTAACATCTTATTTATTAACAATGAAAAAGATATTAGTAATACTTGCTTTTATAGGCTTATTAAGCTGTCAAGAACAGAGACCCTCTCAAAAGAGCGTTGAAGAACAAACTAAAGTTACTGAGGTAGAGAACCCTGAGGAAGCAAGACTTAAAAGGTATCTGAATTTTAAATCGTATTTTAAAAAAGAGCTAAAACTTCCTGCAGATTTTACTAAAGAAATTTATGGAAGTAGAGAGGATACTTTGCCTAAAACGCTGTACAATCAAATTATTTTCTCTGACCAAGAAAAAAATAATATTCAAGAGTACGCAAAGTTTTATACTCTTGATGGTGAGCTTATAGATTGGTCTGATACCTATGGTGTTTTGGATACAACACCTTCTAATGCAGGAAGCTATAGGCATAAAGAAAATTTTCAACCAAAACTATATCCTCTTGGGTATATAAATTTATCTGAAGAATATGATGCTTTTGTACTAAAAACAAGTCATATAGATTTGATATTTATTGATATTTTTGTTTTTAATAAAGAAGGAAATATCAAATCATTTGTAAGTGTATTTGAGATAGATCCTTTGAGAGATTGTGAAAAAACTTGGGAAGATTTTGTTTACAATTATAAGGTAGATACCTTTTTCTTTCAATCGCGAATACAAAAAAATAGGATTATTAAGAGATCTGAAAAAAGATTTGGTATGACTATCAAAACAGAATGGCAGCTACAAAAAGATGGTTATTTTAAAGTAATAAAATTGCAAAAAAAAGGTAAAAATGAATGGCTTGAAGATTAGTACATTCAGGAAGAATGCCTAGCCAAAGGTGTAAGCCACACGGGCGGAAACCTTTGTAATTAAAAGATGAGAAGCAAAATGAACACCATAGTATTAAAAAACAGTATTGATTATCATCAGTATCAGCAAATAGTAGACTTTTTTGCTACGATAGGGGTGGAAATAGAAAACCCTTATGGGGAGGGAACTTTGCAAGACGATGAAGTTCTTTTGCAAGCGTTAGATGAGGGTATAACACAAGCAGATAATGGGCTTTTGATACCCCATAATGAAGTAATGCAAGAAATAGACTTACTCATAAAAAGCTATCAAAAGTAATGAAAAAACTCTTTTACATATTTCTATTAATGTTTTCCTTGAGTGCCTATGCCCAATCAGTACCTACTGACTGGGCTAAAATAGGCTTAAAGGGCAAGGTAAAATCAGTGAAAACTTCTATTTATTTTGCTGAGGCAAAAGACAACGATTTTGTCAAAGGCTCATCTTTCTCTCAAGGGATTTATCCTCCTGAAAAAATTAAACAGTACAGCGAAATGGAACGAATGGGAGTAAAAGCTTTCTTCATACATTTTTTAGTAAATATTATCCCTTCGGCTATTACCTTTGATAAAAATGGTTTTATAACTGAAAAATGGCTTTATAACACTGTATCGCCTAAGAAAATAGTGTATACTTACGATAAAAAGCATCGCCTTATTGATAAATCGACATTTGTACACGAGTTTTTAGAGACAAAGGACACGCTTATCTATAATGCTAAAGGACAATTAGAGAAGGAAGTACTTGACCTAAAAACAAAAGATGAAACAATCTACACTTATACTTATAATGTTGATGGAGAGCTTATTCAAAGGAATTTTAAGAAAGTAGAAGACTTGCCTTTGTTTAAAGAAATATACATTTATAACAATAAAAGACTTGTAAATAAAGAACTTTACCAATTCGACCAACTTATATGGAGAGGGCTTTATGAATATGGAGCAGAAGGAGAGCTCATTAAAGCAATTTCGCAGAAAATAGACGACTTTATGTGGCACTCTAAATATGCTTATGACCAGAACAACCAACTGAAAGAAGAATATCTTTTGATAAATGAGAGTGAAAATAATGGTTTTTTAAACAAATTTGGTTCAGATAGGCGTTTGACGTATCATTTGACGTTTTCGACCAATTATCTCTGTGAGTACAAATATACGGATGACAAGCAAGGTAATTGGGTGAGAATGATTACATACGAACAAGGCGTTCCTATGCTTTACGTAGAACGAAAAATAGAGTATTTTTAATTTTTCAGAAGAAAAATATTTGTGATTGACAAAAAATATGTACTTTTGCAAAGTGATTTTTAAAAGATGAAACTTTTCTATTCTAAAATTCTTCTTTTCGGAGAATACGGTATTATTAAGAACTCTAAAGGGTTAGCTATCCCCTATAACTTTTATAAGGGTACGCTGAAGACTCTTGCTGAGGTAGAAGCAGAGAGCGATCAGAAGAGAGAAGATGCCCACAAGTCTAATGAGGCACTCAAAGCCTTTGCCTCTCACCTCGAAACACTGACTAATGAGGCAAACCCTATAGTGCGCTTCAATATCGAGAAACTCAATGCCGATATTGCAGACGGAATGTACTTTGATAGTAGTATCCCACAGGGGTATGGGGTTGGTAGTAGCGGTGCTTTGGTAGCTGCTATCTACAGCGAATACGCTATCAACCCTATTAGTGCCATTGATGACCTTACTCGCGAAAAGCTCCTCCAACTAAAAGCTATCTTTGGGCGTATGGAGTCGTTTTTTCACGGCACTTCTTCAGGCTTAGACCCACTGAATAGTTACCTCAGTTTGCCTATTCTCATCAACTCTTACGATAACATTGAGCCTACGGGCATCCCTACCCAAACTCCTGACGGCAAAGGAGCTGTATTCCTATTAGATAGTGGCATCATAGGCGAAACCGCGCCAATGGTGCATATTTTTATGGAAAATATGAAGAATGAAGCCTTTCAAAAGATGCTTAAAGAAGAGTTTATCAAATATACCGATGCTTGTATAGATGATTTTCTGAAAGGGCGCTTCAAATCGTTGTTTGGCAATATAAAAAGCCTATCAAGTATTGTGCTAAACCACTTCAAACCGATGATACCCAAAGAGTTTCATACCCTTTGGAAGCAGGGTATCGACACAGGTGATTATTTCTTAAAACTCTGTGGTTCGGGAGGAGGAGGTTATATTTTAGGTTTTACTGAAGATTTAGAAAAAGCCAAACGCACCCTTGCGGGACATAAATTAGAAGTAGTATATCAATTTTAATAATGAGCGATACAATAAAACACGAGTGCGGTATTGCGCTAATCCGCCTACTTAAACCCCTTGAGTTTTACAAGGAAAAATATGGTTCTGCTTTCTACGGAATCAACAAGATGTACCTAATGTTAGAGAAGCAGCACAATCGCGGACAAGACGGTGCTGGTTTGGCGAGTATCAAGCTTGATATGGCGCCAGGTGAACGCTACATCAGCCGAATACGCTCGAATGCACAACAACCTGTACAAGATATTTTTTCGCAAATAAATGAGCGAATCAACAAAGGTTTTAAAGCCAACCCTACTCTCAAAGATGATGTAGCCCAACAAAAAAAAGAACTCCCCTATATAGGCGAAGTCATTATGGGGCACGTGCGCTACGGTACTTTTGGTAAGAACAGTATTGAGAGCGTACACCCTTTCCTCAGAGAGAATAACTGGATATACCGCAACCTGATAATGGCGGGCAACTTCAATATGACCAATGCTCACGAACTCTTTAAGAACCTCGTGCGCTTGGGGCAACATCCTAAAGACAAAACAGATACCGTAATAGTAATGGAAGGTGTGGGGCACTTCTTAGACGATGAGGTGGAAGAACTCTACAGAAGTCTGAAAGAAGAGGGCTTCAGCAAGCAGCAAGCCTCACCTTTTATAGCTGAACGCCTTGATATAGAGCGCATACTGAAGCGTGCGGCTAAGTATTGGGACGGGGGATATGCTATGGAAGGTATGTTTGGTCACGGTGATGCTTTTGTACTGCGCGACCCTGCTGGCATACGTCCTGCTTTTTATTATCAAGATGACGAAATAGTAGTGGTAGCCTCTGAACGCCCTGCAATACAGACTGTTTTCAATGTAAAATACGAAGCGGTACAAGAATTACCTCCTGGTAACGCTATTATTATCAAGAAGAATGGCGAAGTAACCCTCAAAGAAATTCTTACCCCTACCGTGCGCAAAGCTTGTTCGTTTGAACGCATTTACTTCTCGCGTGGCAGCGACCAAGATATTTACCGCGAGCGCAAGACATTGGGCAAATTGCTCTATCCGCGTATAGCCCAAGCTATTGATAATAACCTGAAAGATACTGTTTTTGCGTATATACCCAATACCGCTGAAACGGCTTATCTCGGACTGATAGAAGAAGCCGAAAATCAACTTAACTTGCAGAAATTACAACAGTTAGCACAAGCGAATACCTCTGACTATGCAGCTATACTCTCGCAGAAAGTCCGTACAGAGAAAGTAGCTATCAAAGATGTGAAACTGCGTACTTTCATCACCGAAGATAGCAGTCGTGATGATTTGGTAGCACACGTGTATGATATTACTTACGGGGCACTGCGAAAGGGCGATACTTTAGTGATTATTGACGATAGTATTGTGCGAGGTACGACCCTTAAGAAGAGTATCCTTAGTATTTTGGGTAGATTAGAGCCTAAAAAGATAGTGATAGTATCTTCAGCACCACAAATACGTTACCCTGACTGCTATGGTATTGATATGGCGCGTTTGGAAGACTTGGTCGCTTTTCAGGCAGCGTTAGCACTTCATAAAGAGCGCAATACCTATCATATTATTGAGGACGTTTATAAGAAGAGCCTCACTCAGGTAGATTTGACCGATGATAAGGTGGTCAATTATGTGAAAGAGGTGTATGCCCCTTTTACTGATGAGGAGATTTCAGATAAAATACGCGACTTGCTATTGCCTAAAGACTTCGCTTCAGAAGTAGTAGTGATTTTCCAAACCGTTGAGAATCTTCACAAAGCCTGCCCTGAAAACCTCGGCGACTGGTATTTCACAGGCGACTATCCTACCGATGGCGGCAATAGAGTGGTAAACAGAGCCTTTATCAACTTTTACGAAGGAAATAAAGAACGAGCGTACTAATGAACATAGCTTTTGATGCCAAACGCGCTTTTCATAACACACGTGGTCTCGGCAATTACAGCCGAGACCTTATCCGTATTCTACAAGAACATAAGGTAGGCAGGCTCTTCCTTTTCAATCCTAAACCTGCCAAAACGCAGCGCCTTACCCTCGATGCGCAAACTACCGAGATTACCCCACAATCTTTCTTCTGGAAAAAGCTTAAAAGCCTATGGCGTAGCGTAAAAATTACCGATATAGTTAGGCAGCTGCCTGTTGATATTTACCACGGACTTTCAGGCGAGATACCTCGCAATATCTACAAGTATGTGCCTACGGTGGTTACTATTCACGACCTTATCTTTATGCGTTACCCTCAGCTGTATTCATATTTTGATAGGAAAATACATTACCGCAAATTCTTCTACGCTGCCCAGCACGCCCAGCATATTATCGCTATTAGCGAGCAGACCAAGCGCGATATTATCGACTATCTGAAAGTGCCTGAGAGCAAGATAACAGTAGTGTATCAGGGCTGTCATCAGGCGTTTAAGCAGACGTACACCGAAGCTGAAAAAGCTGCCGTACGCGCTAAATACCATTTGCCGGAGCGCTTTGTGCTGAATGTAGGAGCGATAGAGCCCCGCAAGAATGCCCTCGAAATAGTAAAAGCTATAGCCCCACTGCCGGACTTGTCGCTGGTGTTAGTAGGAGCGCAAACTGCTTATTATCAGCAGATCGTAGCCTATTGCAAAGCGCATAACCTATCCAACCGCGTCTTAGCCCTCAAAGGGGGGTCGATGCAAGAGCTAGCGATGATTTACCAGCAAGCAGAGGTCTTCTGTTACCCTTCAGTATTCGAGGGCTTTGGTATCCCTATTATCGAGGCGCTTTTCTCACGAGTGCCGGTTATTACTTCTGAGGGCAGTTGTTTTGCTGAAGCCGGAGGCGCACATTCCTGCTATATTAGTTTAGATAACGCAGCCGATGAGATACGCGAGGCAATAGTGCGCATCAGTAGCGACCGCCTTTTGCGTGAAGAGATGATAGAGAAAGGCTATGCCCACGCGCAACATTTCACTGATGAAGCCGTATATCAGCAGCTAATGGCAGTATATAAAAAAATCGAACAGCTATAAACTGTTCGATTTTTTTTATGTTTTAATCAGCTGGGATTAAAAAATATCTTTGATATGCTTCATACTATTAGTAATACTGTCTTTAGCTTCAGCAAAATCACCTTGACCTATTTTCTTGATGATGTTGGTGGCAAAGCCTTTCATCTGTTCAAAAGTGATGTGCGGAGGCATCGCTAAGGTATCTCGATTGGTGTAAATGTTCACCAAAGTAGGGCCATCGTGCTCAAAAGCCGCTTTCACAGTAGCCTCGAGGTCTTCGGTTTTGGTCACTTCATAGCCTTTGATGTTCATCAGCTCGGCAAGTTTGTCGAAAGGAGGGTTTACCATATTGGTTTGCCAATCGAGGTAGCCAGATACTTCCATCTCTAACTTCACCATTGCAAGCGAACGGTTGTTAAACACGAATATTTTCACCGGATATTGATACTGCATTAGGGTAGCCAAGTCGCCTAAGAGCATTGAGAGACCACCGTCGCCACACATCGCTACCACTTGTCTGCCTTTAGCCGAGGCAGCAGCACCGATAGCCATCGGTAGAGCGTTTGCCATAGAACCGTGGTTGAATGAACCGGTTAGGTAGCGCTTGCCTGTACCTTTGATAAAACGCGCAGCCCATACTACATTCATACCCGTATCAACGGTGAAAATAGCATCGTTGGCAGCGTATTTATCCAACAGCTTAGCCGCATATTCAGGGTCTATTTGTTTTTCTTCAGTTTTCTTTTTGGTGTAATCGTCTAATGATTTTTCAAGATCTAAATATTCTTTGTGAATATCTTTTAAGAATCCGTCGTCGGTGCGTGTGCTTAGCTTAGGCAAAAGGGCAGTGATGCTGTCTTTTATATCGCCTGCGAAGCCGTAATCTACTTTGGCACGACGACCGATAATCTCGGGGCGTTCGTCTATTTGTATGATAGTGCTTTTCTTAGGCAGGAACTCAGCGTAAGGGAAGTCGGTGCCCAACATTAGCAGCACATCGGCTTTAGCACAAGCGTCATAGCCTGAACTGTGCCCAAGTAGTCCGTTCATACCTGCAATATAAGGACTGTCGGGGCGGTCGAAGAATATTTTGCCGCGGAAAGAGGCTACTATAGGAGCTTTGAGGGTTTCGGCAAGCTGCTCTACTTCTTTCACCGCGTGCTGACAACCGTGTCCGCAATAAAGGGCAATTTTCTTGTTTTTACTATCGTTGAGTACAGCAGCCAACTTGTCGAGTTCTTCGTCAGAGGGGCGAACTACCGGTTTAGCTAAGAACGTTTGGGTAGCCGTAGGCACCTCTTCAAGGTCAGCCCCCGCTACATCACCAGGGAGCCCCAATACCGCTACGCCTTTCTCGTTGATAGCGGTTTGAATGGCGCGTTGCATCATCGTAGTGAACTGCTTAGGGGTGTTGGCTACGTATACGTATTTGCTACAGTCTTGGAAAAGCAAGAAAGGATTGGTTTCTTGAAACCAGTGAGTACCGAATTTATGGGTGGCGCAGGTGCTGGCGATAGCAATCACAGGGTTGCCAGCGCGGTTAGCGTCGTAGAGGCCGTTGATAAGGTGTACGTGTCCGGGTCCTGAACTACCCATACAGCAACCGATGCCGTTGAGTTCGGCGTCCATAGAAGCCGCGTAAGCCGCTGATTCTTCGTGGCGTACGTGTATCCATTCTAAACGCCCATCGCGGCGAATAGCGTCATTTACGGGGTTTAGGCTGTCGCCTGTTATGGCGTATACGCGTTTTACGCCTGCTTGTACTAACATTTCGACCAATTGGTCAGATACATTTTTGCTCATATTTTTTATTTTGTTTGTCTTCAGTTCTGAAGAAATTCTATGCAAAAGTAGGAAATAAATATCAATTGACAAGAGATAATACTATCTATTTTATAGAAAATTTTTCTGCCTATACTTACCCTATACAAACGATATACAAACAATATAGGAAGAGCGAACGGTAAGCGAAGAATTACCGAAGTATAAACGTCTAATGGCAAGTCTGAAAGTAGAATGTTTTTCTGTTTTCACCCCTGCTAACCACTAACCAATAATGTCTAATCTGAAGTATTAATAAATCCAAATCACCCATAAAAAATTTGCAAGTTTCAAAAGAAAATCTTACCTTTGGTGCATAATTTTTAACTAATATTACTTACAAGTAAAGGAGGTCGCTTATGAGAAAGATAATTATTTTAATAGTTTTTGTTTTTCCTTTACTCTCGATGAAGCCTTGTAGAGAGAAGGAGCAGCGCAAAGTAGTTGAAAACTACCTGACAACGTTATTGAGTACTGAAGATGAGAATATAGAACAGGTACTCTCGTTGTTTAAAATTTCAAACAAATATACAAAGGAAGACTTAGCAATTTTTTCGAATGCTCTTCTTGAAATAAAACACTACCTACAAGGGAATAATTATAAAATTATGAACTACCGACAAGCAAAAAGATTTGTAAAAAAGACAGACTATGATGTAACTCCTTCGGATGTAGGTACCACGTATCACATTTATAATGTAACTAAGAATGAAATAATTTGGTTGGCACCTGTGGTGGTGAATGATAATTGTGAGATTATTAGCTTTGCCTTAGGAATCTGCGACGACAACCCTCAACACTTGTGCTTTGTATACCTTTAATGATAAAATCAGCTAATGAGTCCTCTCTCATTAGCTGATTTACTTTTCACCTAGCGCCTAATGTATAACTCCCTGATACTCTGAATTGTTAATAACTTTGTCTTAAAAAAAACTTAAAAATATTTGCTATTCACAGAAAGATTAGTAACTTTGAGCCCTTTTTGGAATGATTTGAAGCCTTTTTTGAAACGAATAAATAATTAAAAGAAATGAGAAAGATAATTTTGTTAATGAGCATTTTGGCTATGCATTGGGCAGCGGCACAACAGCAAACGTCTCCCGATGGCAATGTAGTACTCTCATTTTCATTGAAAGCTGACGGTACGCCTACCTATAAGATGACGTACAAAGGTAAACCAGTGATTAATGAAAGTACCTTAGGGTTTACTCTTAAAAAAGACGAACCACTAACGAACCACTTCAAAGTAGTAAGCGATAGCAAATCTACTTTTAAAGAAACTTGGAAACCTGTATGGGGCGAAGAAAAAGAAATCCTCAACCATTACAATGAGTTGCTCGTACAGCTAAAACAAGATAAGACCAACCGCCTGATGAATATCCGCTTCCGCGTGTATAATGAGGGGGTCGGCTTCCGCTATGAGTTCCCTACTCAGAAAGAACTCACTTATTTTGTGATAGCTGAAGAGAATACCCAATTCGCAATGACAGGCGACCATACCGCTTGGTGGATACCTGGCGACTACGACACCCAAGAGTACGACTATAACGAGAGCAAACTCTCTGAAATTCGAGGACTTATGAAGCAGTCGATGACCGATAATGTGTCGCAATTCGTTTTCTCGCCTACAGGCGTACAGACTGCCCTAATGATGAAAACCAAAGACGGCTTGTACATCAATCTTCACGAAGCTGCTTTGGTAGATTATTCGCTGATGAACCTTAATTTAGACGACAAAAACTTCATCTTCCAATCGTGGCTAACTCCCGATGCTAAAGGCGATAAGGGTTACCTCTATACCCCTACCAAGAGCCCTTGGCGTACCGTAATGGTGAGCGATGATGCGCGCAATATATTAGCTTCACGCCTTATCCTCAACCTCAATGACCCTTGCGCTCTTGCTGATACTTCGTGGATTAAACCTGTGAAATACATAGGTGTTTGGTGGGAAATGATTACCGGCAAAAGTTCTTGGGCATATACTAACGACCTGCCTACTATCAAACTCGATGAGGTAGATTATACTAAGGTGAAACCTAACGGCACTCACGCGGCTAACAATGAAAAAGTACGCCGTTATATAGACTTCGCTGCTCAACACGGCTTCGACCAAGTGCTTGTAGAAGGCTGGAACGTAGGTTGGGAAGACTGGTTTGGTCATCGCAAGGATTATGTGTTCGATTTCATAACTCCTTATCCTGATTTTGACATCAAAGCGCTTAACGATTACGCTCACGCTAAAGGTGTAAAACTGATGATGCACCACGAAACTTCAGGTTCTACACGCAACTACGAGCGCCATATGAAAGCCGCTTACGAGTTGATGAACAAATATGGCTATAACTCTGTGAAGAGTGGTTATGTGGGCGACATACTTCCTATAGGTGAGCACCACTATAGCCAATCTACTATCAACCACTATCTATATGCTATAAAAGAAGCTGCTAAGCACAAAATAATGGTCAATGCGCACGAAGCAGTACGCCCTACCGGTTTGTGCCGTACTTATCCTAACCTTATAGGCAACGAGGCAGCACGCGGTACTGAGTACGAGGCTTTTGGTGGCAACAAACCTTTCCACACTACTATATTGCCTTTCCCCCGCCTACAAGGAGGGCCTATGGACTATACCCCTGGTATTTTCGAAACTGAGGTGAAGAACGTAAATCCTAACAACACCAGTCAGGTGCGCAGTACGTTGGCTAAACAATTAGCGTTGTATGTTACTATGTACAGTCCGCTACAAATGGCAGCCGACCTACCAGAGAATTATGAAAGATTTGCTGATGCTTTCCAATTCATCAAAGATGTACCCGTAGATTGGCAAGAGAGCGTATATCTTGAGGCAGAACCAGGACGTTACATCACCGTAGCGCGCAAAGACAAACACAGCGACAATTGGTATGTAGGTAATACTTCTAACGAAAACGGACATACCTCAGAATTGTTGCTTAACTTCTTAGACAAGAACAAGAAGTATGAAGCGACCATCTATGCCGATGCTAAGAACGCTGATTGGCAAACCAACCCTAAAGCTTACACTATTACCAAACAAAAAGTAAATGCTAAAACCAAGCTGAAACTTACAGCAGCTAAAGGTGGTGGCTATGCTATTAGCATTAAAGAAATTAAATAATGAGTCAATAAGTCGATTTGCCAATGAGTCAATTGGCAAATCGGCAAATTGACAAATTGACAAATTGAAAATAAGTATGAAAGTAAAAATGAACAGACTACTTTATGCAGTAGTATTTTTCTTGTGTGTAAGCTTTGGCTACGCACAGCAAATCACTGTGAAAGGAACAGTGAAAGACAATACTGGCTTACCTATACCAGGGGCTAGTGTGCTTGTGAAAGGTACCTCGCACGGGGCAGCTGCCGATTTTGACGGTAATTTTGAACTTACTGCCAATAAAGGCGCTGTGCTTGTTATCTCGACAGTGGGGTACAAAACGCAAGAAGTAACCGTAAAAGGAGCAACCCTTAATGTAGTACTTCAAGAAGATGTACAACAATTAGGCGATGTGGTAGTTATCGGTTATGGGGTGGCTAAGAAAAAAGACCTTACCGGTTCGGTAAACTTAGTGACCGACAAAGAGTTTAACAAAGCACCTGCTGTAAATGCCGACCAACTTATTCAGGGTAAAATAGCAGGGGTACAAATGGCTACCACTGGTGGAGCTCCTGGTGAAGGACAAGTTATCCGTGTACGTGGTAACGGTTCTTTGTCATTGACATCTAACCCTCTTATAGTAGTAGATGGGGTACCAATGAACGACGGAGGTGTAGGCGGTTCTCGCAGTATCTTCAACTCTATCAACCCAGAAGATATTGAGAGTATGACGGTACTAAAAGATGCTTCGTCTACCGCTATCTACGGTTCGCGTGCTGCCAATGGGGTAATTATGATTACTACCAAAAAAGGAAAAGCTAACCAAGATATGAAGATTAGCTTCAATACAAGTATCGCTATACAAGATACTAATAAGTATGTAGATGTAATGAGTGCAGAGCAATTCCGCCAAACAGTAAAAGGGCTTAACAACCCTGCTGCCGAAGCGCTATTGGGCAATGCCGATACTAACTGGCAAAAAGAAATCTACCAAGTAGCCCCTATGAGCAATAGTACTTTGGTACTCTCTGGTGCTTATAAAACCTTGCCTTACCGCGTATCTATAGGGCACTCTTATGCTGATGGGGTGTTGCGCACAGATAACTTCAAACGTACCAATGCTAAAATTAGCTTAAACCCTACTTTCTTTGATAGAGCTTTGAAGTTAGAATTAAACGCTAATGGTACTTATATGCAAAACCGCTTTGCTGATAAGGGGGCAATAGGTTCAGCAGTAGGCTACGACCCTACCCAATCAGTATTCGGAGGTCCTGCTAAGTACGGCAACTATCACACTTGGGTAGACCCTAATAACGGCAACCGCTATAACTTAGCCCCTACTAACCCTGTGGCAATGCTACAGTACTTAGATGATACTTCAAAAGTATACCGCTTCATAGGAAACGTAAAAGCCGATTATACTTTGCCTTTCTTTAAAGATATTACTGCTAGTGTGAACTTTGGTTTAGACTATAGCAAAGGTGAAGGTGATAAGGTAACTGACCGCCGTATGCCTACCTCAACTCCAGGGTTTGACGGAGCTAAAACTTCGTATACTAATAAGGCTATTAACAAACTCTTTGATGCCTACGTAAACTATATGAAAGAGATTAAAGAAACTCATAGTATAGGGCTAATGGCAGGGCACTCTTATCAATCATTTGAGTTTGACGATAATTCTACTGATTACTCTTACTTTATCAACCCAGGTGATAACAAAGAGATTCCTAACATCAACAAGAGTAGAAACGTATTGATGTCTTTCTTCGGTCGTGCTAACTATAGCTATAAAGAGCGCTACCTCCTTACCGCTACCCTTCGTGCCGATGCGTCTTCTAAGCTAAACCCAGATGACCGTTGGGGCTACTTCCCTTCAGTGGCGTTGGCTTGGAATGTTAGCAATGAGAAATTCTTAAAAGAAAACAAAACCCTTAACGAACTAAAATTGCGTTTGGGTTATGGTGAAGTAGGTAACGTAAACGGTTTGGGCGACTATCTTTTCCTTACTAACTACACTCGTAGCCAAGATGGTGCTTCTTATCAATTCGGCGATGCTTTCTATCAAACCTACCGCCCTGGGGTAACTAATAAAAAGCTACGTTGGGAAATTGGTAATACCCTCAACGCAGGTATCGACTTTGGTTTGTGGAACAACCTTATCACCGGTACACTCGATGTATATCGCAAACAGACTAAAGACCTGATAGCCGAAACAACTATCGACCCTTTCACCAGCTTTAAAAACCGTGTGAATGCTAACGTGGGCGATATGGAAAACAAAGGGGTAGAATTCGGTCTTACCGTTACTCCTATACGCGATACTGAAAAGAATATCCGTTGGAGCTTCAACTACAATATCACTTATAACGAAAATAAAATCACTCGTATGCCAGACGACCAGCCTACCGGTGGTATAGAAGGAGGTACTAACAACCGTGTACAACTACACCGTCAGGGAGAAACTCCATTTTCTTTCTTCGTATACCAACAAGTATATGATGCACAAGGCAAACCAGTAGAAAATGCTTTCGTTGATAGAAACGGCAATGGCAAAATAGATGAAGGAGACCGCTATCTATACAAATCGCCATTTGCTCCTGTAACTATGGGCTTTGGTACAGACCTTAGCTATAAAAATTGGGATTTAAATATCACTACCCGTGCTAACATCGGCAACTATGTGTACAACAATACCCAATCGCGCTTAGACCAACGCACCGAAATTACTTCTAACAGTGGTTTCTTGCGCAACATCAAAGCTAATAGTATTTTCCAACGCCATAACGACCAAGCGTGGAATAGTGATTACTATCTAGAAAACGCTTCGTTCATCAAGTTAGACAACATCACTTTAGGCTATACCTTCCCTCATACCGATAAAAGGTATATTCGCCTTTATGGTACTGTACAAAACGTTTGGACGATTACTAAATACAGTGGTTTAGACCCTGAAGCATTATCAGTAGATAGTGCTACCAATCGAGCTACTTTTGGTATTGATAACAACTTGTATCCACGTCCAACAACTTATTTGGTAGGGTTGAATATTAACTTTTAATCGATAGAAATATGAATAAATATATCAAACATAGTATTTTAGGGCTTACAATGGCACTTTCGCTTAGTGCCTGCTTGAAGGACTTAGACCAAGAGCCTATTGACCCTGATAGTTTTACAGAAAAAGACGTATTTAAAAACGCTACTGAAGCCAAAAGTGCTTTAGCCAAAATATACGCCTCATTATCCCTTACAGGGCAAAAAGGACCATCAGGCGATGGCGATATTGCTGGCGCTGATGAGGGGTCTACCGGATATACCCGCGTGCAGTTCTACCTACAAGAAGCTAGCACCGATGAGGCTATCATCCGTTGGAGCGATGCTGGTGTGCCTGACTTCCATAATATGAGTTGGACACCCTCTAACACTTTTACCAATGCGTATTACAACCGTTTGGGGCAACAGATAGCCTTTGCTAACTCGTTTATCGACAATGCACAAGCGTTGGCTTCAGACCCTGAAGTGGCTTATTACATAGCCGAAGCGCGCTTTATACGTGCTTATGCTTATTACAATGTAATAGATACCTATGGGAAAGCACCTTTGATAACCTCATCAAAGGCTGATTTGAAGCCTACTCAAAACTCTCGTGCCGAGCTTTTTAACTTCGTAGAAAGCGAACTAAAAGATTTAGAAACCAAGCTAAAAGCAGCTCGCGCTAATGAGTACGGACGCGTAGATGCAGTAGCGGCACAAGCACTACTTGCCCGCTTATACCTCAATGCTAAAGTGTATATAGGGGTAGACAAATATACCGACTGTATCACTTATGCTAAAAAGGTAATCGCTTCGTCTTACCGCTTAAACACTATCGATGCTAATGGCAATGGTACTGCTTATGACGAGTTGTTCCTTGCGGATAACAATAAAAACGGAGCGCAAAACGAGTTTATATTCTTAGCAAGTTTTGATGGGCTTAACACTAAAACCTACGGAGGTACCGCTTTCATTATGCACGGAGCTACTGGTGGTAATATGAATGCAACCGCTTTAGGCCTTAATGGTGGTTGGGGTGGTATCACTGTTACCAAAGAATTTGTTAATAAGTTTGAAGCCTCTACTCGCAATGGTAATAATGAGCCTACCGCTTGGAATGACAAACGCGCTATGTTCCACACCGACGGACAGACTTTTGAAAGTACTGATTACGTAAAAGACTTTACTAAAGGAGGTTATGCTGTTACTAAGTTTAAAAACATCACCTCTACCGGAGCAGCTGGTAAAGACCCTGCTAAAGATTTTCCTGATACAGACTTACCGCTTATCCGTTTAGCTGAAGTGTATCTTACTTATGCTGAAGCAGTATTACGTGGGGGTACAGGAGGCGACAGAGCAACCGCTTTGGGCTATATCAACCAATTGCGCACTCGTGCTTATGGCAGTGCTGCAGGCAACATAGCCGATGCCGATCTTACCTTAGATTTCATTTTAGACGAGCGTGCTCGCGAACTTTATTGGGAAGGCTTGCGCCGTACTGACCTTATCCGTTATGGCAAGTTTACTAACGCTTCTTACCTTTGGTCTTTCAAAGGCGGAGCAGCTTCAGGAGTGGCAGTGCCCGACTATAGAAACTTGTATCCGATACCAAGCGATGCGCGTGCCGCTAATGAAAACCTTAGTCAGAATACAGGATATTAAAAAGAGAATACTATGAAAAATATACTTAAAACGGCAGCTATCTGTGCAAGTCTTGTATTATTGGTAGGCTGCGAAAAAGACGAAGAAAAGGCGACAATGAACGCCAATGCACGAGTAGAATCAAACATATCGGCTTCTACCTTGGTGCTTGATAAAACCCAATCGAATACTACTGCCCTAACAGTCTCTTGGGAAACTAAGGATTTGGGCGTACAATTAGCTCCTGTTTATACAGTAGAATTTGAGAATATCGCTACTGGTAAAAGCAAGCCTCTTTCGGCTGAAAGATCACCTTTTACCCTTACGGTTAAAGAGCTGAATGAGTATTTGGTAGGTTTAGGACTTAAAACCGGCGTAGCAACCGATGTAAGAGTGTTAGTAAGAGCTGCCCTCAGCGACCAACGCAGTCTTGTAGCGACCAAAACCTTAAAAGTAACCCCTTACTTCGATGAAATAAAAGCAAGCGAATGGGGCGTAGTAGGTAGTGCCACACCTAATGGTTGGAATGGTCCTGATATTAAAATGTGGAACTCTACTGACGGCAATTTAGTAGCTTATGCTACTTTGGCTACTGGCGAAATAAAATTCAGAAAGAATAATGACTGGGGTGTAAACCTCGGAGGTTCTAACGGTACACTTTCGTCAGGAGGGTCTAATATAGCCGTAACAGCAGGTACTTACAAAATCACTATCAACGTAAGCAAAAACACTTATACTATCGAAACCTATTCTTGGGGAATTATAGGTAGTGGTGCTAGAGGTTGGGGCGATAATGATGATGTAGCTATGACCTACGAAGGTAGTACTAACTCTTGGGTGGTGAAGAATATAGCCCTTGATGGCGAAATAAAATTCCGCTTAAATCACTCTTGGGGTACTAACTTTGGGGCAGATAGTACAGATAATCCTGCAGCTGCTCTTGAGGGAGATATAAAATCTGGTGGTAATAACATAAAAGTACCCGCTGGTACTTACAATGTGTCTTTCTCATTTGATGCCAATAACAAAGGTACTTACAAAATAGAAAAATTATAATCTTATAAAGGCTGTCCGAATATATCTGGACAGCCTTTATTTTATCATTTAAATACTGCAAAAATATGAAATCATACATCTATTTATTAGCAGCCTGCACCTTGCTTAGCTGCAAAAAGGATAAGGGCGAAGATACTCCGCAACTGCAAAATGTCAATCCTATAGACCTTAGCACCATAGACAACGGAAATCGTGTGATGATGCAAACATTCTATTGGGATGTAACCCCTTTAGGAGAGTGGTGGAATACGATTACCCCTAAACTCTCTGATTGGAAAGCCAATGGGGTAGACCGTCTTTGGCTACCTGTAGCTACTAAAGGGGCTTCGGGGGGCTATTCTATGGGGTATGACCCTTCTGATTACTTTGATTTTGGCGAATACAACCAACACGGCTCGGTAAAAACTCGCTTTGGTTCGCGTGCCGAGCTTGAAAATCTTATCAGCAAAGCGCACGAAAACGGCTTACAAGTGCTTGCCGATATTGTTATTAACCATTGTAATGGGGGAGGAGAAGAGGTAAACCCGTATAAAAACAACGAGAAAACCAATACGCTATTTGATAAAACACACGGTAATGCTTCAGAAAAGTTTAATCGCAATTACGAGCATTTTCACCCTAATGCTACAGAGGCAGCTGATGAAGGAGGCGATTTCTTTTTAGATCTTGCTCATAAAGTGCCTTACGTGCAAGATTGGTTGTGGAAGAAAGACGAGTCGGTAGCCAAGTATTATAAGAATACGATGAAGTTTGACGGCTGGCGTTTCGACTATGTGAAAGGCTTTGGTGCGTGGGTTATCAGAGATTGGATGAAAGCAGTAGGCGGATTTGCGGTAGGCGAGCTTTGGGACGGCAATGCAGAAACCCTCAAAAACTGGGTAGATGCTTCAGGCATTTCAGCTTTTGATTTTGCTTGTTATTATGCGATAGAACAGGCGTTAGACAGTCAGAAAGATATGCACAAACTGATGACCAGTCAGAATGCTATGTTGCGCACCTTGCGTCCTGACAGAGCAGTGACTTTTGTAGGCAACCACGATGTAGATGGCCGTAGCGATGTGTCGCCTACTAACACCATAGCACAAGATAAGAAGCTAATGGCTTATGCCTACATACTTACCCATAGTGGGTACCCTTGTATTTTCTACAGCGATTATGAGAATGCTGAGTTTAAGGCTAAAATACAGAAGTTGTTGCTTATTCACCGCAGTTTAGCGGCGGGAGAAGAGAAATTTCATTTGGCATCTAATACAGAGTATGTAGTGTCGCGTTTAGGCAAAGATAAGAGCCCTGGGCTTATCTTGTTTTTAAACAACAGCAATGCTCCAGCTCAGCGCACTATTACCACTCATTTTAAGGGTAAAACGCTGATAGACTACACCGGAAATACAGCCGAGCGTTTTGCTACAGATAGCAATGGCAAGGTTACCCTAAAAGTACCCGCTAATAGCTATACCGTTTGGTCAGTAGGACAATAAGAAATTATAGCCTGCATAAGCACAGGCAGAGCACTTTTATCAATCACCTTGCTAGCAGTAAGCAGGGTGATTTTTTTGTGCTTTTTGAGTTCGCTGCAGAAAGAAGTAAAAGCCTCGTTATGGGATAATTCTTCGGTGTAATCTTTTTTGAAAGCCTCGAAATTGCCGTCTTGGTGATAGCGTTGTCGCAAGGCAGTGCTGGGGGCTATCTCTTTAGCCCATAGATCTAATGCTAAAGCCTCTTTTTTGATGCCACGAGGCCAAAGGCGGTCTGCCAATACGCGAAAGCCGTCAGTGTCAGTTTGTGGGTCGTATACCCTTTTGAGAATGATAGTCATATTAGTTGTTAGTCGTTAGTTGTTAGTCGTTAGAATGAGGTCATCTACTTGTTTTTCAGCTCCTGAGCCTATAGTAACCATTTTGCTGACGTCAGCAAAATGGTAGGCTATATTCTCACCTACACTGCTGCACGATACTTTTGCTTTTTGAATGATAAGTTCAAAGTTACGCCATTGGGCATAGCCTAAAAGTGTTTGCAAATCTCTGGCACTCCAGCATTCAATGCCCTCTACTTCTTGCGCCGCTTCTTCAAATTTCTTGAAAAGCTCTTTTATTTCTTCTGCTTTCATTGGTTGAATAATTTAAAGGTTTTTATTTAATAGCAAAGGTACTACTTTTTTTGAGATAAAGAACAATAAATAGCCTCTTTTTTCTGACAGTTCTGTAGCACAGTGTGACAAGGTTGTAACACGATGCGACAACTTTTTGCGGGGCTTTGTTTTTTGCCGCACCTTTGCATCGTAAAACAAACGAGGGGTGCTCCTCAAAGATACTTACCACCAGAAAAAGTGCACGTTCTGTGCGGTATAGTCTTTCAAGGAGAAGCCCTCAAGTCTAACCTAAAAATTTATAAAAAAAATGGCAAAAAGTAGAAACAACATCGTAACCGCAGGTTTGAGCGGAGGAGTTGGCAACCAACTCGTATTCAGACAAGTAAATGGTGTAACCATAGTGGCTAAATATCCTAATCGCAAGGAGAGTAGCACTCCCAAACAAATTGCACATCATAATAAGTTTGCTAAAGCGACTGTGTATGCTAAAAACGCTTTGCAAAACGCAGCCCTCAAAAAAGTGTATGCTGACCAAGCAGCTAAACGACCAGGAGTAAGTGCTTATGCAATGGCTGTAGCCGACTATTTGAAAGCTCCTATAATCGACCATATCGATACTTCAGCTTACACAGGAGTTAGTAGTGGTGAGAAGATAAGCATAGAGGTGGCCGATGCTTCGAAAGTGATGACGGTAAAGGTGAAGATAGTCGCTGCTAACAGCTCGGCTGTAGAAGAGGGTAGCGCTACCCTTAGCGAAGGCAAATGGGTGTATACCACTACCGCTATCAATGCAGCGCTTAGTGGCAGTAAGGTGCTCATAACCGCTACCGACCGCCCTGGCAACGTAACCACTAAAGAGGTAACCCTCTAAAATTAACTAATAAGTCGATTTGTCAGTTAGCTAATTTGCTAATTGACAAATTGGCTTATTAACAAATTTGCTAATTGCTAATTATTTTGTACTTTTGCGCCCAATAATAAAAAAGAATTTACTATGGATACCGCACAAGAAATGTGGCGAAATAACTACGAAGAGTCAGCTATGTTTACCTCTGATGATTTGGCAGCAGCCAAACGTAATGGCAAATGGGGTTTTGTAAACCGTAATGGGAAAGAGATTTGTCTGTTTAAGTACGACAAAGTGCTTCCTTTTTTGCTGGGGTCGGCGCTTGTGAAGGTAGGTAACTATTGGGGAGTGATAGATGTTAATGGAAAGGAATTAGTGCCTACGTACTACGATCAGGTGTTTTACTTCTCGAATCACTTGGCTAAAGTGGTAAAAAACGGCAAATCAGGATTTGTAAATAAAAAAGGAGAAGTGGTAATTCCGCTTATTTATGACGATGCGCACCCTTTTATGAAGACGATTACTTCAGCTAAAAGAGACGGCAAAGCAGGTTATATAAACATACGAGGCAAGGAGGTAATTCCTTTTGAATACGAAGAGTCTATGCCTTTCTTTGAAACACTTGGTGCGGTGAAAAAAGACGGCAAGTGGGGCTTTATCACTACCAAAAACGAGTGGGCTATAGAGCCTATGTACGATGAGGTGGAGAGCTTTTTGCAAGGAACGGCTAAGGCAATGACCAAAGACTGCTGGGGACTTATAAACGAGAAAAACGAATGGCTTATTCGCCCGGAATACGAAGATTTAGCGCGCTTTAGCGAGGGTTATGCTGCTGTGATGCGCGATGAGCTATGGGGGTATGTAAATACTGACAATCAGTTGATTTGTGAGTTGCAATACGATGAAGCTATGGACTTTACCGAAGGTTTTGCAGCAGTGAACAAGAACGGCAAATGGACGTTTATCAACACAGAAGCCAAAGAAATCGCAACGCCTACTTATGATGAAGTGAGGAGTTTCTGTCACGAGCGTGCTGCTGTATGCCTCGATGGACTATGGGGCTTTATCGATACCAAAGGGAACCAAATCTTAGCACCTCGTTTTGATGAGGTTACTGATTTTGAAGAAGGAAAAATTGCTTTTGGGATATTAGACGAGGAAATGTATGTGGTAATGCCAGACGGCAAGGTAATGACTACAGAAGAGTTTAAAACAATTCACAACTAATAAAATGTAGTAAAAAAGATGAAAGTAAAAATAAAGAACACATCAGCTAATGAGCTGCCAGCCTATCAGACGGCAGGGGCTGCGGGGGTAGACCTAAGGGCAAATCTGCCTGAGGGGGTTATCCGTTTGGCTCCTTTGGAGCGTACGTTAGTGCCTACGGGCTTGTATTTAGAAATACCTGATGGCTATGAGGCGCAGGTGCGTCCGCGCAGTGGTTTGTCTATCAAGCACGGCATCACAGTTATCAATGCGCCAGGTACTATAGACTGCGATTACAGGGGCGAGGTAAAGGTGCCTATCGTCAATCTCTCTAACGAAACTTTTGAGATAACACACGGCGATAGGATAGCACAAATGGTCTTTGCCCGATATGAACAAGCTACTTTTGAAGAAGTAAGCGTACTGAGCGAAACCGAGAGAGGAGCAGGAGGTTTTGGCAGCACTGGCAATTAGTAAATTAGTCGATTTGCCAATTTGCTGATTTGTTGATGAGAAAATTACTAAATTGATGAAGTATGAATTGCAAGATATCATTTGCGGAACGGGCAAAGTTAGCTATGGAGATACTATCAAAGCAGCCGCCTGTTACCTTAGAGGAAGCCAAAGCGCAAGCCGAATGGCTCAAAAGGACAAGCCGCACAAAAGAGAAGAAACAGAGAGCCTCTGTAAATGGATAGAGGCTGAAAAACTTTGGTATCCTAAGATTGACTTATCTTTATTTGTATCGGAAGGAGCAGAGCAGAAAGTGTATCTCAATGGAGAAAAAGAAGTGCTAAAGCTTAGCGATAGTATTTATTACGCTTCGTGGTTAGACTACTTTTACAATTTGTTGTTGCACAATTACTTTTTTCCAGATACAGCTTATCAGTTAAAAGGTTTTTACAGAGATAATGGCACACTATATGCAATAGTCAGACAAGACTATATTAAGGCTGACGCTCCTACTTCATTAGAGAATGTAAGAGCGTTTATGGAGATGAATGGATTTGAGTGCATTAGGAATAATGATTACCGAAATCCTCAGTTAGGCATTATCTTAGAAGATCTTCACGATGAAAATGTACTTACTCGCGATGGGTCTCTATTTTTTATAGATACTGTTTTTTATATAGAAGATTCATTTTGGAATGACTAAATTAGCAAATAAATGAAAAAACTACTTATAATATTTACGCTTTTATTTTTGACCGTAGGTTGTAAAACAAAGCGGGCGGTAGTCGCTACTACTGGTAAGGTTACTACTGAAAAGCAAGTGCAAGAGCTGTGGCAACATCACTTGGCATCGTTTCCTGCGTTTAAAACCCTTGTGGGGAGCGTGCAGGTATCTTACAATGATGGGAAAAACAGTCAGTCGTTACCATTGTCATTTCGTATGGAAAAAGACAAGGCTATATGGTTGTCTGCTCCGCTGGGTATAGCTAAAGTGTTTATTACCCCAGAGAAAGCAGCCTTTTTCAATCGTTTAGACAGTACTTACTTCAATGGTGATTTTAGCTATATCAGCAGATTGTTAGGGGTAACAGTAGATTTTGATGCCTTGCAAAATTTGCTATTAGGCAATGCTTTATATGCCTCTTATTTTGAGAAAGAAAAGGCAGTAAGGCTATTGCCAGAGGAGAATAACCGCTATAATCTGCAAATCATTGATGAGTCGCCTGTAGAGGTAATCTATCGTTTTCTGCCCGATACGTATAGGGTAGGCAGCACAGAGGTAGTAGAACCTGTTAAGCAGCAAAAAGCAGTGGCTACTTACGAGTATCAGCAGGTGGGGGAGGTTTTGTTGCCTCATACGCTGAAAATCGTAGCAACAGAGGGGACTAATCAGACAGAGATAAGCATAGAATTTAAGGGAATAGAACTCGATAAAAACATTAACTTTCCGTTTAAAATACCAGAAGGATTTAAAGAGATAACAATTAACAAGTGATGAAGTTTATTTTTAAACTCATATTACTATTTTTGTTCGTGCCCTTATTGGGTATAGGGCAAACAAAGCAAAAGGACTTAGAACAGCGCAAGAAGGCACTACTTGAGCAAATCAAGCAGATGTCGGCATTGCGACAACAACAAAGTCAGCAACGGAAGAGTACAATTCAGCAGATAGAAGAAGCGAATGAGAAGATACTTATCCGCACTCGGCTGATACAAATCAATCAGCAGCAAGCAAATCTTCTATCAAAAGAAATAGCAGATAATGAAGACCAATTGCGCAATCTGAAGAAAGAGCTTATTTATCATAAAGACGAATACGCTAAAATTATTGTACAGTCATACAGGAGCAAGTCAGCACAAAACCGATTACTTTTTTTATTGTCGTCAGAGAGTTTTTCGCAGGCTTACAAGCGACTATCGTATATGAAGCAGTACGCTAATTACCGTAAGGAGCAGGTGGGCTTTATACAAGCTAAAACCGACAAGATAAAGAGTCTGAATGATACATTAGTAGCACAGCGCAATGAGAAGAACCAAGTACTTGACGAGCAGCGACGAGAACAGGCTACGCTACAACAAGAGAAGAGAGAATTAGAGCAATTGGCAGCAAGCATACGCGAGGTAGAGCGCAGTTATGAAAGTCAGATACGCGAAAAACAAAAGCAAGCTAATGCTATAGACCGAGAAATACAGCGACTTATACGGTTAGCTATTATCGAGGCTAATAAACGCGAACAGAAGAATAATGCCAGTGGAGTGAATGCTACAGGTAGCGGTATGGTTACTACTACCCCTCCGTCGGCTGATAATACTGCTGAAGTAACTTTTGTGCTTACTCCTGAATCGAGGAAGGTAGCTAATAGTTTTGAGGCTAATAAAGGCAACCTAATATGGCCTGTGGCAAAAGGGTATAAAGCACAAGGCTTTGGGGTGTATTACGACCCTGTGTATCCTGAGTTGCAACACTATAACAATGGTGTGACGATAGCTACTGAAAAGGGAGCTGAAGCGCGCTGTGTGTTTGAAGGAGAGGTGTCGGCTATACAGTCGATACCAGGTAGCAATAAAGTAGTGCAAGTGCGCCACGGTAACTACATTACTATTTATTACAACTTGATAGATGTATATGTCCGAAAAGGAGATAAGGTAAAGGCTAAAGACCCGCTTGGCAAAATCTTTACCAATGCAAACGGGAAGACCGAAATGAAGTTCTTCTTATACAAAAATACTACCCGTCTGAATCCAGAGTTTTGGATACATAAAATGTAGATTATAAGGCTTTGGGCTAAAATAGGCTAAGCTGTTCTGCTGGCAATAACTGAAAGGTTTTGCGATGATGAGGAGTAGCCCCATATTCAGCAATAGCCCTACGATGCTCAGGGGTAGGATAGCCCTTGTTTTGTTGCCAATGATATTCTGGGAATTGTAGTGCAAGGTCGCTCATATAAGCATCGCGGTAGGTCTTGGCGAGAATAGAAGCAGCTGCTATGGTTTGTATTTTGCCATCACCTTTTACTACGCAAGCATAGGGTATCTGAGCGTAACGTACAAACTTATTGCCGTCTACGGCTATAAAAGTAGGAACAACAGAGAGTTGCGCTATGGCACGGTGCATAGCTGTAATAGAGGCGCGCAGAATATTTAGCTCATCAATTTCAGCAGGTAGTACGTGGCATACTGCATAAGCTACCGCCTCGCGCTCAATAATAGGGCGTAATTGGTCGCGCTGTTTTTCTGTTAGCTGTTTAGAGTCGGTCAGAAGTTCGTTATGGAAGTCAGGAGGCAGTATTACTGCTGCAGCCGTAACGGGGCCAGCTAAACAACCTCTTCCAGCCTCATCAGTGCCTGCTTCAGAAGAAGAATGATAAAATAATTGTAGCATAATATTAACGAGTTAGCTGTTAGTAAATCGACTGAATATTAGGGTTGAACAATTCCCTCCGAAGCCAAATGAATTAGAGAGCACGTGCTTGATAGGTTTGTGCACCGATTTTGTTTTAGGGCGTATAGATACTTCGCTCATTGGCGTTTCGTAATTCAAATTAGGGAAAACCACACTATTGCGCAGTGCCAGCAGGCTGAAGACCGCTTCGACTGCTGAAGCAGCGGCTAACGTGTGCCCAGTAAAAGGTTTAGTAGAACTAAAGTCAGGCACTTGCGTTCCAAAAATACGCTCTAAAGCACGACTTTCAGACAAGTCGTTATTAGGAGTAGCGGTGCCGTGCGCATTGATATAATCTATTTCTGCAGGTTGTAATCCTGATTGCTGTAGCGCCTGTTGCATAGCTAAGTAAGCCCCTTGTCCTTCAGCAGATGAGGCTGTTTGATGAAAAGCATCATTAGCATTGCCCCAGCCAGTAAGTTCAGCTTTAATACGCGCTCCACGTCTCTTAGCATTTTCTTCAGACTCTAATATTAAAAAAGCCGCTGCTTCGCCTAAATTGAGCCCTTTTCGGTGTTCGTCAAAAGGAGTACAATCAGTATCAGAGAGTATCATCAGGCTATGAAAACCATTGATAGTAAACTTGCACAAAGCATCGGCACCCCCTACGATAAGGCAATCAGCTCTACCTGTGCGTATTAGGTGAGAGGCCGTGATAAGTGCATTGGCTGATGATGAGCAGGCGGTGCTAAGACTTGTAACGACACCTTTCAGTCTAAAATAGTCAGCTATTTGGTGCGAAATACTACCGATATAATGCGTGTTAATATAACGTCTGGAGTGCTCATTGTCTTCATAGCTATACAGATAGCGCTCTGTCATATCCATTCCCCCTACACTCGATGCCATTACTAAGCCTGTACTTGCTAAGTGCAGCGGACTTAGGCGTGCATTAGCAATCGCTTGTTGGGCGGCAACGATGCCCAAAAGGGCGGTACGAGAGTAAGCATTGACAGCAGGCAGATGTAGTGCTCGAGACAGTTCATTATTAGTGTGCTTTATTTCGCCTACTTTGATGTGATATTTATGAGCAGTTTCAAAATTATGTACACGTGTTAGGCAGGGGCGGCGGTGAGTAAGTGCGTAGAGATGCGCCTCAACAGAATCGCCTATCGAAGAGAGAATGCCCACACCGGTAATCACCACTTTTTTGTTTGTCATTATTTAGTGCGATGAGCTGTGATATATTGGGCTATAGAAGTTACTGATTGAAAGATTTCTTTTCCTTTTTTAGGGTCATCTAAGCGTATGCCGTAATATTTGTCGAGCAACACAATGAGCTCAAGGGCATCAATAGAGTCTAAGCCTAAGCCAGTGCCAAAGAGAGGTGCGTTTTCATCTATCTCTTCAGGAGTAATTTCTTCGAGATTTAAGGCTTCAATAATACGGTTTTTCAATTCTAAAATAAGTGCTTCCATCTAAATAAAAATTATTATTTTGCGGCAAAGGTAGCGAACTATTTGCAAATTAGCAAATTAAGTTAGTGTAATCCATTGGCAAATAGCTTCGTACTCTTCGCCTAAAAAATCTACCCAGCCGGTCAGTACGTGTTCAGCTACGCCTTGAGCCAAAAGAGCTTGGCTATAGGTTTGCAAGAACGGAGCCGCCTGCTGATAGCTGTCGAATACAAAGAAACTACCCTCAGTGTGCAGTTGGTGGCGTATGCTGATTTCGCCTAAGCATATATTAGGTAGAGTATAGACAAATACCGCCGGACTGGGGTAGTACTCCTGCGGATTGGCTATTGTAGCCTGATGTTTCAGGTCGGTATCGAGGCTGGCAGCGCGATTAGCAAACAGAAGTGCTGTGCGGCTCTTTACTTCAGCAGAAAGCGGACTTAGAACGGCTTCAGCAGCTAAGAAAGCTAACTTAGAGAGATTATCCATTTTGAAAAACTTAGGATATTCAACATTTAGGGCTTTGAGTGCTTTCTTAGCAAAGTCGGCGAATGAACTCTCGGGGGCTGCGAAGAGCACCGCATCATCAAGCCTAATGGTGTTATTTCTGATAGTACAAATCACTTTTTTTGACTAAAATTTTCTGCAAATATATATAATAATTTAGTTAATTGACAATAATTTCCTATCTTTGCCGATTATAAGCAACATTTATGAAAAAAATAGTTCTTTCAGCAGTAGTTCTGATGGCATACAGTCAGCTGCTATGGTCGCAAGAAAGCAGCGAGGTGCGTGATCCGATGAGTGAGTTTCAGAAAGCTATCGCTCTCTATAATCGTAAGATGTACCAGCCCGCTCAGAACCTTTTTCGCAAGACACAAGCCGAGCACCCCGATAAGGCTGTCAAAGCCCAAAGCGAATATTACATCGCTACCATTGCAGCCCTTTTAAACCAAGAGGGAGCAGATGCTTTGGTGAATAACTTCATACTAAATCACCCCGAATCACCGCTTAGTTCCGCTGCCTATGTACAGATGGCGCATCTTTACTTCCAGCAGGGCAACTATGCCGAATCGCTTGAGTGGTATAACGCTATCGACCCACTTTCGTTAAAAGGAGAGGAGAAAGATCGTTATTATTTTGAGAAGGGGTATGCACTCTTCAACACTGGCAAACAAAACGAGTCTAAACCTTACTTCGAGGCAATACAGCAGCACAAAGAATACGGAGTAGATGCTAAGTATTACTTGGGCTACATCGCCTATGATACTAACGACTATGCTAAGGCTGAGAGTTACTTTAGGCAAGTAGATACTGAAGATAGCGTTAATAATAACGTGTCGTATTTTCAAGCCAATATGTATTTCAGTCAAGCATTGTACGAAGAGGCGATAGAAGAGGGCGAAAAGCAACTCAAAAAGACAAAAAACGCTCAAGAAGTATCAGAGCTGAACAAGATAATAGGCGAGAGTTACTTCAACCTAAAAAAATACAAAGAGGCTATTCCTTACTTGCAAAATTATAAAGGCAAGAAAGGCAAATTCTCTAATACCGATTATTACTACATAGGCTATGCCCTCTACAAAAACAACGATTATAACGGAGCCATCGCTCAGTTCAATAAGATAATCGACGGCAATGACCAAGTGGCGCAAAACGCTTATTACCACTTGGCGGAGTGCTACCTAAAGACAGGGCAGAAGCAGCAGGCACTCAACGCTTTCAGAAATGCTTCGCAAATGGATTTTGATGCGCAGATAAAGAAAGATGCACACCTAAATTACGCTCGCTTAGGTTATGAAATAGGCAACCCTTATGAGAGTGTGCCAAGTGTGCTGCAAGCCTACGCTACGGCTTACCCTAATGACCACAAGGACGAAATACAAGGGCTCTTAGTCGATTCGTATATCTCATCAGGCAACTATCAAGCGGCTATTAGTCTCTTAGAAAAATCGTCTGATCCAAAAGACCGTGAACTCTACAAGAAAGTAGCTTTCTACAGAGGGGTAGAGCTCTTCAACGAACTGCAATATGCTGATGCGCTCACGTATTTAGACAAAGCCATTGCCGACAACAGTGCTATAGCAGCACGTGCGGCCTATTGGGCGGCTGAGGCAGCATACCAGCTGAAGAATTACCCCAAAGCGGCAACCTATTTTCAGCAGTTTTTTGCCAATCCTTCAGCCTCTAAAACCGATGAATACCCCAAAGCCTTCTACGGATTGGCGTACGCTAACTTCAATCAGCGCCATTATGCTGAAGCGATTGTTAATTTCGAAAAATACCTAAAGCAAAACCCTAAAGACGAGGACTTCAAGCACGATGCTATGTTGCGCCTTGCCGACTCTTATTTCGTAACAGGTAAGTATTGGCCTGCTATGGAGGGGTATAACAAGCTGATAGAAAACAAATCGGCAGACCAAGATTATGCTGCTTATCAAAAGGCTATCAGCTATGGGTTTGTAGATCGCCCTAATAATAAGATAGAAGATTTAGAGCGCTTTATCAAAAATTACCCAACTTCTAACCTACGTCCTAATGCTCTTTACGAACTAGGCAATACCTACGTAACCCAAGGGGATACCGACAAAGGATTACAGTACTACCAACAGCTTGCTAAAGACTACAAAGGCAATGCATTAGTACCCCGTGCTATGTTGCGCGAAGGCTTGGTGTATTATAACCGTGGCGAAGACCAAAAGGCACTGAGTCTCTTTAAGGCCATCGCTAAAGATTATCCTAAAACTACTGAGGCATCACAGGCGGTTTCTTCAGCCAAACTGATATATGTAGATATGGGTCAGGTGAACGACTACGCCGCTTGGGCAAAGAGTTTGGGCTATGTCGAGGTTACTGACCTCGAGTTAGAAAGTGCTACCTACGAGGCTGCCGAACGCCAGTTGCTGCAAAATAACAACAAAGAAGCTATTGTGGCTTTTGAAAAATACCTCCAACAATTTCCTAACGGAATGCGCCGCACCAATGCTGAGTTCTATTTAGCACAAGCCCTCTACAATACAGGCAAAAAAGCTGAAGCCCTTACACATTATGAGAATGTTACCAAAGCAGGCTCAAGTGAGTTTGGCGAACCTTCGCTTACTCGTGTGTGTCAGATATTGCTCGATGCAGGCAGCTATTTGAAAGCCAAACCTTACCTCGAAGAACTCGAAAAGACCGCTACTATAGCGCAAAATAAAACTTATGCACAGAGCAACCTAATGCGCGTGTGCTACAATGAGAAGTTGTACGATAAGGCTATAGAGTACGCTAACAAAGTGCTTAGCGAGAAATCAATAGATACCCGTATTAAAAATGATGCTTATATAGTTTTGGCTCGTGCCTACACCCAAGGGGGCAATGAGGCTCAAGCGCGCAAGTACTACCAAGAGGTACAAAAAACGGCTACAGGTAGCCTTGCTGCCGAGGCGATGTATTACGAAGCCTTCTACAAAAACAAAGACAAAGACTACAAAGGCTCTAATGATATAGTACAACGCATAGCTAAAGACTATGGCGGACATAAAGAGTGGGCTGCTAAGAGCCTGATAGTGATGGCTAAAAACTTCAACGGACTAAAAGATGCTTATCAGGCTTCCTATATTTTAGAGAGTGTGGCTAAAAACTTCAAAGAATATCCCGAAGTGGTAGCCGAAGCTAAAAAAGAGCTCGCCAGCGTAAAAGCTGAAGCCGCAAAAAGCAATTCATCAGTAAAATGAGATAAAAAATGAACAGATATATTACACTTATAGGTTTATGTATAGCGACTGTACTCCCTGCGATAGGGCAAAGTCGCAAGGATAGCCTCTCTACCAAAGTGGTAGATGTGGTTAAATCGTATGCCCCTACCATAGCCGATGCCAACAAAAAACGCGAAGATGCTAAGCTGAAAGACTCGCTTACAGTCAAGAAAAAAAAGATAGCTTATAGCATCAACTCTGTGCCAGTAGCGTCTACTTTCGTGCCTGAAAAAGGGAAACCTGCGGTGGTAAAACCTAAGGTTATCCGCGAAGATTATACCGCTTCATATGTGGGCGGAGGCGTCGGATTACTCAATACGCTCTATGCCGATGCTAATATCACTTACCCGCTGACCGATAATGGCAGGCTCTCTCTGTTGGTAGACCATATTTCGGCTAGTGATGATAATGAGGATATTATCCCAGAGATGAATTATTCACTTACCGATGCCTCTCTGCATTACGACTATCAAAGTCAAGAGATGTTATGGGGGCTAAAAGGTTATTTCGGCAGGAGTTTACATAATTGGTATGGCATACGCCCTAATGTCTTTACTCGCAACGATTTGCGCGGCAAGGTAGATGATATGCAGCAGATTTACCTTCGCTATGGTGTGGGCGGCTACCTACAATGGCAAAATCCTTACTTCAAAGGCTTAGATTTTAGTGTAGATGCTCTAAACGACCATTTCAACAGCAAAGAAGTCAATCTAAAAGCGCAACCTACTTTCGAAGTGCCGCTAACCGAAGAACAGTTGGTGTGCGCCCAATTGCTCTTAGACTATTACGAAGGTAGTTTTTCGCGCGAACATAATACGCTTAACAGCCTTACTAACCGTTGGATGCTCTTCGGGCTAACCCCTTCATATCAGCTGATGATTGATAACTTAAGCCTAAGGCTCGGGGTGAGTTTGCTGTATGTAGATGCTAACCGCTCCGACCAAGATAAGTTCAAGGCTTATCCTGCTGTAGAGGCTACCTACACCCTAAGCGATGACGCTATCTTAATTGGTGGTATAAAAGGTACTATGCAGCAAAACACTTTATCAAAGCTCAGTAAAGAGAATCCTTTTGTAGCACCGATGCTCGAGCTCAAACCTACTAACGTACAAGCCGATGCTTTCGTAGGTATCAACGGCAAGGTAACTACCGATTTGCAGTACCGCCTACAGGCAAGCTACCGCCAGAGCAAAGAAAAGCCGCTCTTCACTACTTTTACCGAAACCCCTACTATCGCTAGCGAGATACTGCCTTACCAGTATTATAACGCTTTCAAGGTAGTCTATGATGAGGTGAATGATGTAGAACTATTAGCAACCCTCAGCGGTAAGCTAAAGGACGTTGTAAACTTTACTTTCGAAGGACAATACAACCACTACAAGGCGCGTACACAGATGGATAATACAGCGTGGAATCTACCTAGCGTAAAGGTATCGCTTTATACTGATTTCAGAATATTGCCTACCCTATACGCAGGTATGGACATTTTCTATATCGGCAATCGCTATGATTTAGACTATGTGCTGCCTACTACCGTTACCCCAGAGAAAATCACTCTTAATGGTTATTTAGATGTAAATCTCCACGCCGATTATACTTTTAGCAAGCACTGGCAAGTATTCCTAAAGGCTAACAACCTAAGCACTCAGCGCCATACCCTTTGGGCGTATTACCCTTCACAAGGGCTACAAATATACGGCGGGGTTAGATACCTGTTTTAGTGATTTTGATAATTTTTCACATTAGCTAATTTGCTAATATATAATTATTTCGTACTTTTGTGCCTTGATGAATGCAATAACTCTTGTCAAAGCGGCTCGCTTACGCACCTTGCCGCTATCAGTATCGGGTATTATCACAGGTAGTGCTGTAGCTCTACGCGAAAAACCTGAGGCTTTCCGTTGGGATATATTCCTATTAGCGCTCCTCACTACCATACTTTTTCAGATACTCTCTAACTTCGCCAATGATTATGGCGATGGGGTAAAAGGCACCGACAATGAGCACCGTATAGGTCCTGCCCGTGCCTTACAGAGTGGGGCTATCACACGTGAGCAGATGAAGCGAGTCGTGCTTATCACAGCGGCTCTTTCTATACTCTCAGCAATCGCTCTGATAATAGCGGCTTTTGGTAGCGAAAACCTACTTTACACGCTGGTGTTTTTTGTGTTAGGATTGCTTTGTGTAGCAGCGGCTATCAAGTATACCGTAGGGCGTTCAGCTTACGGCTATCGCGGATTGGGCGATGTGTTTGTATTCGTCTTTTTCGGCTTGGTGAGTGTGGTAGGCAGTCAGTTTTTGTACACCCAGCAGATTGATAAGGCAGTATGGCTACCCGCTATAGCTATCGGATTGTTGAGCGTAGCGGTACTCAACCTCAATAATATGCGCGATTACGAAAACGACCGCCGTTCAGGCAAGCATACTCTGGTCGTCAAGATGGGTATTTCATTAGCCAAATACTATCATTATTATTTGGTTGTGATAGCTATGGTAGCGATGCTTGGCTATTCAGTATGGCGCTTACAAATGCGTTGGCAGTTGCTGTACCTTATAGCCTACTTGCCTTTGGTAGTGCATCTGTTGTCAGTAAAACGCAATACAGAACTACGACTCTTAGATAAAGAACTCAAAATCGTAGCAATGAGCACTTTCTTGCTCTCGGTCTTATTCTTTATCGGCATCTATACTAACGTCTAACGACTAGCGACTAACGACTAATGTCTAACAACTAATAAACTAACGTCTAATTCAATAATAACTATGGAAGTAATTTACTACGGACACGCTTGTGTGGGCATCCGAATAGGCGACACCCACCTTCTTATCGACCCTTTTATCTCTGAAAACCCTTCAGCGAGTCACATCAATGTAAATGATGTACCTGCCGACTACATCCTCATCACTACGGCTCAACAAGACCATACTTATGATGTAGAGAGCATCGCTAAGCGTACTAATGCCAAAATTATCTCTAATTACGAGATTTCTAACCATTATTTCAATTTAGGCATCGAAAATTCGCACCCTATGGACTTAGGGGGGGCTTATAATTTCCCTTTTGGTTCAATTAAGATGGTACCTGCTTTGCACTCTTCTACTTTCGATGACGGTAGTGCCGGTGGTTGCGCTTGTGGTTTTATCATCAAAACCTTAGACAAAACCGTTTATGTAGCAGGAGCTACAGCTTTGCACTTCGATATGCAGCTTATTCCTGTGCGTTATAAAGTAGATTTAGCCGTATTGCCTATAGGTGGCAACTTTACAATGGATGTTGAAGATGCCATTATGGCTTCTGACTTCGTAAAGTGCAACAAAGTGTTAGGCTATCACTACGACACCAATCCGCTTATCAAAATTGATGATAAAGACTTAGCCGTGCGCAGCTTCAAAGCCAAAGGCAAAGAGTTAATTCTCTTAGGGGTTGGACAAAAAGTATTAGCATAAGTTAATTAGCTAATTGCCAAATTTGCTAATTAGCTAATTGGCTAATTTTCCCAGTATGTCAAAGAACGAACTGAAAGTCTTAAAACTTTTACGGCGCAAAGTTCTTACCTTTTGGCAAACTGAGCAAATACTTGTTGCGTGATGATACAACCTTGTCAAACAAACAGTCAATAAAAAATGAAAAAACTTTTACTTATTACCGCGCTGCTCATAGCCTCTAACGGCTTAGCTCAGAAATACTTATCGCAATACGATATAGACGAAGAGCGCTTTGGCAACGAACGTATCTTCACCCTAAGCGCTAACGACGAACCCTTAGAGGGTGCCTATAAGGTAGCTATTGGGGGCGGCGATTACTACGAAGCTACTTTCAAAAAAGGTAGAATAGACGGTGCCAAAAAAACGTATAACGACAAAGGCGAACTTATTGTGGAAGAACACTACAAAAATGGTTTGCCCGAAGGGGCTTTTACCCAATATCACGAGGGCAAGGTAATACGCCTCACTACCTATAAAGATGGAAAGTTAGACGGCAAAAGCGCCCGCTATACCGATAAAGGCGTGCCCGACTACGAAACTTTCTATAAAGACGGTAAGAAAGAGGGCGAGTGGAAGTACTACGATGACGAAGGCAAGGTTGAGCGCATCGAAACCTACAAAAACGACGAAAAGAATGGCAAATGGTGGCGCAAAATGGTCAGCAATCGCGGCAATTACACCACTACCAAGTACTATACCAATGGCAAACCTTCAGGAAAATGGGTAGACCAGTGGGAAAATGGCTTGCTACGCGAAGAGCGCGATTATAAGGACGAAAAGACTTATACTCAGCGCAATTATCACCTAAACGGCAATCCTAAAAGCGAAGTGTCGTACAAAGACGATAAGCTGCACGGAGCTCGTAAGAATTTCAATGGCGCAGGCGTTTTGCAAGACGAACAAGTGTTTGATGCTGATAAGCTCATCGCTCGCAAAATCTACCACTCTAATGGCAGATTAAAAGAGGAAACCAATTATAAAAACGATGAGAAAAACGGCAAGTACACCCTCTATAACGAAAATGGTACCCTCAATGAAGAAGGCGAATATAAAAACGACTTCAAAGAGGGCGTATGGCGCGAATACCAAGAGAATAATGTGCTGTACCGCGAACGTACCTATGTTGGGGGCATTCTCAACGGCGCGATGAAGATATATTATCCTAGCAAAAAAGTAAAAGAGGAAGGAATGATGAAGGACAACTACAAGCAAGGTGTCTGGAAGCACTACGACCGCACAGGGCGTTTAGCATACGAAGAAGACTACCAGCAAGGCACCGTAGTAAAACGCAAAGATTTTGAAGAATAAAACTCAAATTATTTTATATGAAACTCAAAAACGCAATCACACTTTCTGCCATAGCATTGACTACAATGCTCGGCACCACAGACCTTTATGCACAACAGAAAAAAGGTAAAAAATGCAAAAAGACAGAGCAAAGCTGTCAAAAACCTAATTATGGCAACCCCTCTGAGGTAAAAGCTAACGAAGGCGCTTTCAAAATAAAGCCTTTAGCATACGATTACGATGCCGTAAGCAACTACATCGATGCAGAAACGATGTTCATTCACTTCTCAAAGCACTATGTAGGGTATTTAAACAACCTCAATAAGGCAGTAGAAGGGAAGCCTGAGGCGCAAAAGACTATAGAGCAGCTCCTCAGTACGCTCGATATGAGCAATGCAACCCTAAGAAACAACGCAGGGGGGTATTACAACCACAATTTGTATTTCGAACTTATCTCACCAAAAGGAGGAGGAACCCCTACCGGAGCCTTAGCAGCAGCTATCGACCGCGATTTTGGCAGTTTCGAAAACTTCAAAAAAGCCTTTAGCGAGGCAGGAGCCAAACGTTTCGGTTCAGGCTGGGCGTGGTTAGTAGTCAATAATGGCAAGCTACAAGTAGTGAGCACTGCCAATCAAGATACCCCATTAATGCCAAACTTAGAGGTTTCAGGCACCCCTGTTCTTGCTATGGACGTTTGGGAACACGCCTATTACCTAAAATACCAAAACAAACGCACTGATTATATCACCAACTTCTTCAACGTAATCGATTGGACTAAAGTAGCCCAAAAATATGAAGAAGCCCTAAAAAAATAACCTTTTATAACACACACAAAAAAAGCTGTTCTTTTGCGGAACAGCTTTTTTTATACTTATATTTTAGTATTAATACGTAAGCGTTTGGGTAGCCGTACGTCCGTCTACTGATTTAATAACTATCTGAGTAGGTTTATTTTCATTGTTATAAACGTATTCGTTTACAGTAGAACTTGTTTTAGGGAAGTTCTTTTGTGCTACATTCACAAATCTTTTGTAGTAGTGAAAGTTTATTTGTCTAAACCCTACAGAATTTACTTCAGGGGCTATAAATGCAAAAGCTCCACGCCCATTGTAGTTGGCACCATTAGTGTAAGTAAAATTCTGTACATATCCGTTGTACTCATCCTTAGTTACATTTCCTTTGCTGTCTAATGTGTAGTTGGTAGTAGTAGAAAAACTACCTCCTCCATTATCGCGAACTTCTACTCTTGTAGCCACTACAGAGGTACCTTGATAGGTAAACTGAGTAGTAGAGGTAGCCCCTCCACCAACTCTTATTTCTTTACTTACTTCACCTTGTTCATTATAGGTAAAGGCATAGTTTGTTACATCACCCCAAGCACCTTTTTCTACTACGCGCTCTACCTGCTTTTTGTTGTTATAAAAAAGCTCTACAGTAGTAGGAGTGTTCTGTCCTGATAATTTTTGTACAGCCTTAATAAGATAGTTTTCAGAGTTATAAGTAAAGGTACAAGTCTCTACACTACCATAAGCATTTGTGTAAACAGACTCTCTAAGCAAACGGTCTGTTACAGTATGAGTAAGAGTCGAAACCCCAGCGCCTTCTTGAGTAACAATAGTTTTAGGATACTCAAAATTTACTATATAAGGATTTGTTTCTTGTGGAGCAGGTTGTTCCCCTCCATTATTGTCGTCGTCTTTTTTGCAGGCTACTACCGCAAGGGCAGCTACTGCTACTAATAAAAATTTCTTCATTGTAGTGTATTTTTAAAGGGTTAAAAAAAACTTTGTCAAAGCCCTAAGACTCTGACAAAGTTTAAAAGATTAATAGTTGTAGACAGTAGTAATAGTAGTAGTACCTCCTAATCCTCCTGTTTGTACTTCTACACTTTTGGTTACTACATTGCCATTATACTCGTATAAATAAGTATGAACAAGTGTGTCGTACTGAGTGCGTGAGGTCTTTTTACCTGGGTTATTAGAACTTTGTACAAGACGTTCTTTGTCAGCATAAGGAATAAAATTACCATAAAGATCAAAGATAGTAAAAGGAGATTTGCTACCTAAGTTTAATTTATTATCGTAATTTTCATAGGTAGTAGTACCTATATCAGTACCCTTTGTTTCTACTACATTCTTACCACTTAAAGTATGAGTATAGGTTCTTGCAGGATAAGTAGGGTCGTGGTCTTTATCTGTTACAACTACTTTATTAGCAATGCTATAGTCGTAAGTATAGTCGTGTTCATCAAATTGTCCTGGTATACCAACATCTGCTTTAGAAGTAGCGCTCACTACTTTTCCTTCAGCATTATGAGTATACTGATAAGTAGCAGTTTGGCTACCTGAAAGTACTAATTTAGTAAGTAAACCTTTTGCATCGTAAGACAATACATAAGACTGACCTGTAGTTACTACTGAAGTAAGGAAGTTGTTAGCATCATAATTCAAGGTATAAGTACCTCTGTCACTAAAAGCTATTTTTGTTAATAGTTTTCTAGCACTATCTACTGTGTAGGTAATAGTACGAGATCTAGTGCCAGTAGCATCTTCTGTAGTAATTACTAATGATTTAGGATAAGCGAAATCTACAGTTGTAGGTACAGAACCTTGGTCTGCTGTTATAGCAGGAGGAGTATCATTACCACCTTTGTCGTCTTTTTTGCAGGCTACCACAGCAAGGGCAGCTACTGCTACTAATAAAAATTTCTTCATAATGTGTAAGTATTATTATTAAACGGGGCAAAGGTAACGTTTATTTTCTATACTTACCGTTAAATAAAAGTTAAATTTGTATTCTATTAGTAGAGCCCTATCACTGCGTAAAGTATATCAACTTCCTCCTATAAATACTCAGTAACTTCGATTTAGAGATAAAACCGTAATACCTCCCATCAGAATGCACCACCGGAAGGTTCCACGCGCCTGTATGCTGAAACTTATCCATTACCGTGCTCATCTTATCCTTACCCGATACTATCGTCGCAGGAGCAGGCTGCATAAGCTCAATAGCCGCAATCTTATCGTAATAATCCGCCTCAAAAATAAGGTGACGTATATTGTCAAGCAGAATTACCCCTTTTAATACCCCCGTTTCGCGCTCTAATACAGGATAAATATTCCTATTCGATACCCGCACGACATCCATCACCACCTCGCGCAGCTTCATATCAGTATAAACAGGCACAAAGTTGTGCTCTACCACCTGTTCAAAGTCCATTAAGGTCAGTATCGATTGGTCTTTGTTTTGCGAAATAAGCTCCCCTTTCCTGCCCAGTTCCATAGTGTAGATAGAGTATTTGTTAAAATACTTAGCCACCGAAAACGATACCGCAGCCGTCAGCATCGCCGGTACTAATAGCGAGTAACCTCCTGTCACTTCAGCAATGAGGAAAACAGCCGTCAGCGGAGCGTGTAGCACTCCCGTCATTAGGGCAGTCATACCCACAAGAGTAAAGTTAGGCAGCGCCGCCTTGTAGCCCAGTATCGGAAATTCGTTGATAATACGCGCAAAGCAATTCCCCATCACACCCCCCATAAAGAGCATAGGCGAGAAAATACCCCCCACGCCGCCACCACCAAAAGTCAGCGAGGTAGCCACTACTTTGGCAAAGGTCAGCCCCGCCAATAGCAGAATGATAATCCACGAGTTCGACAAGTCCCACCCAAAAATATTCTTGCTAAGCGATAGCTCAGGGTGCCCCTCTTTTAAGTGATTGATAATCTCGTGCCCTTCCCCATATAGCGGAGGCATTATATAGATAAGCAACCCCAAAAGAGCCCCACCTATCACTATTTTCAGGTACGGAGCCGTTATTTTCTTAAAAAAAGCATTGATTTTCTCATATACAAAAGTAAAATAAGCCGACATCAATCCCCCTACTATACCCAAAAGAATGTAAAACGGAATTCCTTGCAGCGAAAAGGCACGAGTGATAGTCATCGGTATAAGCACCTCACTGCCAAAGAAGAAATAAGAAGTAAACACCCCGCAGAGCGAAGCAATAAACAGAGGAATAAGCGATGAAAGCGTCAGGTCAAGCCCAAACACTTCTATCGCAAATAGAATTGCCGCGATAGGCACTTTAAAGATAGCTGCTAAGGCCGCCGCACAAGCACAAGCCAAAAGCAACATACGGTTCGTCTGGTTGATATGAAAAAACCGACATATATTAGAGCTTATCCCAGCCCCTGTTACCACCATCGGACCTTCCAATCCCACCGAACCCCCAAAGCCAATAGTAATAGGGGCTACCAGCAGACTCCCATACGCCTGAAAGCGCTTCATCACCCCTTTTTGGTGAGCTACGGCATAGAGTATCGAGGGTATCCCGTGATTCACATCGTGGCGTATCACATATTTTTTCACCCAATACACCACCGCAAAGCCGATAGTGGGCAACACAAAGTAAAAGCCATAAGTTACCGTTTGGGCTAATTGCCCATCTAACAGCCATTGGATAAAGTGAGTAAACGAGCGCATCGCAAGGGCAGCCAGCCCTGTGATGATACCAATTACTCCGCTCAGTAGCAGAATAAATTGGCGTTCGCTAATGTGCTTCACACGCCAGATAAGGAAGCGTTTTAAGAAATGTTGAGTCATTTTTTTTACTTATGGATAGTTCAGCTTTTTTAGTTACAGATAGTTCAGTTTTTTTAGTTATGGATAGTTCAGCTTTTTTAGTTACAGATAGTTCAGCTTTTACAAGTGGCAAAAGTACAAATTTATTTTGGATTACCACGCCTCCTCACAATGTTTACACTTTCACACCTCCCACCAGTCTCACCTGTCCCACCAGTCCCACAATTGCCCCTACATTCCCAGCTCTCTCAGCCTTTCCATTCCTCCCACCAGTCCCAGCCTTCCCACTCGTCCCACTTGTCTCACTTGTCCCACCAGTCCCACAATTGCCCCTACATTCCCAGCCCTCTCAGCCTTCTCAGCCTTCCCATTCCTCCCACCAGTCCAATCCTTCCCACTCGTCCCACAATCACCTTTGTATTAATATTTTTAATAATACATCAAAAACATTACCCAATCACTCGAATAGTTTAGAAAAATCTAATTGACTAGAGTCACTAATATTAACAATACTATCTACTTTTTCCATTTGTATTAAAAAAGCATAGCCTTTTCTGAATTTTTCTTCTTTTTCAACTTTTTTATTTCTAAGTCCTATTATTTTTATTCTATATTTCCCATTAGGAATTGTATACTTAGCTGCACTATAAGCAGTATATCTTTCTCCTTCATATGAAAGATAGTAATAGGTCTCTATATTTGTACAATTTTCTAAGTCTTTATATTTCCAGTTTTCCATTTGTTCAAAACTACAAATCCAAAGAGCTTCATCCTTTACTTCCAAAAAAAATGTTTCTTCGGTAGGTATAAA
>ERZ773035.99-NODE-99-length-71283-cov-8.089796_pt1 | contig 71283 bp, 66 predicted proteins | sample MGYA00511487_ERZ773035 | MGnify/ENA primary metagenome ERZ773035 (study PRJEB29015, sample SAMEA2737985) | human oral metagenome | biome: human oral; feature: human-associated habitat; material: dental | place: China | collected 2024 ... | reverse complement strand
CATTCGCGACGAAGAGCTCCTCGCCGCGAATGCGGTGGGCCCGGTTGTGTGGGGCGGCCCGTCGAACGGGGACGTCGGGAAGCGGGCGGTCAGGACGACAGGAACATGGGCGGTTGGACCTGCCGGCCGTCATCCCAGAGGGCGACCTCGGTCACCCCGGCCTCCAGCAGATCGGACCAGTACAACCCGAGCCAGTCCTCGGCCTCCGGTTGGCTGCCGAACTCGGGCAGCAGGTCCTGCGACCTGAGGTCGTCCATGTCATGGGTGCCCGCGGTTGGGTGCCACTGGTAGCTCATATCGTCTCCCCACGGTTGATCCGAGGCGTCGGCCGCCGGAACCGGCGGATCATCAACGACCGGTTGAACATGTACATCAGCAACCCTCTGAGACTCGCCCTCGGGACGCGCTGCAGCAGGAGTTTCTTGAAGCCCCGCCAGATGAACCACGTGTTGATGAAACTCAGGATGAGCATCACCCACAGCCCGAGCCCGATGGAGACGCTGATCAGCGGCCACTGTGCCGTGGCCATCGTTCCGGCCATGATCAGGATCATCGCGGGAAACATGAACTCGGTGATCGTCCAGCGGGTGTCGATGTAGTCGCGGGCCAGAACGCGTTCCGGTGAAGCCTCCACCTTGTCCCAGGCGTCGATCCGGGCCTTGGCCTGGGCGTCGCGGTCGGCCTTGCGCTGCTCCTTCGGGCTCAGGTTCGGGTGCAGCCGCTGCATCCTCGCGGCCTCCGCCTGCTTGCGGGTGAGGGTGGGCTCCGACTTGCGCACCGGCTGGCGGCGGGTCACCTTCACCTTCCCGGCCCCGGCCGGGGTCTTGTCCGGCGCCCCGACTCCGGGCGTAGTCTCCCGGGTTTTCTGGCCGCTCTCGTCCTGGCTCTTCTTCTCCTCCGGGACGGCGGCCTTCCCCTTCGGGACGGTGGTCCCGGTTTTCTGGTCGGGTTCTGGCACCAACCGGGTCCGTTGGTAGGGTTTGCGTCCCGGTTGATCGGTCTTGCGCTCGTAGGGGCGGAACAGTGCCACGGGATCTGCCTTCGGATGGATTGGGTGAATTCGGTTGGTCATTCTAACGGTCCGTCAACATCAGGGATCGAATCAGGGTGGTGCCGGCCCCACACCGGTCCCGGGGACGGTACGGTTGACGGAATAGACCAGCAGTGGAAGGACCCCAATGGCAGGCATCTTTGAGCGGATCGCCCTGATGTTCAAGAGCAAGGCTCACAAAACGCTAGACAAGTACGAGGACCCGCGCGAGACCCTGGACTACTCCTATGAGCGCCAACTCGAGTTGCTCCGCAAGGTGCGCCGGGGCGTGGCGGACGTGGCAACCAGCCGTAAACGCGTCGAACTCCAGGCCCAGAAGATGAGCTCCGAGATCGACCGTTACACAGTCACCGCGCAGCGTGCCCTTGAATCCAACCGCGAGGATCTCGCCCGCGAAGCCCTGACCCGCAAGGCCGGCCTCACCACCCAGCTGCAGGACCTCCAGAACCAGCACGCCGCCCTCCAGGCGGAGGAGGAGAAGCTGGTGCGCGCCAGCACCCGGCTCCAGGCAAAGGTGGACGCCTTCCGGACCCGCAAGGAAACGATTAAGGCCACCTACTCGGCGGCCGAGGCGCAGACCCGGATCAACGAGGCCTTCACCGGCATCTCCGAGGAGATGAGCGATGTCGGCATGGCAATTCAGCGCGCCGAGGACAAGACCCTGCAGCTGCAGGCCCGTGCTTCGGCCGTCGACGAGTTGCTGGCCTCCGGGGCCCTCGAGGATCCCACGGGTTCGGTCGGGAGCGATCTCGATCGCGAACTCGACGCCCTGGCCTCCGGGTCCTCGGTCGAGAACGAACTCGCCGCCATGAAGGCGCAGCTCAGCGGCGGTTCCGGCACCACGAACCCCCAGATCTCCTCCACACCCACATCCAATTTCCCGATGATCGAGAACACCAGGACCACCAACAACAACGGGGGGCAGGCATGATCGTTCGTCTCATGGGGCTCGGACAGTGGACCATGGAGCCCGAGCAGCTGCTCGAACTCAACGAGATCGACGAGGCGGTCGAGCAGGCCGTCAAGGCCGGGGACCAGGAACAGCTCCACAAGGAACTCCAGCGGCTCGTCGAGGCCGTCCGGAGCAACGGCCAGGAGGTGCCCGACGACCTGATCGTCGAATCCGACCTCGTGCTACCCGATGTGGACGCCACCCTCGAGGAGGTACGGGAACTGCTCGACAGCACCTCCGAGTACTACGGACTCATCCCGGACCCGGAAGCGGGCCTCGAATCCGCCCAGAGCGAGTGAGGGTCCTGGTTTCCTGCGACCGAATCGGACGCCTCGGCCCGGCCGGGGCGTCCGACGCCGTTGCGGGGGCTTTCGCGGGGAGGGGCGCCCAGGTTGCCGTCGCACCCGTGAGCGGGGGAGGGGAAGGATTAGCCGAGGCCGTGGCACGATTCTCCCCAGGCGCTCGGGTGCTGGCCGCCGAGAACCTCCGTCAGGCGTGCGACATGCTGGCCGAGGGCCCCGATTACCTGGACGTCACAGCCGTAACCGCCCCGGAGCTGGGGGAGTTGCTGGAGCTGCCGGTGACTCCCGCCCGCGCGGGAACCACCATGGTGGTGCCGCACCGCGAGGCGGGGCGCGCCCTGACGGGGCTGACGGGATCACTGGCGGAACGGGGCCGGGAGACCGGAGCCGGCATCGCCGCGGCGCTGGCGGAGGATTCCCGCGCCGCCGCCTGGCTGGAGCGGCTGGGGGTGACCGACCGGGCTCCCGCGGGGGCGCTCTGCGGGCTGGGTGCGTGGGCGCTGGGCTGCGGGGCGCGGGTGGCCTCTGGGATCAGGATCTGCGTCGACGGCTACCGGCTGTCGGAGCTGGCCGCCAAGGCCGATGTGATCGTGACGGGAACGGACGTGCTGGACCTTCACCGTCGCGGCGGGGACGTGGTGGCCGAACTGACGCGCCTGGGTGTCGAGGCGCTGAGGCCGGTGGTCGTGGTGGCAGGCCGGAACTTCGTGTCGTCCCGGGAGCTGCGCCTGGCCGGGATCGAGGAGGCGCACGCCGTGACCCCGCCCGGGGTGGGGGAAATTGACATCACCGCTGAGCAGTTGGAGGCCCTGGCGCAGCGGGTGGCCGGCACCTGGACTTGGTGAAGCCGTGAAGAGAAGTAGACTCAGGTCTGTGAGTGAAACCCAGACTGTTCCCCAGGGCGTCGTGCTGACCGACGTCGCCGTCTCCAAGGTGCGTTCCCTGCTGGAGGCCGAGGGCCGCACTGACCTGAGCCTGCGCATCGCGGTGCAGCCGGGCGGCTGCTCCGGGCTGCGCTACCAGTTGTACTTCGACGACCGTGAACTGGACGGGGACGTCGCCACGGAGTACGGCGACGTGAAGGTCGTCACCGACAGGATGAGCGCCCCCTACCTCGGAGGGGCCTCCATCGATTTCGTCGACACGATCGAGAAGCAGGGCTTCACGATCGACAACCCGAACGCCACCGGCGCCTGCGCCTGCGGCGACTCCTTCCACTGAGCCCCGCGCCCGGTCACCAGTTCGTGCTGACCGGGCGCCCCTCCTCGAAACCGGAACCGGACTGCACCCCGACCACGGCCCGGTCGTTGAACTCCGCGAGCGTTCGGGCGCCCGCATAGGTGGCGGAGCTGCGCACCCCGGATGTGATCCAGTCGAGCAGGTCCTCGACACCAGGGCGCTGCGGATCCAGGTACATCCGCGACGACGAGATGCCCTCCTCGAACAGGGCGGCGCGGGCCCGGTCGAAGGCCGACTGCTCCCGCGTGCGCTGCCTGACCGCGCGGGCGGAGGCCATTCCGAAACTTTCCTTGTAGGCCCGTCCCTCGTGGTCGAACAACTGATCGCCGGTGGACTCGTGGGTGCCCGCGAACCAGGAACCGATCATCACGGAACCGGCCCCCGCGGCCAGCGCCAGGGCGACGTCGCGGGGATGCCTCACCCCGCCGTCGGCCCACACCGCACAGCCGCTGCGGCGGGCCTGCTCCGAGCATTCGAGAACGGCGGAGAACTGCGGTCGGCCAACACCGGTCTGCATGCGCGTGGTGCACATCGCACCCGGTCCGACACCAACCTTGATGATGTCGGCCCCGGCCCCTGCGAGGTCACGCACCCCATCGGCGGTCACGACGTTCCCCGCGACGATCGGCGCCCGCCTCCCGGTGCGCTCGGCGAACCGGTCGCGTTCCCCGCGCGCCAGCTCCAGCGCAGCGATCATCTTCTCCTGGTGGCCGTGGGCGGTGTCCACCACCAGCACGTCGGCCTGCGCCTCCAACACCGCCCGCACCTTGGCGGTCACGTCGCCGTTGATCCCGATCGCGACCCCAGTGCGCAGGCGGCCCTGCTCGTCGAGCGCGGGGGTGTAGAGGGCCGAACGCAACGCCCCCTTGCTGGTCATGATCCCCACCAGCAGCCCCTCCGGGTCGACGGCCAGGGCCACCTTCTGGTGGCGTTCCGCGAGGGAGTCGAAGACCTGTTTCGGCGCGGTGCCCGGCGAGACGGTGATGATGTCGCTGGTCATCACGTCACGGGCCTGGGCGAAACGGTCGGCGGTCGCCGCGTCCTGGGGATGAACCAGCCCCACGACCCGGCCGGATTCAACCACGACGGCCACCCCGTGCGAGCGTTTGGCCATCAAACCGACGGTCTCCCCGACGGTGGTGTGGGGGGAGACCGTCACGGCGGTGTCGAAGACGGGATGGGACTGCTTCACCTTCGCGATGGATTGCGCCACCACCTCCACCGGGATGTCCTGGGGGAAGATCGCTAGCCCACCCCGGCGGGCCATGGTCTCGGCCATGCGTCTGCCCGAGACCGCCGTCATGTTCGCTGCCACCAGGGGCAGCGGCGTCGCCAACCCGTCGGTGGAGGTCAGGTCGACGTCCAGCCGGGATGCGACATCGGAGCGGTTCGGAACCATGAACACATCGGAATAGGTGAGGTCCGTGGTGGGCCTCTCATTCAGGAAACGCACACGTGCAGCCTATGCCCTGTTGATCGGCTCAGCCGCCCGCGGTCACCGCGGGAGGGCTACGATGTTGCGAAGTCACACGTGGCCAAGGAGAGACTATGAGCGACGAGACCCTCAGGGTGCTGCTGTATTCCAGTGACCGCACGGTGCGGGAGCAGGTGCGGCTCGCCCTCGGACACAGGGTGGCCTCCGATCTGCCTCCCATCGAGGTGGAGGAGGTGGCCACCGGGCAGGCCATGCTGAAGCTGCTGGACGCCGATCCCGGTTTCAGTCTTCTGATCCTGGATGGTGAGGCCCAGCCGGAGGGGGGCATCGGCCTGGCCCACCAGGTCAAGGAGGAGTACGATCCCTGCCCGCCGGTGCTGCTGCTGGTGGCCCGCGTGGCCGATGCGTGGCTCGGTACGTGGTCGCGGGCCGAGGCGATCTCCGCCTATCCGGTGGATCCGATCCGGTTGCCCACTCAGGTGGCCGGGTTGCTGCGGGAGAAGGTGGCATGACCTACACCTGGCCGGACATCCTGACGGGGCTGGTGCGCCGTGAGGGTCTGGAAACCGAGGCCGCGCAGTGGGCGCTCAACGAGATCCTCTCGGGCCGCGCCAGTGAGGTGCAGCTCGCGGCCCTGCTGGTGGCCCTGCGGGCGAAGGGGGAGACGGAGGACGAGATCGAGGGCCTCAGCTCCGCGATGCTCGACAACGCGCTCCAGGTCGCCCTCGACCGGGAGGCCGTGGACGTGGTGGGCACGGGGGGTGACCGGGCCAACACCGTCAACATCTCCACCATGGCGGCCCTGGTGGCGTCCGCGGCGGGAGCGAAGGTGGTCAAGCACGGTTCGCGGGCGGCGTCCTCGCAGGCCGGCACCGCCGATACCCTGGAGGAACTCGGCATCAGAATCGCGTTGGAACCGGAGCGGCAGGCGGAGGTCCTGGGGAAGGTGGGCATCACCTTCCTCTTCGCGCAGTTCTACCATCCCGCGATGAAGCACGTCGCAGGGGTGCGGAAGCAGCTGGCGATCCAGACCACGTTCAACTTCCTCGGTCCCCTGTCGAACCCCGCCCGCCCCCAGGCGATGGCGCTCGGCGTGGCCAACGACGACATCGCGCCCGTAGTGGCGCGGGTACTGGCGAGGCGCGGGGTGCGGGGCCTGGTTTTCCGTGGCTTCGACGGACTCGACGAGCTGACCACCACCTCCTCCTCGGATGTGTGGCTGCTGGCCGACGGGCGGGTACACCGCACCACCCTCGATCCGGCGGATCTCGGGTTGCCGCCCGCCGCCCCCTCGGACCTGAGAGGCGGGGATGCGCAGCACAACGCCCAGGTGGTGCGGGACCTGGTGGCGGGCAGGACCGGTCCGGTCCGCGACATCGTGGTCCTGAACGCGGCGGCCGCCCTGCTGGCCTACCGCGGGGTGAGTTCCGTGGTGCCGCTCGCCGAACAGCTTGCGGTGACCCTCGCCGACGCCAACCGGGCCCTGGACGACGGCAGCGCCCAGCGGAAACTCGACGCCTGGATCGAGGCGACCAGGGCCTGAGGAATCAACCGCCGCCCGCCAGCGCGGCCGCCACCACGGGGCCCAGCCACAGCGACGGGCCGTAGGGGAAGGGTTCCGAGGCGCGTCCGCGCAGCGCGTGGACAATCGCCCAGCCGGCTCCGATGAGGGTTCCCGCCAGCAGTGCCGTCGTCCATGCCTGGAGGCCCATCGAACCGGCCGCCGCGCCCACCAGCAGCCCGAGCCTGACGTCACCGAAACCGAAACTTCCGGAGAACCGCCACACCAGCCAGAAAACACCCGAGGTCGCACAAGCCCCTGCCAGGGCCGTTACGAGCACCCCCGGGGAATGGACGGCGACCACCGCCAGACCCGCCGTCACCTGGGCGGTGGCGATCCAGTGCAGGCGTTTCGGCAGCCACGTGGTCTTGAAATCCACCCACACCAGCGCCCCGCCCGCGCCGAGGTAACCGAACCACAGCGGCAGCTGCACTGCGGGCACCCGCCAAAGGGCGCAGGCGCACCCCAGGACCATCAGACCCAGCGCGACGGCATCCCGCGGCCTGGCCAGGGAAGGGTAGTCGGGCGGAGGATCGTCCGGGTCGAGCGCAACACGAGACAGCCGCGGCACCACCAGAATCAGGTGGGCCGCGGCTGCCGATGCGCTGGCGCATGCCAGCAGGAACAGGATCAGGGTCAGCGCTGGGCCTTCGTGAACCCGGCCGCCTCAGCGGCCTCCTCGGAGTTGAACCAGACCTCGGCGATCGTCAGTTCGTAGCCCCGGGTGCCGGGAACGTGATACTTCTTCGAACGTTCGTTGCCCTTGAAGATGTAACCCTCGGGCGGGTTGGGGCCAACGTAGGAGCCCTCACCGAAGCTCTCCTTCGGGGCCTCCGGGGTGGGGGTGGTGGGCTGGGGAGTGGGGGTGACGGGCTCGTTGAACTTCGCGGCGGTGGCGAAGGTGTCGTTGTTGTTGATGTAGGCGCGCGACGGTTCGTGAGCGGTCCAGCCGTCGTCCTTGGGCGTCAGGAAATGCCTCACGGCCGCGACGGCGCCCGCAACGAGGGAACTGATGAACACGAACTTCGCGAACTTCTTGAACTTGCCGCCCTTGCGCTTCTGTTTCTTCACGGGCGCGGGTTTGTGACCGGCGGCCTTGTGCAGGGCCTGCTGCAGGTTGGGCAGCAACTCGGATGTGACCTTCTCATGGGCCGCGTCAACGGCGGGGGGAACCCGGTCGAGCGCGCCCCTGATGTGCGGCTCCCAGGTGTCGAGGCGTTTCGAGGCGAAATCCGCCGTGCGTTTCCCCGCCTTGCGTGCCAGGGGGGCGGCCTTGCGCTGGGCTTCCAGCAGAATTGCGGCGGCCCTCTCCACGGCGTCGTCCCAGATGTTGCGGCCAGCTTCCGTGGCGGCGGCGGCAGATTCCGCGGCGGCCTTGGTCAGTCGTGACTTCTTCACTGCTTCCTCCAATGGTTGGCTCGTGATCGAGCATCTCCAACGCTACCCGGTCCGGGGCGCGGGGGAGGGGAAACCCGCAACAACGATCCGATCCTGTGGGGCGACACAACGGGAAACTCGCTGACGCCGCTCGGCCGCCGACTGTAGGTTGGATCCCATGAGCACTGCTACTCTCCACACCACCAAGGGCGACATCGTCATTGAGCTCTTCGACGACGAGGCCCCCACCACGGTGGCGAACTTCGTCGGCCTCGCGGGCGGCACCAAGGAATACCGCGACCCCAACACGGGCGAGACCAAAACCGGGAAATTCTACGACGGACTCGGTTTCCACCGCGTCATCGGCGGGTTCATGATCCAGGGCGGTTGCCCGCTTGGAACCGGAACCGGCGGTCCCGGGTACCGTTTCGCCGACGAGTTCCACCCGGAGCTCTCCTTCAACCGCCCCTACCTGCTGGCCATGGCCAACGCCGGGCCCGGGACCAACGGCTCCCAGTTCTTCATCACGGTGGCTCCCACCCCGCATCTGAACCGCCGCCACACCATCTTCGGCGAGGTCAAGGATCCCGCCAGCCAGGCCGTGGTGGATGCCATCGCCACCACGGAAACCGATCACCGGGACCGCCCCACCACCCCCGTGGTGATCAACTCGGTGACCCTTTCCTGATCCAGCGCGCAGTGCGCGGGCCAGGCCCAGTCGCCGACGGTGTCCAGGAACCTGACCCCGGGCGACTCCAGCCAGTCCGCAATGCGTTCGGCCTCCTCGAAGCTCCCGGCGGGCAGCCCGCCGGGAGCTTCTCTCACCGTCTCGGACAGTTCCCGGGTGGCCTCGGCGGTTTCCGGGACCTGCGCGGTGCGGGCCCGGGCGGCCCCGGCGAGTTTCCCGAAGCGGATCACGTGAACGGCCCACTCGCCGTGCTCCGGGGCGGCCGCCACCAGTTCGGGACAGCCCGCCAGGGAACGCACCCGGTGGAAACGCCTGGAGGTCTGGTGGGCGGCGAGGAGACGATCGGTGAGTTCTCCTGCCTCTTCGAAATGCTCCTGCGCCACCAGCTCGGCCAGCCTGGGGGAGGCCGATGCCAGCAGTTCCCTGACGTCACCCAGCCAGGCGTTGCGCAGGCGCTCCACCCCCGTTTCGTATCCCTCCGGTTCCGGAATCACCCACGATCCGCGGGATGAACGGTGGTGCCTGCGTTCCAGCACCCCGAAGGCGTCGCGGAACGCACGAGCCGATTCCCGGGCGGCGGCCAGGCCGGGAAATGGCCCCCAGAACAGATCCCCCGGGGACGGGGTCCTCGTGGCCACCAGCCGGGGAAAGGAACCGCTGGTCAGTTTCAGCCACCACAGGCGGTGCTGGTTCCTGGAACGCCGGTTGTACCGCGGGGAGCGGGCGGCGATCATCCGCAGCTCCCGCACCTGCGCCTCCAGGTCCGTGGCGCACTCGATCCCCCTGACCCCGGTGGCAACCCGCACCATCTCGTGGATCCGGGTGCGCTGCTCCGTCGCCGAGAAATACGAGGCGACCCTTTTCCGCAGGTTTCGTGACTTGCCGACGTAGAGCACCTCCGTGTGGGGCGACCCGTTCGCATCCCGGCCCTCGCGCTCGAACCAGTAGATCCCCGGGGCCTCCGGGAGCTGCTTGGCCCAGACCCGTTTGGCACGGCGCTCCGGGGAAACGTGCAACAGCAGCTCCCGCAGGTCCTCGACGGTGTCGATGCCGAACCGCCCGGTTCGCTCCAGAAGGGCGTGCAGCACCTCGACGGTGGCGTGCGCATCGCTCAGGGCCCGGTGGTCGGGCCGGGTGGTGGCGCGGAAATGGGCAGCGAGTGTCCCCAGCTTGCAGTTGATCACCTCCCCCTTGGGCAGCACCCGCCGGGCCAGGGTCACCGTGTCCACCACGACGGGATTGGGCCACCGGATGCCGAGCTGCCCGCAGGCGCGTTTGAGGAAACCGACGTCGAAGGGGGCGTTGTGGGCCACCAGCACGCATCCGTCAGCGAACTGCACGAACTCCGGGATCACCTCTGCGGGGGAGGGGGCCGTGGCCACCATGGCGTCCGTGATCCCCGTGAGCACTTGGATCATCGCCGGAATGGGAACCGAGGGGCGCACCAGGGTCTGGAACTCGCCGAGCGGTTCGCCACCGCACACCTTGACCGCGCCGATCTCGGTGATCTCCGAATCCGGGCCCGCGCCCGTGGTCTCCAGGTCCACGACGCAGAAGGTGGTCACGCGAAGATGGCGTCCCAGGTCCTCGAAACTCGGCTGGGACGGCCCGGGGGCGTGGATGGAGGTCATGGCCTGCAACCTACCCGGCTGCGGTGACAAAAACGGTTTCCTTTCACGTTGATCATGTGCCCTGGTGGCCGATACAGTTTGGGAATGTCCTGAAGGTCGTTTAGGATTTTCTCAGCTTCATCCCCCGAGCGTCTGGAGTTCCGAGTGAAGTCGTTCCGCAGAGGATTGGTTGGTCTTCTCGTCGCAGCCAGCGTGGTCTTCATGCCCACCGCGTCCGCCGATCCCGATGCCGTCGCCGCTGCGAAGGAGAGACTGGATCGCATTCACGAGGAATCGGCGAACCTGGACGCCCAACTCATAGAGGCGATCACCCGCGCCGAGGAGTCGAAGGCCAAGCTCGAAACCCTAGCGCAGGACCTGTCGGCGCAGGAGAGCAAGGTCGCCCAGCTGAGGACGGACCTCGGTGACCTGGCGATGATGCAACTCAACGGCGGCGGTCTCGGTGGCGGCGTGGACATCACCGGTCAGCTGCTCGGCAGCACCGACGACACCACCTTCCTGTCCGGGCTGGCCACCATCCAGAACGAAACCGACCGAAGCGTGGCAGACCTGCAGACCCTGCAGGCGGAGCAGGGCCGGCTGGACACGCTCCGCAGCCAGCAGGAGTCCATCACCGAATCGCGGAACGCTGATTTGGAGGCCAAGGAGAAGCTCTCCAAGGAGTACGAGGCCAAGGAGGCGGAGGCCCAGAAGGTCTACGACCGGCTGAGCGCCGAGGAACAGGAACGCCTCAAGAAACTGGAGGAGGAGGCGGAGCGGGAACGAGCGGCCCGCGAGAACCCCAGCCCCAGCCCCAGTCCTACTTCTTCCCCGTCTCCCGGCCGGGGCAACAAGTCCGATCCTCCCGCCACCCCGTCCCCCGGCGGTGGCGGTTCCGAGCGCGCCCAGCAGGCCGTCAACTACGCCCTCGCCCAGGTCGGGAAGGGCTACGTCATGGGCACCACCGGGCCCTCGACCTTCGACTGCTCCGGGTTGATGTACGCCGCCTACAAGCAGGTCGGCATCTCCCTGCCCCGCACCTCCCAGGCCCAGTTCTCGGCCGGCACCTCCGTGTCCAAGGGGGACCTGCAACCCGGTGACCTGGTCTTCTACTACGGCGGCATCACGCACGTCGGCATGTACATCGGCAACGGCCAGATCGTGCACGCAGCCAACCCGCGCAGCGGCGTGGTCACCGCCAGTGTGAACTCGATGCCCTACCAGGGGGCGCGGCGCGTATCCTGAGACCGCCCCATGTGGTACAAGTTCTTCAAAATCTTCATCTTCCGCCCGCTGGTCCGGTTCGGGTTCCGCGCCCGGATCCACGGCGCCGAGAACGTGCCCGCCAACGGTGGGGCCATTCTGGTGAGCAATCACATCGCGACGATGGATCCCGTGATCATTCCCGCGATGCTGCCCCGGAAGGTCACCTTCCCCGCGAAAGCGGAGTTGTTCGACGGGAGCAAGAACCTCGGCCGCGCCATCGTGGCATGGTTCCTGAAGGCCATCGGGATGGTCCCCATGGACCGCGGCGGCGGCCGGGCCTCGGCCGCGTCCCTGAAGGCCATCTTCGAGGTGCTCGATGCCGGCAAGGTGATCGGCATCTTCCCGGAGGGAACCCGGTCCCCTGACGGCAGGCTCTACAAGGGCAAGACCGGGATGGCGCGCATGGTGCTGGCCTCCGGCGCGCCGGTGCTGCCCGTCGGTCTGATCGGCACCCAGACCGTCAGGGGATTCCTCGGCATTCCCTGGGTGCGGCGCCCCGTGGTCGTGGTCGGTGAACCGCTGGACTTCTCCGACCTGAAGGGCCGTGAATCCGAGACCCGCACCCTGCGCTGGGTCACCGAGGAGGTGCAGGCCGCCATCCAGTGCCTCACCGGCCAGGAATACGCTGACGTCTACGCCACCCGGGTCAAGTACGGCGATCTCAAGGAGAAGGGCTCCGACGAATTCTTGCGGCCCCGTCCCGGAGGTGGGCCCAGGCCGGCGGCGAGCGAAGGGTGATGCCCGGGACGCCCCCGACGTCGGCGCGCCTGGGCTGGGTCCAGGCCGCTTCCTCCTGGTTCCGCAAGGACTACGACGTGCTGGGGCGGGTCTTCGTGGTCACCGCGACGGTGCGCGTGGTGTTGGCGATTCACACGGTGGTCGTCTCCCTCTGGTTCGTCTACCCGACAGCCAAGAACCAGGCAGGGCTGCTGATCTCCCTGGCCGTCATCCTGCTGTGGACGTTTTTCGTCACCTTCCTGCTGCGGCGCCCCACCGACCGGAACCTGTGGGTGCACCTGGCCGACGGCGCCGTGACGTGTTCCCTGATCTTTGCCACCCCCTTGGTGACGGCCCAACCGTACGGGCAGACCTCCCTGGCCGGATACTGGATGACGGGGTGCTGCCTGTATGCGGCCGTGCTGCGGGGAACCGCAGCCGGGATCACCGCCACCTTGGCCACGGCGATGCCCCTGCTGATGATCCCGCCGCGAGTCACCATCTCACGGATCGACCTGGTGCTTTCCATCCTGCTGATGAGCATCTGCGTGGGGGTGCTCATCACCCAGTTCAAACACACCATCACGGAGCAGGAACGGGCCCGGATCCGTTCCGTGGCGCTGGGGGAGCGGGAACGCCTGGCGAGGATCGTTCACGACGGCGCCCTGCAGGTGCTGGCCCTCGTTGAACGGGAAGGACCCGAGCTGGGGCCGCGTGGGCTGCGGCTGGCGGAACTCGCCCACGAATCCGAAACCCAGTTGCGCAACCTCATTCGCGACAAGGAGATCCTCAGCGAGAACGCCACCCGGCAGGTGGACCTGGCGGCCGCCCTCGACAGGTTCCAGAGCACCAAGGTGGTCGTCTCGACCATGGCCGGGCAGGTCCTGGTTCCCAGGCTCATCGCCGAGGAAGTGGAGGCCGCTCTCATCGAGGCGTTGAAGAACGTGGAGAAACACGCGGGCCCGGGGGCGAAGGCCTGGGTGCTGCTGGATCAGGAGGATTCGGAAGTGATCCTCTGGGTGCGCGACAATGGGGTCGGAATGGATCTCTCCGAGGCTGCCTCCGCCGGGGAGCGGGGACGCCTCGGGATCAGGGATTCGATCGTGGGCAGGATGACGGCGCTCGGAGGAGCCGCCGTGGTCAAGTCCACTCTGGGAGAGGGCACCGAATGGGAACTGCGATTCCCGGTGAAGGTGGGAGAGGTGTGAACGAGATCACTCGGAACCGCGTGATGCTGGTGGACGACCACCCCATGTGGATCGAGGCGCTGGGCGAGGACCTCACCGAGGAGGGCTTCGAGATCGTGGCCGTCGCCAAGAACGGAACGGAGTGCCTGCAGCGGGCGCGCGCCACCCGTCCCGACGTGGTGGTGATGGATTTGCAGATCCCCGCCCCGGACGGGGCGACCTGCACCGAACTGCTGGTGCAGGAGTTCCCGGACATCCAGGTGCTGGTGATGTCGGCCAGCGGAGAACGGGAGGACGTGCTGCGGGCCATGAAGTCCGGGGCCCGGGGGTACCTGGTGAAATCGGCCTCCAAGGCAGAACTGATCGAGGGGGTGCGGCGCACCGCCGCGGGGGATGCGGTGTTCACCCCCGGTCTGGCCGGGTTGGTGCTGGGCGAGTTCCGGCGGATGGTCAACGTCGCCCACAGCCACGACGACGACGGCCCGGTGCTGACCACTCGCGAGGTGGAGGTGTTGCGGCAGGTGGCGAAGGGCCTGGCCTACCGGGAGATCGCGGAGGAGTTGTTCGTCTCCCACCGTACCGTCCAGAACCACGTGCAGAATGTGCTACGCAAGCTCCAGCTCCACAACCGCGTGGAGTTGACCCTCTACGCCATCGACCAAGGACTCCACGACCCGAACGAGTGAAGTGGAGTAGTCTTCCCGCCATGTCGTCGATCATGTCCCGGGCCGAGTTGAGATCCCTGCCGATGCTTCAGCAGCCCAACTATCCGGACGAGGCCGCGCTGGACAGCGTGATCGACGCCGTGGAGAAACTGCCGCCGCTGGTGTTCGCGGGGGAGTGCGACGGCCTGCGGGCCAAGCTCGCGGAGGTCGCGGAGGGGCGGGCATTCCTGCTGCAGGGCGGCGACTGCGCCGAGTCCTTCGAAGCGGTCACGGCGCAGCACATCAAGGACAAGCTGCTGGTGCAGCTGTCCATGGCCGTCGTGATGACCTACGCCGCCCAGGTCCCGGTGGTGAAGGTTGGGCGGATCGCCGGGCAGTACGCCAAACCCCGCAGCAAGCCGACGGAAACCCGGGGGGAAACCACCCTGCCCAGCTACCGGGGTGACGCCATCAACGGGTTCGATTTCACCGAACAAGCCCGGACCCACGATCCGGAACGCCTGATCCGTCTCTACAACGCCTCCGCGGCCACCCTCAACCTGGTGCGCGCGTTCGTGACGGGTGGTTTCGCTGATCTGCGCGGGGTGCACACCTGGAACCGTGATTTCGTCGGCAACCCCGAGGTGGAAGCGGCATACGAGGAACTGGCGGCGGAGATCGACCGGGCGCTGACCTTCATGGTCGCCTGCGGGGTGGATGACAGGGCGCTGTCCACCATCGACTTCTACGCCTCGCACGAGGCGCTGCTGCTGGAGTACGAACGGGCCATGACCCGGGTCGACTCCCGTTCGCAGCAGGTTTACGGCTGTTCGGGTCACATGCTGTGGATCGGGGAACGCACCCGGCAGCTCGACGGCGCCCACGTGGAGCTGTTGCGGCGGGTCCGGAACCCGCTGGGGATCAAACTGGGTCCCACCACCACACCCCGGCAGGCCATCGAACTGGCCGACCGCCTCGACCCAGACCGGGAACCGGGCCGGATCACCTTCATCACCCGGATGGGCGCCGACCGGGTGCGCGAGGTGCTTCCGCGGGTGATCGAGGGGGTGGAGGAGACCGGACGCAAGGTCGCCTGGGTGTGCGATCCGATGCACGGCAACACCTTCGAGGCCGCCAACGGTTACAAGACCCGCTCCTTCAACGACGTGGTGGAGGAGGTTCGTGGTTTCTTCGACGTCCACGACTCCCTCGGTACCTGGCCGGGAGGCCTTCACGTCGAACTGACTGGCGACGACGTCACCGAGTGCGTCGGCGGTGCTCTGAAACTCGAGGAAACCGACCTGGCCGACCGCTACGAGACGGTGTGTGATCCCAGGCTGAATCGCAATCAGAGCCTGGAGTTGGCCTTCACCGTCGCCACCAGGCTCCGCAAGGGACGCCGGAGCCGGGGAAATCCGGTGCTGGACTTCCGGGCCAAGGAACTGTGACGGCTCCCCAGCGCATTCCTCAGCGCCCCGGTGGCAGGGCGTCGATCTCCGGAACCGGCCTGGGCCAGATGCCGAGTTCGCGCCAGACGAAGTCCGGTATCCGGCCGAAGAAACCGTGGAGGAGGAACAGCATCATCTCCACCCGCTCCAGCGGCCACTCGGGGTCGCGGGCGGTGATCACCCCGTTCTGATCGATGCCGAAGGACAGCGCTGGGAAACGCAGGAAGAACTCGAGCTGCCTCGGGTTGAACACGTCGGAGGCGAACCGGAGGCTCCAGCAGCGCACCGTGAAGCGTTCGTTGAAATCGATGGACTCGAAGTTCTGAACGTCACCGCTGCCTGCCATGTTCACCGAGATGGGGATGAAGTTGAAATTGACCCAGAAACCGCAGAAATTCTCGATGTGGTTCTGCACGGTGGCGGTTTGCCCGGTGTAAGCCGCGGTTTGCCACTGGTGGGTGGCCCGGATGAAGGAAATGGGGCCCCTGAGGCAACGCACTATGTTGAGCACCTGGCCGCCCGGGGTGCTCAGGGGGAGATGCTGGGCCAGCGAGTCGTCGCGTCCCACGAACTCCCAGTCGGGATGATTCGCGAAGGAGACGTACGGCAGCGGCGTTTCCCATTCGTGATCGACGGCGGGGGAGCCGGTGATGGCCGCGTGAGCCGCGGCCAGCCACTTCACGGCCAGTTGGAGCGTCTTCAGTTCCTGGTTGACGTCCAGGAGCACGAACTGGTCGTGGTCGATGGTCAGACGGTTGTATCCGAGGGAGGGCAGCAGCGGGGCGATGGCATCGATCACGGCGCGCCCGTAAGTTGCATCCTGGAAAACCGCCTTTATGGGTCCCCAGGCATCCATGATCAGGCCCTGAACCCCGGGAATCGGGACTGATTCGTGGAAGAGATGGAAGGGCGGCATCGAGTGCGGCAGCGGCATGCAGACGACCTGCTGCTCCCCGTCCCAGAAATCGCTGCTGTACCGGAAGGCCTGGAAAGGGAGCCCGGACCGGGATCTTCCCACCACCTGCTGCTTCACGTTCCGGTTCATCCCGATGCCGAACGGGGGTAGGTTCAGCCCGGCCGTGATGCTCAGGTCGGGCTTGTCGTTCCAGAACCAGCCGAGCCGTTGGAGGGCGCTGTGACGAAGGTGCTGGGGAATCAGGACGAGGCCTGCGATGACTGCACCGATGAGCAGACAACAGAAAAGGAACAACGCCACCCCTCCAGTGTGGCAGGAAGTGGTGTCAATCGCCCGGTGAAATCGTCCCCGTCGACCGCCGGAAAACGTCGTTCCACGCCCTTCCCCTGAGGGTGCGTTTCTCCCGCAGGACCCCTCAGCCGCGCCGTTTCGGGACCGGCCGGGGCCATGCCCCCAGCTCCTGCCACACGAAATCCGGAATCCAGCCGAAGAACTCCTGGAAGAAAACCAACATCGCGCCGATCTGTTCCGGCAACCATTCGCCGTCGGTGACCTGGATGTTGCCCTCAGGTGTGATCGCGAACCCTGCCGGGGAGGTCCTCAGCAGGTGCTCGATCTGACGCTGGTGGAACACATCGGATGCGAACCGTGCGCTCGGGCAGCGCACCTTGAAACGTTCGTTGAACTCGATGGACTCGAACTTCTGCGCCCTGCCCCGACCCATGTTCACCGAGACCGGGATGAAATTGAAACCGATCCCGAAACTGCAGAAGTGCTCGGTGTGTTCCCTGGTGCTGCTCCACTCATTCTTCGCGTTCCGGGTTTTCCAGTTGTGGGTGACCCGGATGAAGGTGATGGGCCCTCCCAGGGACTGCACGATGTTGACCACCTCGTGGTCGTAACCGCCCAGCTCCAGGGGCAGGCGGTTCAGCAGCGAGTTGTCGCAGTCCGTGTACTGCCAGTCGGGGTGATCCGTGAAGGAGACGTGCAGGGGCGCGCTCTCGTACTCGTGACTCACCGCGGGGGAGGACGCGATGGCCGCTTGGATCCGGACCAGCAGTTCGACCGCGGCCTCCAGCGATTTCAGGTCGCTCTTGACCCCGAACATCACCAGCTGGTCGTGGTCTATCGTGAGTTGCCTGGCATCCAGTTCCGACAGGAAGGGGCCGATGGCCGCCGCCACCGCCCCGCCGTAGTCCTGGTCGAAGAAGAGCATCGTCTGTGTGCCGTCGGACGGGTGGGGGCCGCCGATCCCGGGAAGCGGAGACGTCGCGGTGAACCGGTAGAAGGGCGGCATCGAGTGGGGGAGGGAGACGCAGACTATGTGGTTCCGGTCCTTCCAGAAGTCGCTGCCGTACCGGAATGCCTGGAAGGGGACACCTCCGTGGGACCTGCCCACCACCTGGTCCTTGACCGTCCTGTTGAGCCCGAGACCGAACGGCGAGTGGTTCAACCCGACGGTGATCCTGAGATCAGGGTGATTCACCCACTTCCAGCCGAGGCGTTTCAGGGCGAGGTGGTGGAGAATGCTGCGTGTCACGAGATAACCGATGACACCTACGACGATCACCCAGAACAGGATTTGCAAGTCCATGGGTAGAAGTCTTACCGCAGAAACGGTTCAACTTCTACGGCGGGCGCGTCGCGAACGCAGTTCCTCGACGAGCGTCTCCAGGAATTTGGCGCGACGCCCGGGCCAGGCGGTCAGCAGGAGTGCCGCCACCACCAGACCCCCGCCCAGGAGAACCTGCCAGGTGAGTTCCTCCATGCCGAACCCGATGGCGAACACTGCGGCCCACATCGGCTCCGAACACATGATCACCGCCGACGTGGTGGCGGGCACGTAGCTCTGCGCCCAGCTCTGCAGGAACAGCGTGACGGCCCCGCAGAAGATACCCAGGTAGAGCACCGGCCACCACAGATCCCAGGTGGCTGGCAGCTGGTAGTCGGCGAAGGGCAGGAAACAGAGCATCCCCCCTGCCCCGGTCAGGGCCTGCATCAGGGTGAGCGACTGTACCGTCTCGGGTTCCACCCAGCGTCCCAGGAAGATGATGTGGAGGGCGAAGAGCACCGCCCCCAGCAGCGTGATGGCCGTGCCGAGTCCGAACCCGTCATTCCCGCCGCCGTCATTCCCGAGAGCCAGGATGCCGATCCCGGCCAGCGTCAGGGACACCGCTATCCAGGTGCGCCCCGGGGTGGGTTGTTTCATGATGAGGGGGGTGAGGATCGCGGTGAAGACCACGTAACTCGCAGTGATGAACCCCGAGAGCGAGGGCGGGGTGTGTTCCAGCCCCACCATCTGGAGCACCAGACCCGTGTTGAAGATCAGGCCGAGGATGATGCCCCGTACACAGGTTTCGCGTTTCATCCTGAGATGGGGCAGGAAGGCGGGCAGCAGGCACAGGGCGGTCAGGGTGAGCCGGGAGATCAGAAGGTGGGCGGGTGTCATGGAGGACTCGTATGCGCCCTTGGCCACCACTACCGTCGACCCCCAGGCGGCTGCTGCCAGCAGCAAAGCGAATGACGGCAGAAACCGGCGGTTCGAATCCACGCCGACAGCCTATAGGCAACTCCTGGCCGAGGACGGCATCGGTTGCGTCTCCCGGGAACCGGGAGGACCCATGGGTCATGTCACGTAGAGGATGACGGTGCTGCCCTTGGGGGCCGTTGAACCGGCCGAGGGATTGGTTCCCGAGGCGAACCCGAGCGGCGCGGGGAAGATGGAGTTGTTCTGGACCTCCACCTTGAACCCGGCGCCCTCCAGTTCCTTCTGGGCCTCGTCGGTGCGTTTGCGAGCGACGTCCGGCACGGTCACCATCTCCGGGCCCAGGGACTTGACCAGTTTCACGGTGTCGCCGCGATGCCCGGTGCCGCTGGCGGGATCCTGGGAGATCACCTGCCCGGCTGCGACGGTGTCCGAGTGCTCCTCGGAAACCTCGACCGTGAAGCCCTGTTTCTTGAGTTCCCTGCTGGCCTGGTCGGCGTCGGTTCCCTTGTGGTCCTTTATGGTGATGGGTTGGCGGCCCTTGCTGACAACCAGGTCGATTTTGGCGCCGGGGGGCAGAAGATCCCCCGCCGATGCGCTGGCGGAGATCACCAGGCCGGCCTCGACGGATTCCGACCAGTCCTCCTTCACCTGCCCGACTGCCAGATTCGTCGATTCGATGGCGGAGCGGGCCCGGGAGAGTTCCTGCCCCACCACTTCGGGCATCGCGTAGCGCTCGGGACCTTTGGAAACGGTCACCGCGACCTTCGTGCCCCGGAGGGTCCTGGCGTTTCCGGCCGGGTCGGTGCTGATCACCGAACCCACCGCGACGTCCTCGGAGAACGCCTCCTGGGTGGTGTATTCGAGACCGTTGGCCTTGAGGGCCTGGAGCGCCTGCTCCTGGGGGATGTTGGTCACCTCGGGGGTGGTGGTGAACCGTCCCTCGGCCCACCACCAGGAGACGGAGACGATGATCGCCGTGACGACCAGCACCAGGACGAACAGCATGATGCCCCGGCGGCGCCGGTAGATCGGGTCCTGGGAGAACTGGGGGAAGATCGGCGTGCGGTGGGAACTCGGGGAACCGTTCCTGCCGGGACCGGGAAGCGTGGCCCGGGGCGGTTCCCCCGCGGAGGACGCCGACCTGGCCGAGGTCGCGGACCGCGGCGAGGGTGCAGAGGTCGGTGACCGGAGGGACTGCGGCTGCACGATGGCCGTCACCGCGTCCGGTGAGACCTCCTCCACGACCGGGTCGGGTGTCTCCGCGGACCGGGGACGAACGGGGATCGGCGGCAGCTCCTTGAGGGGGCGCGGGCGCGGCTCGGGGCGCGGCGAGATCTGCTGGGTGGCAGCGTCGCCGTCACCGGGCAGAGGACGCAGCTGGGCGGCCAGCGCCGGGTTGTGCTGTCCCGGATTGCTTGCCAGTTCGGTACGGACCCGGCGCAGCTTGTCCATGAGTTCGCGGCCATCCGCGACGCGGGCCTTCGGGTCGCGTGCGGTGCAGGCGGCCACCAGGGCGTCGAGGTAGTCGGGGATGAAACCCGGGAACCCCAGTTCGCGAAGCTTCGCGGAAGGGGCGGGCACGTCGATGTTCACGTGCGCGTAGGCGATCTGGTAGTTGTTCTCGCCAACGTGCGGTTTCTTGCCCGTCAGCAGCTCGAACAGGACGATTCCGGTTGAGTAGATGTCGCTGCGCGAATCCGGGCGGGCGTGGGTGACCAGCTCGGGGGGCAGGTACGAGGCGGTGCCGACCAGTACCCCGGTGGCGGTCATCTGCGGGGACTCGGTCTGGCGGGCCAGGCCGAAGTCCGCGACCTTCACGTGGCCGCGGGTCGAGATCATGACGTTCTCGGGTTTGATGTCGCGGTGGACGATCCCTGCGTCGTGGGCGGCCGCCAGGGCCGAGGCGATGGGCTCCAGGTAGTCGAGGGCCAGCACCGGTTCGAGGGGGGCATCACGGGCGATGAGTCTGCGCAGGGTCTCACCGTCGATGAACTCCATGACGATGTAGGGCTGTCCCCGGGAAATGCCCTGGTCGAAGATGCTGACCACCGCGGGATGGTTGATCAGGGCCGCGGAGCGCGCCTCCCGGTCGAACTTCGCGGCGAACTCGTCGTCCTCGCCCAGGTCGGTTCGCATGATCTTGACCGCGACGGTCCGCTGGAGGCGCCTGTCACGTGCCCGGTAGACCGTGGCCATGCCGCCCCGCGCGAGTTTCGCGAGAATTTCGTAGCGATCGTCCAGCACGCTTCCGACCATCGGGTCGTAGGTACTGCTCTTGTTCACCGCGGTCTCCTGGGGAAGGTAGGGGATCTGGGCTGGGCGATGGGCTCGGCCAGTAATGAGTGTAGGCCGATACCGGGACGGGGGAGTTCTGGGCGCGCCGCGTAGGCTTCTCGCATGACGGTAATGCACAGTCTGCGTTCACGGATCCTGTTGGCGCGCGTGGCGGTGCAGCTTCCCCTGGCCGATGCCGGGGACCGGCTGCCGGGGCTGGTCCTAGGAGGAGCCGACGTGGCGGTGCTGACCACCGGTGGTGCCGCCGACCGGAGGAGGGACCTGAAGATCCTGCGGGACCTGGAACGCTACCTCGGTCAGCGGGTGCTGCTGGCCGTCGACACCCCGGAGCTGGAGGCGGACGTGCGGGTTCTGTTCCCGGGCGAGCAGGACAGGTCACGTCCGCATCAGTGGGCGCTGCTCGGGCAGGCGGTTCAGGAGCAGCGGCAGATCGTCGAACCGGACGGGGCCTTCCAGTTCCTGGCGGTTCCCGGGTCCTCCCCCGGTTCACCGCTGCTGCGTGCCGCCGTGGAGAACCAGCCCCCGCTGCGGCGGGATTCGGTTCCCTGGTTCGCCGCGGGTGGGTTCGACGTCGGATCGGTTCAGGCCCTGGTGGAAACAGGGGTCCGGCGCGTCTGGCTCGCCGAGGGCGGAACCGTGGAGGAGCTGGAACAGATCGACGAGATCCTGCGGCGGGCATGGGGTGAGGACCCAGCGTACGAGAACTACCTGGACTTCGCGGTCCGGGCGTGAAACCCCCCGGGTCGACCAGCCACGAATTGGTACTGTGAGGCCTGCCTATCCTTACAGGTAAAGAGGTTTCATCACATGACCAACCCACTTTTCAACCCGATATCCAGGCGCACGTTCTCCGGTTTGGTCCCGGTCCTGCTGACGCTGGGGCTCACCGGCTGCGGATCCGGGGGAACCTCCGGGGGAGGGGATGCTTCGTCTCCCGCGAGCGCCCGCACCGTCACCCACGACCTCGGCGAGACCGTCATCAACGGCACCCCGAAACGGATCGTGTCCACATCGGTGGTGCTGACCGGCACCCTCCTGGCCCTGGACGCACCCGTGGTCGGTTCCGGGGCGTCGAAGCCGGGCGCCGAGGGATTCGACGACGTCGGTTTCTTCTCTCACTGGTCGGCTACCGCCAAGGAACGCGGTGTAAAAGCCCTGTACACGAACAGCAAACTCGACGTTGAGGCCGTGACCGCGGAGAAACCGGACCTGATCATCATCGCATCCACGGGAGGGGACAGCACCAAGGACGACTACGACTCGCTGTCCAGGATCGCCCCGACCGTCGCCATCAACTACAACTCCGAGAGCTGGCAGACCGTCACCCGGAAGGTGGCCGACGTCACCGGCACGCAGGCCAGGGCCGAGGAACTCACCAACACCTTCAATTCGAGGGTCACGGAACTCAAGGCCGGAATGAGCGGGGTCCCCACCGACCCGGTGCAGGCCATCGTCTACACCCCGTCCAACGGCCTGTCCTTCGCGAAACCGGGCGGCCCCCACGACGAGATCTTCTCGGCTCTCGGTTTCAAACTCGCCGAGGCGCCCGCCAGCAGCGGTGAAGAGGGAGCCAACCGCAAGGACTTCGTGTTCGCGACGGTGGAGCAGAGCGTGCAGGCCCTGACCTCCGAGACCCTCCTGCTCGTCTCCGGTGACGACAAGACCGTCGAACAGCTGAAAGCAGATTCCAACTACAACACCACCCAAACCGTGAGCAGCGGCAAGCTGGTGCCGCTGGGGATCTCCAGCTTCAAACTGGACTACTACAGCGCGCTCGCCATGGCCGAGACCTTGGCGGCCGCCTACTCGGGGTGAGCAGGCCTGCCTGGGTGCTGCTCGGGTTGGTGATCCTCCTACCCTGCCTGGCCATGGCATCGTTCCTGTTCGGGTCCGGCGAGGTGCCCGCCGAGCAGGTGATGGCGGTGCTCTCCGGCGGTGGTACCGGGCAGCAGCGCCTCATAGTGCTCGGGATGCGCGGCTCCCGGACCCTGATAGCGCTGGTCGCCGGCGCCGCCCTCGGGATCGCTGGGGTGCTGGTGCAGGCGCTGACCCGTAACCCGCTGGCGGAGCCGGGACTGCTGGGGGTCAATGCGGGCGCCGCCTGTGCCGTGGCCATCGGCCTCGGTCTCGCCCGGTCCCTGCCGATCGCGATGATGATGCTGGTCTCCCTGGTCGGTGCGCTTGTCAGCGGACTGGTGGTGACCGGGGCAGCGGGGGCCTGGCGAGGACGTCACGACCCGGTTCGTATCGTGCTGGTGGGGGCTGCCTGGAGTGCGGTCGTCTCGGCCATCACCACGGTCATGCTGCTCAGCGACCCCAGGATCTACGCAGAGTTCCGTTTCTGGGACGCGGGGGCCGTGATGCCGCGGCCACTGGACCTGGTGATCGCCGCGGCGGGAACGCTCGGGGCCGGGCTGCTGGCCGCGCTGCTGCTGGCGAGATCCATGGACGCCCTGGCCCTGGGGGAGGAGTTCGCCAAAGGACTCGGCCTCGCGGCCGGGCGGGCCCGGATGCTGGTGGCCCTCACCTGTCTGGTGCTCTGCGCGGCGGCGACGGCCCTGGTGGGTCCGGTCTCCTTCCTCGGGTTGATCGCGCCCTTCGCAGCACGGCTGGTCGTCGGCCCGAGGCATCGCTCGCTGATCTGGTTCTCGGCCCTGCTGGGTGGGGTGACGTTGCTGGCTGCCGATGTGCTGGGCCGGGTGGTGAACCCGCCCGCCGAGGTGCAGGCCGCCCTGATGTGCGCCCTGCTCGGGGCGCCGTTGTTCATCGGGCTGGCCCGGGCGCGACGAGGAGTGCAGCTGTGAGCCTGCAGGTGCGCTCCGTGCGACTCGGGCCCGTCAGTTTCCGTGCCCGACCACGAACCTGGCTGGTCGCGGCCCTGGCGTGGGGCATCGCCCTGGCCGGGGCGATCGCGGTGCTGTTCTCCGGTTCCGTGAACATGACCCCTGAACAGTTCTGGGCGGCCCTGGCCGGGGTGGGGGAACGCGCTGACATGCTCCTGCTGTGGGAGTTCCGGATGCCCAGGGCAGTCACCGGCCTGGTGGTCGGGGCATGTCTGGGCACGGCCGGCTGCCTGTTCCAGGCGTTGTCGCGCAACGCCCTGGGATCCCCGGAGATCATAGGTCTGACCGGTGGCGCCGCGCTGGGGGCCGTGGCCTCCGTCATAGTTTTCAGATCCTTCGGGTGGGGCACGGCGGTCGGGGCGATCATCGGTTGCCTGGGGGCCGCCCTGCTCACCTGGGTGCTCTCGCCCAGGGGATTCGGCGGCGGCAATCGTCTCATCCTCATCGGTCTCGGGGTTGCGTCCCTGATCCAACCGGTGACGGTGCTGCTGCTCACCCGGGCTGACAGCGACTCCGCTACCTCGGCCCGGCTGTGGCTGACCGGCACCCTCAACGCCCGCAACTGGAGTCACGCCGCGGTCGGCGCCGTGCTGTTCGCGGTGATCCTGCCGTTCGCCCTGCTGATCTCGCGGCACCTCGACGCCGCCGCCCCGGGAGAGGACCTAGCCGCCGGGCTGGGGGTCTCCCGCCGCTTCACGCAGTGGACGGCGACCGGCGTCGGGGTCGCGCTGACCGCGGCCGCGGTCGCAGTTGCCGGACCCATCTCGTTCATCGCGCTCGCGGGCCCGCACGTGGCCCGCCGGCTCCTGAAGGGACCAACCGCCCCCGCGGGTATCGCGGCGGGCACGGGGGCGGCGCTGCTGGTGGCGGCGGACCTGGTGGGGGCGAACCTGCCGGGTGGTCTGCAGCTCCCGGTGGGGGTGACGGCCGGTCTGCTGGGCGGCGCCTATCTGCTGCTGCTCCTGAACGGACAGGAAAGGAAGAAATGACCGGAACCGCCCAGGAGTTCCCGCTGAAGGCCTCGTCGGTGCGGCTCGGCTACGACCGGAAGATCGTGATCGAGGACATCACGCTGGAGGTGCCCGAGGGGGAGCTGACGATGCTCATCGGACCCAACGGATGCGGCAAGTCGACGCTGCTGAAGGCCTTGGCCCGGGTGCTCGCTCCCAAGGCCGGGTACGTGTACCTGGGGGGAACCGACATCCACCAGCTGCGGACCACCGCCGTCGCCCGCAGGCTCGGGTTCCTGCCGCAGCGCCAGTCGGTGCCGCCGGGCATCAAGGTACTGGACATGGTGAGTCGAGGACGGTTCGCCCATCAGAGGTTCTGGTCCCGGTGGTCGCAGGAGGACGAGAAGGCCGTGGCCTCGGCACTCGAGGTCACCGGACTGACCGATCTGCAGCGGGCCGACGTCGACGAACTCTCCGGCGGGCAGGTGCAGCGGGTGTGGCTGGCGACGGTGCTGGCCCAGGACACACCGCTGCTGCTGCTCGACGAACCCACCACCTTCCTGGACATCGCCCATCAGTACGAGGTCCTGAAACTGGTGCGCGGGTTCCGCGACGCAGGACGCACCGTCGTCGTGGTGGTGCACGACCTGAACCAGGCCACCCGGTTCGCCACCAACCTGGTGGTCATGAAGGACGGGGCGGTCGTGGCCTCGGGGCTGCCCGCCGAGGTGCTGACCGCGGAACTGGTCGAGAGCGTCTTCGGACTCCCGGTGCTCATCGTACCGGATCCGGTCACCGGGACCCCGATGGTGGTGCCGCGATGACCATGCACCTGCCACCCACGCCCCTGTCCGCCACGGGCGCCCCGCACCCTGCGGACCCGGAGCTGCCGGACCGGCTGGACCACTCCCCGATCATGGGGAAACGGTGTGTGATCGATGGCGTGGAGATGGTGGAGGTCACCTTCGTCGCCCACGAACCCCGGGGGCGTGAGGTGCTGGTTCACCTCAACAGCCTCACCGATGCGATCCGCACCCGGCTGGACCCCGCCGTCATGAACCCGATCGGGGGCACTGCGATCCAGGCCCTGTCCTGGTGGCTGCCCGCCGACGGCTGCTACTCCTACCGCTACTGGCGCAGCGACGAAATACCCCGCGACATCGGTGCAACCCGCGAAGGCTGGCTGCGGGTGCACCGGGAGGGTGAACCGGATCCGCTCAACCCCGAGACCCTGCCCGCCTTCGACCTGCGGGAACAGTCGGTGTGGCGCGGACCTGACTTCCATCCCGCCCCGTGGGCCCCGGCAGGCGAGGCCGAGCAGCGGTGGCGGCTGCACGACGGCAGAAGATTCGCGGTGCTGCCCGGGGACGACCGGACCCTGGTGCTGTTCGACGGGCTTCGCTGGCGCCTGGCGGGGGTGGCCTCCGCGTTGCGGGCCGCAGGGTTCGGGCACACCGTCGTCGCCGTCGACACCGGGGAGGGAGAACAGCGGGCCGCGTGGCTGACCACGGCTCGGGGCTGCGCCCCGCTGGTGGAACGCGCCCGGGAACTGGCCGGGGCGGGCCGCGAGGTGATCGCCGCCGGGCAGTCGTTCGGGGGCCTGGCGTGCGTGGAACTCGCGACCCACCGGCCGGATCTGGTCACCGCGGTGATCACCCAGTCGGCGTCGCTGTGGTTCGCGGGCGATCCCGTTCCGGATCCGGAGGCGGAGGGCATCCTGCTGCGCGATCTCACCGCGGGCACGAGGACGCTGGGGGTGCCGGTGGTGGTTCAGGCCGACACCGACGAACGCGGCCTGATCCAAGGCGCCCGGTGGCTGGCCGGGATCGCGGAGAGAACCGGCCGGTTGGTGTCAGCGGAGGAGTTCCGTGGCGGCCACGACCTTTCCTGGTGGCGGCACGGCCTGCTGTCGGGCCTGTCAGCCCTCGTCTGAACCCCGCCAGATCCGTGCCGGCTCGCCCCGGTGCCTGGCGGTCAACCACCACACGGCCTCCACCAGCCCGGCCCCGACCAGCCCGGCCACGACCCCGAACAGGATCGTCGACGGATTGTCCAGGTCCAGCAGCAGCTGGCCCCGCAGCCACGCCCACGGAATCAGGAACATGGCCAGGTAGAAGGCGTAGGAGACGACCACCAGGCCGAGCCGCCACCACACCCACGGGCGCGCCACCACGGCCAGCACCCAGACGGAGGTGATGATCAGGGCCGCCAGGGTTGCCGTCGAGGCCTGCGCCTGCACGACGGCCGACACCGCCCCGAAACCGCGGGTAACCACGTAGGTGACGGTGGAGACCGCCCCGATGATCACGCCCGAGGGCACCGCCAGCGACAACACGCGGCGCACGAAACCTGGCCTGGCGCGTTCCTTGTTGGGGGGCAGCGACAGCAGGAACGCGGGAATGCCGATGGTGAACCAGCCGACCACGGTCATCTGGAGCGGGATGAACGGGTTGGGCAGCCCCATCAACCCGATCACCAGGGCCAGGAAGACCGCGTACACCGTTTTGCTGAGGAACAGTTTCGCGACCCGCTCGATGTTTCCGATCACCCGGCGGCCCTCAGCCACCACGTGCGGGAGGGTGGCGAACCGGTCGTCGAGCAGTACGATCTGCGCGACCGCCCGGGTGGCGGGGGAACCCGAGCCCATCGCGACCCCCAGGTCGGCGTCCTTCAGGGCGAGCACGTCGTTGACGCCGTCACCGGTCATGGCGACGGTGTGGCCCCGGGACTGCAGGGCGGCGACCATGGCGCGTTTCTGCTGCGGGGTGACGCGCCCGAACACGTCGGCCCCGGCGATCTTCTCCGTGAACTCCTCGCCCTCGGCGGGCAGGGTGCGGGCATCCACGGCCTCGGCCACGGACACCCCCAGGGAGCGGGTGACCGCACCAACTGAGGCCGCGTTGTCACCGGAGATCACCTTCACGGCCACGTGCTGGTCGTTGAAATAGGCGAGGGTGTCGGCGGCGTCGGGACGAACCAGCTGATCCAGCACCAGCAACGCGACCGGCGTGACCATCCCCGGCGCGCCGGAGGAGTCGACGGGCTCGGATGCGCGGCCCAGCAGCAGCACCCGGCGGCCCGTGGAGCCGATCTCCTCAGCGCGGGCGGCCACGTCGGCCGGGGCCAGCACGTCGGGCGCACCCAGCACCCAGTCGCCGCGCGTCCCGAAGGAAACCCCCGACCATTTCTTGGCCGAGGTGAACGGCGCCCGGGCGGTGACCTCCCACGGCGAGGAGGCCGCGGGAGTGGCCTCGGCGATCGCCGTCATCGAAGCGTTGGGTGCCGGATCGGCGGCGACGAGCTGCGCCAGCACCTCGGTGACCTCATCCGCGCCTCCCGCCAGGGGAATCACCTCGCCGAGGGTCATGGCGTTCTGGGTCAGGGTGCCGGTCTTGTCCGCGCACACCACGCTCACCCGGGCCAGGCCCTCGATGGCAGGCAGTTCCTGCACCAGGCACTTGCGTCGTCCCAGCCGGATCACACCCAGCGCGAAGGCCATCGAGGTGAGCAGCACCAGACCCTCGGGGATCATCGGCACCAGGGCACCCACCATCCGCAGGGCCGATTCCTGCCAGGTGGTGCCTGGCTGGCGGAACTGCACCCAGATGGTGAGCAACCCCGCAGGGATCAGCAGCCAGGTCACGAACTTCAGGATGCGGTCGATGCCCGCCCGCAACTCGGAGTTGACCAGCGTGAACTTGGCGGCCTGCGCGGTCAGTTGCGCCGCATAGGCTTCGGCGCCGACCTTCGTGGCCCGGTACACGCCGGAACCGGAGACGACGAAGGCGCCCGACATGAGTTCGTCGCCCACGGATTTGGCCACCGGATCGGCCTCACCGGTGAGCATCGACTCGTCTACCTCCAGGTAGTCGGCGGCCACCACCTCGCCGTCGACGACCACCTGGTCGCCCGGGGACAGCGCGATGAGGTCGTCGGCCACCACCTGGTCTCGCGGCAGGGAGACCCGCTGCCCGTCGCGCAGCGCGACGGGATGGGCCTCCCCGATCACGGCCAGGTTGTCGAGGGTGCGTTTGGCGCGCAACTCCTGAACCATGCCGATGATCGAGTTGGCGACGATCAGGATCGCGAACGCCCCTTGGGCGAACTGCATGGTCGCGGCGACGATCACGAACAGCACCGCCAGCATCGCGTTCACGCGTGTGAAAACGTTGTCGCGGACGATCTGCCAAGTGGTGCGCCCCGAGCGTTCCGGCAGCGTGTTGACCTTTCCCTCCCTGACCCGCTCCGCCACCTGGTCGGCGGTCAGGCCCTGCAGCTCACCGGTCACGATCGGTGGCCAGTCCGGCGAGTGTGATGAGGGCCGAGCGTCCCTCTGCGTCCATGTCGGCTCCTTCCAGAGCGGTCAGGGCATCCGTGGTGGAACGGGCGATGAGTTCCTCGCAGGAGTTCCGTGCCCCGGTGGCCTCGATGATCTCCCGGGCGGTGGTGAGATCCTCCTCGGTGAGCCCGGGGGTGCCGAGGAGGGAATCCAGGGTGTCGTGCTGGCGGGCGTCGCCGTTCTCCAGGGCTGTCAGCACCAGCACCGTGCGTTTGCCCTCCCGGATGTCGTCGCCCGCGGGTTTGCCCGTGGCCCCGGGATCCCCGAAGACCCCGAGGATGTCGTCGCGCAGCTGGAAGGCCCTTCCCAGCAGGGAACCGTAGGTGCCCAGAGCCGCGAGCAGCCCCGGCGGGGCCTCGCCGAGCGTCGCACCGAGTTCGGCGGGGCGTCGCACCGAGTAGCGGGCGGACTTGAACTCCAGCACCTTCTCGGCGGTGTCGGCCTGGGCCCGCGGGGTGGAGCGGTCGGTGGCCCCGAACGCGGCCGCGACGTCGAGGTACTGGCCGAGCAGTACCTCGCTGCGCATTGTTGCGAGCACCGAGGCGGCGCGGCGAACGGCCTCAGGGGAAAGGCCGGCGTTCTCGAACATCTCCGCGCTCCAGGAGAACAGGACATCGCCCAGCAGGATCGCGGCGGCCTCCCCGAAACGGGCGGCCCGGGGGCCCGGGAGGAGAGCCTCGAAACGGCGGTGGGCCGATGGCGCGCCGCGCCGGGTGTCGGAGCCGTCCAGCAGGTCGTCGTGAACCAGCAGGGAGGCGTGCAGCAGGTCGAGGGAGGCGGCGGCGCGCAGCAGCGGGCCCGGGTCGATGGGCCGTCCGGCGGCCGCGACATACCCCCAGTAGCAGAAGGCGGGACGCAGCCGTTTCCCACCCGCGACGCAGGCGTGGGCGGCGTCCAGCACCGCCGTCGCGCCCGTTCGGTCCGCGAGACCGGCCTGCCCGTCGAGGAACTCCGCGAGTGTCCTCCCCACCGCCGAGATGAAAACCGAACTCATCGGGTCGTGGGCGGGGGGAATCAGCATGCGCCCCAGCTTAGAGGTCGAGTCAATCAGGCCCCCGGCACAACTTGATCGAAGCTGGTTGAACCGGGCTGTTACGAAGGAACGGCCCGTGTCGAAACCGCAACCCCTCCTCCTGCACACGAAGCACAGGATTTCGGGGTAGCGGTTGGGGTCCCCGAGGTGAACCCCTCCTGCACACGAATCGCAGAAGAAAAACGGTTCAACGTCGTGCGGCTACGTTGAACCGTCGAACCTCCGCGATCCGTGCACAGGAGAGGAGGCGGGGGTGGGCATTACCGTCGTCCCCGATCCGGCTCAACTGGCGGTCGGGTGTCTGGGAACTTGTAGCCGGGTCTATTTGTTGGGTGTGGGGTGGTTTCGACACGGACTGCTCGCCCAGGGGCTCGCGGTCCGGCTCAACCGACTTGGAGAAGTGGAAATCGGTTGAGCTGGCTGGGGGAGATCGGCGTCGTGGTTCGGTCCAAATTTCTCGGGATCTCCTATCCTTGTCCCCATGTCTCCGACCGTTGCCGAGCTGCTCCGCGACGCCGCGTCCCCGACGCTGAGCTTCGAGTTCTTTCCCCCCCGTACCCCCGAGGAGCAGCCGCGCTTCGAGGCAACCGTCGCGAAACTGGGCCGTTTCCACCCGGCTTTCCTGTCGGTCACCTACGGGGCCTCCGGCTCCACCCGCGACCGCACGGTGGCCGCGACCGCCGCTCTGGGGAGCGCCCAGCACGCCACCGTCGTAGGCCACCTGACCTGCGTTTCGCAGTCCACCGACGACCTGCTGCGAACCCTCGACGCCTTCGCCGATGCCGGGGTCAGCGACATCCTGGCAATCCGCGGGGACATGCCCGGCGGGCCGCAGCAACCCTGGGAAAGGCACCCAGATGGACTCGGAAACGCCACGGAACTGGTGCGGCTGATCAAGGCACACGGCGACTTCTGCGTCGGCGTGGCCGCCTTCCCGAACGTCCACCAACCCGACAACGACCCCGAACTGGACGCCCGGATCGTCGCGGAGAAGGCCGCGGCTGGCGCGGACTACGCCATAACGCAACTGTTCTTCGAGTCACACCGTTACGTGGAGCTGGTGAACCGGGTCCGCGAACGCGGCAGTCAGATCCCCATCATCCCCGGCATCGCGCCGCTGACGGTGATCACCCAGATCGAAAGGTTCGCCTCGCTGGCGGATTGCCCCCTCCCCGAGGACTTCGTCGCCGCCCTCAGGGCCGCCAGGAACCCCGCCGAGGTGCGCAGCATAGGGCTGTCCCGCGCCGTCAACCTGTGCCGGGAACTCCTGGCGGCGGGGGCTCCAGGGCTCCAGTTCTTCACCCAGAACCGCTGGAAGGCCACCTCGGAGGTCCTCGACGCCATCGGCTGGGGGGATCGGGTCAGCTGAGGGCAGCCCGCCAGGCCGAGGTTCCGACGTCGAGGATCGTCATGCGCTGGGTGGCCCGGGTCAAGGCGACGTAGAGCACCCGTTCCGCGCCGGGGGCCTCGGCGACGATCTCGTCGGGGCAGAGCACCAGCACACCGTCGTATTCCAGGCCCTTCGCCTGCAGCGCCGTGACCACGATGAGGCGTTCCTCCAGGGCCGCCAGCCGCGGATCTGACATCGCCAGGCGCGTCGTGGCCGCCAGCCGCGAGGGTGGCACGATGACTCCGACCGTTCCGCTGACGTGCCCGGCCAGGCCGAGGCTCAGGGCGATGATCGCCTCCGCCAGGCCGGCCTCATCGGTTTCCTCGAGCCTCGGGACCAGACCGGTGTTGCGCACCGCGCGCGGCAGGCTGGCCTCAGGGAACACCCGGGTGATGACCTTCGCGGCCAGACCGAAGACTTCGGAGGGGGAGCGGTAGTTCGTGGACAGCGTGAAACGGCGCAGCGGGGCGCGCCCCACGAGGTCGCTGACGGCCCGTTCCGACTCGGCGGTATCCGGGTAGGAGCTCTGCGCGGGGTCACCTACGAGCGTCCACGACGCCTGCGGGCCCCGGCGCCGCAGCATCCGCCACTGCATGGGCGTGACGTCCTGGGCCTCGTCCACGAGGATGTGGGCGTAGGTGGTCTGCGGGTCCTCGTCGGGGTCGGCGACGTGCTCGCGGCGCAGCAGGTCGGAGGTGGTCACCAGTTCCGGGATGTTGCCGAAATCGATGAAAACCGGTTCTTCGTGCGACTCCGCGGGCACGGGCCCCAGCATCTCCAGCAGCTCGTCCAGCAGGGCCATGTCCGCCACCGACCAGCCGGTGATCTCGACGTCGTCGGTCTGCAACCACTGGTACGACTCAGCCAGGTTGTCGCGTTCCCGGGCCGTGAGGTTCGGCGCCAACTCTTCGAGCAACTCCCGATCCGCCAGGCGGGCCAGTACGGTGGGGGCGTCGAGCATCGGCCACCACGAGTCCATGAACTCCCTGAACTGCTGGTGGTCGCGGATCCGTTCGTCGATCTCCTCGGGGCCGAGTTCCACGTTGACCGTCAGTTTTCCGGCGAGCGCCCGGGCCACCGATGTCGTTGCCGCGGCGCGGCCGCGGTTCATCTTGTAGTTGGACAGCACCGACTCCCGGATCCCGGCCAGTTCCACCGCGTCCAGTTTCAGGACCTCGCCCTTGACGCTGACCCGCACCTCCTCCGCGGCGGGGTTCGGGGGGCGGCGAACCAGCCTGCGAAGCACCTTCAGCATCCGCAGCGAACCCTTCAGGGTGGCCGCCGGTGCCGCGTCGACCCGCTCCGAGACCATGCCCAGCACGTCACCGGCAACGGCCCCGACCGCGCGCAGCGTCACGGATTCCTCACCGAGGCTCGGCAGCACCCGTTCGATGTAGTTCATGAACACCGAGCTGGGGCCCACGACGAGCACCCCGCCCTTCTCGAGGCGGGCCCGGTTGGTGTACAGCAGATAGGCGGCGCGGTGCAGGGCCACGACGGTTTTGCCGGTGCCGGGACCGCCGCCGATGATCGTCACCCCTTGGTAGGGGGCGCGGATGGCCTCGTCCTGCTCCGCCTGGATGGTGGCGACGATGTCGCGCATGGTGCGGCCCCGGGCCCGGGTCAGGGCCGCCATCAACGCGCCCTCCCCGAGGATCGGCAGGTCGGTTTCGGCGCTGGTGTCCAGCAGGTCGTCCTCCAGGCCGATGACGTTGTCGTCGCGGCAGCGCAGCACGCGGCGCCGGATCACGTTCATGGGGGTGGCCTGGGTGGCGCGGTAGAACGGTTCGGCCGCGGGGGCCCGCCAGTCGATCACCAAGGGCTCGTACTCGGCGTCGCGGACACCGAGCCGGCCGATGTAGCGGGTCTCGGGGAAGTTCAGGTCGAGCCGACCGAAAACCAGTCCTTCGTGTTCCGCGTCGAGGATCGCGAGACGTTTCGCCGCCTGGTAGGCGAAGGCGTCGCGTTCGAACAGGGCGGTTCCCGACTCCTCCCGCAGGTAGTCGTCCCGGTCCGTTTTGTAGATCTCTGCGCCGCTGCGGGCGAGTGTCCGGGCGCTGGCCGTGGAGGCCGCGAGGTTTTCGTAGACCCGGTCAACGTGTGCCTGTTCCAGCGCGATTTCGCGCTGTAGATCGCCTCGGGAAGTGCTCAAGGGCGGTAATCCTCACTCCTGGGATGGACGCTCCACTCTACTCCGTCCGGAGTTCCCTGAAGGCCAGTTGGGATCAACGGTTGACGCACCGTAGTCTCTTGTTGCAACGCAACCAGAAAATGTGAGGGGGAACCGATGAGCGGGAAACAGCAGGCGGAACCGGGAAGAGGCGACCCCGCTCGCCCGTGGAAGATCGCGACGGGGATCCTGGCCGCCGCGCTCGTGTTCTGCCTGGGGGTGCTGAGCCAGACCCTGCTGAGCGGAAGGTCCCAGACCGACGCCTCCGCGACATCCCCGAACGCGGCGACGACGACGGCCACACCCGAGACCACCCGGCAGACGGTGGATCCGTCACGGAAAGCCGAACAGGAGACCGAGATCGCGAAACTGGCCAGGCGCCAGGAGAACGACCCGATGGCCAAGGGGCGGGTCGACGCCCCCGTGGTGATGATCGAATATTCCGACTACCGGTGCCCGTTCTGCTCGGTGTTCGCCGAGGAAACGCTCCCGAAACTGCAGCCGCTGATCGACGACGGAACCCTGCGGATCGAGTTCCGTGACCTCGCGGTCTTCGGCGACGACTCCGTCGCAGCCGCCGCGGCCGCCCGGGCCGCGGGGAAGCAGGGCCTTTTCTGGGAGTTCCAGGACGCCCTCTACAGAAGGCTTCCCAACCAGGGGCATCCCGACGTCAAGGATGACCTCGTCATGGAGATCGCCACACAGGTCGGGGTGCCGGACATGGCGGCCTTCGAGGCCGACTACCGCTCCGAGGAGACCCGGACCGCGGTCAAGAACGAAACCGCCGAAGGCCGCCGGATGGGGATCGACGGGACCCCCTTCTTCTTCATAGGCACCCGGGCGATCTCCGGGGCCCAGCCCCTGGAGACCTTCCAGCAGATCATCGCGCAGGAAAAGGCGAAGGCCAGCTGAGGGGCGGTCTCAGATCTCCCAGCCCTGCCGATCGATGGTGGCCCGGGCCCGGTCCAGCCGGACGCAGTGCCCTCCCCGGATGTCCAGGAGGGCCTCCTGGGGAACCTCCACCCCGGCGCCGTCAGAGTCCCTGGTGCCCAACACCGAGCGCTCGGTGGTGCCCGTCACCTCGCCCCAGCCGGTGAAATCGGAGGTGCACAGGCGCATTCCGGGCGCGATGGCCGCCAGAAACTCGGGATAGGTCTCGAAGACCTGCCCCGGGGGAACGGACGGGGGCTCGTAGGGGGTCGTCGTGTTGCACATGCGTCAAGACTAGGTTTGTTTCCCCGCATCCGGGGACCATCCGCGTTGGGTGGCTCTGGCGATGGCTTCGAAGTCGTCATCGGATCCTGTGATCACGCCCGCGACCTCGAGAGCGGTGTAGCCGTGCACCGTAGCCCACAGCGACAGCACGACCTGTTCCAGGGGGCCTGACAGGGCGCCTTTGTCCATTGCCCTTCTGACGCGGCCCTCGACGGGGACCGCGTGGCCCACCACCCCCGCGACGACCTCCTGGCTCGGGGTGATCCGTTCCACCAGGACGAGGAACTGGTTCCTGTTCTCAAGGGCCCAGCGCCGGTAGGCGCGGGCCAGTTCCAGGAGGTCCTCCAGCGGGTCATCGCGCATCGGGGCTTCGGACTGGGCGCGATTGAACTCCTCCAGGACCCGCAGGTAGACCGCGTCCAACAGCGCCGCCCGGCTGCCGAAGAGCTGATAGACCGCGCTGGTCGAGGTGCCGGCATCCGCTGCGAGGGTGCGCAGGGAGAGACCCTCGGTGCCGGTACGGGCGATCGTGTCGGTCGCGATGCCGAGCAGCTGCTCGCGCAGATGGTCGTCGTGGGGCCGCGGTCTTGGCATGTGAAAAGGGTAACGACGAATATGCTATAACAGCGTTATATAACATCGTTACACAATGTTGGAGGTAGACAGGGTGACCGAGGAACAGAACCAGAACCCGCCAGGCGGGGCCCCGGAAGAAGCTGTTGTCGCGTCGCCCAGACGCTGGTGGATCCTGGTCGCCCTGTCGTTGGCGACGATAATCATCCAGTTCGACCAGTCCGGAATGACGCTGGCACTGCCGCACATCCAGGCGGAGCTCGGGGCCACCACCCAGCAGCTGCAGTGGGTGATGGACGCCTACTCGCTGGCCCTGGCCTCGGTGGTGCTCACCGCGGGGGCGGTCTCGGACCGTTACGGGCGCCGTAAGGTGTTCCTGCTCGGGATCGCGGTGCTCGCGGCGGGTTCCCTGATCGGGGCGCTCGCTCCTGACGCGAATGTCGTCATCGCTGGCCGGGCCCTCATGGGTGTCGGCGGTGCGATGTTCATGCCCGGCACCCTCTCGATCATCACCCATGTCTTCGACCGCGTCACCCGCCCGACCGCGATCGGTATCTGGGGTGCCGTGACATCCCTCGGGGTGATCGTCGGGCCGCTGATCTCCGGTGCCGTGCTGCAGATCTGGCACTGGCGCGGCATCTTCGTCCTGAACGTGGTGATGGCTGCTATCGCCTTCACGGGAGCGGCGGCGCTGGTTCCGGAATCGCGCGACCCGCACCCGCGTCGCCTGGACATCCTCGGGGCCGTTCTCGCCGGTGCCGGGTTACTCGGCGTCATCTACGCCGTCATCCACTCCTCCTCCGACGGCGTCACCAGTCCCGTGGTGCTGGCCGCGGCGGGCGTCGGGGCCGCGGCGCTGGTGCTGTTCTGGCTGCATTCGACCAGGGGAGAGGTGAGCATGTTCGACCTCGGGGTGGCGAGGAACCCGGCGTTTCTGGGGGCGGCCCTTGCCGCGGCGGTAACCATGTTCACGATGGCAGGCCTGCTGTTCATGATCACCCAGCAGTTCCAGCTCGTCGATGGCTTCGGGGTGCTTCTGGCCGGGGTCGCGGTGCTGCCAATGGCAGGTGGTGCCCTGGTCGCATCCCTGCTGGTCCCGCTGCTCGTGAAACGTCTCGAGGTGCGTACCGTCGTCCTGCTCGGCCTGGCGCTGATGGGTGCGGCCGCCGCCGCGTACGGCCTGGCGCAGCCCATCCGCGGCTACCTGCCGTCCCTGATCGTCCTGATCCTGCTCGGTATGGGCAACGGGGGCGTGATGGTCGTGTCCAACGACCTGCTCATGTCGTCGGGTCCCAAGAGCAGATCCGGGTTGATCTCCTCCATGAACGACACGGTCCAGGAGGTTGGAACCGCCCTCGGGATCGCTGTGCTGGGGGCCGTGTTGGCGAGCCAGTATGCCGAATCCCTTCGTCGTTCGATGCCCGGGGTGGCTGATGGCTCATTCACCGCAACCCTTTCCGACGCAGGGACGGATTCCTCGGTGCGGGAGGCGGCGTTGGCGGCTTTCGGGGACGCGTCCCGGATGGCGGGGCTGACGGCGGCCGGGGTCGTGGTGCTGGCCGTCATGGTGATCGCCTTCACTCTCAGAAAAGTGGTGGCTGCGAAGTCCGGAGAGGACGAGGAGGACTGAGTCCTTGAGCGACTAACCTGCTCCTCATGGCTCTGATTCACAACGATTGCCGAGGCTTGTGCGATTGGCATGCCGCCGGGGAGCTCCACGACGGGTTGCCGTTGTTCCGGTGCAACGGGTGTCGTTCGGAATGGACCCCGGCCGAACGCTGGACCCCGATCAACGCCGACGGCGAGATGTCGGAGGGGGTACTGGCCGCGAGGGCCATGCCCAAGGTTCGCAGGGACCGGTGAACGAAAAAGCCCGCTCGACTCCGCGAACGGGCTCAATCAAAAAGTGTCCGAGAGAGGACTTGAACCTCCACGCCCTGAAACGGGCACTAGCACCTCAAGCTAGCGCGTCTACCTATTCCGCCACCCGGACCCGGGTCACCCCCACATCAGTGGGCGCGACGAGAAACGATAGCAGGCGGCCGGAGGAGATCGCAACCGAGATCGCCGGGTTCAGTCGGTGATCCGGAACTGGTTCGGGCCGCCGGAGATGTCGTCGAGGGCGGCGACGATGGGTGGTACCAGCTGCTTGGTCTCGGCTTCGAGGAGTTCAGCCAGGTGATCCGGGGTTCTGGGGCCGACCAGGGCGCTCGCCACCTGTGGGGCGTCACGAACCCACATCAACGCCACCTGCGCCGGCGTGAGCGCCAGTCCGTCGGCGGCCTTGGCGACGGCGTCGATCACGGCCCGGCTCCGGGGCTGGAGGTACGGCTCCAGGAACCAGCCGAAATGCTCGGAGGCGGCCCGTGAATCCTTAGGGATGCCCCGGCGGTAGCGGCCCGTCAATGCGCCCCGGCCCATCGCCGACCACGCCAGCAGACCGAGGGTGTGGTACTGCGCCGCGCCGATCACCTCCACCTCGGCGCGGCGGGCCAACAGCGAGTACTCCACCTGCACCGAGGCCAGTTTCGTGCGTCCCGACATCGCTTCCTGCCAGGTGGCGGCCGTGGCGGTCTGCCAGCCGACGAAATTGCTCACCCCGACGTAGCGGGCCAGCCCGCGCGAGACCGCGGAGTCCAACGCCGACAGGGTTTCCTCGATGGGCGCGTCTCCCCAGGCGTGCACCTGCCACAGGTCGACGTGATCGGTGCGGAGCCTGCGCAGCGACCCCTCGAGGTCATTCAGCAGCGCCGCCCGGGAGGTGTCGATGATCCTTCTCCCACCCCGGATGACGAAACCGGCCTTGGTGGCGATGGCCAAGGAGTCGCGTGGGATGCCCGTCGCCAGCAGCTTCCCGATCATCTGTTCGGCGACTCCGCCGCCGTAGGCGGGGGCCGTGTCGATCAGGTTCCCACCACCCTCGACGAAGTCGTGGACAAGTTCGCGAACCACCGGCCACTCGACGTCCCTACCCCAGGCCATCGTTCCCAGGCCGATCCTGGAGACGTGCAGCCCAGATCCGCCGAGTGCCCGATATTCCATTCGGGCAGTCTAGGTCGCGGTTTCCCCGGGATGCTTGAAGCACGCCGGTGAGCGAGGGAGCTGCGGTGACCACGGCGGGACCCCGGCCCGGGATTCCCGGACCACCCCGAGCCCCTGGTGCAAGCAGGTTCACATCCCCGTAGTGTGGGGTGAGTGATGTACGAATTTCCTCACCCCGACCGCGTGGTCGTCGGTGCCCTCGGTCCTGTCGGGGAACGGAGCTTCGTCATCCAGATCCGTCAGGGGGAACACATGGTCGCCGTCGGCGTCCAGCGGGAGGCGGCGCTGTCCATCGCCCGCCGCATCGACTCCCTGCTGCGGGAGGCGGCGGCCCTCGGGTGGCTGGGGGAACCCCCGGAGACCGATCCCGAACTCGGCCCGCTGGATGCCCCCGTCGAGGTGCTGTTCAACGTCGGGGCCATCGGCTGGGCCCTCGACACCAGGAGGGGGGCCATTCAGCTCGAGTTCTACCCCGACGACCAGGACGTGCAGGAGGTGGCGGCCATTGTCCAGGTGTGGCTGTACCCCGGGGTGGCCAAGCAGTTCGCTGCGCGTGCCCGGATCATCGTCGCGACCGCCGACCCCAGCTGCCCGTTCTGCTCCCAGCCGGTGCACGCCACCGGGCACATCTGCCCCCGCAGCAACGGCTACCGCGCGCCACTGTTCTGACTGGCACCTTCACTGATTCCGGTGTTGATGCCGGGAGGGAGGTTCGGAGGCAGTAGTTTTGTGGCCATGTATTCGTGGGCCCCAGTCGAGATTCCCAGCATCCCGCCGTCGCAGGACGTGCCCAAGCGGCTCAGGCTGCACGACTCCTCCTCCGCTCGCACCATTCCCGTCGGCCCCGCGGAGGGCGACGCCCGGATGTACGTGTGCGGCATCACCCCCTATGACGCCACGCACCTGGGGCACGCCAACACCTACCTCACCTTCGACCTGGTCAACCGGGTCTGGCGGGACCTCGGCCTGAAGGTCAACTACGTCCAGAACGTCACGGATGTGGACGATCCGCTGCTGGAACGTGCCGCAGCAACGGGGCAGGACTGGGAGGAACTGGCCGAGGACCAGACCGAACTGTTCCGCTCCGACATGACTGCGCTGCGCGTCATCCCACCCGACCGCTACGTCGGGGCAGTCGAATCCATTCCGTGCGTGGTGGAGCTGATCGAGAAACTGCTGCCCACCGGGTTGGTCTATCAGGTGGAGGATCCCGAGCACCCCGACTGGTACTTCAACACCGCGGACGCGCCCGATTTCGGGGAGATCAGCCACTACGACGAGGAACGCATGCTCAAGATCTTCGCCGAACGCGGCGGGGATCCCGAAAGGCCTGGGAAACGCCACCCGCTGGACTGCCTGCTGTGGCGGTTCGCCCGCCCCGGGGAGCCGAGCTGGACCTCGGCGCTCGGCGTTGGCCGACCCGGCTGGCACATTGAGTGCACCGCCATCTCCCTGCATCATCTCGGTCCCTGTTTCGACCTGCAGGGCGGCGGAACCGACCTGATCTTCCCGCACCACGAGATGTGCGCCGCCGAGTCGCGGGCCGTGACGGGGGTGCCGATGTCCGGGGCCTACGTTCATTCCGGGATGGTCGCCCTGGGGGGCGAGAAGATGAGCAAGTCGAAGGGCAACCTGGAACTGGTCAGCGGGCTGCGGCAGCGCGGGGCCGATCCGATGGCGATCCGGCTGGCGTTGCTCGGCCAGCACTACCGCAGCGACTGGGAGTGGAGTCCACAGCTGCTGGAACGCGCCACCGGACGCCTCGCCACGTGGCGTTCCCTCCGTGACCTGAACGCCACCCGCCCCACGGGGGAGACCATCGCCGAGATGCGGCGGGCCCTGCGCAACGACCTCGACGCCCCCTTGGCGCTGAGCATCGTCGACGAATGGGCTTCCGTGAGCCTGGCCACCGGGGGCGAGGAGCCCGGTGGGTACGACAGGATCGCCGCTGCGGTGGATGCGCTGCTCGGGATCAAGTTGTGACCCACTAGGGTGGCGGTTCGTGAAATCCTTTGAACAGCTCTTCGATCAGCTCCGCGAGACGGCCCGGACCCGCCCGGAGGGGTCGTCGACCGTGGCCCGTCTGGACGCGGGGGTGCATCACATCGGGAAAAAGGTGGTGGAGGAGGCCGCCGAGGTCTGGATGGCCGCCGAGCACGAAAGCACCGATGATGCCGCGCTGGAGATCAGCCAGTTGCTGTACCACCTCCAGGTGATGATGATCGCGCTGGACCTGGACCTCGAGGACGTTTACCGGCACTTGTGAGCCGGAGGAGTGAAGATGCTTAAGATCGCCGTGCCCAACAAGGGTTCCCTGGCCGAGGCGGCCACCAACATGCTCCGGGCCGCCGGATACCGGCAGCGCACCGACCCCAAGGACCTGACCTTGGTGGATTCAGTCCACGACGTCGAGTTCTACTATCTGCGTCCCCGTGACATAGCCGTGTACGTGGGGGAAGGACACCTGGACGTCGGGATCACCGGCCGGGACATGCTCCTCGACTCGGGTGCCCGCGCCACGGAGGTCATGCCCCTCGGCTTCGGCGGCAGCCGGTTCCGGTTCGCCGCCCCGGCGGGCCGGTCCAACGACATCGCGGCCCTGGCAGGCAAACGCATCGCGACCTCCTATCCCGGGCTGCTGGGCCGCTGGCTGGGTGAACACGGCATCGAAGCCAACCTCGTGAAGCTCGACGGGGCCGTGGAATCAGCCATCCGGCTGGGGGTGGCCGATGTGGTGGCCGATGTCGTCGACACCGGAACCACCCTCCAGCGCGCCGGGCTCGAGGTCTTCGGTGAACCCATCTGTGCCTCCGAGGCAATCCTCATCCGGCGCGACGAGGACACCGAACCGGAGGGGCTTGCCTCGCTGCGCACCCGGCTCGAGTCGGTGCTGGTGGCGCAGAACTACCTGATGATGGACTACAACGTTGCGGAACCGGATCTCGAGGCCACCACGGCCCTGGCCTCCGGCGTCAACGGCCCGACCGTTTCCCGCCTGGCCGAACCCGGCTGGATGGCGGTGCGGGTCCTCGTGCCGCGGCGCGGCGCCCATCTGCTGATGGACCGGCTGTTCGAGGCGGGGGCCCGCGGCATCATCCTGACCGAACTGAGCGCGGTCAGGCTCTGAACCACCAGGGCCCGGGAAGGATCTCTCAGACTATTCCGCGTTTCTTCAGGATGGCCTCGATCTCATCGAGATCCTCGTCCCCGCCCGCGTCCTTCCGGGAGGCGGCCCCGCCGGGCTTAGGGGCGGGGCGGGCGGCCTGGGCGGTCTGCTGGCCTCCCTTCGTGACCGCGGGTTTGGCCTTGGGCTTCTGGGCGGCGGGTCGCTCGCGAGGAGTGCCGTCCTCCTGGTCCTGGCGCGGCTTCGCGCCCGGCAGGAAACGGGCCACGGCGATCAACAGGATCCCCAGGCCGCCGATGCCGGCACCCCAGCTCATCGTGTTCGTCCAGCCGGTGCGGTCCACCCAGGCGATCAGGCTCTCGACGCCGCTGACCAGCAGATCCGACATCCCCGTCAGGAAAAGCCCCAGCGGCAGCAGTGCGAAACCGATCCCGGCGAGCAGAGTCCGGGGGCTGCGGCCGTGGGCGAACAATCCCGCTGTGATGGCCACTATGACGGTCATGACGGCGATGGTGACAAACAGCGACGTACCCATGTGTTCAAGCATTCCACATTCCTGGGTGCGGCGATGGGAGGGACTTGTAAAACTTGTGTAGTGGAGTTTAATGTTTTCCCGGTGGGACGGGCCCGCCCCACCGGGCTGGCGGCATTCAACGATGCACAGGGGAACCCGGTCGGATTCCGGGACTGACGCGCAACGGTGGGTGGACGCCTCCGAGGAGACATGCCACGAGTCCGAGCACCTTGCCAGCCCCCGTAAAGAGCCTCGCGCCCAGGTTCCACAGGGAGTTCCGTGCCAACATTCGTCGCCCACGTCCAGGGCTCCGGCAGAGCCGATGGGGCAGAGTCCGCCCCCGATTCCTCACGCGAGCGCAAGATGAGGAAACGGAAAAACCCCCGGTCACCGGGAGGGCGTCGCGGGTCGCTCGCGATGCTGGCGGCCCTCCCGGCGTCGCTGCGGCTGGTCATCATCACTCAGTTCGCCTTCAACGTCGGCTTCTACCTGGTGGTGCCGTTCATAGCGGCGCACCTGGCCAAGGACCTCCTGCTCGCCGAGTGGATCGTCGGGCTGCTGCTCGGGCTGCGGACGTTCTCGCAGCAGGGCATGTTCTTCCTGGGGGGAGCGCTCGCCGACCGTTTCGGGATCAAGAGCGCCATTCTCGTCGGATGCGCCATCCGCATCTGCGGGTTCCTGGCCCTGGCCATCGCCGACGAGGTCTTCGGGGTGATGGTGGGTGTGATCCTGATCGGATTCGCGGCGGCGCTGTTCTCGCCCGCGGTGGAATCCGCGATCGTCGCCTGGGCCGGTGAGGCCGAGGCCGGTGGGGCGGCGACCCGGGAGGAGATCATCGGGCTCGAGATGATGGCCTCCCAGCTGGGATCCGTCGTCGGCCCCGTGCTGGGAGGTGTTCTCCTGCTAATCCCGTTCCGGCTGACCTGCCTGCTGGCCGCGGGGGTTTTCACCCTGATCATGCTGGCCCAGGTCGTCTGGCTGCCCAGGGGAAGTCGCATCGGGCAGTCCACCCCGGTCCGGGAATCCGTGGGCCACGTGCTGGCCAATCGCCGGTTCTTGGTTTTCGCGTTGATCCACTGCACCTGCCTGATCGCCTACAACCAGTTCTACCTGGCCATCCCCGTCGAACTTGACCGGATCGGCGTTCCAGGCGCCGACATCACCTGGTTGTTCGGGATGGCCGCCGTGCTCACCGTGGCGCTGCAGCTGCCCGTGACGCGCATGGTCGCCCACTGGCCGACCGCTCGCGTCCTGGGGTGGGGATACGCCCTGATGGCCGCTGGTCTCCTGGGGGTGGCCGCGTTCGCGGCCCTGCCGCCCCTGCCCGGGGTGCTGGCCTTCCTGCCCTCGGTGCTGTTCGTGATCGGGCTCCATGTCGGGCAGGTTCTCGTCATGCCCGCGGCGCGTGGTGTCGTCGCGGACCTGTCCGGGGGACAACGGCTGGGCAGCCATCTCGGGATGCTCGCATCCGTCGGTGGGCTGGCCGTGCTGCTGGGCAGCACCGGGATTGGTCTTCTCCTGCCCCTGGCGGCGACCCCGCAACCGCTCGCGCCCGTGCCCTGGGTGGTTCTGGCAGGCCTCCCCGCCATCTCCTGCGTCGCCGTGGTCGTCTTCTGCCGTCGGCCCCCGGCCACCGGGACACCTGGGCGGTGACACCGCGGGACCATCCGCCACCTCACCGCCCAGGTGGGCTCGGTCAGGAGGTGCGGCCCGCGAGGATCTCCTGTGTGGCCTCGTCGGTCAGGTCCTGGTAGCCGTACTCCTTGTAGAAGGCTTTCACCTCGGCCGCCATGTCGACGTCGGAGAACAGATCGGGGTGCAGGATCTTGCCCAGCCAGTGCGGGGCCAGAGCCCCTTCGGCGCTGCGAACGCACCACAGATAGACCCCGGCGGGGCAGACGTGGATGTTGCCGTCCTTGACGGCATCAACCGTCGCCAGGGCCGGGTCGGCCAGGATGGTGTTCTTCGATTCCTGGGAGAGCGTGAAGATCATCCGCGGGTTCCAGGCCACCACCTGCTCGGCACCGACCACCAGCCCCGTGCCCTGACCGGTCGCGGTGAAATCGGCCGCGACGTTGATGCCACCCGCGGCGACGATGTACTCGTGGCTGATGTCCTTCGAGTTGATGGTCGAGTACTCGTTGCCCTCAGCGCGCAGCTGGAGCACCGGCACCCGGTCCGAGTCGGCCAGGGACGCGGTTCGTTTCGCGGTGTCGTCGACGTTGCCCTTGTAGAGCTTGACCAGCTCCTCGGCTTTCTTCTGGTGATCGCCGCCCAGGATGTTGCCGATGATGGTGAACGCCTGCGACATCTCTTCGACGGTGCTCAGCTTCTCGATGGCGACGAACGCGATCCCCGCTCCCTTGAGCTGGGCCAGCTGCTCCTCCGTCAGGGTTCCCGGGCCGTAGACCACCTGGGCCCCGGATGCGATGATGTCCTCGACGTTCTTGGTGTCGTAGCCGTTCGGGTTGGCCTTCTCGTAGTCGGGATAGGTGGCCTTGAACCGGGGGGAGAGGGCGCTGGTGGCCGCCGCGACGATCTTGTTCGAGGCCCCCAGCATCGCGGTGACGGCCGAGAACGCCCCGATGGTCGGCGCCACCTTGGTGACCTCAGCCGGTATCTCCACATCGTTGCCGCTGGAGTCCTTCACCATCCGGGTGCCCGAGGCGGCCGAGCCGGAGGCGGCGGGCGCATCCGGGGACTGTTGCGTGGCCGGTGAGCAAGCCGCGATCAGCGCCGCTGCCAGGCCGTAGACCAGTAGGGTGAGCAGTTTCTTCATCGCGTGTTCTCCTCTTTCAGGGATTGGGGTGGGGGTCGTCGAGGGGCTGGACGCAGCGCAGCTGCCGCCCCTCGTAGTCGGTGTCGAACACGGCCACGCGGATGCCGTAGGCGAGAGCGAGATTGTCCGGGGTCAGCACCTCGGACGCGGTTCCGTGCAGGTACCGGCGCTCCTTGGTCATCAGGGAGACCAAGGCCTCGCACTGGAAGACGTGATCCGGGAAATGGGTGGTCATGACCACCCCGTATCCCTCCTCGGCGAGGCGTTTCACCACTCGCAGCACCCGCACCTGATTGCCGAAGTCCAGGTTGCTGGTGGGCTCGTCCATCATGATGAACCTCGGCTGCTGCGCGAGCGCCCTGGCGATCAGCACCAGCTGCCGTTCGCCGCCCGAGAGCTCGGTGTAGACCCGCTCGGCCAGGTGCGCGATCTCCAGACGCTCCAGGCACTCAGCAGCGATCCGGAAATCACCCCGGCCCAGCATCGCGAAGGTGCTCAGGTGCGCCGTGCGCCCCATCGCCACCACGTCGAGAACCTTGAAGGAGAACGGTGGCACGTGGGACTGAGGGACGTAACCCACCAGCCGCGCGAACTCGGCGTGACCGAAGTCGTGGATGTCGCGGTCGCCTATCAGCACCTTCCCGGACAGGATCGGGTTGAGGCGCAGTACGGCCTTGAACAGCGTCGTCTTGCCGATCCCGTTGGGCCCCAGCAGGCACCAGACGGACCCTGCATCGATGCCGGCGCTGAACCCGTCCACCACGGCCTTGCCGTGGTATCCGCAGGCCACTTCCCTCAGCTCGATCCTCATCAGACCCAGTCCTTCCGGCCCTGGAAGAGCAGGTAGATGAAAAGGGGTGCCCCGATCAGGGACGTGACGATGCCCACCGGCATCTCCCCGGGCAACAGGATCCGCACCGTGTTGTCGACCACGAGCATGAAAAGGCCGCCCGCCAGCAGACAGCTCGGAAGCAGGAAACGGTAGTCGGGACCGACCACGAGCCGCATCAAGTGCGGCAGGATCAGGCCGACCCAACCGATGTTCCCGCACAGGGTCACGGCGGCCGCGGTCAGGATCGTCGCGCAGCAGATGATGACCAGCCTCGCGCGGCGAACGTCGAGTCCCATGCTCTGGGCCTCTTCTTCGCCGAAGGACAGCACGTTCATCCGGTGACGCAGCAGCATGAGCGGGATGGCTCCCAGCAGCATCGCGACCGCCAGGACGATGAGGTTGTTCCAGCTGCCCGAACGCGCGAAACTGCCCATCAGCCAGAACACTATGGTGGGCAGTTTGTCGTTGGAATCCGCGATGTACTTGATGAGGCTGGTGAAGGCCGAGAAGATCGACGAGATCACCACCCCCGCCAGCACCAGCACCAGCAGCTTCGACGAGCCGCGTCCGATGAGCCGCCCCAGCAGTAGCACCACGGCAACCGCTCCCAGACCGAACGCGAACGCCACGCCCTGGGTCACCCACAGCGGCGCGCCGACCAGTAGGCAGAGGATGGCCCCAGTGGAGGCCCCCGAGGCCACCCCGAGGATGTCAGGGGAGACCATCGGGTTGCGCAGCAGCCCCTGGTAGGCGGCCCCGGAAACCGCCAGGCAGCCTCCGACCATCAGAGCCAGCAGCAACCGGGGGATGCGGATCACGGTCAGGACGTAGAGCGCCTGACTGTTCTCCTTCGCCACGCCACGGCCGCTGACCAGGTCGGTGAAGATGTCCCACAACTGGGCTGGCGGGGTGGCGTAACTGCCGGTCGTCATGGCCGCCACCAGGGTCGCCAGTATCAACGCCACCAGCACGGTAATGACCGTGACCTCGCGGCGGATTCCAAACAAGGCGTGATCCGCAATAGCGGTCATCATCGGATCCTCCATCTCCAGCTGCGCTTGGAACAGGGTTCTTTTCTCGCAACTGAGGAAAGCAGCTTATCCCAGTCCGGGGGGAACCGGGGACCTGCTGGCGAGTGTGAGCCGGGCTCGTTCGGGATCGCCGAGATTTTTGCCTCCCGCGCTCGCTATGGTGGCGCAATGGGAATCTTGAACGGACTGTTCGGCCGGGAGCCGGGAACTGGTCGGAAGGCCGGGGCGGAAATGAGGGAACGCCCGGGCTGGGACGCCATCACGGTGGCCTGCGAGCAGCTCTACCCGGATCAGACCGAGCCGTTCCACGTCGGCACCCTGGTCTCCAGCTTCCTGGGGGGTGTCGACCCGTTGGAGGGTATTTCCGTCTACCGCGCGGACGAGCCGCGCCCGCACTGGCACTACATCACCTACGGGTTGACCGACGTCTACGGCAAGCAGGGCGGGCCCGGGGATTCCGGGGTTTCCGGATACGGTTTCGAGCTGACCTTCCGGCTCGCCGATGACGAGGCCTTGAAGGCCAAGGAGCCGCCCACCTGGCCGTTGAGCCTGCTCCAGAACCTGGCGCGCTACGTCTTCCGTACCGGCAACGGGTTCGCGCCCAACCAGCAAATCGACGCCAACGGTCCGATCGTCCCGGGCGAGGAGACCACCCAGACCGCCCTCGGTTTCATAGAGGACCCGGACCTGGGAGGCATTGAGACCCCCAGTGGCTCCGTGCAGTTCGTGCAGCTCGTCGGGTTGACCGCCGAAGACCTCGATGACGTCAACAACTGGGACGCGGAGAAGTTCTTCTCCCTCCTGACCGGTTCCCGGCCGAAGGGCGTAACCGAGCTGCGGGGTGTCTCGCTGCGGGCCGACCCGGAGATCGCGACACAGATCACGGAGGGCCGGAAAAAGGATGGATCACAGATGGGGCAGGTCTTCATCGACGTGCTCAGGATCACATCCGAGGGCGGCATGCCGATGCTGACCATCGGGGCCCGCGTCGCCGGGGTCCTCGGGGAAAGGCTCAACAGCCGCCTGCCCCACGGTCGTGAGTTCCTCCTCCACAGCCCCGACGCGGAACTGCTCTTCCTGCCCGGCGGTCGCACCGGGATCCAGCTGGGGGCGAAGGAGGCCACCCTGACCCTCGACCCGGCCGACCTCTCCCGGCTGGCCGTCACCCTCAGGGCCAAGGCGGGCCAGTACATGGCGCCCGACGGGGTGATCTGGAACGTGGAACGCACAGAGATCACCGACAACGACGGAAACGTGGTCGAGACCATAGGCTGAGGCATTTGTCCCCGCGAGCAGGGTGGAGTATCCTTGCTGGCCGTTGACGGCGACGTTGAAACGTTCGCCCATGAAGTGGAGGCCTGACCTCCCACCCAGGTTGCGGCAGCGGCCGGGTAGGAACACACGCCACGGCGTGTCGTCAGGCCTTCGCGCATGCGCGAAGGCCTTTCTCGTCGTCGAGGCCAGACCACGACAATCCTGGAGGAACTCATCAGCACTGAACCGCGGATCAACGAACGCATCCGAGTACCCGAAGTCCGGCTCGTCGGCCCGAAGGGCGAGCAGGTCGGCATCGTGCGTCTCGAGGACGCCCTTCGCCTCGCAGTTGAGAGCGACCTCGACCTCGTCGAGGTGGCGCCCCAGGCGCGCCCCCCGGTTGCAAAGCTGATGGATTACGGCAAGTTCAAGTACGAGGCCGCGCAGAAGGCGCGGGACGCCCGTCGGAACCAGTCGAACACCATCACCAAGGAAATGAAGCTTCGTCTCAAGATCGACAACCACGATTACGAGACCAAGAAGGGCCACGTCGTCCGGTTCCTGAAAGCCGGCGACAAGGTGAAGATCACCATCATGTTCCGCGGGCGGGAGCAATCCCGCCCGGAACTGGGTATCGACCTGCTGAAACGGCTCGCCGACGACGTCGCCGAGCACGGTTTCGTCGAGTCCGCACCCAGGCAGGACGGCCGGAACATGCTGATGGTCCTCGGCCCCACCAAGAAGAAGACCGAGGCCAGGGCCGAACAGGCCGAGGAACGGGACCGTCGCATGGAGCAGCGCAGGGCGAACGCCGAGGCGGAGAAGGCCGAGGAGGCCCGGCTCAGGGCCGCGGCCCCGCCGTCCAAGAAGAAGCGCGGCCCCGCCGACAACATGGACCCCGACATCGACCTGTGACGCGGGCCGGTCACCAACAGAAAGCGAGCCAACCATGCCGAAGATGAAATCGCATTCGGGAACCAAGAAACGTGTCAAGGTAACCGGATCGGGCAAACTGATGCACCGTCAGGCGAACCTGGGACACCTCAACGCCCACAAGTCCTCCAAGCGGCTGCGTCGCCTCAAGGGCAACACCGAGATGGCCGGCTCCGACCTCAAGCAGGCCAAGGCGCTCCTCGCCGGTCACCCCGGCCGCTGAGCCCCCTCCGATACCCAGTACACACCCGTGGGCCGGGAGTGACCGGCCGAAGAACAAGGAGTAACCATGGCACGCGTCAAGCGTTCTGTGAATGCGAAGAAGAAGCGTCGCGAGGTGCTGGAGCTGGCCTCCGGCTACCGTGGGCAGCGTTCGCGCCTGTACCGCAAGGCGAAGGAGCAGATCCTCCACTCCGCCACCTACGCCTACCGTGACCGCCGGGCCAGGAAGGGCGACTTCCGTGCCCTGTGGATCCAGCGCATCAATGCCGCCGCCCGCGCGGAGGGCATGACCTACAACCGCTTCATCAACGGCCTGAAGAACGCCGGGGTGCAGGTGGATCGCAAGATCCTCGCCGACCTGGCCGTCACCGACGCCGAGGCATTCAACGCCCTGGTCGCCGTCGCCCGCGAGAACCAGACCCCGGCCGCTGCCTGAGCGTGGCGCCGGAACGCACCCCGAACGCAGCACGTGAGCTTCCCTGCTCCGTGCTGCGTTCGGTTCGCCGGCTGAGGAACCGGCGCGGCCGCGAGCTGGCGGGGAAATTCCTGGCCGAGGGACGCCAGGCGGTGCGGGAAGCACTTTCCGCCGAAGATCTGGTGACGGGGGTGATCGTTGCCGACCCGAACCGTCACGCCGACCTCTTCGAGGGAACCGACATCCCCGTGTGGCTGGGTTCCGAGGCCACGATGCGGCAGCTGTCCGACACCGTCACCCCGCAGGGCATCGTCGCGGTGTGTCGGCAACCCCGGTTCAACTGGGACGACGTCGAGGACGCGCGCCTGCTGGTGATCTGCGCCCAGGTCCGCGACCCCGGGAACGCGGGAACGGTGATTCGCTGCGCCGACGCCTTCGGGGCGGACGGCGTCATCCTCACCTCGGGTTCGGTGGAGGTGTGGAACCCCAAGACGGTGCGATCCTCCGTCGGGTCGCTTTTTCACCTGCCGATCCTGACCGGGATCGACCTGGCCGATGCCGTTTCCCACGTGGGTGGCCTGGGCATGCAGGTGCTGGCGGCAGATGGCGACGGCGAACCCCTGGACCTGTTCGCCGCCTCCGGTGGGCTGGCGAAACCGTCGGCCTGGTTGATGGGCAACGAGGCGTGGGGCCTGCCCGCCGAGGACGCCGCCCTGGCCGACCACGTGGTCGCCATTCCGATGTGGGGCGCCGCGGAGAGCCTCAACCTGTCGTCCGCCGCCGCCATCTGCCTGTATCAGACGGCCTCCGCCCAGCGCCGCTGAACCGTGCCCTTCCCCGTCCCCCCCCGGCCTGCGGGCGGGGCAATCAACGATGACGTGGCTGGTGCTGTTCAGCGCGGGGCCGACGCGGTCCCTCAGGAAAACCGATCCCGGATTCGTCCGGCCCATCCGGGCTGCGCGAACCGGCCTCGCTGAAGACCCGGCCTCGCGCTGCAAGGCCTTTCCCGGGCTCTTGCGGAGCCGTGGGTGTTCGACGCCGGGGGCCGGTGCCTGCTGTTGGACATCCGCCGCAGGAACCGGGTCGTGATCGCCCTCACCCCGGAGGAACACCGGGGCTGTCTGGGCCACCAATGAACAACGATTCTGTGCGCTTGCGCGCACGGCGACCCCGGGGGCCGGGGCGTCCGGGCCCACTGACCATCCGGTGGTCGCCGCCCCCCTTGCACGCCATCCGGTTTTCCGTTCAAGGATCTCAAGGGCGGCGATGCGGTTGTTCCAGCCAGCAGGGGGCTTACTAGACTCAGCTGCTGTAGCTGGAAGGGGAGATCCATGGCAGGCCCGAACGACAACGTTGATCCAAAACAGCCGGCGGCTCTCGACGCCGCCTCCGTGGAGGGCTATGTGGCCGACGCCTTGGCCGCCGTCGCCGCCGCCTCCTCGACGGCCGAACTGAAACAGGTGCGCATCGACCACGCGGGTGATCGTTCCCCACTGGCCCTGGCGAACCGGGGGATCGGCGCGCTGCCGCCCGCGGAACGCAAGGAAGCCGGGGCCCGCGTCGGCAGGGCGCGCGGTCAGGTGAACCAGGCCGTCGCGGCGCGGCAGGAGGAACTGGCCGCCGGGGAACTGGCGCAGGCCCTCGTCGCTGAGCGCGTCGACATGACCCTGCCCGTGGAACTGACCCCCCGGGGGGGCCTGCACCCCATCACGACCCTGATCGACGACATGTGCGACGTGTTCCTCGCCATGGGCTGGGAGGTGGCCGAGGGCCCCGAACTGGAGGCCGAGTGGTACAACTTCGACGCCCTCAACCTGGGTGTGGACCATCCCGCCCGCGGTGAGCAGGACACCCTCTGGGTGGAGCCAGCGACCGCCGGCAAGCTGCTGCGCACCCAGACCTCCCCCGTGCAGGTCCGCGCCATGCTGGAACGCGACCTGCCCCTCTACATCGTCAGCCCCGGCAAGGTGTTCCGCGCCGACGAGTACGACGCCACCCACCTTCCGGTCTTCCACCAGCTCGAGGGACTCGTGGTGGACAAGGGGATCTCCATGGCCGACCTGCGTGGTGTCCTCGACCATTTCGCCCGGGCCATGTTCGGCGACGTCACCACGAGGATGCGCCCCCACTACTTCCCGTTCACCGAGCCTTCGGCCGAGGTCGATCTCCAGTGCTTCGTCTGCCACGGCGATTCCATCGGCAACCCCGATCGTCCCTGCCGGACCTGCCGTTCCGAGGGATGGATCGAGTGGTGCGGCTGCGGGGTGGTCAACCCGCGCGTGCTGCGGGCCTGCGGGATCGACCCCGAGACCTACTCGGGTTTCGCCTTCGGCATGGGGATCGACCGTACCGTCATGTTCCGCACCGGGGCCCCCGACCTGCGTGACTTCGTCGAGGGCGACGTCCGGTTCTCCCTCTCGGCAAATGGAGGTGTCAGATGAAAGCCCCGATCTCGTGGCTGCGTGAACTGGTGAACCTGCCCGAGGGGGTCGGAACCAAGGAGATCGCAGACTCCTTCACCCGTCTCGGCCTCACCGTCGAGCACATCGAGTCGACCGGTTCGCAGGTGACGGGCCCGCTCGTGATCGGCCGTGTGCTCAGCTTCACCGAGGAACCGCAGAAGAACGGCAAGACCATCCGGTACTGCCGCGTCGACGTGGGATCCCACAACGACCCCGCCGACGAGCAGCATCCCGCATCCCGGGGCATCGTGTGCGGCGCCTCGAACTTCGTCGTCGACGACCTCGTGGTCGTGGCGCTTCCCGGGGCGGTGCTGCCGGGTGACTTCCGAATCTCCGCCCGCAAGACCTACGGGCACGTCTCCGACGGCATGATCTGCGCCGAGGACGAGATCGGGCTGGGTGAGGACCACGCCGGGATCATCGTGATCCCCGGGTCGTCGGGGCTGCACCCCGGTGACGACGCCCTGACCGCGTTGTGGACCTTAGACGAGGTGCTGGACATCGACGTGACCCCGGACCTGTCCCACGGCCTGTCGTTGCGGGGACTGGGCCGCGAACTGGCGGTGGTCAACGGGGTCCCGTTCAGCGATCCCTACGACCTGCCGTTGCCGACCCCGGTCTCCGATGGATACCCCGTCGTCCTGGAATCGGATCGCTGCTCCGCGTTCGTTGCCTTCACCATCGAGGGCTTCGACCCGGCCGCCCCGACCCCCAGGTTCATGGCGGACCGGCTGCGCGCCTGCGGGGTGCGTTCCATCTCCCTTCCCGTGGACGTCACCAACTACGTGATGCTCGAGTCCGGGCAGCCACTGCACGCCTACGACGCGGCCAAACTGCAGGGACCGATCCGGGTGAGGCTCGCCACCGAGGGGGAGAAGATCACCACCCTCGACGGCGTCCGCCGCACGCTCACGGCCGATGACCTGCTGATCACCGATGACTCCGGCCCGATCGGTATTGCCGGCGTCATGGGCGGGGAGACCACCGAGGTCTCCGCCGAGACCACGGCCATCGTGCTGGAGGCCGCGACCTTCGCCCCGGCCAGTGTCTCCCACACCTTCCGGCGGCACGGGTTGCCGTCGGAGGCGTCCAAACGTTTCGAACGCACCGTCGACCCGGGGCTCACCTACGCCGCCGCCCGCCGCGCCGCCGACCTGCTCGTGGAACACGGCGGCGGTCAGGTCCGCGGCGACGTCACGGTCGTCGGGCAGGTCCCGGTGCCGGCCCGGATCGACCTGCGAGCCGGCCTGGTCTCCGCGATCCTGGGGGCCGAGGTGGAGCTCGAGGAGATCCTCCGCGTGCTCGAGGCCGGTGGCTGCCGGGTGACGGCTCTCGGTGACTCCCTGACCATCGAGGCCCCGACCTGGCGTCCCGATCTGCGTGACCCCTACGACATCGTCGAGGAAGTCGGACGCAAGATCGGCTACCACCGCATTGGGAGCCGCCTCCCGGCTGCGCCCGCGGGCAGGGGCCTGACGAGGGCCCAGCGGGCCCGCCGCGCCGCCATGCACGCCGCGGCCGCCTCCGGTTTCACCGAGATTCTCAGCCTGCCGTTCGTCTCCGAAGCGGATCTGGATCGGATGGGCCTGGTGGCCGGGGATCCGCGGCGGGCCGTGGTGCGGCTGGCCAATCCGCTCGCGGAGACCAGCCCCTACCTGCGCACCACGCTGCTCCCGGGTCTGTTCGCGGCGGTGGCCAGGAACACCTCCCGCTCCCTCACGGACCTGGCGATCTTCGAACGTGGCTTGGTCTACATCGACGGGAACACCCCCGCAGCGCCGCGCCCCGGGGTGGAGGAGCGTCCCGGCGACGAGGAGATCGCCGCCCTGCAATCCGCCCTCCCGGAGCAACCCGAGCTGCTGGCCGGTGTGGTGACCGGGGCGTGGCGACCGGCCGGTTGGGACACCCCGGCGGTGGCCGCCGACTGGCGGCACGTCGTCGCGCTCGCAGAAGCCGTGGCACGCGCCACCGGGCACACGCTCGAACGCCGCAACGCGGAGGTCGCGCCCTGGCATCCGGGGCGCTGCGCCGAACTACTGCTCGCGGGACGAACGGTCGGCTACGCCGGCGAGCTGCACCCCGAGGTCATCCGGGCCTTCGGGTTGCCCGCCCGGACCTGCGCGGTGGAACTCGACCTCGGGGCCCTGCTGGGGGCCGAGGCGGGAATCCCCCGCATCGGGCTGCTCTCGGGTTTCCCCCTCGCCAAGGAGGACGTCGCTCTGATCGTCGACGAGGACACGCCCGCGGAGAGCGTGCGGAAAGCCCTCGCCGAGGGGGCGGGTGAGCTGCTGGAGAGCATCAGCTTGTTCGATGTCTACCACGGCGACCAGGTGCCCGAGGGCAGGAAATCCTTGGCCTTCGGGTTGCGTTTCCGGGCCGACCGCACACTGACCGACGCCGAGGCCGCGGCGGCCCGTGACGCGGCGGTCGCGGTGGCGGCCGAACGGTTCGGCGCCACGCAGCGGAGCTGACCCGGTACGAAGGAGGAAAGATGACCACCTCGCAATCCGCTGGGGGATGCCCGGTTCGGCACGAGACGGGACACCTGAGGGTGGTGGGGCACGCGGAGGTGGTCGCGGTCGTGACCGACCCCGAGACCTTCTCGAGCGGGGTTTCCCGGTTCCTGCAGGTCCCGAACGGCCTCGACGGTCAGGAGCATGCCGCCTTCCGTGCCGTGATCGACCGGTTCTTCACCACCGAGGCGCTCGCGGAACTGGAGCCGCGCCTGAGGGGCGTGGCCCGCCGGCTCGTGGCGGGGCTTCCCCGCGGGGAGGTGATCGACGTGGTCAGTGGCATGGGTACCCGCTACGCGGTCCAGGCGATGCTCGCCTGGCTCGGCTGGGATCCGGACCTGGAGGAGGAACTCGTCGGATGGGTCGCCGACAACGCCGCCGCGACCCGTTCCGGTGAAATCGAACGCACCCGCGCGGTCGCCGAGCACTTCGACGCGATCATCGTCCGTGTGCTCCAGCCCCGCCTGGAGCGTCTCGACGAACCCGCCCGGGACGTCACCGACCAGTTGCTGCGGCAGCGTGTGCAGGGGCGAGGCCTCCAGCACCCCGAGTTGGTCTCGATCCTGCGGAACTGGACCGGCGGCGACCTCGGGTCACTGGCCCTGTGCGTCGGGGTGATCATCCATCAACTGGCGGCGCTCCCCACCCTGTTCCGGGAGCTGCGCAGCCGGCTGGGGGACGCCGAGGCCACCAACCGGGCCATCGACGAACTCCTGCGCATCGACGACCCCTTCGTCTCCAACCGGCGGATCAGCACCCGGGCGACCGAACTGGCAGGGGAGAGCATCGGGGCCGGGCAGCGCCTGGTGGTGGACTGGACCCGAGCGAACCGCGACCCCGGGGTGTTCTCGGATCCCGACGCCTTCCGGCCCGAGGAGAACGCCCCCGAGAACCTTGTCTACGGCAGGGGCCCACACGTCTGCCCGGGACGCGGGCTGGCGACCCTGGAACTGCGCGTCCTGCTGGAGGAACTGCTGCCCGCGATCTCGGGGATCGAGTTGCCGGAGCAGCCGCGGGCCGTCCGGGCCGAGTTCCCGCTCGGGGGCTGGGCCAGCCGCCCCGTGATCCTCCGCTGAGGTTCTCGCGGGTCCCCGGTCAGTTCTCGACGCTGGTGGTCAGCTCGCCCTTCCTGAAGTCGGCCACCAGGGCCACCGCCTCGTCGAACTCGGCGTCCACGCCGGGCGCCACCTCGGTGGACAGGGAAACGACGATGGTCACGATCAGGTTCGCCACGAACCCGGGAAGCAGCTCGTAGAGGTCGAAGATGCCTCCGGGCAGGTTCGCCCAGACCGCAGCCACCACGGCACCGGTTGTCATGCCCGCCAGCGCGCCCCAGCGGGTCAGCCGCCGCCAGAAGAGGGCCAGCAGCACCACGGGCCCGAAGGAGGCCCCGAATCCCGCCCAGGCGAACGAGACCAGTTTGAGAATGCTGTCGTCGGCCTGCCAGGCCATGAGAGCAGCCACCACGGAGACGATCATCACCGCAACCCGGCCCAGCAGGACGGAGCGTTTCTCGCCCAGCTCCTTGCGGTTGAAGGCGTGATAGAGATCCTCCACGAGGGCGGAGGAGGAGACCAGCAGCTGGGAGCTGATCGTGGACATGATCGCGGCGAGGATCGCCGCCAGCATGAATCCTGCGACGAACGGGTGGAACAGCAACTGACCCAGCGCAATGAACACGGTCTCCGGGTTGGGCAGCTGCCCGGTGTCGCGGCGGTAGGTGGCGATGCCGACCAGCGCGGTGGCTGCGGCGCCCAGACAGGCCAGCGCCATCCACCCGATGCCAATGCGCCGCCCCGCCTTCGCCTGCTGTGGGGTCTCCAGGGCCATGAACCGCACGATGATGTGCGGCTGCCCGAAATACCCGAGCCCCCACGCGGCGGCCGATACGATGCTCATCAGCGAGGTGGAGGCACCCCACAGCGCCCACGTTCCCGGGTCGAGTTCGTTGATGGTCGAGATCAACGAGTCGGGGCCACCGAGCCTGAACAGACCGGCCACCGGGACCGCCACCAGGGCGGTCACCATCATGAGCCCCTGCACCACGTCGGTGTAGGCGACCGCGAGGAAGCCGCCGACCAGGGTGTAGAGCACCGTGATGCCCGCCACCAGAACCATGCCCAGGCGGTAGTCCACCCCGAAGGAGGCCTCGAAGAACCTACCCCCCGCCACCATGCCACTGGAGACGTAGAAGGTGAAGAACACCAGGATGATCACCCCCGCGCCGATCTGGATCAGACGGGAGCCGTCGTGCAGCCGGGCGCTCAGGAAGGTTGGGATGGTCAGTGAGTTGTCCGCCACCTCCGTGTAGGTTCGCAGCCGCGGCGCGGTGTACTTCCAGTTCAGCCAGGCGCCCACGGTCAGCCCGATCGGAAGCCACATCGTCGACATCCCCGACAGGTAGAAGGCGCCCGGCAGCCCCATCAGCAGCCAACCGGACATGTCGGAGGCGCCGGCGGACAGGGCCGTGGAGAGGGGACCGAGGTTTCTCCCGGCCAGCATGTAGTCATCCATGTCGTCGGTGCGTTGATAGGCCCAGAGTCCTATCACGATCATCGCGACGAAGTAGATGATCATCGAGATCGCCTGGTAGGTCTGCTCGTTCATCGGTACCTCCGATCGAAGAAGCAACCCAACTTAACCGACCCGGAGACCATCGCGGCGGCGATCCCGAATACCGGCTGTACCATTCACAACGTGCTGACCAGAGGGCGGATAGTCGATGCGGGTCTGCGGATCCTGGACTCCTGGGGGCTCGGCGACCTGTCCATGCGGCGCGTGGCGGACGAGCTCGGCGTCAAGGCCGGGGCGTTGTACTACCACGTGCCGAACAAACAGTCGCTGCTGGCCGGGATCGCCGACGTGATACTGACCCCCGTCGCCGTTCCCGACGCGACCGGGACGGGCGAGTGGCTCAGGGACTGGTCCCACAACCTGCGCGGGGCGCTGCTGGCCCACCGCGATGGCGCCGAGCTGGTCGCATCGACCACAGCCCTGGGAATGGGCACAGTGGACGCGACCGCAGCGGCCAGGGGCGTGCTGGCCGAGCGGGCCTGCCCCGAACCGGAGGCCACGGCCGCCGCTTTCCTGCACTTCATCCTGGGCCACGTCATGGCGGAGCAGACCCGCACCCAGCTGGTCTCCCTGGGGGTCCTGGACGCTTTCGACGATGACGCATCCAGGGCGGACTTCAGCCACGGTGTGGAACTCCTGGTCCGAGGCGTCACGACCTGAGGAATGACGCGGACAGGCATCTCACCACAACTGGCCGAGAACACCGACGAGCATTTGCCTCGAGGCCGCCCCGGGCAAGCTGGTTGAACCGGGTTGCGGCGAAGGAGAAACCCGAGTCGAAACCACCTCTGGCAGCCGATGAGCGGGCCTGACCGAACGGCAACGGACACTCTCAACCCGGGTTTGACACGACTTACCCGCCGGTGTTCACGGGGCGGGCCGACCGGAACCAGGAAAGACGACCCGCCCGCAGTGTCAGGCCGGGACGACGTTGACCAGCTTGGGGGCCCTGACGATCACCTTCCTGACGCCGTTGGGGATCTCCTTGACGATGCGCGGATGGGCCAGGGCCAGTTCACGCAACTCGTCCTCGGTGATCGAGGCGGAGACCTCCAGCTGGGCGCGCAGCTTGCCCCGGACCTGGACGACGGCGGTGATGGTGTCCTCGGCCACCAGTTCCGGATCGGCGACGGGGAAGGGCTCGTGGGCCAGCGACTGGTCGTGCCCCAGCCGGTGCCACAGCTCCTCCGCGATGTGCGGGGCCAGCGGCGCAACCATCAGCACCAGGGGCTCCACCGCGGCCCTGGGCACCACCTTGAGGGCGGTCAGGACGGTGTTGTACTCCGTGAGCCGTGCGATGGCGGTGTTGAACGACAGATTTTCGTAGTCCTTGTTGACGGCGTCGATGGTTTTGTGCAGGGCATGGAGGGTCGCCTCGTCGATGTCGGTGTCACGGGTGACCAGATCGCCGGTCTCCTCGTCGACGACGTTGCGCCACAGCCGCTGCAGGAAACGCTGAGACCCGACCACGGCGCGGGTCTCCCACGGCTTCGACTGGGCCAGCGGGCCCATGCCCATCTCGTAGAGGCGGAAGGTGTCGGCGCCGTAGGCCTCGTACATCTCGTCGGGGGAGACGATGTTCTTCAGTGACTTGCCCATCTTCCCGTACTCGCGTTTGACGAACTGGTCCTGCCAGGTCCAGGTCATCTCCTGGCCCTCCCCGTGGGCCTCCACCTCGGCGGCGGGCACCGTCTGGCCGCGGGAGTCGCGGTAGGCGTAGGCCTGGATGTAGCCCTGGTTGAACAGGCGGCGGAACGGTTCCGCGGAGGAGACAAACCCCAGGTCGAACAGCACCTTGTGCCAGAACCGGGCGTAGAGCAGGTGCAGCACGGCGTGCTCGACCCCGCCGACGTACAGGTCCACCCCGCCGACATCACCCTCGCCACGCGGACCCATCCAGTAGCGTTCCACATCCTCGCCGACGAAACGGTCGTGGTTTGCGGGGTCCAGGTAGCGCATCTCGTACCAGCAGGAACCGGCCCACTGGGGCATCACGTTCAGTTCGCGACGGTAGACCTTCTTGCCGTCGCCCAGGTCCAGTTCGACGCTCGTCCAGTCGGTGGCGCGGGCCAGTGGCGGCACCGGATCGGAGTTCCGGTCCTCCGGGTCCATGGCCTTCGGGGAGTAGTCGGTTACCTCCGGCAGTTCGATGGGCAGCATCTCTTCGGGCAGGGCGATGGGCAGACCCGTCTCGTCGTAGACGATCGGGAACGGCTCGCCCCAGTAGCGCTGGCGGCTGAACAGCCAGTCCCGCAGCCGGTAGTTCACGGTGGCCTCGCCCAGCCCTTTGGCCTCCAGCCACTCGGTGATGGCCGTCTTGGCGTCGGAGACGTTCATGCCGTTCAGGGAGATCTCGGGGTTGGTGGAGTTGATCACCTCACCATCGCCCGTCCACGCCGAATTGCCGTCGTGCTCCGAGCAGGGGATCACGGTCTCGACGATCGGCAGGTTGTAGGCCTTCGCGAACTCCCAGTCACGCTGGTCACCGGAGGGGACCGCCATTACCGCACCCGTGCCGTAACCCAGGGTGACGTAGTCGGCGATGAAGATCGGGACGCGCTGGCCGTTGACGGGGTTGATGGCGAAACGCCCGGTGAACAGGCCCGTTTTTTCCTTGTCGTCGCCACTGCGGTCCGCATCGGTTCTGCGTTCCACCTCGGCGCGATAGGCCGCGACCGCCTCGGCGGGGGAGGCGTGGCCTCCGGTCCAGGCGGGGTCGGTGCCCTCGGGCCACTCGGAGGCGGCGCCGTCGGCCAGGTGGTGTTCGGGTGCCAGCACCATGAAGGTGGCGCCGAACAGGGTGTCCGGGCGGGTGGTGAACACCTCGATCCGCTCACCGCTGGCGGCCTCGGTGAAGAACACCCGGGCACCCTCGGAACGACCGATCCAGTTGCGTTGCATGGCCTTGACCTTGTCCGGCCAGTCCAGCTTGTCCAGGTCCGCCAGCAGGCGTTCTGCGTAGGCGGTGATGCGCAGCATCCACTGGCTCATGTTGCGTTTGAACACCGGGAAGTTGCCGATCTCGGAGCGTCCCTCGTTGGTGACCTCCTCGTTGGCCAGCACGGTGCCCAGACCCGGGCACCAGTTCACGGGCGCCTCGGACAGGTAGGCCAGCCGGTGCGAGTCGATGATCTGGCGGCGCTCCTGCGCGGGCAGCTCCTCCCAGGGCAGGCCCGACGGGGTGGGGCGTTTCCCGGATGCGAACTCCTCGACCAGCTCGTCGATGTGGCGGGCCTTGTTCGCCGCCTCGTCGAACCAGGCGTTGAAGATCTGCAGGAAGATCCACTGGGTCCAGCGGTAGAACTCGACGTCGACGGTCGCCACGCTGCGGCGGGGATCGTGGGCCAGGCCCAGCCGTCGCAGCTGGCGGCGCATGATGGCGATGTTGTGTTCGGTGGTGACCCTGGGATGCTGCCCCGATTGCACGGCGTACTGCTCAGCGGGCAGACCGAAGGCGTCATAGCCCAGGGCGTGCAGCACGTTGCGGCCCTTCATGCGGTTGAAACGCGCGAAGGTGTCGGTGGCGATGTAACCGAGGGGGTGCCCGACGTGCAGGCCCGCGCCACTCGGGTAGGGAAACATGTCAAGGACGAAGAGCTTCTCGCCGCGGGAATCGATCTTCTCGGGCTCGGCCCAGGGCCCGGCAGGATTCGGGGCGTGGAACGTGCCCTCGGTCTCCCAGTGATCCTGCCAGTGCGCCTCGATCTCACCGGCCAGCTTCGCGGTGTACCGGTACGACGGCTCACTCATCAGCGTTTCTCCTTAAGACATGCAACTGCGGAGTCGAGACTATCCCGCCGTGACCGGCCCGGTCGACCGTGCCCGCATTGTCCGCTTCTCTTCCCGTACACGAATCGCGGAAGAAAAACGGTTCAGCGTCGCCACACGACGTTGAACCGTAGAACCTCCGTGATTCGTGTACAGGGGGAGGGAGTCGGGCAGGGTGGTCGACGAGGATAGTTGGAATATTTATTCATTCGATGGCATAGTTGCCGTTGTGAGTTTCAAGGTTGCCGTCGCGGGATGCACGGGATACGCGGGAGGCGAGGTGCTGCGACTGCTGCTGCAGCACCCCGAGGTCGAGATCGGTGCCCTGGCGGGCAACTCGTCGGCGGGCGACCGGCTGCGAGACCACCAGCCCCACCTGGCCCCCCTCGCCGACCGGGAGATAGTCGCCACCACCGCCGAGAACCTAGCCGACCACGACGTCGTCTTCCTGGCCCTGCCCCACGGGGCGAGCGCCGGGATCGCCGGGCAGTTCGGAGCGGAGACGCTGGTCATCGACGCCGGGGCCGATTTCCGGTTGCGCGATTCCGGGCAGTGGTGGCGCTTCTACGGCAGCGAGCACGCGGGAACCTGGCCCTACGGCCTGCCCGAGCTGCCCGGCTGTCGGGACGCCCTGCGCGGCACCGGGCGGATAGCGGTGCCCGGCTGCTACCCGACGGCGGTCACGCTCGCCCTGTTCCCGGCCGTCCAGGCGGGGCTGATCGACCCTGCGGGAATCGTCGTCGTCGCCGCCTCCGGGACCTCAGGGGCGGGAAAGGCCGCCAAACCGCACCTCCTCGGCTCGGAGATCATGGGCAGCGCCTCGGTCTACGGGGTCGGCGGGGTGCACCGGCACATTCCCGAGATCATCCAGAACCTCTCCGCGGTGACCGATGAGCGGGTCGGCGTCTCGTTCACCCCCATGCTGGTGCCGATGCCCCGGGGCATCCTCGCGACCTGCACCGCCCCCAGGGCCGGTGACGTCGCGGCAGACGAGGTGCGGAGATGCTACGAGGCGGCCTACGCGGACGAACCATTCGTCGACCTGCTGCCCGAGGGGACCTGGCCCGCGACCGCGGGGGTCCTCGGCTCCAACCGGGTCACGGTGCAGGTCGCCGTCGACGAGGCCGCGGACCGGGTGATCGTGGTCTCGGCCATCGACAACCTCACCAAGGGCACCGCCGGCGGCGCAGTCCAGTCCATGAACATCGCCCTCGGTCTCGACGAGACCACCGGCCTGAGCACGATCGGAGTGGCACCGTGAGCGTCACCACCCCCTCAGGATTCGCCGCCACTGGAATCGCCGCCGGGATCAAGGGCGGAGATCGCCCAGACCTGGCCGTCGTCTCCAACCTCGGGCCACGGTTCGCCGCGGCCGGGGTGTTCACCCGCAACCGGGTGTTCGCAGCGCCCGTCGACTGGTCCCGGCGGGCCGTCGCCGACGGCCGGCTGTGCGCGGTGGTCCTGAACTCCGGCGGGGCGAACGCCTGCACCGGCCGGCCGGGATTCGCCGACGCCCGGGCCATGGCCGAGAAAACGGCTGCCGGACTCGGCGTTGCTGCGGGGGACGTTGCCGTCTGCTCCACCGGGTTGATCGGTGTCCGGTTGCCCATGCCGGAAGTCACATCCGGCATCGAACAAGCCTGTGCGCAGCTGTCCCTGGACGGGGGAGACGATGCCGCGACCGCGATCATGACCACCGACACCGTCAGCAAACAGGCCGTCCACCGCGGCGAGGGCTGGAGCCTCGGAGGCATGGCCAAGGGGGCCGGGATGCTCGCGCCCGGGCTCGCGACGATGCTCGTGATACTGACCACCGACGCCGACCTGGAGGCCCCGGTCCTGGACGCGGCGCTCCGCGAGGCGAGCCGCGTCAGCTTCGAGCGGGCCGACGCGGACGGCTGCATGTCCACCAACGACACCGTGCTGCTGCTCGCATCCGGGGCCAGCGGCATCACACCCGAAGCGCAGGAGTTCACCGCCGCGCTGAGCGAACTCTGCCAGAACCTCGCACGTCAACTGATCGCCGACGCAGAGGGCGCCGGGCACGAGATCGCCATCGAGGTCGTCGGCGCCGCATCCGTGCGCGACGCGGAGACGGTGGGCCGCGAGGTGGCGCGCAGCAACCTGTTCAAGTGCGCGGTCTTCGGATGCGACCCGAACTGGGGGCGTGTGCTGTCAGCCATCGGCGTCACCGACGCCGTCTTCGAGGCCGACCGGCTGGACGTCTCCTTCAACGGAGTCCAGGTCTGCCGGGGCGGTGGCATCGGCGAACCCCGCGAACTGGTCGACCTGTCCGGTCGCAAGGTCCACGTCCTGATCGACCTGCACGCGGGCGAGGCCGCTGCCACCATCCTCACCACCGACCTCACGTACGAATACGTGAAGGAGAACGCGGAGTACTCCTCATGACCCCCCGGTACACCCACCCCGACCACGACCTGCTCCTGGCCAAGGCCGGCACCCTCATCGAGGCCCTGCCGTGGATCGGCCAGTTCGCGGGCGAGACCGTTGTCATCAAGTACGGCGGCAACGCCATGATCGACGACGACCTCAAACGCGCCTTCGCCGAGGACATCGTGTTCCTGCGACGCGTCGGGCTGAAACCAGTGGTCGTCCACGGCGGCGGACCCCAGATCAACTCCATGCTGGAACGGCTCGGCATCACCTCGGAGTTCCGCGGCGGCCTCAGGGTGACCACGTCCGAGGCCATGGATGTGGTGCGCATGGTGCTGGTGGGACAGGTTGGCAGGGAATTGGTGGGTCTCATCAACGCCCACTCACCCTTCGCCGTCGGCATGTCCGGTGAGGACGGCGGACTGCTGCGGGCCCGGCGCCGCGGCCTGGTCGAGGGCGGCGAGGAGATCGACTTGGGATTCGTCGGCGACGTCGACTCCGTCGATCCCTCCGCGCTGCTCGACCTGATCGAGGCGGGCCGCATCCCCGTGGTCGCAACCGTCGCGCCCGGACCCGACGGCCAGATCTACAACGTCAACGCCGACACCGCCGCCTCGGCCCTGGCCCTCGCGCTCGGGGCGAAACGCCTGGTCATGCTCACCGATGTGGCGGGGCTGTACGCGAATTATCCCGACGAGTCGACCATCATCTCCTCCATCACCCCCGAGGAGGTGCGCCAGTTGATGCCCGGCCTCACCTCGGGGATGGTTCCGAAGATGGAGGCGTGCGCGCGGGCCGTGGAGGGCGGGGTGCGCTCCGCCACCATCATCGACGGCCGGGTGCCGCACTGCCTGCTGTTGGAGATCTTCACCGACGACGGGGTGGGAACCATGGTCTGCGAGGAGCCGGTATGAGTCACGAAACCGAACTCGGGAGCCGCTACGGGGCGGTCATGATGAACGCCTTCGGCGCGCCTCGAAGGATCTTCGCCCGCGGTGAGGGCATCCACCTGTGGGATGCCGACGGCAACCGCTACGTCGACCTGTTGGCGGGAATCGCCGTCAACGCCCTGGGGCACGGACATCCCGCCGTGGTGGCAGCCGTCACCGGGCAGCTGAAAACCCTCGGGCACATCTCCAACTTCTTCGCCTCCGAGCCGCAGATCCGGCTGGCGGAACGCCTCTCGGCGGCGGCCGGCGGCGGCAGGGTGTTTCTCGCCAACTCGGGCGCCGAGGCCAACGAGGCCGCGTTCAAACTGAGCCGCCTCACCGGCCGGACCCGTCTCGTGGCGATGGAGGGATCCTTCCACGGCCGGACCATGGGGGCGCTGGCCGTCACCCACACCGAGAAGTACCGGAAACCCTTCGAACCGCTCCCCGGGGAGGTCACGTTCGTTCCCTTCGGCGACGCCGGAGCCCTTGACGCGGCCGTGGACGAGACGGTGGCCGCGGTGGTCGTCGAACCCGTCCAGGGGGAGTCCGGGGTGATCCCGGCGCCGGAGGGATATCTGGCCGCCGCCCGGGAGCTCACCACCCGGGCCGGGACACTGCTGTGGATCGACGAGGTCCAAACCGGAATCGGCCGCTGCGGGGAACTGCTGCTGAGTCGTTCCCACGGGGTGACGGCGGACCTGGTGACGGTGGCCAAGGGGCTCGGGAACGGGTTCCCCATCGGGGCCTGCATCGCCACGGGCCGTGCCGCGGACCTGTTGACCCCCGGCGGGCACGGCAGCACTTTCGGGGGCAATCCCGTCGCGGCGGCGGCCGGCAACGCCGTCCTGGACGTGCTGGGCGGCGGCCTGCTCGAGGATGTCCGCCGCATCGGCGAGTGGTTCGCATCCGAGATCACGGGCCTGGGATGCCCGGAGATCGCCGGGGTGCGCGGGGCGGGCCTGCTGCGGGGTATCGTGCTCACCCAGGAGGTTGCTCCGCAGGTGGTGGAGTTGGCCCTGTCGGAGGGATGGGTGCTGAACGCTCCGCGCCCCGATGTGCTGCGGGTTGCTCCGCCGCTGATCATCACGGAGGCCGACCTGGCCCCCTTCGTGACCGCCCTGCCCGGATGGTTGGAGAGATGCAATGCCTGAGATGAAACGATCCGCCCGCCTCGCTCTGATGCGGGGCCTGTTGGAGGAGGGGGAGTTCACCTCCCAGCATGAGTTGATTGCCGCGTTGGCGGAACGGGATGTGGAGGTGAGCCAGTCCACGTTGAGCAAGGATCTCCTGACCCTTGGAGCGGTGAAACGCCGCACCCCCGAAGGGAGCCTCGTCTACGCCGTCGGCGACGAGACGGAGGGCGGGGGAGTGGCCGCCGAGAAACTGGCCCGCCGCTGCGTGGAACTGCTGCAGTCGATACAGCACGCGGCCAACCAGATCGTCATCAAGACCCCACCCGGCGCCGCGCAGTTCCTGGGGGCGCACGTGGACAGGGCGCGACTGCCCGGGGTGATGGGCACCGTCGCGGGCGATGACACCCTGCTGCTGGTCACCACGGATCCGGAATCCGCGGTGCGCACTGCCGGCATCATCGCCCACATGACACGCACCGGGAAGCCGACGAGGCTCCGGGACCTGGAGAAGGAGGGACAGTGACCGAGGGAAGGCTCTGGGGTGGACGGTTCACCGGGGGACCCGCCGACGCGATGTTCGAGTTGAGCCGCTCCACCCAGTTCGACTGGCGTCTGGCCCCCCACGACATCGCCGGATCACGGGCCCACGCCAAGGCCCTCCACACGGCCGGGCTGCTGACCTATGACGAGGCCACGGCCATGGACGCCGGGCTCGCCGAGCTGCTGCGCCGGGTGCGCACGGGAGAGTTCGCGCCGTCCCCCACCGACGAGGACGTCCACGGCGCGTTGGAAAGGGGCCTCAAGGAGATCGTCGGCCCAGAACTCGGCGGCCGGCTGCGGGCAGGACGTTCCCGCAACGATCAGATCGCCACCCTCATCCGCAGTTACCTGCGCGAGGAGGTGCGCGTGCTGGTGGCAGGGGTCCTGGATGTCGTCGAGGCCCTGGCCGGTCAGGCGAAGAAGAACCTAGGCGCCGTGATGCCCGGACGCACCCACCTGCAATCCGCCCAACCGGTGCTGCTGAGCCACCACCTGCTGGCGCACGCCTGGCCGCTGCTGCGCGACGTCTCCCGCCTGCAGGACCTCGATGCCCGCCTGGCGGTCAGCCCCTACGGTTCCGCTGCCCTGGCCGGCACCTCGCTCGGTCTGGACCCGCAGCTGGTGGCCCGTGAACTGGGCTTCACCTCGTCGGTGCCGAACTCCATCGACGGCACCGCCGCCCGGGACCTGGTGGCCGAAATGGCGTGGATCCTGGCGCAGGTCGGGGTGGACCTGTCCCGTCTCAGCGAGGACGTGATCCTCTGGTGTACCGCCGAGTTCGGTTTCGCGAAACTGGCCGACGAGTGGTCCACTGGCAGCTCGATCATGCCGCAGAAGAAGAACCCCGACGTGGCCGAACTGGCCCGCGGCAAAGCGGGACGGCTCATCGGAAACCTGTCGGGGCTTCTCGCGACGCTCAAGGGAATGCCGCTTGCCTACAACCGGGACCTCCAGGAGGACAAGGAACCGGTCTTCGACGGCCTCGATCAGCTGAGAATCCTGCTGCCCGCCGTCGCCGGGATGATCGCCACCCTGAGCTTCGACCACGCGCGCATGGCCGCGCTCGCCCCGGCGGGATTCTCCCTGGCCACCGATGTCGCCGACCACCTGGTTCGGATGCGAGTGCCGTTCGCCGTAGCCCACGAGGTGGCGGGGGAGGCGGTGCGCTACTGCGAGCAACGGGGAATCACCCTCCAGGACCTCACCGAGGCCGATCTTCCCGGAATCAGCGAGCACCTCGACCCCGGGGTGCTCGAGGTGCTGACGGTGGAGGGATCGGTGAACGCCCGCAACGGGCGCGGCGGCACCGCGACCGCCCGCGTGGCAGAACAGCTGGAGGAGGTTTTCGTGGCCCTCGAGGAGAACAGGTCCTGGACCTGAGCGAGTGGGACTCATCGGAGCCGGTTGAACCGGCCGCCTCGAAACCCTCCACTGGCGAAGCTTGTTGAGCTTGGCCGTGAGAAAGGAGCGGCGTGTACTCCTTTCCGTGAAGCTGGTTGAGCCGGGTCGCGAGGAACGAGCGGCCCGTGTCGAAACCATGTTCGGCCCGCGGGCCGGTCCCGGGTCGGCTTCGAAGAACACCCGTACTGAAACTGCTGGGCCCCCGGTCAGATCGGGGGCCCAGAAGGTTTCGCACTCAGGCTGCGTGACGGCAGGTCGGGCAGGTGCAGTCCTCGCAGACGCAGGAGGAGCAGGAGGAGCAGTCGCAGGAGCCGCAGGAGCAGGCGTTGTGCGAGCAGGTCGGGCAGGTGCAATCCTCGCAGGTGCAGGTGGCACAGGTGTCGGAGCAGTTGCCGCAGGTGCAGGTGGTGCACTCGTCGTAGTGGCCGTCGTGCTCGCGGTGCGCGTGGCCGTCGTGGATGTAGTCGACGTGATCGAAGTGGATCACGGCCTCGTGGCCGCAGTTCGGGCCGTGGGTGTGCTTGTGGGCCTCGGCGGCGATGTGCTCAGTGGTCGTGGTCATGTTTCCCCTCCTGGGTGTGTTTCATGGCGTCGCCCAGGATGTGGGCGACGTGTTGGTCGCAGACGCTGTACCAGATCTCCTGACCCTGCCGCCTGGTGGCGACCATCAGGGCCCCACGCAGTACGCGCAGGTGCTGGGAGACCAGCGGTTGGGGCAGTCCGAGAGCCTCCACGAGCTGACCCACGGTGCGTTCCCGGTCGGAGAGCAGGTGAACGATGGCGGCACGCACCGGATTCGCCAGGGCCTTGAAAAGGGCGCTGACCGGCTCGTAATCGGAGATTCTCGCGGCTGGCACGCCGTCCATTGTTATATGCGAATATTTGCATTTCAAATCCTCGATGGGGCGTGTCGGGGCGGACGGGGATCGGCCACGTGACCGCTGAGGTGAATCCGGTCTGGAGCGTGAGTAGGCTGCCCCCGTGAACGCATTGCTTGACGACCTCTGCTGGCGCGGGCTGATCGCCCACTCGACCGACCTGGAAGCCCTCGGGGCGCACCTGGACGAGGGGCCCGTCAAGTTCTATGTGGGTTTCGACCCGACGGCACCGAGCCTTCACATGGGCAACCTCGTCCAGCTTTTGTTCGCCCGCCGCCTGCAACAGGCCGGACACAAACCGCACCTGCTGGTGGGGGGCGCCACCGGACAGATCGGTGACCCCAAGGAGACGGGGGAGCGCGTGATGAACTCCCGGGAGGTCGTGGCCGGATGGGTGGAACGAATCCGGGCCCAGGCCGAACGTTTCGTCTCCTTCGAGGGCGACAACGCCGCGGTGATGGTCAACAACCTCGACTGGACCGCCGGGATGTCGGTCCTGGACTTCCTGCGGGACGTCGGAAAACACTTCCCCGTTAACCGGATGCTCGCCCGCGACGTGGTGGCGCGCCGGCTGGAATCCGGGATCAGCTACACGGAGTTCTCCTACGTGCTGCTCCAGTCGATGGACTACCGGGAGCTGTACCGGCGGCACGGGGTCACCCTCCAGCACGGCGGATCGGACCAGTGGGGGAACATCACCGCAGGGGTCGAACTGCTCCGCAGATCCGACCAGGTGCGGGCCCATGCCCTGGCCACGCCCCTGCTCACCAAGGCCGACGGCACGAAATTCGGAAAGACCGAGTCCGGCACCGTCTGGCTCGATCGTGAGTTGACCAGCCCCTACGCGTTCCACCAGTTCTTCCTCAACGCCGAGGACGCGAAGGTGGTCGACTACCTGAAGGTGTTCAGCTTCCGAAGCCGCGAGGAGATCGAGGCGCTGGAGAAGGCCACTGAGAACGAGCCCCACAAGCGACTCGCGCAGAAGGCCCTCGCCGACGACGTCACCGACATCGTGCACGGGTCCGGGGAGCGGCAGGCAGTGGTGGCCGCGGCCGCGGCCCTCTTCGGACGCGGGGAGCTGTCCTGCCTGTCGGAGGAGACCCTCCGGGGAATCATGCGTGAACTGAAAGCCCCGGAGGTGACGCTCCCCATGCCGTTGGTGGATGCCTTCCTGGTGTCCGGAATCGTCGAATCGAAGGCGGCCGCCAAGCGGGCGATCCTTGAGGGCGGCGCATACCTGAACAACGAGAAGGTCACCGATCCCGAGTTCAGCCTGACGGAGACCGACCTCCTGGGAGGTTGCTGCGCGATTGTGCGCAGGGGACGGCGGACCGTTGGCGGGGTCCAGGTGGGAACCGGCCGTTGAAGCGCCTGCCGGGACGGGAGTTGCGCTATCCCGCGAGGGCGTGTACTGTTCCTCAAGCTCTCGCGGGAAGCCGGGGAGCACCGCTCCCAACCGCCCGGCACCGGAGCGAGTGTGCGATCAAGTGGATCCCACTCAAGGCCCCGGAGGAGGACGGAAGATCCACTTGACGGATCGCGGGAGTGGACCTAAGATGAACGAGCTCCGGTCAGCCGGAGCGAGATCGGAAAACTAAATCGGGCCTCGATTTGACGGTCGAGAACAAGCCGGATAAGGTTTACCGGGTTGCTGCTTTGGTGGCTTCCGAATCTTGAGAACTCAACAGCGTGCTTTAAGTCAATGCCATTTTTTTGGGGATGGACCAAGGATTGTTTTTTTGGTTTGTTTCTTGTTTTTTCCTTTGATTGATTTTCCTCTGCAGTGTGCGCGTTTGTGTGTGTTGTGGGGGTTTGTTGGTGATTGGGTTTTCTGTCGAATTGTTTTTGGGTGTGCCTGTGTTTTTGGGTGTGTCTGATTTTTGTTTTTTCGATGGAGAGTTTGATCCTGGCTCAGGACGAACGCTGGCGGTGTGCTTAACACATGCAAGTCGAACGGTAAGGCCCTTTCGGGGGTACACGAGTGGCGAACGGGTGAGTAACACGTGAGTAACCTGCCCTCATCTCTGGGATAACAGTCGGAAACGGTTGCTAATACTGGATATGAGCTTGCAAGGCATCTTGTGGGTTGGAAAGATATTTTTTGGTTGGGGATGGACTCGCGGCCTATCAGCTTGTTGGTGAGGTAGTGGCTCACCAAGGCTTCGACGGGTAGCCGGCCTGAGAGGGCGACCGGCCACATTGGGACTGAGATACGGCCCAAACTCCTACGGGAGGCAGCAGTGGGGAATATTGCACAATGGACGGAAGTCTGATGCAGCAACGCCGCGTGCGGGATGACGGCCTTCGGGTTGTAAACCGCTTTCAATTGTGACGAAGCTTTTTTGTGACGGTAGCAGTAGAAGAAGCACCGGCTAACTACGTGCCAGCAGCCGCGGTGATACGTAGGGTGCGAGCGTTGTCCGGATTTATTGGGCGTAAAGAGCTTGTAGGCGGTTTGTCGCGTCGGGAGTGAAAACTTGGGGCTTAACCCTGAGCTTGCTTTCGATACGGGCTGACTTGAGGGAGGTAGGGGAGAATGGAATTCCTGGTGGAGCGGTGGAATGCGCAGATATCAGGAGGAACACCGGTGGCGAAGGCGGTTCTCTGGACCTTTCCTGACGCTGAGAAGCGAAAGCGTGGGGAGCGAACAGGCTTAGATACCCTGGTAGTCCACGCCGTAAACGGTGGGTACTAGGTGTGGGGGACATTCCACGTTCTCCGTGCCGTAGCTAACGCATTAAGTGCCCCGCCTGGGGAGTACGGCCGCAAGGCTAAAACTCAAAGGAATTGACGGGGGCCCGCACAAGCGGCGGAGCATGCGGATTAATTCGATGCAACGCGAAGAACCTTACC
>ERZ773035.94-NODE-94-length-73027-cov-5.901113_pt1 | contig 73027 bp, 65 predicted proteins | sample MGYA00511487_ERZ773035 | MGnify/ENA primary metagenome ERZ773035 (study PRJEB29015, sample SAMEA2737985) | human oral metagenome | biome: human oral; feature: human-associated habitat; material: dental | place: China | collected 2024 ... | reverse complement strand
TTAAATAATTTATATTCTTTTATTATTAATTAATCCTCAAGATTTAACATTGCTCTTGAAAATTGAAAGGATTTGCTTACTTTAATCTTTGTTTTATTTTCTTTGTTTCTTGCTTATGAGGGACGCTCTCAAGAGGATCGGGGTTATCACAGCTTTTGGAACTTTTTCATGATATTTGATTTATTCACTTATTATGCAGAAACCCATCGTCCTCCCAGAATATCAACATGTGAATTTTGTTTTTTGTGTTGTGCTGATTGTTATTTCTCTTTATATCTCGATTTTTTACGGGATTTATCCGATTCATGTGAGATTTAGTAGAGCTACGCTTTTTGTCTTGGGAATCTCTGCTATTGTGATGTGAAAGACCGTTTTTCTCAATGATCCTATGAATGATGCTTACTTTGGAGATTTGAGTTGTGTCGTAGGTGTGCTTCTTTTGATTATTTGACCAACGAATTTTATTATGACTTCTGGGGTTAAGAAAAAGAGAGAAGAGAAAAATTTGGAAATTATTGAGGTGTAAGTTTTTTTGCTGGGGGTAGGAAATGCTCCCTTTCTATGCGGGTGTAGCTCATTTGGCTAGAGCGCTTCCTTGCCAAGGAAGAGGCAGCGGGTTCGAGTCCCGTCACTCGCTCCATGAAAAAGGGTTGATTTTGCTTGGAAAATCTTTACATTACTTCTTGCTTTTATGCCTAGGTGATGGAACTGGTAGACATGCTAGACTCAAAATCTGGTGGCTTCACGGCCGTGCGGGTTCAAGTCCCGCTCTAGGTAAAGACTAAAAAGTCTGATGTGATATTCAGATTTTTTTTGTTTTTGGAATTTGGTTCTTTAGAGTTGAAGCGAAAGCAGGAGATTTTGGAGCTATATTTTTGGGGAGTTGGGTATTTTTGAGATATTTTTAGTTGCTTTTTTCCTAAAAATAACTACATTTCATCACTGAATGAAGAAGTTTTTATTCCGTTTGTGTTTGTGAGATGGATTTGAATAAGGTAATGTTGATTGGGAGGTCTACGAGTACTTTACAGGTCAAGACTATAGAGAGCACTCAAAGTGCTGTCGTTAATTTCACTCTTGCAACCAATAGAAAGTATAAAAATAAAGAAGGAAATGTTTTGGAAGATGCTGAATATCATAGATGTGTTGCCTATGGTAATACTGCAGAAGTGCTTGGAAAGTATCTTACTAAGTGAAAGAGAATTTATCTTGAAGGGAGATTAAGAACCAGAAAATGGCAGGATACTGAATGACATGATAGATTTTCTACAGAAGTGATTATTGATAATTTTATTTTCCTTGATACGAAAGTTTCGAACTCAGATGAAGTAGAGATTGATCCGCTCTCTGATTTTGATAGTGAGGTTCCTTTTTAGGGCTTTTTTGTATGGTTTTTCTACTTACTCTTACTTCTTAACCTTTTCATATCGATGTCTTTTAAGCAAAAAATATTAAAATTCTGACTTGAAACTTTTGATTTGATTGTTTTCTTGGTATTTGTTTTCTGAATTATTCTTTTTATTAGGTTTTTTATTGGGACGCCATACACGGTGGTGGGATCAAGTATGCTTCCAACCTTTGAATCTAATGATTGGATTATTGTAGAAAAGTTGACTCAGAGGTTTTGAACTTTAGAGAGGGGACAGGTAGTTGTTTTTGTGCCTCCTGGCAAGAATATTCCTTATATTAAGAGGATTATTGGATTACCTTGAGAGACGGTAAAGTTTGTAGATGATTTGACCTATATTTGTAATAATGAAGCTCCTGTTTCTGATATCCAGGCTTCGAATGGGCAGTATTGTTTCCGTTTGGATGAACCGTATCTTTATCCTGATACCAAAACAATTCCTCAGTGAGAAAAGACAGAATTTGAAGTGAGTAATGGGTATTTTGTCATGTGAGATCACAGAGGAAGCACTTCTGATTCTCTTTCTTGTTTTTCAAAGTTTTGTTATCAAGGAGCGAATTATCTTGTCCCAGATTCTCATCTTATAGGTAGAGTTTTTGTGAGATTATTCCCGACTTTTTCTCTCTTTTAGTTCTTTAGCTTAGAACTATGAAGATTTTTTCTAACTTTGATACTGAATGGAAGCAAGAGGCATACCAAGAAGCGGTAGATAGATTTTGAAAAGAGAATGTTTTTATTCTCAATAAAAGTTTTCTCTTCTTTTTTTCGAAGGTGATTGTTCCATTTTTTTGATGGACGATTATGTTTATCTTGGTTCAGTTTCCTATTTATCTTGGTCTAGAGGATTTCTGAAATATAAAGTATATTGTTACTTGAGTGTTGTTTATCATTTATCTTTTTGTTATTGCTCCGTTGTTTAAGTATTATTTGGACTATGTTATGGATTTTTCTCTCGTTACTCCTGAGTATCTTACGAGATACAATCAGACTTGACCTTTGAAGAGAGATATCAAATCTAGTTATGTAAAGAATATCAAAACTATTACTATTCAAAAAGATACTTTTTGGTACAATATTTTTGATAATTGAAACTTAATTTTTCTCTCAGAGTGAGATAGAGACAATCAGGGAGAATTTGTTTTGCACTATATCAAAGATCCAGAGGCAAAAAAGAAAATTATAACAAAAATTATGAAGCTTTACTAATTTCCTGGCGATAAAACTATGCAATCGGAAAATTCACCATTGATTCCTTATGATATTTATGAATCTTCTCAAGAAATTGTTATTATTATGCCACTTTGAGGAGTAAAAAAGGAAACTATACGTCTTACTATTGAAGATTATAAGCTTATTCTTGAGGGAGAAAGGATTTTGAAACCTTTAAAAGAGAATCTTTTGCCAGTAAAAGAAGAATGTTATCGAGGAAAGATTAGACAAATCATCGATCTTCCTGCTCAGATTTATTTTGATAGAATTCATAGTAAACTTTCTCCGGAAAATATTTTGTGGATTATTATTCCCAAAGCTCTTGTTCCTGAAAAGATAACGCTCCAGATTGAAGAATAGATTATTTTAGATTGTGTCTGGAAGTGCTGCTATTCGTTGTTGTTTCTTCTCTTCATAGCGTGATCTTATTTCTGAGGAGAAGATTTTTTTTAAGATTTTTTCCGAGGTATCGATCAGGCTTTGATCTGTTTCTTTTTTAAAGATTTTTGGAAAAGCTTTCCATTCATAGCTATCCTCGTCTATGTTGGTTGAGAAAATATTATTTTTTAGATCTGACTTCATCTTTTTTGCGAGGGAAAAGTATTCACTTACTTTTGTTTGTTGGTATCGTGGAGAATATTCTGTTTTGAGCATATTTTCTAATCAGAAAAATGCTGATTCTCGTGCTTGGGATTTTATCTTTCGTTGTTTTTCTTGTTGTTTCCTGATGTTTGGAATATTGCGGCAGGTGAAATTCTGATTTTTGTACTGTATGCAATATTTATTCCCTTCTTTGATTAGTTTCGTAGCTTTTATGATTGATCGTTCCTCTGTGGTGAAATCTTGTAGTATTTCATTGGTTGAAGTATAGGTTACTCCTTCTTTTGCTTTGGTATAACAAAAAGTATCAAAGATTTGATTTCCTTTTCCTATTGAAATACAGCTATTGGTATTCGGGAAATTGAAATTTCATTCGAAAATTTTTGGTTTTCCTTCTTCTAGTTCTCATGAGAGATATTTTTTATTTTTTTGGTTTATTAGGAGATAGAATCCGCTTCAGAGCAATAATTTTTGGAGGTTTTTTGTTTCATCGGTAAAAGAAATCTCGATCTTCTCTTTGCCTAGATCTTTTCCTTTTGGATTAGGTGTTATACTGTGAATTTTAAGTATAATCCCTGATAATCATTCTTCTTCCTTTTCTCTCTGTTTACTCTCTTTATCAGGATTTTTTTCTGTTTTCTTTTCAATATCGTAGCATGCGATGTCAAAAAGATGCTCATTTTGAACTAGAGCGATACAGCTTGATTTTGTATTTGGGAGTCAAAAGTCGCCTTTTAGGATAAGAGGATTAGTTATTTCAATATTTCATAAAAGGCTTAGGTCTTTGAATTTTCCACTTCCTTCAATATCTTCAAAGCTTAGATTCATGCCTGATACATTTTTTTCTAAGATGAAAAGTCAAAATTGATTATTAAAATCTAAAGATTTTATCATTTTTGATTTATCAAAGATAGATAGTGTGATACTTTCATTATTTTTATCACTTCCTTTGGGGTTATAGTCAATGTTTTGGATTTTTATGATTAGATTTTCAACATTATTTTTCTTTTCTTCATCTTTTAGCGAAGGATCTGGACAGTTTTTTGGATCTCGTATTCCTAATTGTTCGTTTTTTGCATCTTGTTCTGCTTTTTTGAAAGCTTCTTGTTTTTCATAACTTTGTTTGTAGGTGTATTCTTTTGCGTATCCATTGCGGATGAGTTCTTCATTAATGAGTTTCCCATCTAGTGATACGTATGCTAAAAGTCTTCCGTATCTGTCGGTATTTTCCTGTCCCTTGTCAAAAGAAAGGTCTATGGTTTGTCCTTTTAGTCTTTGTGTAAGGTAGTCTTTTGCTTCTTTTCCATAACATTCTGTTTTTTTGTATCTTGCAGTATTGCTTTCTGGTGCATCAACTCAAATAAGGCGAACAGATGCTAACTTTCCATTTTCATCTTTGTATCTTATCGTGTCGCCATCAATGATTGAGAATACTTTGATTCCTTCTGGCTTTTGGATTTCTTTTTTTTGTTTAGGGGAGATCTTATAGTAATAAGTATCCAGTATAGTCTCTTTATATTTTAAATGGACAGTGATGGTGTCTCCATTTTTACTAGAATTAGGAAATCAATAATTCCCTCTAAATGTTTCAGAAATTCCTTGCTTAAGGATACCCTTTAGCTTTTTGTTTTTTCCGTTGATATCCAAGGTTAATAGACTGAGGTCTAATTCCTCACCTTTGGTCAGGATCAGTGTGATGCTTTCGTTAGTGTCTGCTCCAGGAGAATCATATTCTATATCTTCTATTTTGACTTGGTAGGTATTAATATCTATTTTTGAGGTTTCTTGATTTTTGTTTTCTGAGTTTTTATCTTTTTTGTTTTCTTCTTGGTTTTTAGGAGGCTTTTCTTGTTTATTATTTTCTGAAGTGCAGAGTTCTTCTTTTGATGGGCAGTGACAACTCCCCCCTCAATTGATGGTAATATATTCTATTTTTGGTTTGCTGTCTATTTTGAAAAAATCTAGGAATTTTTTTTCGAATCCAGGAGAAAAGTCTCCAGTTGTATTAAATATTGGAAAGCATTCTGCTTTTTCTCCTTTTGTATAGCTGGAATTTTCTGGAGCAATTGCTGTCAAAATAATGGTGTCTAAAACTTGTCGTGTTTGTCCATCAAATCATTGAATTGTTAGGTATCAAGTCTGATATAGTAGATTAAAGTCAGGATTAGATTGACTGTCGATTCCTTTGTCGTATCGTGTTTCATCTTTACTGATGACGAAGGTATTGTTTTTTTCTCGAAAATCTGTTTTTTCTAAAATTATTTCTTTGGCTAAAATCGTTCCTGTTAACATGATTTCTTCGTATTTTGCAGGAGTATCGGTCCACTTTAATTCTATGAAAGCTGGATAACTATTATTTCCTCGGAAAATTTCTTGTACTTCTAGTCTATTGCGATCGATAAAAGTATTGCAGGATATTGGGATGTCTGTTCCTTCTTCTTCACTTGAAGGTTGTTTTTCCTTCGGTAGGGATATGTCTTTTGCATTTTCAGCTTCTGTGAAGAATGTTCATGGATTTGCAACCCGATTTTTTCACTTTATGTTTTTGATTCTGTCGATGGTTGTCCTCGTAGTTAGTCGTTTCCCGTTTATGAGCACTTTTTCGAAAGAGTTATCTTTCCCTTCCAAAAACTGTGTCCAATCTGGGTGAACGATGAGACTGTCAGTTTTATTGTTTCAGTAGGTTAAAGTCAGATTTAGTCAACTTTTCCAATTGAAGGTATATTTATCTTTGATGATTTTTTTTGGAAAATTTGTTGTGAAATATTTGCTATTTTGTGTTAGTACGATAGAAGTTTCTCAGGGAATTTGTAGGTTGTAGAGCAATGGTTGTTTTTTGTTGGCTCATTTTGTTAGGCTAAGGTTTCACGTAAGCTCAATCATTCATGAAAATGTTTTATGACTAGTATTGCTTATTTCTATTCGTGCATTTGTTTTGTCAAAAAAAGCTTCTGTAATGATGAGTGTTGGTTCATCATCTTCGTTTGAAGATTCTAAATTTCAAGATGTAAGGAGAATCGGTTGATGATTTTGGATTTCTATTACATCTTTTTGAGTGTCTATTTCAGAGGCGTCTGGGCTGATGATTTCATTTTCTGGTGTGAAGTTTCAAACTTTATCTTCAATGTCTGAGTCTTCCTTGTCGCTTTCTTCTGCTTCTTCTGTGCTTTTTTCATGAGATGATTTTTCCTCTTCAGAAATATTTTCACTAGAGCTGTTCCCTATGTTTTCTCCAGTTATTGAATTGTTTGTTTCTGCAATGTTTCAAGAAAAAGATTCTTCTGATTTTTTTTGTGATGACTGGATTTCTGGCTTATTTTCTTCTGCTCAGGTTTGTCAAACTTCCCTTGAAATGGTTGATTCTGGATGAGATTCCATTTCTTCTGCAAAAATTGCAAGTGGCTGAAAAAAAAGCGAAGTGATCAGCAGAAATGCAAGGATTTTTTTCATTGTTCAATCTTAGAAAATAAAGGTTGACATGATATTTATAGGCATACTACTGAAAAGTACTACTCTGTCAAGAAAAAAAACTTGATTTTTTGCTTTTTTAGCTATTTTCGCTACAATTAGAGATGTATTTTATATACTTTATGTTCTTTCTATGAATTATAGATTTATTGATTTCCCTACTGATTGGTCTCAACCTAAAAACTCTAAAGATGATGTGAAGGTGCCCGAGAAGATTCTATCTTTACAACAAAAAACTAAAGAGAAGATTCAGACTTTCCCTGATAAAAAACTAGAACCAGTGGAGAAAAACGACTCTTCATTAGATTTTGTTAAAGAATGAATAGGAAATGTAAAGACCTCCATAGAAAATTTGAACTATGGAATGAATGAGCTTGTGACTTTGGATACTCTTGATGGAACTCCGCTCAAAAATACCATGCTTTCTATATTGAAGAATCCTCAATTTGATGATTATCCTGATTTGAAAGGAAAAACTCCAGAACAAAGGTTAGAGTTTGTTTTTAGGAAGATAAATATTGCTTTAACAAAGTTTTATGCCAGAAAACTAAATATTGGGCTGACTGAACCAGTTCCAGATTATCTCAAGAAGGTAGTTATTCCTGCTACGGAATTGTTTTTGATGGAGACTTTGGCTCAAATGGGAAATGAGACGAATATCAATTTTTTGGGGCAGCTATCTAGTATGGATTTTAGTAGTTTAGGGAATCTTGTAACCCAGGTAAAAGATTTTTCTGAGAAGTTTTCGTTTTCTTTTGGTCAAGGAAAGACGCTTTTGAATCTTACAGACTTTCTTGCTTTACCAAAAAACCAAGCTCAATTAAGTAAGTTGGATGATCCTTATGAATTCTATCAAAAAGTGCTCAAAAATCCTCTCTGGAAGCAAGATATTACTACAAAGGATAGTCCAAAACCGAATCAGATTTCACTTGATTCAATTACTTGGGAACAGTTTGATTTGCGTGCTCTTAAAAATAACCTTTCTAATGAAGAGAAACAGCAGGCTTTCCAAATGGGAAAGGAAAAAATGAAACAACAGCTTTGATCTATCAAAATGGTGGAAACTCCTGAGACTATGAAAAAAATGCTCTGAATCTTGGAAAAGGCGGACGGTGTTTTTCAGAATATTGATGCTCTAGGGAATAAACTCCTTGATAGTATGGATGTTTTGGGAAATACTTCAAAAGTTTTGAAATCAACGCTAGGATTTGATCTTTGGAAGCAAATTAGGAAAACTCCAGCACTTGGAGGAGTTCTTAATGTTGTTTTAGGAGTGCTTGGTTTCTCTGGAGGAGTTGAGGGATTGGAAAGAGCTTGGAAAAAAAGGATTCTTGAGAGGGGGCTTAAACAGCCTCAGAAAGCATATATTGCTGAGTCTTATAAAAATTATATGCAGAAGAAAGCTCTTCAAGCTACTACCGCAAAAACACTTCTTGATCAACATAATCTCAAAGTGGAGGATGCTGCTCAGCAGAAGTTTGCTCTGGATATGCCTCTGATAAAAAGTCAGATTCTTCAAAAAATAGATGAAAAACCTGAACTTTTAAATCTTTCTACTTTGAAAATGACTAAAAGTCCTGTTTTTAAGGGAGAAGATTTTGTGCAAGAAGCAAAGGTTGGAGAAAAAACGAAGCTTACTCTCAAAAGAAAACTCTCTCCACAGGAAAGAGAAGCTTTTGTGGATACTTATCTCCATGAGGGATTGGAGCGTTTTGCTTCGAATCCTAAAGCCTTATCTTCACTACCTAATGCTGATACTTTAGCGTTTATTCTCCTCTCAGGGGTTGCTCTTAATAAAGATGATGTGATAGATGGTGTGGAGGCTCAGGTTTTTCTACCTGATCAGTATACTGATGCAGCACTAGCAACTCAAAATGGGCAGGATAGATATATTTATCCTAATGGGTCTACTCCTATTGGAAATAATAAGCCTGTAGTGAATCCTATTTCTCCAAATCCTTCTGCAGAAAATATCAATAATTTTGTGGAGAATATTGGTCAAAAACCAGAATCTGGCAATGATATAAACAATGATCAGTTAGACGAAGCTTTGTGAAGACATGGATATAATGGAAGCCTTCTTTTCTATGATAAGGTTCCTTGAACAGAAGAACAGAAGAAAGCTTTTAAGCAGAAGATGGAGAAAATTGCAGCTGAACTGGATATTAATCCTAATCGATTAATGGCGCTGATGGCATCAGAAACCTGAGGAACATTCAATCCTGCTATAGCCAATAAATCAACATGAGCGACAGGTTTGATCCAAATTATGCCAAGTACTGCTACAAAGTTGGGAACAACAGTTTCTGCTCTTAGATCTATGTCTGCTGTTCAACAGCTTGATTATGTGAAAAAGTATTATCAACTTTCTCCAGGGAAAAAGTTTAGGTCTCTCAAAGATCTTTATCTCTATACTTTTTTCCCGATAGCTATGAATCATTCAAGTAATCCTAATTATGTTTTCCAGTCTAGTACTATTTCTGCTGCAAAACTTGCAGGGTTGCATAGAAAGTTAGCTAGAGGGAAAAGCTATATCACTATGTGAGATTTTAACTACTATATCTCTGGAATGGTGAACCAGAATGTCCCTGTAGAATTTAGGAATCAATTTGCTTAGTTGGTGCTTGTGTAGCTATATAAGAAAGTCGCCCTTAAGGATTAGACAAAAAATCTGAATGAATCTTGTGATTCGTCGGATTTTTTTTAATAAACTTTATTTTTGGTGGAAAAAACTTTTGTCGTTTCATTTAAATTATCATTTTACTCCAAACTACAGTGGGTATTTTCAACCAAATTGTCATTTTATTCTCAATTCCAGAGTGAGTTTTTGCTGATTGCTTCTATTTTTTCGTTTGTGTTTGTAAGTTTTTTGAGTGTTTTGATGGAAAACTGCTCTATTCAGCTAAGAACAAGCCAAAGTATCAGCTATTTCTGTTTTTTATAAAAAAATCTCTTGATGAGGAAGATCAAGAGTTTTTTCTGGTCAGATTTATTATTTTTTTTTAAAGATTTGTCAGTAAACTTACTATTGTATAAGACAGCATTGCAATCGTAATTCCTATTCAAGCTCCCATTAACGCCCAGACGGCTTTTTTCATGGCTTTTTTGTCTCCGTTGGCGGTAATGAGTTGATATCCTCCGTAAACAACTACTGCGGTGCATACCACGGCAAAAGACCATCGGAGATATTTATTGATGATATTGATTCACTGAAATATTCCTTCCTCTTCGGTATCTACGACGTGTTTTTTTGGAAGATCGTCTCCTGCGTGTCCTTGAGGAACGGTAACTTTGATCCCGAAGACAGGGAGCGTGGCAAACAATGCGAGGATAACTATGGAGAAGATTTTTTTTGCCATCGGGTTTAGTGTGATTAGGAAATAAAAATTGAGCTAGAGAGGTAAGAAATCTCATTAAAACTACTTGATCCGATAGAACTTACCAATCTGATGATAATTACACTAAACAGTGCGAGTAATATCCCGACTCAGATATAGAGGATGTTGTTTAGTATCTCTTTTGGGTTTTCTCCTTTAGATGCTTTGATAACATAATGAACACCGTTGTAAATGATCATGGTTACTGCTAGGACCATTGTCATTCTGAGCAAGAACTTTGAAATACTAATAATAAGTGATGGTCTACGATTGATTCCTTTATTTTTTCATCAGATTTTTATTTCTGTTCCTTCTTTTAGGATGTATTTTCCTACACTCATTTTATCGGTTCCAATACTATCTCATCCTACGATAGCATCAGATTGGATTGCTGGTGTAAATGCTTGCTCAAGAAAATCTCCGTTAGTATTTCCTGCTTGTCCTTTTGCGTATCCGATTCATAGAGAAAAGACTGCTATACTTCCTAAGCTACTAAGCATAAAACTAAAAATTCTGATTTTCTTGGCTATTGATATTTTCATATTTACATTTGGGTCAGTAAATTGTCTGCTTCAATCATTTCTTGTTCTCTTACTTCGTTTTCTTGTGCATGGATTTTTGCCTGTGCTTGGCTGTAGAGTGCAGGATTGAAACTTTGCTGGTATTTTTCCGAAATTTCGGCCTGTTTTTGGCTGTATTTTTGGTTGATTTCCTCAAGTTTTTGTTGTTCTCTTGTGAGAATATCTCTGAGTTTTTCTATTTGTTCAGGAGACATGATTGGTAAAAGATTAAACCAATTCTGTTTCTCTTCGTATTCAGCGAGAGATTTTGATTTTAGGATAAGCTGAATAAGGTTTGAGTTATTTACCAAGAAGGCTTCAGGAATTTTGAAGTCTGCTGCGATTTCCCGTAGCTCTTGTGGTAGATACTGCTGTAATACTGGATTCATTGTTTGGTATTTTTATCAAAATAAATAGTTTTTAATCTTTTGGAAGAATCAGATTTTCTTTGGTGGCTGGATATCAAGTTTTCATCATTGTTTTTCTGAAGGAATCTCTATTTTGTTCAATAATGCTTCAGCTTCTTTACTTTCTTTATTGTGATATTGTTCAGCTTGCTTCTGGATGAGCGGTGTTTTTTGCATATTTTCTTTCATTTTTCTGATCTCATCCCTTGAAAGTCTTTTCATTCCACTTTTTCAGCTATAAGTTTCTTGCATTATTTCTGGGCTATACCTTATAAAATAATAGATAGATTCTGATTTAGTCTGTTTCGGTTGCTCTTTCTTCTACTCTAAAGAGATGTTTTACGTCTTTAGGGTTGATGAGTTGTCTATCTACGAGTTTCTTTGCGTATTGCTTCATTGAAATCATTCCTAGTGGATTTGAGGATTCGATCGTCGAATCAACTTGTCCAAGATCCATTTTTTTGAGATTATTTTTAATAGCGACTGTGTTTAATAAGAGCTCAAAAATTCAGATTCTCGTATTGGTATCCGTTCTTTTTACGAGCATTTGAGATTGGATTCCGATGAGACTATCTGAAAGTCTGTCGGCGATACTTTGTTCCATATTTGTAGGGAAAAAGGACATAAATCTACTCAAACTATGACTTGCTGAGCTTGTGTGCAAGGTGCTAAAAACAAGGTGTCCACTTTCCGCTAGGCTAAGGACGGTTTCTGCAGTTTCAGTATCACGAATTTCTCCTACAAAAATAATATCCGGATCTTCTCTCATTACAGCTTTTAGTGCGTTTTTGAATGACCAGGTATCATGTCCTACCTGTCTCTGTGAAATACTACATTTATCTCCTTCAAAGATATATTCGATAGGGTCTTCGATCGTGATGATGTTTTCGTTTCTTGTTTTGTTGATATATTCAATCATACTTACTAGTGAGGTTGATTTTCCGCTTCCTGTAGATCCTGTCACTAGGAAAAGTCCTTTTTTTGCTGCAAGGACGTTCTTTTTTATACTTTCGGCGAGATTAGAGAACATCATCTCTTCGAGCGTTCTGATGCGAGAATTGATTTTTCTCATTACGATTCAGATTTTTCATTTTTCAAAAAAGGCATTTACTCTATAAGAGGTTCCATCTTTTCCCTCATATGCAAAATCGCTTTCTTTGTCGCAGATAAACTTATCAAAATTTTGGGCATTATTTTGAAAGAGTTGTTTGAGGATGATTTCCATGTTTTCGCTGTTGATGATCGGAATTTTTTCATCTTTGATAATATCTCCGTTCAGTCTATATGAACTTTTTCCAGAGCAGGTTAGATGAAGATCGGAAATATTCGGGTTTTCTGCAATCCCGGCTAAAATGGAATCAATATCGACTCTTACTGTGTTCATGAGCGTTGCCCTTAAAAGTAAAATACTTTATTCCAATTATATAGAGAAAGTCTTTATTTGTCAAAAAATTTAAAAGAAAATGAAAAGGGCTTTCTTTATATTTCAAAATTTGTATATTCCTCTTGGTAGGGGAGCAATCTATTTTATCTCGATGAAAAAATGAAAAAAATAACTTTTTCCTTCGTCTTTCTCGGTCTTGTTTTCTTTTTTTCTGCCTGTAGTTGGAAAAAACTTTCTCCTGAAGAGGAAAATGAAAGGATTTTGATCTGAATGAATCAAATGATTTCTTTGATAAATGAAGCTTTTGCTGGAGAAAAATCAGTCTTTTCTGGTGACGGTCAGCTGCTTGCTTCTACGGAATCTCGCGTGGTAAGTGTGAATTTAACGGGTTTTATGGCGTATTCTGGTCAAGAATTTTGAGGGGAAATAGATCTTTCTCTTCAAACGAGCTGATCGAGTTTGACGAACCAGCTTTTTCTTTCTTTTCTTTCTCAATTTAGGGGAGCTGATGTTGATTTATATTTTCATCCGGAAAGGTTTCGTTTTTCTCAGGGAGAGGGCAATGTTGAGTCACAATTTGTTCAATTGATTGCGAAAGATCTTCTTCATCATTGGATAAAAATTCCATGGAATAAAGATGTTTTTGTATTCCCTTCTAAGGAATTACCTTTATTTCCACAGATTTTTTCTTGATCCCTTTTTCAGCGTGAAAAATTGGAGGACTATCTTTTATATTATGGAGAGAGGATTCACTTTCTTAGCTGAAGCATAGAAAGTGAGTGAGGTGTCCGATATTTTAGGCAGACTAAATGGGATTATCTCTGAGAAGAGATTGGGTTTTCAGGAAGTTTTGATGGAAATGTCTTTAAGGGAACTTTCTCAGGAATAAAGTGAGAACCCTTGGAAATAGAACTGAAAAAAGGTAAAAATCAGATTTCTTACTCTGGAATGTGGTGAATAAATTCTTTTGAATGAAAACTTTCCTTTTTGCAGAAACAGTTTCGCTTGGAGGGTAAACGATGGAAAAATAAGGATTATGGTGAGAATATATCCTTTTTTGTTAGATTTTCTCGCTTTCAGCAAACTTGAGCTTTACAAATGATCCCAGATGACTATATTTTGCTGGAGAAATATTTAGTTGATCTAGATATTGGTTTTTAATTCTTTATGGTATGAAAAATGCAGTTAAAAAAAGTTGGAGTTTTAAGCTTTGTCTCTGTCGTTGCTATAACGCTTGCATGATGTGGGAAAGCTCCAAATCTCTCTTTTGAGGAGACTTTACAAGTGTATAATAAGCAGAATGCTATCGTAAAAGATGTATTACAGTTTATGGGCGATCAGGAGAAGCTAATTGAATCAAATCTTAAAGCACAGGTAGATGTGCAGACTGATGGAGGTAAAGGAAAAGTTATGCTTGATGTGAAGAGTGTATCTGATAATAAGACGAAAGATTCTGAGTCTGACATAGGTCTTAATCTTACTATGGAGCAGAAAGATGCTCAAACAGGAGATCTTCAGAAATTGGATGCGAAAGTGAACTTGAATACGCTTTTGAAGGATTATCAGCTCTATTTTAAGCTTAATGAGTTTGTATTGGAGACAAATCCAAAAGATGCTGGGGGAATGCCGTTAGCGATGGTTGAAATGTTTAAGAATAAGTGGCTTACTTTGGATGTTCCAGAAATTAAGGAAATGCTTAGGACTTCAGCAGAGACTAATGCTAATATTTGGCAGAATGAAAAACTTTATGCAGTGAATCCAAGTTATTATACGGGAGTGGTATCAACTACTTATGAATGAAATCCTGCTTGGAAAGTAGATTTTAACCTAGAGGAAATAAAGAAAGTTGTGCTTGATTTCTATGCTTTGAATGAGACTGGAGATGTGGCTTCTACTGGAAATGAAGTATTGCTTGCTCAACAGCAGCAAATGAAAGACACTTTGGATCAGATTTTTTCTAGTATAAAATTTGAGAATACTGAAGCTTATTTTGTGATTCGTTCTGCAGATAAGGTGGATTTTGTAGTAGTAAATAGTGATTTCTCAATGGGTGATCTTAAAATGAAGCTTAGTCAGCAAGTAAAAGGTAAGGTAACGACAGCTAAGGCGATTATTCCATCTGCTAATGGGTCTTGACAAGTGGAAGTAACCCTTGTTGCTGAGAGAGCTGGTATCTGAAGTGTGAAGTTGGATCTTGTGGCTGAAAAAACTGGAAAAGATATTCAAAAAGAGCAACTCTTTAAGCTTTCATGAAAGATTTCTGCTACGTTGAGTCAAAATCGTTTCTCTCTTCAACCTCAGTTTAAGTTGACTATAGATAAAGTGGGAGTAGATGTAGACGGAGATTTCGTTGCAAAGAAAATCGCTAATCATACTTTTACTGCGCCTACTGATGCTCAGAATCTTCAAGAAATTTGGAGTGCATTAATGGGAGGTGGAGCTATGTGAGGATTTTCAGGAGAGTTTGATGATTTCTCTGGGGAAGATGTAATATCTGGAGCTGTATCTCTATCTGGAGCTACTTCTCTTTCTGGAACTACTTCTCTTTCTGGAACTGCTTGATAATTCTGTAGAGATTGATCAAAAAAAGAAGTCTGAATCTTCATAAGGTTCAGCTTTTTTTATCTCTTGACTTTTCTTTTAAAATTGATAATATTCTTTTCATAAAAAATATCTAAAAAAATAAACATTTATGGATACTTTTGCTTTAAAGGTTATTTCTGGTAGTTTCCTCTTAGGAAAGTTGCCAGACCTTGGTCGGAGAATTGCTTCTTCTGGATGTGTTCTTTCTAGTGGAGTTTTTAATTTTTCCGAGGTTAAGTGTGAAGAAAAATCGAAGTTTTCCGATCTCCTGGTGGTCGTTTCCAATCTCTTTTGTCTTAGAAAAGTTCCGATTAAATCAGACTTTTTGCGAAAGGTTTCTATGGCTCTTTTGGGAGAGCGAGTGATGATTATCCTTCCTGAGCGATGGTTTCAAGATGCGAAAACTCGATATATCGTTGCTGATGATCTGGGAAGTCTCTGGCTTTTGGATTCATTAACGATAGAAATGAGTAATGCGATCCAGCATCCTGTCTCATACTTTGTCGTTCCATAGGTATGAGATTATTGTTTTGAAGGCATTCCTAGTTTGATTCTGGGAGTGTCTTTTTTTTGTGTTTGTTCTTGATTTTCTTTGTGATATCTTCATAGTAATGTTTTGTTTTATCTCTTTTGAGGGAATGTCTTTTTTGATCTGAGGATGTTCGTTGTTGGTTTCTCCGCTTTTCTTTGGTTATTTTTTGTTCTTTTCTGGAGGAAATGTCCTTTTCCCTTCTAATAACGAAATCTTTACTTATCAAGATTTAGGCTTGTACTCTTCTGTATCTGCCTTGCCAAAAAAAGATGCTATTCCTCCCGATATTGAATCCTCTGCATCTTCTTGATGACTATTTGAGGAAATTGTTTTGCTGGATGATTTCTCGGATTTGAACTAGCTCTTAGTGCGAGGTAAATAGTTGGTTGAAATGATTTTCTTTTTGGTAGATCGCTTCATTCGTTGGGGCGGATCAGAATTCTTTTTCTTTTTCGAGATTTTTGTATCGATAGGCGAAGCTTTCTGCATAATCTTCTTCTTTGCTCTTTTGTGCGTATTCGCTGAAAAATCCTTTGGCATTGCAGGTGTTTTGCTCGTTAGTTCGGCAAATGGTATCGAAAGCTTGGCTATTTTGGTCCCTGAAAAAATAGATGTAATGTCCTAATTCATGTGCAAGGATTTGTTTGAAATATGCTCTGTAGTTTGCTTGATATTCTGCGGTGTTGCAGATTGCTATGTTGAGCTTTAGGGTTTTGAATTTTTTTTCCTTGGTCGTTTTGTTTTGAAGGATATGAAAAGAGCCATGTGTTTTTTTGCATCAAGGGAGATAGTTGATTTCAATATGATTATTTAGCGTTTCTTGGTCGTGGGGATTTAAAATCCCTAAACTTAGTAAATTAGTTAGTTCCTCGTGTGCGAACTGCTTCGTTTGTTCTGCAAAGGTGAGATCCAGTCATGAGAGGTTTTTTGTATTGTTTTGGACTTCTATTGTTGGTTGTTGGTTTTGAGAAGTGGAATTTTCTCTTTCCGATTGTCTAGGGTTGGCAGCTGGGTGTTCTTGTTCATTTTGGTAGTGAGAAAGATTCTGATTTCTCATCATTTCTAGGAAGGTATAGCTGATGTATTTTTTTTTGCAAAATTCGGTAGGGTTTTCTGTTTGGATTTGCAATGTTGAGGTTTTGATTTTTTCAAATTCATACTTGATTCTATTAGGAGAAATCTGGCTTATTAGCTCTTGTCGAGTAGGGAGGGTTTGTTCAAGAGTACTTTTGGCTTCATCTATGCTCTCAGAGGGGCACTTTTTCTCTAAAATTTCTTTGATAAGAGGGAAATCGTTTCTGCTTGAGGTTGTCGAGGATTTGATATTAAGTGTTTGTTCTACGTAGTCTTGGATTTCGAAGATGGAATCTAATTTTTGATCTGTATTTTCTGCTTTCCCTATTCCGAAATGGAGAAGTAATGTTCCTAAGAGCAGAATAGATAGGTATTTCTTTTTCATTTTTTATTGCTATAATTAAATTTATTATTATTTTAATCATAAATTTTTTAAATGTCAATTTTTTTTACCGTATTTTTTGTGAAATAATTGAATGATAAGTGGTGATGTTCTGATTTTCTGCTTTAGAACTGAGAAAACTTCTCTTGAATTAGGGGTGTCACATCCTTATATTAAGAGTGTTTTCAGTGGAAAAAATTTTCTTTCTAGTCAGTTTTTTCTGCTGATGTTTTGTTTTTATTTTTTATGCCTTATCATGATAGACAAGAAAATGGTCAAAGGGTTGGCGATTATGTCGCTCGTTATGTTGCAGGCTAATATCTTTGTGCCAACAGGGATTTCACTCGCGGAGGAGGGTGAGTCTGTTGCTTCAACTGTGCAAGGAGAGAGCTTGGCAATTGAGAGTTCTTCTGTACAAGAGGATTTAGCTTCTGCTTCTGCAGAGGAGAGTGTAACGGGGACGGCAGCACAGGTTTTTGAAGAAGTAGTTCAAGCTACTGGAGAAGTGGTAGATGCTTCAGGAGTGGTGATGCCATCTCTTGATGTGTTGATGTCTGCAACAGGTGCTCATATGTCTGGTGAATTGTCTGCTGGAATAATTTCTAGCTTAGGAATGAATGTAGGTGGATCTACGCTTGTGAAATATTTTACTATTGGCTCTGATGATGAGATTCCTCTTTTGATGAAAGATGATGGAACGGTTGATTATACCGGTACTAAATTGCAATATTCTGATACAACGGATTATTATTTGAATACGAAGTCTCAAGTGGTTGATTTTTGATGTGAAAAGGTGATTTTTAATGAATCATGATATCCTCTTTTTGAGAAGAAAGATTCTATCTATAGAGAAGCATTGAAGGTAATTAAGTCTGGATCTCCATCTCTTGCGTATGATCTTAGTGCAAGTTCGAAAGGAGATTGGACGAATCTTTCAGGCTCTTTTGCTAGATATGCTGAGGTAAAAAATGGAGGTAAACTTATTTGATACTTTCTTATAGCAGATGATTATGTTTATACTCCTATTGCTGGAGAGGCTAAAATTGGAAATCAGGGATTCTTGACTTTACAAGATGCGATAGCTTCTGCTAGTGATGGAGATACGATTCTTCTTACAAAGAATATTTCTGCTGGAAAGGCGTTGTATACGACAGCAGTTGGTGCTCATGTATGTACTGCTGGAAGCTCTGAGCAAAAGACTACATGACCAAAAAAGGTTACAATTGATTTTCAGTGACATACCTATAATGTTGCAGATGCAGTAGGGTCTTGTGGTACTGAGTCTCAAGCAGCTCATTTTGAAAAGTGATCTGAAATAACTCTAAAAAACTGAACTTTGACTTCCAATAATGCTAATGTGTATATGATTATTCAAAATTATGCGAAGTTAACATTGGAAAACTTTACTTTGGATGCAACGAATCTTGGGTATCTTCTTGTATATGCTGTTAGTAATAACTTTGGAGAGTTAAATGTTCATGGAGATTCTCATATTGATGCTGGAGAGTGAGGTGTTGCTTTTGATCTTTGGTATTGAATGAGCACTAATTATGATGGAGGAGTTTCTGTAAAGTTTGCTAGTGATTTTGTTGGAAGTGTAGATGGTGATATTGAATATGGTCCAGCTAATAGGGTACAAAGTACTCCTAACTGGGAAGAGAAGGCTATGCTTTCTATTGAGGGAAATTGAACCTTTAGTTGAAGTATTAAGGCTTCTAATGGAAATGATCTCAAAAAAGCAAATATTACTGTGAAGTCAGGATTATTTTCTAATGATGTTACCTTATATACTGTAAATGATAAATGTTCAATCAGAAATGCTGACTCAAAATATGAAGTTAAAGACTGTCCTCAGGCTACAAACTTCTATACAAGTAATAATAATCCAATTCCAGTGGTATTGGATGGAACAGGGATTAAACTTAATGAAACTAAGGCAGTTTTGAATAAATTAGTAGCGAAGAGTCCAGTATTGGCATCTAATGTTGAGATTCAGATTTTATCTGGATTAAATTCTGTGAGTGGTGTTGTAGAAGTTAAGGAAGTAGAAGGAGAGAAGCTCTTGTTTGTGAATATGGCTACAACTTGAAAAAATCAGACAAAAGTATTTAGAGCAAATAAAGATGGATTGTTTGCGGCTGGAGCGTTTAAATCTGCAGGAGCTAGCACAGCAACAGGTTCTATTACTCCTGATCTTGATCATGCAGTGGTTCCGTCTTGGGTAGATAAAAATAAACCAATTAAGGCTTATCATGAGATTAAGAAAGATGGAAAAGTGATAGGATATGCCCTTCAGACCGTTAAGCCTGATTATGGACGATTCTATGCGCCAAAGAAGTATAAAATTACTTTTAATGCTAATGGAGGAACTGCTGTAGCTCCAGTTGTACAAGGTTATGGAACTCCTGTTACAGCTCCTGCAAATCCTACAAGAAGTTGTCATAGATTTACCGGATGGAGGCCAGCGCTTCCAGCGACTATGCCTGATGGAGACATTGCTCTTACTGCTCAATGGGCCTATACTTGTTGAGGAGGAGGTTGAGGAGGATGAGGTGGTGGATCAAGTAGTTCATCATCTTCTTCAAGTAGCTCAAGTTCTTCATCTTCAAATACTGGAAATAGAATAACTCCAGTGTCAAACTTTGTAGAAAGTGTGTACTCAGGGGAGGTTACTTCTCCGCTTTGCTCTGTTGAAGGATCTCAGTTTTCAGATGAACAGAATCAAGCTTACCTTTGGGCATGTGGGAAAGATATTACGACTATTAGAGAGATTTCAGGTGCGAGACTTGGTCAGCCACTTACCAGAGCAGAACTTGCAAAGATGATGTCAGTGTATGTGACTAAAGTGCTAGGAAAGCAGCCTGTTGTCACAGGAACTGTTCACTATGCAGATGTTGATGAGAAGTTATGAGATTTGGCAGGATATATTCAGCTTGCTTATCAGCTTCAGCTCATGGGAATTAAGTATGATGGAACAGCATTATCCAGCTTTGAACCAAATAAGCTTGTTACAAGGGCTGAGTTTGCTACGGTATTCTCTAGAGTACTTTATGGAAGTAAATATAATCAGGATTGAGAAGAATGGGCAAAAGGTCATCTTGAAGCTCTGAAAAATGCTTGAATCCTTAAGGATACTACTCCTATGATGCAAGAAATTAGAGGTCGAGTGCTTCTAATGCTTCAAAGGTCGGTGGCGGTGGCTAAGAAGTAAGAGTGTTATTGATAGACTTTTTATTAGGAAAATGCTGACTCTTTGATGGAGATCAGCTTTTTCTTTTTATTATTTTTGACTATGATTATGAGAGCGTTTTTTTGCAGAAGAAAAATCCTTTTTCTAAAAATAAAAAGATCTTGAAAAGTTGAAAGGGAATCCTATAGTCAGGATTGTTTTATTTTACTATATCGTAGCATATGTCAGAAACTAAAAAGTATGTCTACTCTTTTTCGGAAGGAAAGGGGGTTGGGAAAGAAATCCTCTGAGGAAAGGGGGCTAACCTCGCTGAAATGGTAAGTTTAGGCTTGCCAATCCCTTCAGGGTTTACTATCACGGCGGAAACGTGTGATATTTACTACAAAAACAATAAAAGTTACCCAACAGAAGTGGATCAACAGGTAGGAGAACAGCTTCAAGCGCTTGAGGCAAGAATGGGAAAGAAACTTGGTGATGCAAACGATCCTTTGCTTGTATCTGTAAGATCTGGAGCTGCGGCCTCACTTCCAGGAATGATGGATACGGTTTTGAATCTTGGACTTAACGATGAATCTGTAGTAGGACTTGCTACCAAGACAGGAAATGAAAGGTTTGCTTGGGATTCGTATAGAAGATTTATTCAGATGTTTGGAGATGTGGTGATGGAAGTGCCTCATCATGACTTTGAAAAGGCTTTGCAATCTGTAAAAGATAAAAAAGGAGTAAAGCTGGATACAGAACTTGATACAGACGACCTCAAAGAAGTTGTAAGACTCTATAAAGAAGTCGTGCAGAGAGATACTGGAAAACTTTTCCCAAATGATGGAAGGCAACAGCTTAAAATGGCAATTGATGCGGTATTCAACTCATGGAATAATGAAAGAGCAATCATCTATAGAAGAATCAACGATATTAGAGGACTTCTTGGAACTGCGGTAAATGTGCAGTCTATGGTCTTTGGAAATATGGGAGAAACTTCAGGAACGGGAGTATGTTTTACAAGGAATCCTTCTACTGGGGAAAATAAATTTTACGGAGAGTTCTTGATGAATGCTCAGGGAGAAGATGTGGTAGCGGGAATCAGAACTCCAGCACATATTGAAGAACTTGATAAGGTAATGCCTGACTGCTACAAAGAGCTTTGTGATATTTATCACTTGTTGGAAAAGCATTATAAAGATATGCAAGATATGGAGTTTACGATCCAGGAAGGAAAGCTTTATATTCTCCAGACAAGAAGTGGAAAAAGAACCGCTGCAGCCGCAGTGAAGATTGCTATGGATATGCTTTCAGAAGGGTTAATTGATGAGAAGACAGCAGTACTTAGAGTGCAGCCAGAACAGCTTGATAGCTTGCTTCATCCTCAGCTTGATCCTCAGGCTAAAAAGGAAGCTGAGCTTCTTGTGAAGGCGCTTCCTGCTTCGCCAGGTGCAGCTGTTGGACAGATCGTTTTCTCTGCTGATGTCGCTCATGATTGGAAAGAGAATGGAAAGAAAGTAGTGCTTGTGAGATTAGAAACTTCACCGGAAGATATTCAGGGAATGATTGCTTCTGAGGGGATCTTGACTGCGAGAGGAGGGATGACTTCTCATGCTGCGGTAGTTGCAAGAGGAATGGGAAAATGCTGTGTCTCTGGAGCTGGAGAGCTTGTTATTGATGAAGCTGCGAAGACGGTAACTGTTCATGGAAGGACTTTCAGAGAAGGGGATCAGATTTCTCTTGATGGAGGAACGGGAGAAGTGTTTGCTGGGGCATTAAAAGTAGTGGATCCAGAACTTAGTGGAGATTTTGAGAAATTAATGCAGTTGGCGGATAAATATAGAAAACTCTGAATTAGAACTAATGCTGATACGCCTCGTGATGCTATTACTGCTAAAAAGTTCGGTGCTGAAGGAATTGGACTTTGTAGGACTGAACATATGTTCTTTGCTGAGGAAAGAATTAAGGCAGTGAGAGAGATGATCCTTGCGGAAGATGTTGAGGGAAGAAAGAAGGCACTTGTAAAAATCCTTCCTTATCAGAAATCAGACTTCTATGAACTGATGAAAACTCTAGAGGGAATGCCAGTAACGATCAGATTTTTGGATCCTCCTTTGCATGAATTCCTTCCTCAAGAAGAAGCTCAGATTGCTGAACTTGCTACTGAACTTGGAGTGAGTGTAGAAAGACTTCACGAGAAGATAGCTTCTCTTCATGAATTTAATCCAATGCTCGGACATAGAGGATGTAGACTCGCAATTACCTTCCCTGAAATCGCAGAAATGCAGACTGAAGCTGTGATCTCTGCTGCTTGTGAACTCAAAAAAGAAGGAGTCGATGTTCATCCAGAAATTATGATTCCGCTCGTAGGATTTAAATCAGAATTAGATTTTAATGCTGACATCGTAAGAAAGGTAGCCAAAGCAACGATGGATAGATACGCTGTAGATGTGGAATACAAGCTCGGGACTATGATTGAGGTGCCAAGAGGAGCAGTAACTGCTGATAAAGTTGCAGAAACTGCGGAATTCTTCTCTTTTGGAACGAATGATCTTACTCAGATGGGACTTGGATTTTCTAGGGATGATGCTGGGAAATTCATCAAAGATTATGTAAATAAGAACATCTTTGAAAAAGACCCTTTCCAGACGCTTGATCAAGAAGGAGTAGGAGAACTTGTGAAGATTGCAGTAGAAAAAGGAAGAGCAACCAGATCAACTATCAAACTCGGAATCTGTGGAGAACATGGAGGAGATCCAGCTTCTATTGATTTCTGTCATAGAATAGGTTTGACCTATGTAAGCTGTAGTCCGTATAGAGTGCCTATTGCGAGACTCGCTGCGGCACATGCTGCTTTGAAAAATGGATAAATGATGAAAAAATACTAAAAGCCTGATCCTCTTTGTGAGGTTGGGCTTTTTTTGTTGTGGAAGGGGTAGGCTCTTATTTAGTCGTTTCATTTTCACTTTTGGAAAATCACTCAAATCGTCGTTTTGTTCCATTTCTACTTTTGGAATTTCGTTAGACTAAGCGATTTGGAGAAAAATGGGTATTTTTTTGTGGTGGGGCTGTTTGGAAAAAGTGGAGTTTGTTAATCCATCTCTTCCAGTATTTCTAATATCATAGGCAAAATAATCTCCCAGACAAGAGCTCGTTCCTCCAGAAAATTCAGATTTTTTCTTTTTATTAAAGGTAAAATAAGGTCGAAGATATTTTCTTTTTTTGTGGTTTGAAATTTTGTGAGATATCACTATACTCGCTCACTGTATCTTTTATTTATCGTTGTATGATTATGCAAAAAAGGCAGCTTTGACAAACAAAAACTAAAAAATCATCAGGTTCAGTTTTTGTAAAATGTGGGATTCTCGTTTTTGCACTGGTAGTGATCTTGGCTCTGATTCATTCTTTTGCACATACCATTAAGGGATTCTTTGTAGGAGTTGCGAAAGAAACGGTAAAAGTAGTAAGTCAGACTGTTGGGACACCGATGAAGACAGATGCTTACTGAAATGTGAATGTGCTTTTGGTAGGATACGGAGGCGCTGCACATGGTGGAGGGTATTTGGCGGATTCGATCATTGTTGCTTCACGAAATCCAGAATTGGGTGCAGTGAGTATGCTTTCTATTCCGAGAGATCTCTATGTGAAGAATCCACTTGGAGGTTATTCAAGAATTAATGCGGTATTTACTCAGCTTTATGGTCGCACCAGGAGTCTTCCTGAGGCTTGATCTGGCTTTGCTAGAGAATTAGAGAAGATTACAGGATTAGAGATTCCTTATTATGCGACGATTGACTTCTGAGGATTTAAGGGGGTTATTGATAGTTTAGGAGGTATTGATGTTAATGTTCCTTATGCGTTGCATGATTATGAGTTTCCAGATGCTAATCTCAAAGGATATGAACCTTTGCATGTAGAAGCTTGACTTCAGCATATGGATTGATCCTTAGCGCTTAAGTATGCGAGGTCTAGGCATGCTGCTGGACATGCGTCAGATTTTGATCGTTCTTATAGGCAGCAGCTTATTGTTGAGGGAATTAAGGATAAAATGCTTTCTGGAGGAAATCTTAGCTTGGAAAAGGCAAAAGAGCTCTATTCTGGTTATGTAGCAATGGTTAACACTAATGTCTCACTTAATGAAATGCTTTGGACAATTCAGTATTTAGATAGAGTAAAGCCGTTTTCTTTCTGACTTAATACTTCTTATGGATATGAGAACTTAACTACTCAGAAAGGAAGTTTTCTCTATGCACCTCAGAGAGATTTGTTTGGTGGGGCTGCGGTCTTGCTTCCTCTAGGGGCTACAGTGAATAATGTCACTTATTATAAGGCGATTCATGAGTATGTGGATTTCATTTCCCATTTCCAGAGATTTCTCCTAGAGAATGCGAAAATTCAAGTCGATAATGGTATTGATAAAGAACTTCTTCGTTCAAATAAGATGCAAAATGTGAGGGTGGCCAGTAGAGTTGCTTCTAAGATGAAAAGGTATGGATTGGACGTGATTGCTACTGACAACACGGATCCTCTTCCACTTACGAGGTTGATTATCAATACTGAAAATGCTGAGGCAAAAGGGTTTGAAGGAACTATTACAGCGATGAGGAACTTTGTGCCGATAGATGAGGTTGTGTATAATACAGGAGTGGTGAAAAAAATCATCGACGACTATGGGAATGAAGTAGAAGTATTTACCTGAGCGGATATTCAGCTGATTTTGGGGGCTTCTTATCTTAGCGGATTGCAAGAACAGCCTTTCAAGTATGATGAACTTGTGCTTACTCATCGTGAATAATTTAGCTATTCATTATTATTATGTATTCTCTTTCTCTGCCTGAGGAGGTGTATGAGGCACTTCCTCGTCTCAAACAATTCCTTTTCTCTCTGTGATTACCACTTGAAAAGATTCAGAATTCTGATCTTTTATGTTGCTGTTTTGTGCATAAGTCTTATGCGGCAGATTTTAAAGTGGCATATGATCATAATGAAAGATTGGAATTTGTGGGTGATGCTATGCTGGAATCAGTAATCGCGAAGAGGCTTTTCTTAGATTTTCCTGAGATGCAGGAATCTACGATGACACTTTATAAGATTGCTCTCGTAAGGGAGGAAACTCTCTGTAAAGTAGCGAAAAAAATCTGACTTCATCATCAGCTTTTTATTAGTAAAGGGGAAGAAAGGAACTGAGGACGTGAAAAGGCCTCAATTACTTCTGATGCAATGGAAGCATTGATCGGATACCTAGCACTTGATATGGGCTATCTTGTGATGGAACAATTTGTGCTTCATATTATTTACCCTGAGATTAACGAGGTTTCCAAAAGTCCTGTAAAATCTTATAAGACGATGGCACAGGAGCATATTCAAAAATTCTATAAACACTTGCCTGTTTATCATGATTATGATGAACAGGTTGATGAAAAGTGAAATGTGCTTCTCTTTCGTTCTGAAATTATTGCTGAAAAGGAGGTGCTTGCGGTAGGTTTCTGAACAAACAAGAAGAAAGCCCAGGAAGATGCTGCAAAAAACTATTGTGAACAGCTGGAATAGCTTTTAAATTTTGTATATAATGACTGATCTTAAGGATCAGTTTTTTTGTTTTGTCAATATTTTCTTTTTCTTTTGTGGTGTTTTCGGTGGACTTTGTCGCTTGTTTTTGTGTTGTAAAAGTTGCTTTATGATTGGCTTTATTGTGTTTTTGTGAGAAAAAAATAAAAAAAAAGTCACAAATAAATGTGAATTGCGTAATCATCTGTGTAAGGATGTAGGAGTGAGGTATCTCTACTCTAAAGTCAGGACAGGTGGAAGCTTTTCCTCTTTGAAGGTTGGCTTTTACTAACCAGATGTGAGCTTTTGACAGTTTAATGTCGAAATCGTCTAACTTTGTCTTGATTTTAATCTTGGTATTGGTATTATCACTCGTAAGTTGTCTATGTGGAGACATAGAAACGGCTTACTCATACCTTGTTGATCATTAACATTCGTATTCTACTCTTGAAAAACTCAATAAGTCGGAGTCTTAGCTTCTGGTTAGAGGAAAGATTCAGATTTATGTCTTTTGAAAGTCGTAGTATTCGTTGTTCTATGGACAACAGGTAGTACGTTCTTGATGAGGAATATTCCTCACCAAAAAAGCTTTTATATTTAATTTACACAAAGAATGAACGTTAAAAAAATGTTCGCAGGCTTGACTGGAGGGTTAATGCTTGCATCAGTTCTTCCTGTATCAGTACTTGGTGCTGCTTCATACAGTAGTGAACTGGAAGGAGCCTACAATTACGCTTATTCAAAGGGTATTACTACTATGAGCCCTATTGATAATGCTAATATGTACGGTGAACTTACTAGAGGTCAGTTGGCAAAAATGATCGCTAACTGGGCTGAAAAAGAAATGGGTACTAAAGTTGACACAACTGCTGTTTGCTCTTTCTCAGATGCACACACAGCTGAAGGGGACTTGGCTACTTATGTAAAGAAAGCTTGTCAGATGGGATTGATGGGTCAAGGAATTGACAAATTCAGACCAAATGATAAAGTAACAAGAGGTGAATTTGGAACAACTCTTTCTAGAGCTCTTTGGGGAGACAAGTACAATGGAGCTACTCCATTCTACAAGAATCATCTTGAAGCTTTGAGAGATGCTGGAATCATGAAAATGATTGATACTCCAAATCAAATGGAAATTAGAGGATATGTAATGCTTATGCTTATGAGATCAGTTAATGTAGTTACTCCTTCTGAATGTAAGGATCCTGCTGTGATCTTGGCTTGTGCATTAGGTGGTGATGCTTGTCCTGCTAGATGTAAGGGTAAGACACCAGATACTACTAATACAGGAACTAATAATACTGCTGGAGATTTGAATATCAACGTAGTTGATTACTCAAGCCAGATTAGGTCTGTTCCTATGGTTGGTATTTCTATCTTCAACGCTATCAAATTTGATGCTACTAATGATGTAACTGTTAATTCAGTTACTTTGGAAAGAGTTGGTCTTTCTAGTAGATCAGACATCAAAGGTGTATGGTTCGAAAAGGATGGTATCGCTGTATCATCTAGAGGAACTGTAGCTACAGATGGAAAAGTTATGACTAACTTCAATAAAGGTTTCAAGGTTAAGTCATCAGAAACGCTTGATCTAGTTGTAGAACTTAGCGGAGCTAGCGCAGGTGCAGAAATTGCATTCAAATTTATTGGTGTAGATTCTACTGCTAAAAATGCTGTTTACAACGCTGTAACTTCAACTTATAGAACTGCTAAATATGATGTAGCTGCTCTTGATTTCTCTAATGTTGGAGGAACTGGTAATGTTGTTTACAAGCTTGGAAATCAATCAGAATTGACTTTTGGACAATTCAAGGTTTCAAATCAAGCTAAGGGAGACGACAGAAATGTATTCTTGAAGTCTGTTACTTTCAGAAATAACGGAACTGCAGACCTTAACTCTCTTCTTAAGAATGTAAAGGTTATGAGAGATAATAAAGTAGTTTCTAAGTCTGTATCTATGGATGGAAGAAACATTACTATTACTCTTGAAGATACTATCAACGCAGGAAAAGCAGTTGTTTATACTGTAATGGGTGAAGTAGCTTCTCTAGAAAGAGTTGGTGATACTGTTCAACTTGAACTTAGAAAGGATAGAGACTTGGTAGCTTATGAAGCTTCAACTAAGTTTAGAACTACTATGAATAAGCCTATTCAGGATAATTCATGGATCATGAAGAATTACAAGATCGATGGTGGTAGAGTTACTCTTACAAACACTGCTGCATTCCCTAAAACAGTTGATGCAGGAAGTGGATCTTCAGATGTTGTAATCGCAGATGGTACTCTTACTGTTGCTGAACCAATCAAGCTTCCTAAGATGACTCTTGCTGTAAATAATACAGGTGTTGTTAGATCTCTTGTTCTTGAAATCGGAGGATCTAGATATGCATCTACTGTAAATGGAACAGCTTTCGTATTTGATGATGTATATGTAAATAAGACAGCTTCTATTAAGCTTATCGCTTCATTAGAATCTTTGCCTGCACATAACTCAGTTCAGTTTGTTCCAACAACAATCGGATCATTGGCTTTCGGTTCTGCAAAGGGTGAATATACTAATAACTCAGAAGATTTGAAAGGAAATGATATCGCTGGTGCAGTACAAATTGCTAAGATTAATGTAAAAGAAGCTCAATTCACTCTTAAGAATAAAGCCTCTTCAACACAGAAAGTAACATTGACTGAATCTTCTATCAAGACAATCTTTGAAGGAGAAATGGTTGCTCCTAAGGGAGATATTAATGTAACTGAGGTAACTCTTTCTGGACTTAATGCTACTGGAATTACTGATAGTTCACAAATTGATCTTCAGCTCTATATCAATGATACTCCTGTATCTAATGCAACTTATAGAAGAGGAAACAATGTTGTAACATTCTACAATGTAGGAACTGCAACAAAAACTCCTTCTAAGTTTAGAATTGATGCTACTCCTACAATGACTCAGACTGGAGACTTCGTATTTGACGTAGTTGCTAAAGGAACTGATACTAACGGAAATACTGCAACAACTGCAGCTGTAAAGACTGTTAAATTGTCTGTAGTAGAATCTTCAAATGTATCTGTAGCTAATGCTAATGCTGTTAGCCAGGTAGTGAATGAAGGATCAAATGCTGAATTGACAAAGTTCACATTGTCTGCTAGAAATGGTTCAATCAACCTTACAGGTCTTAAGTTGAACTATAGTGGTTCCGTTGCTGCATTGAATGGACAGTCTGTGACTGTTGAAGTAAATGGAAATAGCTATACTGCTACTTCAACTGCTGCTGGTGTTGAATTCACTGGTCTTAACGTTACTCTTAACGAAGGAAATCATAATGTAGTATTCACAACGAATATTAACACTGATGGTCAAACTAATGGTGTTGCTGTTGAAGTTGCATCAGCAGAAGTGAAAGGAGACTTCCCAACAGTTACTAAGGCTATTAACTCTAAGTACTTGTTTGTGAAGGCATTCCCTAAATTGTCTGTAGTAAGTGCTAAGGATAATCAGTTGGTAGTTAAAATTGAAAATGTATCTGATGATGATATTACTATCACAGATTACGTTGCTGTTAATGCTGATCCTACGTCAACAACTCTTAATGGTCAGTCTGTTACTAGTCCAATTCCAGTAGGAAAGCAGGTTACTCTTGCTAAGGGACAATCAACTGAGCTTAAGATGAATATTACTGCAGCTTGAACTCTTAAGTTGACAGGATTGAAGTATCAGGTAGTTGATGGTGCGACTTATAACTATACAGTAAATGATAACTATACAAATATCGCTACTTGGGGAACTCTTCAGGTTGTATATAAGTCATAGTATTATTGCTACTTAGGATTAAACTCTTGGCTTCGGCTGAGAGTTTTTTCTTTTTTAAAAACTTTTCTGAATGAGGTTATGCTTTTCTCTTGAAAAGATGAATGATATTCACTAGAATCAGCTTAGATTTAGTTCTTGAAGTCTAAAAGAGGAGCTATATCTCATAAAATATCTATGTTAGATGAATTATCCATGAAAAAGGTTTAATAGTATTCAAGTCTTTGCTTTGATAATTGCCTGTACTTATTGATAATTAGATAAATTATAGCTTTTTTGGCTTTAATTCGGATGGTTTTGATTGATTTTGCATGTGGCTGTTCTCTTTTTTTACTTACTATATGATTCATTCTATGAAAACACTCAATATAGCACGAGCAGGATGAGGAACCGGTGGTCATGTCTTCCCAATCAAAAGCCTCATCCAACATCTCCAAACTCATTCAGACTTCAAAGGAAAAATCGCTCAAATGTTCCGATTTGGAACTTCAAACAGCCTAGAGCAAGAAACCTGTTCTAAACTTCAAAAAAGCATCAAAAATCTGACCTTTCATTCCATTTATTCTTGAAAACGAAGGAGAGAAAAGGGAATTTGAGCTTTGATACAAAATGTCAGAGATCTCTTTTTCTTTACGATTGGACTTCTCCAGTCAGTTTTTTACCTTTTACACTTCAAGATTGATGTAGTCTTTTGTAAGGGAGGTTATGTCGCATTACCAGTCGTTTTTGCAGCGAAACTTCTCGGAAAGAAAATCATCGTCCACGAATCTGATGTCCATCCTTGATTAGTAAACCGTATTGCTGGAAAGTTTTCAGCCAAGAATTTTTCTGGTTTTCCGTGAGTGCTTCCGAAAACCCAAGTCGTAGGGCAAATTCTCTCTGAAGACTTATTACCAGCAGAAAACTCCCCTCTTTCTTGGGATAAAAAGCAGACACAAGTTCTCGTAATGTGAGGATCTCAAGGCTCAAAAAACCTCTATGAAGCCCTTGCAAAAGTGCTGAAGACAACTCCAGAACTTGCAAAAATGCACTTTACGATCATCCTTGGAAAACTGAACCAAGACCTCGCTCAGCTTTTTTCTGATTTTCCAAATGTGGAGACTTTGGCTTTTGTGAGTCAAAAGGAGATCGGTCGCCTTTATCTTCAGTCCGATATTGCGATTACGAGAGCTGGGACGACCTCACTTGCAGAGCAGGAACTTTTTGATATGAAATTGCTGATGATTCCGATTCCACGAACCCACGACCAGTTAGACAATGCAAAGCGATATGTTGAGCATAAAAATTGAATTCTGATCCAGCAGGACGATCCTGATTTCCTTGATCAGCTCAAAAATCATCTACTTGCTTTGCAATCCTTCAAAAAAAGCTTATCTTCTAGGGATAGAAAAGCTGAAATTCGCAAGGCAAAGGATCAGATTTTAGAACAGATGCTTGACTAATCTCAAGCTATCACTCTCCTTCTGAGGTAAAGCCGAAAAATAGAAAAGATAGCATACATCTTTCAGATCATGATGTCTCATTGTCGCAAAGCGAATCCTTACCACGAGTAAACTCGTCATCGGGAGGCGAAGCCGTGGCGATCCAGAAGAGTATAATAACTGGATTGCTTCACTTCGTTCGCAATGACCGTTATCGGGAGGCGAAGCTGTGGCGATCTAGGAGAGTATAATAACTGGATTGCTTCACTTCGTTCGCAATGACAAGCTACATTAGATTGCTTTACGATCGCTCGTAGCCACTTAAATCCTTTTACTTCCTCATTTCCCAAATCCTATGCATATCGTTATCCTTTGAGCAGGCGGAAGCTGAATTTCCAATATTGCTCATCTTCTCCGAGATCTTGGCTATACGAATCTCATCGCTATTGATGCTCAAGAATCGCAAATTACTCAAGCACTTCGTGAAAGAGAAATTCCAGTTATCATTGGGCACGGAAAATACCAGCCGAAAGCTGATGACATTCTCATCTATTCCGAAGCAACGAAAGAAAGCCCAGAAGTCCAATTTGCTTTTCAGCTTAAAAGGGAACAGCATTTTCCGATGAAGATTTGGAATTATTTTGAATTCCTTGGAGAGATCACGAAATATTTTCGCACCGTTGGTTTTGCTGGGACAAATGGGAAATCAAGCTCTACCTCTTTAGCGATTGTTACAGGGAAGAAACTGATTCCTGAGCTGGGACTTGGAATCGTAGGAGCGCTAGTTCCTGATCTGAATAACAAGAGTTACTATCTAAAGGAAGATAAAAAACCTGAATTTCGTCAGCTTTTTGACTTTATTTTCACAGGGAAAAAACTCCCTTATGAACTGATCAAAAAATACTATTTCTTCTTGGAAGCCTGCGAGTACAAGAGACATTTTCTCAATCTTGACCTAGAATACCTGTTGATTACCAATATTGAACTGGATCATACCGATTACTATCGTGATTTGGCTGATTATCAGTCTGCTTTCATCCAGATGAATCAAAAAATCAAAAATCTGACTTTCGTTTTGGATTCCTTTGAAGCTCCAGAAATTTTTTCTAAAATAAAGCAAATTCCCCTCAAACATTGGAATTTAGACTATATCCGAGGGAAACCGACCGATTGCAATGCTTCACTTGTCGCGGGACTTTTCCAGGAACTTAATCCTGAACTTTCTTTGGAGCAGATTGAAAAGGAAATGAAGTCATTTAAAGGGATTTGGAGGAGAATGGAGTTTTTAACGACGCTTCCAAGCTGAGCAAAACTCTTTTCGGACTATGGACATATCGCTTCATCCATCCAGCTTGCTTATGAGACTTTAAGAAATCGCTTTCCAGACCACAAACTTCTCGCTATTTTTCAGCCTCATCAAACCCATAGAGTCCTGAAAGGACGATCAGACTTTCAAAAAGCGCTTGCTCCCTTTGATCAGCGTGCGATTTTCTCTATCTATACCGCAAGGGAAAAACTTTCTGATTTTGCTGATGAACCGCTTTTTCAGGAGCAGCATTTTCAGTCTTTTTCTGAGTTTTGAGCTTATTTTGCCAAAGCAGTGAAAGCTGAATATCTGGATACCTTTCAGCAAGTACAAGAACTCTTGGCTACTCCTGATGAAAAAACGATTGTTGTCGTATTTACGGCAGGGGATTTGGACTATCAACTGAGGAAATCTTTTTTGCTTGGTTAATTAGAGGTTTTCAGAAGAAAGAAATCTGATCTCAGATTTAGAATCAACTTTTTTTGAGCTTGTATTATCAAAAAACTTTTGTCAAATCGCTTCCAGAGACGTTTTGGGCGAAGAAACTTTTGTTGCTTCACTAAAAACGGTGTTTTTGGTTAGATTTCAGATTGTTTTTTACTCTTTTTGGGTGATTCTCTCCAGAGGTTATAGATTTCTGAGAATATAAGACTAAGTTTATTGGAGACCATCAAATTTTTCTCTTTAAAAAACTGACCTGTTTGAGAGGTCAGTCTTTTTTATTATGATAACTTATGAATAACGAGTCCACTTCTGAGTTTTGGTTCAAACCAAGTTGTCTTTGGTGGCATGATATTTCCAGTGTCAGCAATATCAATCAACTGCTGCATACTTACTGGATAGAGCGCAAAAGCAACTTTCATCTCTCCGTTATCCACTCTCCTCTTAAGTTCTCCAAGTCCTCTAAGTCCTCCTACAAAGTCAATTCTCTTGTCGGTTCTGAGGTCTTTGATTCCGAAGAGCTGATCCAAAACGAGGTTGGAAAGGATCGTCACATCAAGCACTCCGATAGGATCTTTATCATCATAGGTCCCTTCTTTCGCAGTAAGGGAGTATCGTTTATTTCCTAGATACATACTGAAATTATGAAGTGCTGTAGGTCTATATTCAGCTTCTCCTTTTTCTTCTACCGTGAAATGAGTCTGAAGTTTTTCAAGGAGTTCTGCTTCGCTCATTCCGTTGAGGTCTTTCAAAACTCTATTGTAATCCATAATTTTAAGCTGATTATCTGGGAAAATTACTGCCATAAAGTAGTTAAATTCTTCTTCTCCAGTGTAATTAGGTTTCTCTGCTCTTCTCTCAAGTCCAACCCTTGCAGCAGCAGCGGTTCTGTGGTGTCCATCAGCAACATAGAGCGCAGGAACTTTTGCAAAGAGCTCAGTAATTTTAGCAATCAAAGCCTGATCGTTGATCACTCGGAAATGGTGTCCGAATCCATCATCTGCCACGAAATCATATTCAGGTTTCTGGTTTTTTACGACTTCTTCAATGATGCCATCAAGCTCTGCCTGTGCTGGATAGGCAAAGAAAACCGGTTCTACATTTGCATCTGTAATGTTCACATGGATCATTCTATCATCCTCCTTGTCTCTACGAGTGAGTTCGTGCTTTTTGATGCTCTCATTGAAATAATCATCAATGCTGGTGCAGGCTACGAATCCGTATTGGGTTCTTTCACCCATAGTCTGCCCATAGATATAGATTTTTGGTTCAGCATCTTGAACGAGCCACCCTTTATCCTGGAATGCTTTGAAATTCTCCACGACCTTGTCGTATACAGCTTGAGAATGCTCATCAGTCCCTTCTGGAAGGTCAATTTCTGCCTTGGTAACATGAAGGAGAGAATACTGATTGCCTGCAGCTTCTTGTCTCGCTTCGGCTGAATTCATCACATCATAAGGGCGAGATGCAAGCTGTGCTACGATCTCTTGTGGAGGGCGAAGCCCTTTAAACGGTCTTACTACTACCATGATTTATTTGATAAGAAAATAAAAAAGAAATTCTGCCTTAACCTTAGTATTTCTAATGGGAAAGTCAAGGACAATCAGATTTTTCTGTTTTTTATTTCCTTGCTCTGATATTTTCTCTCAGGTTAGGCAGATTTTCTTTTGTGCAGGTGTATTTTAGTTAGAAGTTTATGCGTTTACATCTTCGTTATTGATTTTTTTGGCAACAACCATGATCCTCTGAGCATTACTTCCGATAGGATAACATCCCATTAATGTGATGAAACTTCCTTTTTGGTCTTGAAATTCATGGTAATATTCAGCGACATCTTTTGGATAAATGATTTTTCTTTCGAGCATTTCATAGGTTGAAAGCTGACCATTCCATACGATTTGGATTTTTTGTCCTGCTTGGAGTTTAGGGAGGTTCCTAAAGATAAATCCGTATTCATTGTGCTTCCACCACTCTGTTGAGCTATGTCCAAAGATAAGGGTATTCCCTTCTGTTCATGGAGCCGGTGTAGTCGGGTATTTTACAGCACCTTGCATCAATTCCTCATCAAACTGTCCCTCTGAAAAGTCCTCTTCTCCTTTGATTGGGACATCAATAAGTGGTGTATTGATGTTGAGGTCGGGAATGATGAGTCTATTTGTCGGAGGGAGGGTATTAAATTCAATACTGTGGGTTTCTTGCTTTTTTGCAAGGAACTCTTTCATCGTAGGAGCAAGTTCTTTCTCTGTTCTAAAACTTGCCTGGAGGCTTGTAAACTGATCTTCGAGTTCATTCAGCTTTTGTGCTTTTTGCTTAATGTGATCTTGAGATGTTGGGACTGAGGTTATTTTTAAATCCTCGGGAGCTACTTTTGGTTCGGTCGCAAAGGTATCGTTGATTGTTAAGAGGACGAGTCTTGCGTTGGTGAAAAAGAAAAATCCTGAGAAAACAATGATGAAGAGGATAATCAGTATTTTTAACTCTGACAGGAGTTTCATTTTTGGGAGCTTGAGACTCGAGAAAGAGAATGATTTTTTGGCAGGTCTCTTAACCTCTAAGTCAGACTCAGCTATGCTGAGCTCTCCGCTGGTATTTGCGTAAAGGTTTTCTAATTCATCAAGATGGACATACATTTTTAATTCTTACAGAGGTTAAAGTTTTCCTCTTCTATTATAGCTATTTTTTGAAATAAGAAAAAAAATCTGACTTTTTATCTTGGGTCTAGATTGACAAAATCAGATTTTGAGATGTTTCTTTTTTGTGAACGGTTATTCCTTTTTGCTCAGCTGGTATGTCACAGTACCAATGCTTATTATAAGCAGCAAGAACGCTCGTTTTGCCCAGGTCGCAGAAATGCTGATTGAGAAACTTCGGGTGTTTGCGAGATCGGCCATTCGGAAGATAAAAGTTAAGAGCCACTGTAGAGGGAGGGCAAGCCATAGCCAATGCGTCCAAATGACTATTATTACTGTGATAAAACCACCGATCGTGATAATCGGCACCAAAGGAACGATCAAAAGGTTGATGAGCACGCCGGTGAGGTTGGTTTCTCCAATGAAGAAAAGCAGGATGGGCAGCGTTCCGACTGTTGCTCCAAGGGTTGGGAGTCGGTAGTTCTTGAGGAAACCCGTTAAGTATGGGAGTCAGATTTTTTTCTCTTTTACCTTTGGTTTGGAAGGGAGGAATTTTTGGAATTTTGTCCGCCATTCGTTGATGAGGACGATCCCGATTACCGCTCCGAAGCTCAGGAGGAATCCTAGATCGTAAATCAGAAAGAAGGGATTATAGCAGAGCATGAGGACGAAGGCATATTTCAAAAGCCTCCAAATCTTGATTTCTCTCCCTCGGAATATTGCCAGGAGCGAAAGCACTGCCATGATTAAAGCTCTTAGCACACTGGAATCCCCACCACAGAGCAGTGCGAAGGCGATCACTCCGAGAATAATCAATCCATTTCTGATATAGAAAGGAACCCAAAAGAGCACGGCACTGAGAAATACGACAATCATCACGAGATTCCCTCCGCTGACGGCAATGATATGCACGATTCCACTGTTTACAAAGTTTTGATAGGCGTCCGTTTCTAGCTGGGACTTGTCTCCGATGAGCATCCCTAAAAGTAATGCTGCTTCTTTGTCGGGAAACACTTTTTGGATGCGTTCTTTGAGTCGGGTTCTGGTGCTGCTTAGCTGGTGATGGAGCCAAGATGTTTGGATTTTATTTTGTTGAGTTGGAAGGGAGAATTTTTCATACAGGATTCCTGAGATGCCTTTCATTAGCAGCCGTTTATCATAGTTGAATTGGTAGTCTCGGAAATTTTCTCCGCCTCCACTGAAAAGCAGCTCTGTGTAGAGTTTTGATGGATCGATGGTTTTTAGGGTGGCTCCTAGGTACAGGCTTTTTCCTATCTGGTGTGGCATCTCGGTCTTGAGGAAATATGTTTTTCCGTTGTTGGTTTGGACGATGTAAGTGTTCGGTTTGGTTTGTTCAAGGATGAGGACTTCTTCCATAAAAGGAGTGAAAGCTGATTGAGGACTTTCGATCCTTAGGGGAGCAAAGGAAAAGAAGTTTGAAATCAGATTTTGATCTGTTGGTAGCAAGGTGAATGTGATTGCTATACCAGCGAGTAATAAGGCTAGGCTTTCGGTCTGGAGGAGGCGTTTGCAATTTGCGAAGAAAAAGGGTTTCCTTTGTTTGCTTGCTCGCGTGATGAGGAAAAGAATCAAGACGCTCAGGAGGCAAGCTCCAGCAAAGAAAATTAGTCCTCGCTTGAGGCGGAGGAAGCTCGTAAAAGCTCGAGTAAACAATGCAAAGCTTGCAAGGAACATCGGCTTTAGGTTTAGGGGGGTAAAGTATGTTGATGAAGTGTAGGAATCGTTTTGAGTTTGTCAAGCGAATTTTTGAGAGATAAGAATGATTTGTTTTATCTCCTTTTGTTTTGATAGAAAAAAAACAGATTTTTATGTCTGTTTTTTTTCGTAATTTTTCGCTCTCTTTGGGAGAGGAAGGATTTTTAGTTTTGAGCGGCTGGGTTTGCTACTGGAGTAGGAGTAGGAAGGAGTTTCTGTCCCTCTGGAGTAGAGAAAATCGTTTGCAACTCCTGCACGAGTGCCCAGTGATTCTTTTCAAGCTCTGCGATTCTCTTTTCAAGTGAGTTTAGCCCTTCAGTTGTCGTTGGTTGAGAGGCTGTAGGGAGGAGGGAAGTCGTTGTCCCTGTCGTAGTTTCTTCGTCTAAGCATTTAGGCTGTCCATAACTTTCACATGCCATTCTGGTGCAAGCCGTTCCCCCATCTGCTAGTCTATTGCAAGTATTGCATCCATCGTAGAAGCTTTTGCAGGTCGCTGGGATACTGGCTGCTAGGTCTGTAGTAGGAGTTTCATCTGTAGTAGCGGTTTCGTTGTTGCCTGTAGCGGTATCGCAATTCGGACAACTACAATTATATTGATTGTGGAGGTGCTGTATTACGGATTCTGGTAAAGCACTTGCTCGGTAGTGAACGAGATTGCTATTTTCGCTCTCGTAGCTCGTGTAGATTCGGAGTCCCACGAGTGCCAAAAGCCAAAAAAGGGTTGTTCGTAAAATAGTTTTGAATACTTTCATGATTTTGTATAAATAAACTAAAAGTTAAGTAAACAGTTTGAACTCCTGAGGAAGTGGAGCCTCGAAGGCAATCAGCTTTCTATTAAGGTTTTTGAACTGATACTTCCAACAGTGTAATAATTGTCTCTGAATATGCAAGCTTTTGTATACAATTCTATTGATTGCGGGCTTTCCGTAGATGAGATCCCCCAAAACAGGGAAGTTTTCGCTTGCAAGGTGGATTCTGATTTGGTGCATTCTGCCGCTATAGAGCTTTACCCTAACGAGAGAAATCTGACCGAGCTCGTTATGCTGGAGCGTTTTTTCACATCGGCATTCAGTTTTTGAATCTAGTCCATCACTTTCGTTGAGCTGCATCTGAGCTCTGGCGAATTTGGCGTTGTAGGTTTTTTCTATTGCTTTATCAATGATGAGATGCTTGGGAAATTTTCCTGCGACTCGGGTCAGGTATTCTTTGCTGATTGCCCTTTCTCTGATGATTTGGTTGATGTATTGGAGGGACTCGTAGGTTTTTGCGGCGATGAGCACTCCAGAGGTATCTTTATCTAGTCTGTATCAAAAAGAAGGTTTAAAAGTCTGATTTTTTTCCTCTTTTTGTCCCTTGCTTCTTGAGCAGTATCGTTCTAAGTAATCGTTCATACAGAGATCGTTTCGGTGTTTATTACTTGGGTGGAGGACGATCCCAGCCGGTTTATTAAATGCGAGTCGCTGCTGGTCTTCGTAGAGAATCCATGATTTTACGAGTTTAGGATCCAGCTTTTGGAATTTTTTTTCTTTTTGCGTGAGCATAAGCTGTTTGTCTTTGGTGCCGAGGAGTGATTCTGGGAGCTCAAGCAGGTCGCCTTCAGTGAGTCTGGTTTCTTCTTTTGTTTTTTTACCATTTACTTTGATTTCTCCTTTACGAATCCAAGAATAGATGTCAGAAAGTCTGACCTGCGGATAGGGTTTACAAAATTTTCTCAGGAAGCGATCGCATCTCTGGTTGGCTTGGTCGGGAGTAATTGTTAGTTCCATTGGAGCGGCGAGGATAAAGCGTTTCCTGAGTATAGAAAAAACGCAAAAAACTTCAAGTTTAAAAAAACTGATCCTAGGATCAGTTCTTGAGTGGAATTATTTCTTGGTTTTGTGCGGTGGATTCTCTCTATAAGCATAGAGTCCTTTTTCTATTTTCTCAAAGGTAGTATTGTATTTTTGGAGATTGAGGAGGATGGTGTTCTGACTCACCATTTTTTCCCTTAGCACTTCTCTGGCTAATTCCTTTACGGTCATCGGCTTTTGAAATCTTTTGAAAACTCTTATGAGAATATCTTTTACATTTCCTCCTTCATATCCTCGCTCTTTGAGTCCGTAGAGTCCGAGTCCCAAGTTTACAAAGATATCGTTGTGTTTGACGAGGTCGTTGTGTACGGAATTTGCTTTGATAGAGCATTCTGGGAATCGCTCCATAATTTTTGCTGGGAGCTCTTGGTAATGGATTGGTTTATTGAGCCTTCTCATCGTATAAAGGATCTTGAGCTTCAGAGTTTTTGGATAGATGTCTGGAAATTCTACCAATCCAATCTTTCCATCCAAAATTGCCATACCTTTTACAATGCGGAAAAAGTTGATATAGAAGAGATCGTTTTTTAGGAAGCTGATGTCTCTGAATTCCTCTAGGAACTCCTCCTTTAGGGTCCCGATAAATTCGTAGAGGTCTTGGCTTTCCTTTCTCTTTGTGAAGTAATTTTGGCTAAAAATTACCATTTTTGTGAGAAGGTCCTCGTAAAGAGGCTCGATATAGAATGCTTTAGAGAGATATTTATTTCTTTTGAGATAGGTGATATCAAAGTCGGAAATCAGAATTAATTTTAATTCTGGCTTTGAAAACTTTTGAACATTTTTGTTCATTATCTTTGCAAGGAGAGTGTCCTCGTCAAGAAGTCCTCCATGGATCTCAAGGATTTTTTTGGTTTCCTCTAGGACGTTGATGTATGCTTCATTTCCTACAATCAGTCTTCTGAATCTCATTAATGCTTGAGTTTCGATTTGTCTTACTCTTTCTCTGGTGAGAGAGTATTCTCTACCGATTTTCTGAAGAGGAACCTCTTTTTCTCCATCAAGTCAAAATTTTCTCATTAAAACCAGCCTTTCCTTTGGTTTGCAGTAAATGAGAACATCTTTTAATTGAGTAGTTTCTATATCTACTTTAATTTTTTTATCATCCATTTTCGCAATGAATCCCATGGAGTATGTAGTAATAATAAATTAATTTATGTATTTTCTTACCTGTTGGAGTATAAGAAATGGAAAGAGAATGTCAAGTATTTTATTCTGCTTTAAAAATACTTGGTTGGAAAGGAAGAACGTCTCGCTTTTTTCAGGTTTTTTCTATTTGATGGGAAAGCTATAAGTTAGCTACGGTTAATTTTGCTCATTTTGTGCAACCATTGAGGGCGTTTTTAGACTCTGCCATATTTCGATAGTCTCCTTTTACATCAGCTGTTTTTACGGTAATTCGTTCTTCTGCCAAACCTTTCATTACCATATAAATATCACAGCTGACGGTCATGTTTGGATTGGTATTAGAGCCGATCATTCTTTTTTCTAGAGCTGTTTTCATATAAGGATAATTACTGTCGGAAGTTGCTATGTGGGTGAATTTTGTATTTTTCTTGGTAGAAAGAGGAATATTATTTGTTTTGATAAGATGTTTAATGGCATCAATCATCGTCACTTCTTGGTTTGGGCTGCTTGTCTTGTTTGACGGCTGGTTCGAAGTCTTGGTTTGTGTGCTGGCGTGAGTTTGCGTATTTGTAGGTTCTTCAATTCTGTCGACGCTGAGTCCTGTAGAGGGACCTGTTCCGCTAGGTAAAGAAGATGATTCTCCTGAAGTGAGGCCATTGGCTTCTGCACCTGTTTCGTTGATGATTAGGTTGATATTGTCTCCAGATAAACTTTGCTCTCCAGAGAGAGAGGATGCCTCTCCGCTAAGATTCATCTCAATAACACTTCCTGTTCCTTCAAAGAGGAAGTCTGAATCAATTTCTCATTCGTTACTTCCTGTTTTGGTATTGGTAATTTCTTTTCCCTTGACTCCTTCAATGAAGGTAGATATTCAGTTTTTTATGTCTTCTATTTTTTCATATTTACCTCAGAAAAGAGATGCTGCGAGTCCTCCACATCCAAGAACGAAAAAAATGAGGAAATATAATGAAGAAAAAATTGGTCTCTCTCGCAGTTGAGTAGTTCTGAAAATGACCATGATTGCGATCATCATTCCGATAGCTCAGATGAATATTGCAATGAAGTCGAAGATTTCTCGAAACATATAGAGAATCCCTCAAAATCCTATAAGTGCAAGAAGAAAGATTAAAAGACGATAAAGTCCCCCTCCGTTTGTCGTCTGATTTTTTCTGTTACGGTTTATTCTGGTTTTGATATACTCAATATTGGATTCAGATAGTGTAGGAGAGGATTCTTCCTTTTTTTCTTTTGTAAAAAAATCTTTTTCTCCTGTTTCCTTAGGAGTTGGGTGTTTTTCTCTTATGAGAGGAGCTTCTCATTTTTGCTCCGATCTTTGTTTAGATTGTTTTCGTAAAAGGGCAAGGAGAATCGTTGCTATAAAGTTGATACCTCCTAAAATATGTCGCCTTGGTTCGTTTCGTAGAAGCCCTATGATAATCGCTTGGATTACAAAGATATAGATGATGCTTATTATGATTGGTCATTTTTTCGTCATGTTTGTCATGAATTGTCTCAGTAAATAAAATTCTGTTTCTTTGATAGCAATTTCTTTTCTTTTTTCAAGCGGAGATGTGATAAAAACGAGGGAACTTGTAGAAAAATTTTTAGCGAGTGTTTTTGTTTTTTACTAGAATGTTTGATGATTTTCCCTTGAAATTCCCCTTTTTATTGATAGGAATGGAATGTTTTCTGTGAGTTAGAAGATGTTTGGTCTTTGGATTCTGTTGTGAACGATGCGATTTCGCCTTTCTCTTGACGCACGTTAAATATTATATTGCTAACAATAATGCTTATGTCTACTAGGAAAAAAATCTGATTTTGGTGTCTTGGGGTTTTGCTCGTTTCAGTAGTTTCTATTTTCTTTATGTTTTCTCGTATTTCTCCTCAGCGTCAGTACTTTCTGGCTGTTATTCCTCATTTTATGATTGACCCGGTAAAAGTTCAGGATTTTTATTCTTTTTTGAAGAGGCATTTTTTCCCTTCTCATGAAATGCCGGATCAAATTGTTCTTCTCTCTCCTAATCATTTTTTTCTGAAACAAAAACGTGTAGAAGGACTTTGTACTTCGGGAAGAATTAGGTTTAAAGATCAGACTATCGTTGCGACCCCTTTTGTAGATGATCGTATTGTTTGTGATGGAGGGGTTTTTTATGAGAAAGGAGGGCAAATCTATACGAAAGATCATGGTTTGGGAGAGCATTTTCGCTGGATTAATCAGTTTTTTCCTACTGTTAGAACTGTTTATCTTTTGGCTCTTCCTACACATCATATGGAGCACGCTTCTTGGTTGGCTGAAAACATCCAAAAAATGCCCTGAAAAACTTTGGTTATTGCTTCTGTGGATTTTTCTCACTATTTGTCAGAGGTTATTGCCAAGCAGCATGATCAGGTTTCCTTTTCTGTTTTGCAGCAAAGTGGGGCTTTTGATCAACTAAGGAGATTGGATGTTGATTGCCCTGCCTGTTTGGGGGTTGTTTATCGTCTTGCTTCAAGGGAGAAAATCAGGGTCTATCAGCGATGGAGGGATTCCTCAAGCACTATCGTTGGAAAGGATCTGATGGATCAAAACACTTCTAGGCAATTCCTTTGGTGGGAGTAGTGTTTCTGCATCTTTTTCGCGCGTCTTTAGTGTCGGTTTGTATAATCCTTCTAGGATGATTGTTGCTTTCCCTTTGGGTAGATTTTCATAGATTCGTTTTTGGTATAGTCATGGAACTCTAATGCATCCATGCGATCTTGGCAGACCATCGCTTCGTCCTTGGTGGAGGAAAATACCTCTGAAAACTTTTAGAGAATAGGGCATTGGTGCATTTTGATAGGTTTTTGATCTGCGGAAAATCTCATCGTGGCTCAGTGGATATCTTCATGTTGGTGTCTGGTTTACTCTTGTGCCTATCGAAACGTGAGTTGCTAGTTTTAGTGTTCAGTTTTCGTAATAGGCTAGGGCGTTTCTTCCGTTTTCGCACTGGCTGACTATGAGTATATGATCAGATTTATTTTGTTTGTATTTAGAAAAAGGAGCTTTTTCAAGTAATGTATCAAGTTGTTCGGGAAAATACTTTTTTAATTCTGGATAGATCAATGGTATGCTGATGCTGTCACTACTTTTGACTATAGTATTTTCTGTGATCTGAACAGAATCTGTGGAGAAACCTTCTTTTAAGATACTAGAAAATTGTGATACTCCGGTTAAGTTCCCATAAGTAGGATCTATTATTTTTTTGCTTCATCGCAGCGGTCCTCCTTCTAATTCAGAGATTTTTACTTTGTAAGTTTGTGAGGAATCTTCTTTTTCTGAAAGATGTTCTACTTGATTTAATTCGAGGGGTTCTTTGGTAGATAAGATATTTAGAATTTCTTTTTTTGTATTTTCTGGATATATTGTTTCCAGTGCTAGTGTGCTTATTCATAGCATCAGTGTGTTTTTCCATCTCATCAAGATAACTCCTGAAAAATAAAAAAAGATTTGGAATTATAATTTTCTATAATAAAAAAGCAATCTCTACTTTTCTTTTTTTGTTTGCTTCCCTTTTTGTGTTGACAATTTGTTTTTTGGCAGAATGTGTTTATAATCCCTTGATTTTTTACCTCCGAACTTTATACTTTCTGGGTTAATAAAAAAAATAAGGAAATGAAAAGAAAATACTCAGATTTTTTCAGTACTATCCTCTTGTTGACTGTGATGATACTCTTGTTTGTGTTCGTCTTGTCGCTTCTTTCTGGTGTTTGGTATTGTATCGGGATTAGTTTTGCTGCTTATGTCCTTGCACTTGGGGGATCTCATTATTATGAATTTTCCTATGATGAACCACTTCCCCCTGAATAGGGGGATTTTTTTGTGTTGCAAAGTTGATTATTTTTTTGAGATTGGGTTGTTTTTTTGAGGAATCTTATTATATTGGAGGTCTTTTATCCTTGTACGAAATATGGTAAGGAAGCAAGTATTGGTTATTTTGATGGTGGTTTTCTTTTTGTGATGAGTGGGGCTACTTTTTGCCAGTTCGTTTGGTGGCTTAAATGTTGAATCATTTATGGGTTCCTGAGCGGTTGTCTCTGCTCAAAAAGAAGAGGTGCAACTTGTGGTTGGTGGAGATATTATGCTTTCCAGGAATATTGGATGGCTCGCTAAACAAGAGGGGTATGATCGTACCTTTTCTGGTCAGAATTTTAATCCTCTTTCTCAATTTTCGTGCTATGCATCAGGAGACTGTCTGCTCTACTTTAATCTTGAAAGTATGTTTTCTGCTAAGGATAATGATCAGCCAAAGTGAGGCTTTACTTTTCGCGCTAATACTGGGAATGTTCAGACCTTGCTTGATTTGCAGGGGAATAATGAATTAGTGCTTTCACTCGCGAACAACCACACTAATAATGCCTGAGGAGATGGGGTAGAGTTGACTCGTCATCGACTTTCTGCTCATGAAATTGGACATTTTGGAGCGGGGAATACTACCTGAGAAGCAGAGACTTTTTATTCTACCCGTAAAGGATGAATAAAATTTTGTTTTCAGGCTTTTTCTTATGATTGAACTCATTGAATTTACGGAAAGAAAAGTCTCGCCTGGAATCCGCTTAGTTTGCCTTTGATGACCGGGACTCTTCATGCGATGGAGCAAGGTCTTTGTGATGTGAAGGTATTAGGTCTTCATTGGTGAGCAGAATATCGCTTCCAACCAGCGAAATGGCAGGTTCTCTTGGCACACCAGCTTGTCGATGCTGGAGCTGATATTCTTCTTGGAGGGCATTCACATGTTCCTTGACCTTATGAAATTTATAATGGGAAGCCGATTTTTTATTCTTTTGGAAATTTTCTTTTTGATCAAGATTGGGGTATGAAGACCTCTGTTGGAGAATTTGATTTTAACTATGATCATGAACTGAAGAAAAATAGAGTGCCTACGTATATTCCCCTATTGGCTTCATTACAAATTGAAAAAAATGGCACAGGTATTCAGATTTCTTCTCCTCTATTTAAAATGGCTCGTTTATATAAAGGAATTTTCTCTCCTCTTGATGATGAAACCTTTTCTGGTATGATGGAGCATTTGGTGTTAAAATAGTCGGTGAAGTCTGTCTTTTGATTTTGTTTGAGTTTTAGGTGTCTTGCTTCTTGATTGACTTTTATTTTGTGACCTTTGGATTTATGTGGTGATTCTTTGTCTTGTGATTTGTTGTAGGGGCGGTGATCGCGTATTTGATTTTTTATTTCCAGTATGAGAGAAGGGAAATTGTTTCAGAACTTAGGAAAAACCTAAAGTCTGCAAATGAACAGCTTAGTTATCTTCAAGAAGAGATGGAGGAATTGACCGCGCAAAATCAGCTTTTTAGGGAAAAAACTACAGAGCTTCTTGAGAAAAATGATGAACTTTCAGATGTTGTGGCAGAATTGGGAAAGTATTATGTTCATATGAAAAAAGCTTCCGAAAAGACGGCAGAACTTTCTAAATTTTTGCATGAGCCAGATGAGGAGATGGCACTAAAACTTGATACTTTGTCAGAAAAAACTGAACGTCAGTTGAAGAACCGTTTTTTTTAACTAAAAATTCTTCTTTTCTCTTGACTATTTATCAATTATTCCTATTCTTTCGCGTAGTCTTTTATTTTTTCTGCCTAGAGAGATGGATATCAAGGAGATAGATAGTTTTTTTGACTATCAGATGACCTTTGATGAGGATCCGCTTTTTTTGCTTGATGAAATTATTGCTCAGGCTTCGGCTTATCTTCCAGCGGAACAGATTGAAGGTATTAAACATGCCTACACTTTTACTAAAGCTGCTCATGCTGGAGTTAAGAGGCTTTCTGGAGAGCCGTATATTGTTCATCCTCTCAAGGCAACGCTTTTTTTGATGGAGCTTAAGCCCGACTTGGCATCTATTCAAGCTTGTATTATGCATGATGTCATTGAGGATACGCCGATAACTCGTGAAGAAGTTGCTGCTGAGTTTACCGAAGAAGTAGCGGAAATTTGTGAGGGCTTGGTTAAGGTTTCAAAAGTAAGGTATCAAGGAGAGGATCGTCATTTGGAAACGATAAAAAAGACCTTTCTTGCGATGGCGAAAGATTTGAGGGTGATTTTTGTGAAATTGGCTGATCGTATTCACAATATTCAGACTTTGCAGTTTCATCCAGAAGAGAGGAAAAGACTGAAAATTGCAGAAGAAACTCTAAAAATTTATGTTCCAATTGCTAAAAGGCTCGGGCTTTATCATTTTCAACTTCTTCTCGAAAATGGTTCTTTTGCTACAATGAAACCGGAGGAGTTTTCCAGAATTTTGAGCTATTTGAAAAAATATTTTCGTGAGGGAGAAAAATATACTGAAAAGGGAGTGAGAATGCTGACAGGGATGCTTCATAGAGAAGGGGTTCAGAATTTTGAAGTTAAGGGAAGAATTAAAAGTCCCTATAGAGTATATGAAAAGCTTTCCAAAAAGTATCATGAGACCGATATTTCTACAGTAATGGACCTGCTTGCTTTTAGAGTGATTACTCAGAGTGTCGGTGATTGTTATATGGTTTTGGGGGTAATTCATAAGTATTATATTCCACTTATCAAGAAGATTAAGGATTATATTGCGATTCCAAAATTTAATGGTTATAAGAGTATTCATACGACCGTTTTGGGGATGTTTCGTTTCCCTGTGGAAATTCAGATTAGAACTCAGGAAATGGATGATGTGGCGGAGTTTGGGGTCGCTGCTCATTTTGCTTATGCAGAAAGTAATGCTCCAACGGTTGTTTCTGAGCAGCAGTGAGTTTGGATTCAAAAGCTTCAAAAAATTGTAGCGGATTATACCGATTCTTCTGAGAAAGAAAGATTCAAATCTCAACTTAATATTGAGGTCCTTGATAAAACGATATTTATTTATACTCCGAGATGAGATATTAAGGAGCTTCCTGCTGGATCAACGGTTTTAGATTTTGCTTTTAGTATTCATAGTGCTATTGGGCTCAGATTTAAGAATGCTATTGTGAATTGACAAATTAGACCAATCAGCTATAAGCTGAAAACTGGGGATATTGTAAATATTAATACTTTTAAGAATAGGTATGTCGCGAATAAACATTGGATTGAGTTTTTGCGTACTCCATCAGCGAAAAATCAGCTTTTAAAATATTTAAAAACTATAGAAAGAGAGACGCGTTTGGAGGAAGCAATTGATGGTTTGAATCAGTATTTGAAAGATTTAGGTCTTCCTTTGTTTCGTAGTGATAGAGATAAAATTCAGAAGCTGGATAATCCTCTTGAGGTGGAGAGGAGAATTTTGATGGTATTGGATAAGCAAGATTCCTATGGAAATATTGTAAGGCTGGCTTATCCTGATTTGCTCAAAAATGTCGTGGAGAAAAGTATTATCAAAGATACTGGTGAACTCAAAGATACTTTAAAACAAGAGATAAAAAATCAGAATTCAACTTTTTCTGTTATTGTTGATAATGACAAGCATTTGAATTGTACTTTTTGTCCGGAGTGTCATCCTAAGCTTGGAGATAAAATTATCGCAAAATCTACCAGACAAGGAATTAAAGTTCACACTATGCATTGTAAAGCGTTAAAGACTATTTCGTTTGATTCTCTTTTGGAAGCTCATTGGGATCAAGAAAGTCCAAATCGTTATCACTTTGAGCTTCAGATCAAATTTTCTTCTCGTGAATTGACGATCGTAGATTTTCTTCAGGTTTTTTCTCAATTTAATGTGCAACTTTCAGAAATATCTATAAAGCACGGAGAAAATGCAGAGGTGATTGTTGATTTTGAATTGCAAGTGGATAATCCATCAAAAATCGCTTTTATTCTGAAAGACTTGAAAAAGTTTTCCCTTTCCTTAGAAATTCTGAAGAAAGTGATTTTTTAGTTTTTATTTTTTTGTTAATATTATGGCAAGTGGTTTTCTCTCAGGAGTAGAACAAATAGCGGAAAGCTGAGTTCTCCCTTCGACTGTGGATACTGTGGCGCAGCCGCAGGTGCCGGATTTGGTAGTTAATCTTCAAAATCTTGGTTCTTGAACTGATGTAGTTTCACTTATTTCTGGATATTTCCCATTTTTGGCTTCTTATTCGGATCGTGAGCTTTTGCTGTTTGGTTTTTTGGCTTTGGTTTGGCTTCTTTGTGCGATTTGGACCTTGAGAGATGCGATGGCGAGGAGTGATAGTTCATTTTACCAGTTTTTTTCTGTTCTTTTGATCGTTGTTTTGACTCCGGTTTTTGGTTTGCCTCTTTATTTGGCGTTTCGTCCTTTGGTATATAAGCGAGAAAAAGGATCTTGGAGAGAGGCTTTGGAACAGACTATTGTGGAATGTCCTCATTGTCGCGGTTTGAATTCTGTTTCTCATAAGGTTTGTGCTCGGTGTGGGGAAGCTTTGTGTGTTGAGTGTAGGGAATGTCATAGTAAATATTCTGGTCAGTTTGCATATTGTCCTGAATGTGGAGCTCCAAATATTGAATAGTTGCTTTTTGGGGAGATTTGGAGTATACTTAGATCGTTTAATGGATAAAAAACTAATAAAATGTTGTTGATGCTTGTGTTGATCGTGATGATTATTAGTTTAGCACTTTTGCTGGCACTTTTTTCTGGTTTTTTTCCTTTTGTCCGTACATATGGGAATGTAATGCAATATTCGACTGCCTATTATGGGGCAATTTCTGCTCTTGAAAGGTGAGTCTTGGCTGTAAGGCATACCGGACCTGGTTTTGATTGAGAGTCTGGTCGAGAGACTAGTGCTGCAGCTGTTCTTGCTACTGGAAAGGGTAGTGATAGTAGAATTGATAACTTTTATACTTACGGCAATGGTTCTGATACTATGGTCTGGAAAGTGCATTCTAGTACTGATAGGATTCCTTCTACTTGAAACGGGGATGTTGATCCTGCTTTTATAGCGAGAGATAATCTTGATAGTAGGAATTATAATATGTTGAATTATTCAACTACAGAGCTTATCCCATTGGGAACGGTTGGACTTGTCCCGTCTAATAATTACTATATTCCGATGTCCGGATTTAATCTGCATGTTCCAGATTTTTCTTTGGTTGGAACATTCAGACTTAATCCTTTTTTGTTTGGAAAGTTTGGTACTGGAACTTTTGGTTGAGGATGAGCGAAGCTTTGTACGTCTTCTTGTCCTGGTGCTCGTGTTGGGGAGGAATGGAGAGATGAAAATCAGGTTGTTGCCTCATGGACGATAAAGGGAAACTATGGAGATACTGAGTATACTCTGCTTCCATTTAATGCTCCCAATTTTAACAGGGGGGTTATTGAAGAGTGGGATACGTTGATAAGAAAAGAAAATATTAATCAAAATTCATGAACACAAAAGAATATTGTTTTTTGAGAAAATAGGCATCCTCTTAATTATGATAATAATCAAGCTCGTTTTAGTTTTAATATTATTTCTAAGAATGAAGCTCAATTGAGTGCCTTGGAAACTTTTGCTAAAATTTTAACGAATGGTAATGTAAAAAATTCTTATTTAACTTTTTCTTTGGCGAATTATCTTTGGACGCAGGGAGGAGATTTAGGAAGGAATCTTTATCCTTTCTTGGAATACGAGTTTCATACACTTCATGGAGTCAGGATTTCTGATAGATTTTTTACTATTCAAGGAGAAGGGAAGGTATGAAAATATCATATCAAGCTTCAACTAAAAAAGCCAACACTTAAACAGCCAGCTTTGGGAAGTTTTACTATTATTTTTTAGGGTTTATGAAGGGTCAACTTAAGCAGGTTTTCTTTTTGTCGATTTTTGGGTTTCTATGTACTGCGTTTGTCTTTTTTGTTCCACGAGGCTCTTCTTCTACCGAAGATGAGGGAGGTCAGTCTTGATGAGTAGTTTCACAAGAAGAAAAATCAGAATTTTCTTGAGATGTTCTGCCTCCTGTAGCTCATCTGTTTACCTGAACCTTGACTATTGCAGTTGGGAAATTTGCTGATTATCCAATATGGAGGACTTTTGCAGACTCATTTTCCAAAAAATACGGATGAAAGGTGCGTTTTTTGACAGGAGATGTTGTTTCTGGTGCCGATTTGCTCCTTTTGGCGTATGATGATTTTACCGGGCTTGCTCATCAATCTTTACGTTTTCAAGAGGATTTGAAGCCCTTTTTTATTCCACAATTGCGTAGCTTCTTGGACGAACAGTCAGATTTCCTTCCTGTTGCTGTGGATCCTGCAGTGATGGTTTGACTTTCCTGACTAGAAGAAGGATTAGATGGGTTAGAATATTACTTTTCGCAATGGACGCCTAAAACTGCACTTTCTTCCTTCTCTTTTGGGCTCTTTAATGATCCGAACTTGAAGGATCAGAATTTGCTTTTGGCACAACAATTGGAAGATTTTATTAAGTTTAATGATGTTGGGGCTTTTAGTCAATGGCTTGAAATGAACGTTCTTTCTCCGGATCAGCAGAAAAGGCTTTGAGAACTCGCGGCTTGATCATCCCAGGGGGATCATCTTTTGTTACTTCGTAAAATTATAGGAATTGAGTTTATGTTTCATTCTTCAGTGCCTTTTTATCCGAAAGATCCGAATTCTCAGGAAAAAATTGTTTCTTATTTGTTTCCGTACCAATATGTAGGGTTGCCTGTTAGGCTTTATGGCTTTGTGATTCCTAAAGCCACGAAAAATCGTGCAATGGTAGATCAGTGGCTTCTTGAATATATGAATACCGCTTCAGAAAAAGGTACTCAATTCTTGATTCCACGTATGTTTCCTGTTTTTCGTGATCAGTTTAATAAACTATGTGGTGATACAGCATGTGGATTACCTTCTGATTTTTTTATTTTGAAAGATGGAAACGCGAAAATTCAGGGATTCCTTGAGGATAAACTGTTGAAAAAAGTGATGGAAAAAAAGATTCAGCCTGACTTGTATTTGAGGGAGGCTTCTGTATAATCTTTTCGTTTTTATTTTTTTTTGAAATGGATGATTGAAGAATTCGCAGCGTTTTTAGCGGAGTATAATGTCGTTGGAATGGCGATAGGTCTCCTTATTGCTGTTAAAGTCGGTGATTTTGTGAAGACAATTGTTGAGGATTTAGTGACTCCATTGTTTTTTGCTCCTTTGTTTAAGAAACTCAAGATTGATAAATTGGAGGATCTTTCTCGACATGGTGTTTTGTATGGAAAGGCACTTGCTAGATTGATCGACTTTTTGATTACAGCATTTTTGGTGTTTCTTGTGATTAAGTATTTTGGTGTTGTGAAAAAGTAAAAGGAGATTAAACCGTTCCCTTTAAGGACTGTTGATTATTTATCTGTTTGCTTGTCTTGATTTACTCAGATTAATTCGATGGTTTTTTTTGTAGATTCAAGAATGATCTAAGAGAATTGGCTTTTGGTGGTTTTTTGTTTTGAAGTAATTATTAGAGTGAAGTCAGATTTTTTATTTTATTAGTATGATTGTGATGGATTTTGGAAAGATGGGAGAGCTCAAGAAGATGTATGATAAGTATAAGGAGCTTCAAAAGGCACTCAAGAATTTAGTAATTAGAGCGAAAGAGGGTGAGTTTGTAGATGAAAATTGAGAAAAATGAAGTAGTATCGTTATTGATATGACGGGGGAAATGAAAATTAGGGATTTTAAAGTCAATGAAATTGCTCTTCTAGATCCTGCGAAAAAAGCCGTTTTGGAAGAATTGGTGGTAAAGGCTTTTCAAAAGGCTCAAAATAAGGCTCAAGAAGTCGCTGCAGAAAAGACAAAGGATATTCTCGGTTTTGATCCTAGCAATTTGGCTGGAATGCTTGGAGGCGGAAATTGAGGAGGAATGCCTAATATTCCAGGATTATCATAGGAGGTTTTTTTAAGAATTAACAAAGAAAAGTTTGTTGATTTTTAATTGTTTATTTTTTTCCTATGTATAAGAGATTTTCCCTAACTGATTTAACAAAGATTCAAAATAATTTCATTCCACATTTCTATGCGATCATTAAGAGAGAGAAATGTCAGTGAGCGAATGATTTTTTCAAGATATGTTTTCGTGAAGGGAATGATCTTTATTATTTTTATCGTTCGGATGTGGTTTTTAGGATCTCTAAGCATGAAAATCAGCTTTCTTTGATTGATGAAGAGGATAAAATTGAGGTAGTTTTGCCTTTTGATGAGAAATGAGGTCTCAACTCTCTTGTTATGAAATATGTCAGCAAAAAGGAAAGACAAATCTGACAGAAAACTATTGAACAATTATTGATGGATGAATTTAAGACTGGGAAATATTCTAAGATTCTTGATAAGCCTTATTTGGTTTACGATATTGAAACAACTACGATAGATGATCTAAGATCTGCAAAGTTTTTGCTTGCTTATGCTATGTTTCCTAATGGCGAAAAAATGGAATATCGTTGTATTATGCAAGATGACTTGAAGGCATTTGTAGATGAAATGCTGGCGTTTGATGGGTATATCGTTGGGTTTAATCAGATTTGGTTTGATAATCCTGTGTCTGCACGGAATGTAGGCTATGGGGATCGTGAAATTGAAATCCTCAACCAAAAAAGTATCGATCTTTATGTCTTTTTTCAAACTCTTACGAAAAGGAGAATCTGACTTAATAAGCTTTCAGAAGCTCTTGTTGGAGTTCAAAAGACGCTTTCCTCTGGGGCAGAGTGAGAGGTCCTTTGGAGGCAGTATCAGGATACAGGAGATGAGAAGTATTTGGATGAATTTAAAAAATACTGTAAGAACGATGTGAGGATGACAGCTTTGGTAATGTTTTATTTTTTGCATTACAAGAAAATTTTTATGGATGGGGAAGAATATCCTTTTGATATTGAGGAGTTTGTAGCAAAATCTCGTCATCATTCTCATGAAGAACAAGAAACTCCTGTTCTTTGAGGTCAGAATCAGTCTATTTTTTAGTTTTTATGATTGAGCGATGAAATGTCCAAAATGTAAAAATATGGATTCAAAAGTTGTGGATTCGAGGATGATTGAAGAAGGGACAATTATTAGGAGGAGAAGGGAATGTGAGAGATGTGCCTATAGATTTACTACTTTTGAGAGGATAGGGTTGACCGAACTTGTGGTGATCAAGAGAGATGGAACTAAAGAACTCTATGATAGAGCAAAACTTAGGAAAGCTGTTATGTTGGCTTTCGCTAAAAGACCGTTTAATGCCGAGGTTATTGATTTGATGATCAATAATTTGGAAATTTCTTGGCAGAATGCTGGATCAGAGGTTTCGAGCCAAAAAATAGGAGATGATATTTTGTCTGCGCTGAAGGAGATTGATCCTGTGGTTTACGTAAGATTTGCTTCGGTTTATCAGTCTTTTGAAAATTTTTCAGATTTTAAGCAGTTTATTGAATAAACGAAATTATTTTTCAGAAAATCGCCTTCTGATGACAAATTTTTTGCTCCTAGGAAGCTGGGAAGTTTCGTAATTATTAACTGGGGATCTGGTCTTAAAAAGCTCTGTAAGTCTGGCTTCAATTGGGACGATTTCGATTCCTCATGGAGCTTTTCCTCTACCTCTGCTTTCAATTGTTCTTTTCTCGTCCAGCACAATGACTACGTGTCCGTCTCGTACTATTAAATCGAGAGGTTTGAGTAAAGGAATGATTTCCTGAATTTTTTTCCCTTCGATATTTATCGGTTCTCAAAAGTTCAAAAGGCTACGAGAATTTCTAGGTGTGAAGCCGTTGGTTGCTTGGTAGAGAAGTCCAGAGCAGTCTACTCCTTTCATGAGTTTTCTTTTGGTTTCTAGGGATGAGAGTTTTGTTGCTGAAGGAAAGTATTTTTCAAGTTCTGGTATTCCTTCATACCGAGAGCCGCCCCATACGTATACAGAACCTGATGTGGCTAGCAATTTGTTTGTTATGTCCTCTAGTGAGGGGAGTGTCTGTGCTTTTTCTTCAGGTTTTTCTGCTGTTTTTTCGATGAATCTTGCATCAAGAAAATATCCAAATTTTGCACCCCTTCCTGCATCAAATTCTCTTGTGCGGATTTGATAATAGACGAAATCTCCCTTTTGAATCTTCTTCATTAGGCTTACTACGGTATCTGGGGGAAGCACAATAGCCAGTTCCTCGATCATATTGTATTCATTTACCTTCATGCCAGTTGTGCCTTTTCCTCAAAGTATGTTATTGAGATCTACATCATCAATTGGGAGTCGGAAAACTGGTGTAGGAAGCTTTGTTTTAGCATAACCTTCGAAAGTATCTCGGCTTTCGATTTGTAAAGATCTGGATATTTCTTCTGCGAGTTGTTCTGTTTTCAAGAGCTCTTCTAGGATTTCTTTTTTCTTTTCTTCTGGTAAATTTGCGATAGCAGTGATCCTGCTCTTGATGTCATTTTGGTCTTTGGCAGAAAGTTTGGCTCAATAGAGCTTTGTCTTTGTAGGAGAGAAGGCCTTGCGAATGGCGAGAGATTTTTGGGCTAGACGAGAAAAGAAATCAGATTTTTCTTTCTTTTCAGCTTTAGAAAGATTTTGGTTGAGCTGGCGATCAATTTGTAGGTGGTCTGCCGTAGTAAACGGTGTATATGCCCAGCTATTTCCTGTCATCGTTAGGAATGTTATCGTAAAGAGGATAAGTTTTTTCATATGGATTTCTATGCTTGAGAATAAATGTTAGGAGTATTTTCTTCCTTTGAGTTGTGGAGGAAAGTGTTCTTGCTGTACTTTTGCATCGGGAAAGTCGTGTGCATACTGATATCCCTTACCATAGCCGAGGTTTTTCATTGTCTTGGTAGGGGCGTTTCTTAGGTGGAGTGGAACGGGCAGATTACCATAGCGTTCGCAATCGGATTTTGTTTGAAGTGAAATTTTGTAGGAAAGGTTAGATTTTGGAGCTTTTGCAAGGTAGATGGCGAGCTGCATTAGGAAAACATCGCATTCAGGCATTCAGATTTTTTGTACTGCGTCATAGACTTGGTTTGCGAGGAGTAAGGCGTTATTGTCTGCTGGACCTATGTCTTCACTAGCAAAACGGAGTAATCTTCTGGCGATATAGAGCGGATCCTCTCCTGCTGTTAACATTCTTTGTATTCGATAGCAAGCAGCATGATAATCTGAGTCACGGAGGGATTTGTGGACTGCAGAAATGATATTGTAGTGCTCCTCTCCGTCACGGTCATAGTAGAGCTGCTGTGTTCCAGCGTTTATTAAGATTTCTTTGGTAAGCTCTCCCTTCCCCAGTAGTAATAACGCGGATTCTAGCAGATTGATCGCGTTTCTAAGATCTCAATTCGCGGAAGACACTAGGGTTTCTAGGCTTTCAGAAGGGATTTTGATTTCTGGGTATAGAGATCTGATTTTTTCTTTTTGTAAAGTAAAAAACTTGATCATCTCTTCGGGACTGATTTTCTCGAAAACAAAGAGGCGACAACGACTAAGAAGTGCGTTATTTACTGTAAAACTCGGGTTTTCTGTCGTGGCTCCTATGAGCGTGATCGTCCCTTTTTCTACAAAAGGTAAAAGGGTATCTTGCTGTGACTTATTTCGACGATGGATTTCATCGAGGAAAACGAGCGTTGCTTTGCCGTATTTTTGGTTTAGTTCTGCTTGTTGGATGATCGTGGTCAGGTCTTCCTTTTTGCTTCTTACACCAGAAAGAGGAAAAAAGTCTGCCTGTATCTGAGAAGCGATGATTTCTGCGAGAGTCGTTTTTCCGCAGCCTGGAGGTCATCGAAAAAGTAAAGAGGGAAATTTTTTTTGTTCAAGAAAAACGGAAATTGGCTTCCCTTCTCAGATAAGGTGCGGCTGTCCAACGAAAGTGTCGAGTGTTTTTGGGCGAAGGAGAGAAGATAAGGGTTCCATGATTTATGAGGAATAGAGAGAAGACTAAAGAACTGAGTTTTTTTGTTTTTGTCGAATATACTTATTGTTTTAAAATCTTAAGCAGTAATATCGTCGTTCGTTTATAGTAGCTATTATCTTTTGAAGGTCAAGCAGATTCCTTGGAAAATGAGTGGTCTTTTGTCTGTTTTGTTGTGTTAGTTTTTATAAAAGATTTGTATTTTTAGAAAGTTTTTATATACTTAGTTTTGATGTGTATTTTATCTTTTTTATTATGAAGATGTTGTATGAGAAGCTCTTGGATGATTATAAATGTGCTATGAAGGAGAAGCAAGAAGTTAAAAAGTCTGCTTTAAATTTTGTTTTAGCGCAGATTAAGAATAAAAAAATCGAACTTCAGAGAGAACCTAATGATGATGAAATCATTGCTGTTCTGAAAAAAGAGGTAAAAGCCCTGAATGAGACGATTTCTTTTCTAGAGAAGGCACAAAAATCTGAAGAGTTAGCTGAAGAACAAGAGAAAAAACATGTTCTGGAATCCTATTTGCCTCAGTTGTTGGATAAGCCAACGACAAAGAAACTTATTGAAGAGGTCCTTGCACAACTTGGAATCTCTGATCTTAAGACAGGAAGAGGACTTTTGATGAAAGAATTGATGGCTAAGCACAAGAGTGAACTTGATGGAGCTCTTGTAAATGAGCTTATCAATGAGATGCTTTAGTTTTTCCGTGGATATGATGAGAGTAATTAAGTCTCTGATTTGTGCTTTTTTGATGATGATGGTCAGTTTTTGAGCTATTTTTGCTAATGGAAAGACTTGTAGTGGAATAAAACTTAATACGGATGTGCCTTTTGTGGGGAATTGTATTGAAACTACCAAGGGAGGAGATAAGACGAATCAGATTAACGCTTTTCCAAAGTTGATGTGAGCGATGATGAAACTTTTGATGACGGTGATCCTTGTGATGTCGCTCTTGATGATTGTTGCGGCGGGAGTTATGATGACGACAGCGTGACTTGAATCTAGAAACTATACTAAAGGAATGGATATTATTCAAAAAGTTGCTGTTGGAATGGCACTTCTTGGCGCTTCTGGTGTGATCCTTAAGTTGATCAATCCGAACTTTTTTGGCTAGGAGAGCTTGAAAACGAGGCGAAACTTTGTAGACTGGATCAGCTTTTATCTTTTTTATTGGAGTAAAATGAGTGTGCAGATTAGAATTGATGGTGGGTTTCAGATAGAAAAATCTTTATTTTTTGGATATGCTTATGCGCATAACGGTCTCATTAACCTGGCTTCTGAAATGGGGGCAGATATGAGGTATAATGAGGGAGAAATCTGTATTGTAGATTATCCAGGAGAGTATGATATTAGAGGCTGGACGATTAAGGCTTTTGTCGGGCAGAACGCTAAGCTTAATTATTTAATCCAAGGGAATGGGAAAAAATTCTGAATTATTCAGTCTTCAGATGTCCTTGAACTCGAGGAAGTTGATGGGATGGATACCTGGCTTTACCTTGGAGAATCTATTGAAAAGAAACTTGATCAGCTAGAGCTAGAAGGGGAAAGAATCAATCTTATGGAGTTTAGTGAAGAGAAGTAGTCTTCGGAGGAAAGTTGGAGGTTTTTTGTGCTTTGAAGTTATTGATTGCGTCTTGAAAGAGTTTTCCTTTTTCTTCGAAATTTTTTCGGATGCTGTAGCTTGGTGAAGCAGTAGAGAGGAGGCAGATTTGTCCTGGTTCGGTATATTGAAAAGCAAAATCTACTGCGGTTTGCATGTTGTCTGTGTGTAAGATTTTCCCTTTGAAATTTGGGATGAGTTTTGCCATTTTTTCTCCAGAAGGTGGGAAAAAAACTAGGTTCTGGATTCAGTATTCTTGTACTTTTTGCATCAAAAGCTTAAAATCATAGCCTCTGTCGGTTCCCCCGAGAAAAAGGGTTCCGACTTTTTTTCAAAATGTTTTGAGTGCTTCTAGGGTGCTTTCTGGGGTGGTGGAAATTGCGTCGTCATAAAAGCTAATCCCTTGGACCTCGCCTACGAACTCTAATCTATGTGGTAGTCCTGTAAATGATTTTATGGTATCGTGGATTATATTTATAGGAACTCCGATTTTGAGGCAAACTGCGATGGCAGCTGAAATATTCTGGATATTGTGGTTTCCCAAAAGTAATTTATCAGTAGTAGGGAAAAGTTCTTGTGTATTATGCAGGAAGTATCCGTGATCTCGTGAAGTTTTCCCTCAGATTCCATAGGTTTCGATGTTTGTGTAGCTTTTTGTAAGCTCATATTCTTCTGCGGTTTTTTGCAAAACAATATTAAAATCTGATCCTTTGAGAATATTCAGTTTTGCTTGTGCATATTTCTCAAATCCTCCATGTCGATCCATATGTTCTGGGAAGATATTTCCAAGTATTGAGATATAGTTTTTCTTTTCTAAACGTTCCAACATATAGCTTGAAAGCTCGCAAACTACAAAATCCAATTCTTCATCAAAATTAATTTCCTCTAAAACGGGATTTCCGATATTTCCAACTAACTTGACTTTGTATCCGGCATTTTTGAGGATTGAGAAAATAAGTGAAGTCATGGTAGATTTTCATTTACTTGCAGTGACTGTGATAACTTTCCCTTGGTACGTATTGAAAAAAAATTGCATCTGAGTCAGAATTTTTTCTTTGTAAGGCAAGAGTTCGGAACTATACGGCACTCCAGCAGACTTGAAAATTACGTCAAACTGGTCAAGATGGTCTAAATAGTGTTCTCAGGTCTCATTTGAAATGCCGAGCTCTTGTAAAGCAGGTTGATCTTTCATATCTAGGACAGAAAGTTTGTTGAATGCGAAATTATTGCTGAGCAGGAAGTTGAGTGTTGATTTTCCCTCCAGTCAGAATCCGAGAATAGCGATATTTTTGCCTTCAAATTGCTTGGTGTCCATCATAATATAGGAAAGAGGCTAAAGTTGAGAAACTTTGTGGTCGGCTATTTTTTCTTGCTTGTGGTTTTTTTCTTGGCTGGAGCTTTTTTGGGAGCGGATTTTGTAGAATCCTTCTTTACTCCGATGAGTTCCAAACAATCTTCTAACGTCAAATCACTCGCGTCTTTTCAGCCTTTTGGAATTTTATAATTTTTCTTGGCATATTTGATATAAGGACCATAAGGACCGTTCAAAACCTGAATTTTCTCCTTTTCGTAGTCGAATTCATTGATGTATTTATTTTTCTCAGCCTCCATTTTCTCCTGAATCATCGGAATGGCTTCTTCTAGCGTGATAGAAAAAGGATCTAACCCGGAATCTTTTTTGATCGATACAAAAAGGCTTTTGTATTTTACATAAGGACCGAAACGTCCTGTAGAAGCTGAAACTTCCTCTCCTTCTCGCTTCCCCAAACTTCTTGGTAGAGCAAAAGCCTGTAACGCTTCTTCAAGGGTAATCGTTTCAATGGTTTTCCCAGTCGGGATCGAGGCAAATTTTTTATCAGGATCGTCTTGGTCTCCAATCTGAATCATCGGTCCATATCTTCCCATTCTCGCGATAATTTGTTTTCCATTGCTTGGGTGCTGACCGAGGAGTCTTTCAGTATTTACTCTGTCTTTCCCTGTGGTTTCAACGACATGCTCGTGAAAAGGTCCATAAAATTTTTCCATCATTTGTGTCCATTTTAGTTTTCATTCTGCGATTTCGTCAAACTCTTGTTCCACATTTGCGGTGAAACTATAGTCCATAATATCAGCAAAATTCTGATTCAAAAAGTCAGTTACGATCATACCAATATCAGTCGGAAACATTTTTTGCTTTTCGGCTCAGGTTATTTGATCTCTTGTTTCTCTTTTGATTTGTCCTTCGGTATAGGAGAGCTCTACATAGCTTCTCTTGATCCCTTGACGGTCTTCTTTGACAACGTAACCTCTCTTGAGAATAGTTGAAATTGTTGGAGCATAGGTGGATGGTCTTCAGATGCCTTGTTCTTCTAGCTTTTTAACGAGACTTGCTTCGGTATATCTTGGTGGATGTGGTTTAAACTTTTCTGTTGCGAGGATTCCTTTTTCTTGGAGCATTTCTCCTTTGCTGAGTTTAGGGAGCACCCCTTTTGTTTCCTCATCATCTTCTTCATTATCTGAGGATTCCATATATACTTTTAGAAATCAGTCGAACTTAAGAACTTCTCCGCTTGCTATAAAGTGAAACTTATCAGTTGTAGAAATCTGAATTGTTGCTTTGGTTTTTTCAAGTTCTGCGGGTGCCATTTGGGAAGCGATCGTTCTTTTCCAAATCAGCTGATAGAGCTTTTTTTCGCTTGGATCTGCCCCTGCAATGTGGTTTTCCATATGTGTAGGTCTGATACATTCATGGGCTTCTTGTGCTCCTTTTGCCTTGGTCGCATAATGCGTTGGTTTGGAGTAGTTTTCTCCATATTCGCTGATAATCTGGGCTTTTGCTGCCTGTATCGCGAAATCAGAGAGATTCACCGCGTCGGTTCTCATATAGGTAATATGTCCTGCTTCATAGAGCTTTTGAGCAACCTGCATTGTCCTTGCAACTGAAAATCCAAGTTTCCTACTTGCCTCCTGCTGGAGTGTTGAGGTAGTAAAAGGAGCTGAAGGGGATTTTTTTCAAGGTTTTACCTCGATATCTTTGATTTCGTAGTTTGCACCTTGTAAAAGTTCGAGGAATTTCATCGTTTCAGCTTCAGATTTCAACTGTTTGTTGAGTTCTGCAGTAAAGGTTTTCTGTTCTTGGCTTAGAAACGTTCCTACGACCTTGAAAAAAGAATTAGCTTCAAAAGCTTGAATTTCTCTTTCTCTCTCAACGATCAATTTTACTGCTACGGACTGCACTCTTCAGGCAGAGAGTCAGGTTTTGATTTTTCTCCAAAGAATCGGAGAAAGTTCAAATCCCACTAGTCTATCCAAAACTCTTCTGGCTTGCTGTGCATCTACTAGGCTCATATCAATGGTCCTCGGGTTCTTGACAGCGTTTTCTATTGCTGTTTTTGTAATTTCGTGAAAAACGATCCTTGGAGTTGTTTTTATGTCCAATTTTAGCTGGTTGGCAAGGTGTCGTCCGATCGCTTCTCCTTCACGATCCTCATCGGTTGCGATCCAGGTTTTTTCTGCTGATTCAGAGAGTCTTTTTAGCTCGGAAAGTACCTTCTTTTTGTCCGGAGAGACGACGTATTTGGGAGCAAAGCCATTGGCAATGTCGATTCAAAGTTCTTTGGTCGGGAGATCTACGGTATGTCCGTATGAAGCTCTCACTTCATAGTCAGGACCGAGAAACTTTTTTATGGTCTGTGATTTTGCAGGAGACTCAACGATTACGAGGTTTTTTGCCATTTTGGCGTAGGAAGATAAAAGTTTTCGTCTCTTGGTATAGGGAAATCAACGGGAAGTTCAAGGAAAAATTGGAGCGTGAGATTTGCTGGGCTGAGAATTGTTGGGTTTCTATGTTTGTTTTGCCCTGTTTTCTTTTAGGATTACTGTGTAAATCTTTCCTTCTCCATTGATATTGCTTATAGAAGCCTCAGTTTCCGCATCTAAGAGTAGCGCATCACCTTTTCTAAAGGTTTTATTTTTAAAGTATGGAGTGCTCACGAGATATTCTCATTCAAGTGGGTAGAGGAGGGATTTCCCCTTATGACTTACAATATGTTCAGATTTTCCCTTATCAAAAATATAAACACGGATATCATATGGCATTCCTAAATCATTCAAATCATGTCCAAAAACATGATCAGCTTTTTGATCTAATGTTCTTTTTTCTCCCTGTCCTACACTGCCTTGATAAAGCTTTCCCCTGTCCAATAATGCTGAGGGAAGCTTAACAGATAAATTCATGATAGGATAATCGGTAGGATTTTTGATCGTATGCCAAGTTTTTGGAGGGAAAATGATGATATCTCAAAAATCAGCATGGATTTCTTGTTCAATTCCTTCAGTTTTGAATTTGCCTATTGAGGATCAAGTATAAAAGGTAATCTCTCGGTTTTCTCAGTGATCATGCCATGGTTGTTCATAGTTGGGTGGCGTTTCTGCTGTTACCAAGGAAGGAGCATCTAAATCTGAAGCTACTTCAGGAACGATTCCAAGATACTCTCTCGGTTCCAGAATATCTCTCCCTAGAACCTTAGAAGTATTAAGATACATTTCTTTTTTTTGATTTGTTGCTGGAATAATACCTGTTGTTGCTGGAAGGATTTGTTGACTAAAATTTTCCAGAAGAATTAAACTCAGATTTTTTTTAATCTCCTGATAACAATCTTCAGATAGAAGTCTTTGCTCATAATAGAGTTCTGTAAGAAATTTTGCGACTTGGGCTTTTTGTCTCCTAGAGAAGAGATATTGTCGTTGATTTGTATTTTTCCCCTGTTTGAAGGTCTGGAGCTCTGTTATGAGTTGGTAAAGGTCTTTGAGTTTTGGATTGCTATACATGACTTTACCTTTTATGAGTAAAAATTACCTATCTTTAATGTAGAAATAGATTAGCGTTTCTGATGAAAATAGGATTGAATTCGATCAAAAAGCTCATCAAGATCAATTTCAAGTTCACTGTCAGAAACGGGAAAACCTTGTTGCAGGATCAGCTTTTTTGTCTCTTGAGAAGATACCTTTGCAAGATATTTATCAGGAGATTTCAAGCTAAGGTAAATCGCCTTTAATCAGAGGGAATTCTTTTGGATTTGAATATCAGTGATATCCTTCCATAAAATCTTCCCGATTTGGCGTCCTAAAAGCGTTTGTTGAAATAAGATTCCCTCCTGATCTAGATATAAACCTCTTTTATTTGGAGGATTGAACGTAAAATCTGCGATATTATAGACAAGCAAAAATAAGGAAGCTCCTGAGAGAATCCAAAGTGAAATAGTTATCCTGGAAAACTCTGCATAAAGCCATCGTGCTATTCCTCATAATAGCAGTGTCAGAGCTCCCAAGATCAAGGATAGTTGTCGCTGTTTTTTTCTACTTGGAGGAATAAATTTAGTCGTCATTATACTAAAAAATATCTAAATACAGACTTCATTGAGAAGAAAATCTAAGCAAATAACCGCAGAAGATTTCTACAAATCTAAAATCCTCTCTTTTACTCTTTCTTTTCCCATTACTTTCATCACAGAAAAGAGGTCTGGAGTCTGCTTCGCTCAGCAGAGCTGAATCCTGAGAAACATTGCTAAATCTCCGACTTTTCCGATAAAATTTCCTTCCTTAAATTCTGCATTATTTCCTGCGAAACTATATTTCTTTCCAATCAGTTTAAGCTGATCAAATCGCTCAGTTACCTCGCCATCTAAACTAAAGTTTTCTGCATAATCGGCTGCAAAAGCTTTCCAAGTCTCAAGAGGAATCTGTTCTGGGAAGTCAGGTTTTGATTTTTTGATTTCAGTTCGCTTCTCATCATAGAAAAAGAGGATATTTTTCTCAATATCGCTGTAAAGGGTAAATCTCTTCGGGTCTTTTTCCGTGTGCCTTTCAATGTTCAGTGCGGCTTTCGTATATTCGGCGTGCTTTTCCATCAGCTGGGCAAGCTCCTGGTGATAGTCTTTTGCCCAAGCGAGTCCTTGTTCATAGAGTTCGGCAGTGCTGAGCTTGGAAAGGTAGCCGTTATTGATATTCTGGAGCTTCACAAAGTCAAAAAGTGCTCCAGAGACATTCATTTTCTCAAGTGAGAACTGAAAATCCAAAAAAGTCTGATCCTCGTGCGCTCTTTGCCAGTCTTCATAGCTAGAATCCGCGAGCGTCATAATGTATTCCAAAAGGGCTTGTGGAGCATATCCTGCCTCAAAAAAGAATTCTACATTTGCCTCTGGGTCCTTTCTCTTGCTCAACTTTCTTTTCTTTCCTTCATCAAGCTTACAAATCGGAGCCAAGTGGCAGTATTCAGGTGCTGGTAAATTAAATGCTCCGAAAAGCTGGAGATGAAGCGGAACAGAAGTCAGCCACTCCTCACCTCTCGTGATGGTCGTCACTCTCATCAAGGTATCATCCACAATATGTGCAAGATGATAGGTTGGAAGCCCGTCTCCTTTGATCAGCACAATATCATTATAGTTGTCAATCATGGAAATCTCGCCTCTGATCAGGTCTTGGAAAATGATTTTCTTGGTTGTATCGCCATGAGAACGGAACCTCAAAACAGGAAAAGTCTGACCTTCTGCATTGAATTTTTCTAAGAGTTCGTCTGGAGTTTTATTTCTCCATTCGGAGTAGTTTCCGTAGATTCCCGGGATTTGCTTGCTTGCGGTTTGCATTTCTCTGATTTCGTTCAGTCTTTCTTCGCTCATTCGGCAGGGATAGGCGAGTCCTTGAGCTACTAAATGCTTTGCAAACACCTCATAAATCGACCTTCTCTGAGATTGCACATAAGGACCGTAGTTTCCAAATTCTTCTGTCAAAGTAAGGAGTCCTTCATCAAACTGAATTCAGAATTTTTTGAGGATTTTGAGCAAAACCTGAGTGGCTCCTGCTACTTCTCTTTTTTGATCGGTATCTTCGATTCTGAGGAAGAAAACGCCGTTATTTTGTCTTGCGTGTTTTCGCCCAATAAATGAGGTATAGAGATGCCCAAAATGTAAATATCAGGTTGGACTTGGCGCGAAACGAAGCACTTTCCCCTCAGGTCTTGGAGGGTATTTTGTCAAAAGGTCATCTATGCTTTCTTTCACCTGAGGAAAGAGGAGATCTGCGAGTTCTGCTCGGGTTGTCATGGTGTTATGGAATGAAGATATAAAAATCTGTATTTACATACTTTCGGGGGTCGAGATTCCAAGGAGCTCAAGAGCATTTTTCATCACGCACTGAACCGCCTCAATCAGCGCTAAACGAGCCGTGCTCAAAGCAATATTGCTTTCATCTCGGATTTTCGCTTCGTGATAGTAGCTTGAAAACTGCTTTGCGAGGCTCAATGCAAATCTTGCAATACCATTGGGTTTATATTCACTGGCTGATTTCTGCACGAGGTCTGGGAAACTTGCAAGCTGAAGGATCAGATTTTTTTCACTTTCTAAAGTCAAAAGGCTAAAATCTGGCTCTGAAAGCTGGGAACGATCCACTTTTTTGAAAATAGATGAAATTCTCGCAGACATATACTGCAGGTAAGGACCAGTTTCTCATTCAAAAGAAAGTGCCGTCTGCTTATCAAAAGTGATCCCTTTTTCTGAGTCTTGAAGGAGCATTCCGAATTTCATTGCGGCAAAAGCTACATCGTGAGCGATTTCAGCTTTTTTTTCTGCTGGTAAATCACGATCAGCAACTAGCTCTCCCGCTTTTGCAAGCAGTTCATCACGGAAATCCTCATACAATACGACATTTCCAGCACGCGAGGACATTTTCCCATCAACCAAATCCACCAAACCATAGGAAACATGTTTGAGTTTATCGTGATCAAAGCCAATGAGTTCCAAAGTTTTGAAGAGCTGCTGGAAATGATGCTCCTGCTCTAATCCAACTACATACAGCGACTGATCATAGTCAGGGAAATCAGCTTTTTTCTGGTAGGCAAGGGCAATATCCTTGGTAGAATAAAGCGACGCTCCCGTTGATTTCAGGAGAAGAAAGACCCCAAGCCCAAACTCCTCCAAATCCATCACGGTTGCTCCCTGTGATTTCTTTGCAATACCTTTTGCCAAAAGTTCCTCAACAATGCGGATTCCTGGCTGCTCAACATCACTTTCGTAGTATCGTTTGTCCATTTCTGCACTTCCAAGCTCAGCGAAAATATGCTTCATATCTTGTAAACAAAGCGCTCTTGTTTCTTTCCAAAGCGCAACTAATTCTGAATCTCAATCCTCAAGTGCCTTTTGGAGAGCTTCAACCTCAGGCTTGTAAAGATCAGGATTCTCATCTACTTTTCTCGTTGCCAAAGTATAGATCTGACCGACCCATTTCGTGAAATTATGCTCTGGGAAAGGCTGCTGATCAAAGTTTTTGTAATACCAAATCCATTTCGCTACATGCGCCCCAATATCGCCTGGATAGCAGGTTTTGATGACCTTATTTCCAGCGAATTTTAAAACTCTAGCAATACTCTCACTTAGAAGAAAATTTCTCACATGCCCGATGTGAATGGATTTATGGGTATTTGGAGCCCAACCTTCAAGAAGGATTGTTTTCCCAGTCTTTTCTCCTGCTCCAAAGTCAGCTCTTTTTTTCTTGATCTGCTGAAGAACTTCTGAGGCGAGAACTTGAGTATTGAAGCTTGCATTTACATAAGGTCCTACCGCATAAAATTCAGAAAAAAGAGAAGAAGTCTGATTTTTCTCCTGAAGAAAGGCAAGCACTTCATTTGCGATCACATTTGGAGCTTTCCCTAGCGACTTTGCAAATTGAAAGCAAGGGAATGCTAAGTCTCCTTTGACATTATCAGGAGCCATCTGAATAAGAGGCAAGAGTTCCTGCTTTGAAACTTGGAAAAATGGAGAGAGGAGTTCGGCAAATTTATTTTTGTAGGAAAGGAGCATCAATCAAAAAGCTAACATAAAACGCTATGAAGTATAGTAATTCACAAGCAGATTGCAAAGTTTTTTGTCTGATTTTTTTGCTGGTATTTGCTAAACTTAAGAGAACTCTTGATTTCTGGGACTGATTTTTTATTATCAGCATCGGCTTTTGTTTTCATTGGTGATGGAAGTTTTTGTGGCAGATACGAGATGAAAGCCTCCATTGTTAAAGCTTAATCCTTGCTCCCTTGTGCCTGGAAAAGTCCATAGTATGCGAAATTGTTAGAAGGGGAGAAATGGCTTTTACAACCTACGATTGTTCTATATTCTCTATGTGTATATGCGTTATCAAATCTTAAATCAAGATGCAGATTTATCTTTAATCCAAAGACTCCTAAAAGTAAGAAATGTTTCAGATGCTCCTCAAAATTTCCTCAATCCAAGTATCGCAAATTATCGGTTAGATCCTTTTTTGCTCAATGATATGGAAAAATGAGTCGATAGAATTATCGATGCGATGAAGCGTAAGGAAAAAATTATGATTTTTGGAGATTATGATGTAGATGGGATTACTTCGAGTTTTTCGGTTTATAAATTTATTAGCTATTTTTTGGGATATAAAAATATTAGTATTAGATATCCTAATAGAGTTGAGGATGGATATGGGCTCAAAAATAAGCATTTGGATGCGATGAAACATGAAGGAGTGCAGCTGATTATCACGGTCGATAATGGAATTGCGTCGGGGGAGGGGGCAAAGTACGCTAAAGAGCTTTGAATAGATATGGTGGTTACGGATCATCATCATGCTCTTGAGACGCTTCCAGACGTTTGTGCATTGATCAATCCACAGGTTTCTCCTCTCTATCCTTTTAAGTGATTGGCTGGAGTTGGGGTGGCTTTTAAGCTGATTAATGCTCTTCTCTCAAAATCTACTTTTTCTAAAGAGAAAAAAAATCAGATTTTTAATTATTTTTTGCCGATTGTGGCTATTGGGACGGTGGCTGATGTGGTTCCTTTGGTCCAGGAGAATAGGGTTATTGTCAAAAGAGGCTTAGAACTTATGAATTATCATCCTGATCTTTTGCCGAAGGGCTTGCAAGGTTTCCTTAATTTTCTGAATCTTAAGGGGAAAATTGATACGTTTCATATTGGGTTTGTGATTGGTCCTAGGATTAATGCGGGAGGAAGAATTGAAAGTCCCTATGATAGTCTTAGGATTTTCCTCTCGGAGTGAGAGCATCAATTACCGTATCTAGAAAGGATTGAATCTATCAATACAGAAAGAAGGAGAATGCAGGATCAGGCTTTTAGAGTGGCAGAAAAACAGGTCAATCCTGATCAGAATTTTCTTTTTGTTTGTGATGAGTCATTTCATGAGGGGATTGTAGGGATTGTTTCTGGGAGAATTACGGAGAAGTATTACAAGCCTTCTGCTGTTTTTAAGCTTGATTTGGAGAAAAAACAAGCGGTTGCCTCCCTTAGAGGGCCTGATTATTTCAATGTGATTGAGATGATTATTCAGGCTTCGCCCTATTTGAAAAGATTCTGAGGACATAAGGGGGCTTGAGGATTGACTGTTGATCTGGAACATCTGGATACGGTGCTTGGTATTTTTCAAAACTATTGTCAGTCTTGTATTACTTCAGAACAACTGGAAAAGGTTATTCAGGTGGATACGTGTCTTCTCTCTCATGAATGGAATGCTGAAGAACTTTCAGAGATTGAGCAACTTGCTCCTTTTGGTGAGGGGAATCAAGAACCTAATTTTCTACTAGAAGGTATTAAGGTTGAAAAGATAGAGAAGGTTTGAAAAAATGGTGGGTCGCATCTTAAGATTTATGGAAAATTCGGTGAACAACAGATTTCTAGCTTGTTTTCTAGTAAAGGAGTAGAGATTGATAGTATATGAAGTCAGGTTTCCATTGTTGGTGCGGTGAAGAGAGATTCCTATAATTGAGGGTTTTATGTCTATGGTAATAGTCTGATTTAGTGCTATTTCTTGTGATCTATAAAAAAAGAAGGGGCAAAACTCCTTCTTTTTTCAGCTTTATTTTTTTAGTCGTTATAGCCCTGTTCTTCGAGTGTCATTCCGATAATTTCTTCATTGTTATCTACTGGAATGTTTTGCACGGCTTCACGATTGATATATACATACATGAGCATGAGCATTGGCACTCTACCGATGATTTTGGTGATGTATTCTCCGAGTGCTTCTCTAATGAACTTGAGATTATCCTTGATATCCATTCTTTTTTTGCAATTATCGTTGTATTTTGCTCTTGCGAACTCTACAATCTGGGTATGAATTTTTTTTACCTCTGAAGAATAGACGAATCCTCTCGATTCAATCTGGATATTCCCAACAAGTTCTTTGGTTTTTGTATCTACCTTGAAAATCAGACCGACGATTCCATTTTCTGCCATAATAGATCTGGCTTTCATTACATATTCTCCAGAAAGGTGCCCTTGTCCTTTTCCATCAATCATCACGGTATCAAGCTTAATCCTCTTTTCTGAAACAAAAGCTACTTCGTCGTAGAGTTCTACGATTTGTCCATTATCAGGAAGAAGTACCTTATCTTCAGGGATTCCCATCATCATGGCAACTTTTTTGTTTGCATGTCTCATATAGGGTTCTCCGTGGATCGGGCAAAAATATTCAGGATTCAAGAGTGAAAACATCATCTTCAAATCCTCTTGGTATCCATGTCCTGAAGTATGAGTATCTAAACCAGGTTCATCAATGACTTCTACGCCTAGACGAACAAGATCGTTGATCATTCAGATTACTGCTTTTTCATTTCCAGGAATAGTGTGAGAAGAGAGCAAAACTGCATCTCCTGGTCTGAGCATAAAATCTTTCACTTCTCCTTTTGCCATTCTTACTAGAGCTGAGTTTTCTTCTCCTTGAGAACCAGTGCAAAGGACAAGTACTTTTTCATCAGGCATAGACTCTGCTTCTGATGAGAGCTGGCGGATCATCCCTTTAGGAACATTGATATATCCCAGATCTTGACAGAGTTGCACATTAAGCACCATAGATCTTCAGGCGAGGAAGATTACTTTATCGTATTTTACTGCACTTTGGATGATTTGGATAATTCTTCCTACGTTAGAAGCGAAGGTAGAGACGATCATTCTTTTCTTTTTGTAGGCGTTAAGGATTTTATCGATATTTTCTCCAATTACCTTTTCTGAAACGGAATGTCCTGGTTTATTTGCATTGGTGGATTCTCAGAGGTAAAGTCTGACTCCTTCTTGACCGATTCTGGAAATTTTTCCGAGGTCGGCAGGCTTATCTATCGCTGGCGTGAAATCAATTTTAAAATCTCCAGAGAATACAATTAATCCTTTTGGAGTGTGAAGGGAAAGTCCCATAGATTCTGGTATTGAGTGATTGACTCTGAAAAATTCTAAGGTAAAAGCTCCAAGTTTGAAAATATCCATATCGGGATCAACGAGCTTGAATTTCAGATTTTTTGCATCTTTTTCATCCAAACTCCTCTTGATCATACCGATTGTTAGAGGAGAAGTGTAAATTGTTGGATATCCCAGGCTTTCAATGATGTTTTTTACTGCTCCAATATGATCCAAGTGTCCGTGTGTGATTACGATTCCTTTGATATTTTTCTTTTTGGCTACCAGATAGCTAACATCAGGAATAATGTAGTCTACACCTGGCATTGTGTCATCGGCAAACTCCATACCTGCATCAATTACCAAAATATCATTCCCGTATTCTACGACATTCATATTTGATCCGATCTGTTCTAGTCCTCAAAGTCCAAAAACTTTAACCGGCTGTTCCCCTTTTTTGATCAACTTCTTTGGGTCTTCAATTTTTTTGCTTACAGGCTTGTTTCTATGTCTGAGAAAGGCCTCTGAAGAAAGGGGTTGTTGATTTGAAGATCTGCGAGGTCTGGACGAACGAGAAGTTCAACCAGATTTTTTGTTGTTTTTCTCTCACAAATTGATAGAAATGTTTGATTGCATTGTAGTTTCCATTTTTTGAATTTTTAATTTAAAAGTAAATAAGATGTTAAATGAGTTTTTGACTCAACTCAGGGCTTCGTGTGAGGCGAGACGTGTCCCACTGATTTCTCGTGAAAGCGAACTTCATATCCGTAATCTCCTCCAAAAATATCAGCCAAAAACCTGTCTGGAAATTGGGGCAGCTGAGGGATATAGTAGTATCGTGATTGCAAGCACGATTGCAGAATGGTGAGGTCAGCTTACTTCTTTTGAAGTGGCGTATCCTGCCTATTTGGAAGCACAGAGAAATATTCATCAGGCAAAATGCTGGAATACGACTCTGTATCCGTTTGATATTACGAAATCTGAAACAACAGCAAGCGTATTGCCCGTGCACTGTGATTTTGTATTCATTGATGCTCAGAAAAGCCAGTATGGAACCTATTTAGAGAAAATACAAGAAAATCTTAGCTCGGAAAATATCATACTCTTGGACGATGTCGTCAAGTATCAAACAAAACTGACTTGATTATATGAATTCCTAGAAAAAAATCAAATCAATTATCAGATTTTGGAGAGTGAGCCAGGAGATGGGATGATGCTGATTGAAACCAAATAGCTTTTAGTTTGTGAGGAAAAAGATGAAAAAAATTGTGATTGGAGTATTTTTGCTGTGTTGTATAGTGTTTTCTGGATGTGGTGCAAGGTCTCAGGATGAAGCTTTCGATGAGAAGCCAGAACTGGCTCCTATTTGCCCAGAAGGATTTTATTGGGTTGATTCTATCAAATCTTGCACGCTTATTTTGGATGAATAATGTAGGGATATTTTCTATTATTTGGCAATTGATTTTTTCTAGTAAGGGGGGATAGATTGGACTTTTGATGAGGAAGGAAGCAAAGGAAGAGTTGCTTTTTTGGAAAAGATTCTTATAGTTCCTTCGCTTTTTAGTTGTTTTGTATTACGGTTGATGAAAATGTTTTTGAGACACTTAGTTTTTCTGATTTTGAGTTTTGTTTTTTTCGGTGGAATATGAAGTTTTCTTACTTTTGCTGCGGTAAGTGTTCCTAGTCAGACTTTTGATCTTTGAACAAATGTGGATGGAGTTTGGGATCAGGGAACTCAAATCTTGACTGTTCAGACTCGTTGAGCAGGAACAGGACAAATTGTAACTGCTAAATGGAATACCATGGTGAATACGCTTAGTCTGAAAACAGAAGAGATTACCAAGGTCGAATTTAAGCAAGATGTTTGGTTTCCAAATGTAGCAAATAGCTTATTTCATAGCTTTAAAAGTCAGATTATTTTTCCATCAAATCAGTATACGAGTAATGTTTGGTCAATGGCAAGTATGTTTTTTGGAGCTGTGAAGTTTAACTCTGATATTTCAAACTGGGATGTAAGTAACGTAACCAATATGGGTTGAATGTTTAATAGAGCAGAAAGCTTTAATATTGATATTTCTCATTGGAATACGAGTAAAGTAAATCAAATGGGGACAATGTTTTTTTGAGCAAAAAACTTTAATCAACCAATAGGGACCTGGGATACGAGTAAGGTAAAAGATATGAGTCAGATGTTTGGAAATGCAAAGACCTTTAATCAGAATCTTTCTAGTTGGGACGTATCAAAAGTTGAGAATATGCGAGGAATGTTCAACTGAGCAGAGCAATTTGATGGAGATATTTCTACTTGGAATACCAGTGAAGTAACTAATATGGCTGGTATGTTTGGGAATGCAAAAAACTTTAATCAACCAATAGGCAACTGGAATACGAGCAAAGTTACTACTATGGCCTCAATGTTTTATTATGCTCATAAGTTCAATCAACCAATAGGAAACTGGAATACGAGTAATGTAACTAATATGCAGTCGACCTTTCATTGAGCAACAGTTTTTAACCAACCGATAGGAAACTGGAATACGAGTAAAGTAACAGATATGTCCTTTATGTTTCATGTTGCAAGGGATTTTAATCAACCAATAGGGAATTGGGATACAGGTAAGGTTACTACGATGAATTCAATGTTTCGCCAAGCCGTAAATTTCAATCAAGCAATAGGAAATTGGAATACAAGTAATGTGACTAATATGCTTATGATGTTTCATTGAGCTCTAAAGTTTGATCAGCCAATAGGAAATTGGAATACCAGCAAGGTAACTACCATGCAGGCTATGTTTCAATGAGCACCAAATTTTAATCAACCAATAGGAAATTGGAATACGAGTAATGTAACTCGTATGGATTATATGTTTGCCTGAGCTACTAAATTTGATCAACCGATAGGAAATTGGGATACGAGTAAGGTTACTACTATGTCCTCAATGTTTGGTAATGCAGAAAATTTCAACCAAGCAATAGGAAATTGGAATACGAGTAAGGTTACTAATATGGGTTGAATGTTTGCAGGTGCTATAAAATTTAATGCTGATATTTCCAGTTGGGATACAAGTAAGGTTACTAGTATGTGGCTTATGTTTAATAGAGCTTCAAGTTTTACTCAGGATATTTCAAATTGGGATTTCTCTCAAATTAATCATGGTCAATTTTGAGGCATCGTTATTAAAGATGATGCATTAAAAGTAAAAGGTATCTATCGATATCCGAGTGAAAATTATAAAAAGCTTTTGGAGGCTATAGATGCCAAACATCAAGCAGGGATGTTGGACTTTGCAAAGCTTAGACATATTGGAGTTCAGTCTACGTATTGTACCTTTGCTGATTTGAGAGATAGACTGATCTCTGAAGGTTTGAATATTTGGTGACAAGATAGATTTGACTGTAAGCCCAAGTTTGCTTTTACTACTCCTACACTACAGAGTAGCTGAACGATCACAGATACTAGGATTACTTTCAAGAGTGAGTTCCCTTTGACACAAACTGATCTAGATAATGGAGCA
>ERZ773035.87-NODE-87-length-77404-cov-10.014816_pt1 | contig 77404 bp, 69 predicted proteins | sample MGYA00511487_ERZ773035 | MGnify/ENA primary metagenome ERZ773035 (study PRJEB29015, sample SAMEA2737985) | human oral metagenome | biome: human oral; feature: human-associated habitat; material: dental | place: China | collected 2024 ... | reverse complement strand
TTTTTATTTATTCTTCTAGAATTATTTTTAATGCCGAATAAATCGATATTACTCTACTATCTATATTTTTATCTACTACTCCCCAGACTATTTCGTTCTTCTTACTTTTCATATTTATCTCTATGAAATTATACATATTATCCGAAATATTATAGTGATAGTCGGAAATTGTTTTGAGTTTTCCAAACAGGCGATTTACTTCCTTTTTGGGTACTCTTTTTATAAAACTGCCGTTACGATAAATATTGCCATCTCTATTCAGAGTGTATTTTATTATTTCGCCCGTAAAACCTCCGCCAGAACCGAAAGAAACCTCCTCTACTTTATTATTTTCCTTCATTCCTATTGCTGTACAAGCAGTACATACGACTGACAGTAATATTATTACGATATTCAACGCTTTCATACGTTTTTCTATTCTTATGAAATTTGCAAATTTAATCAATTTATTTTGTTCAATGCCGAAAATAGACTAACTTTGTCGATTATTTTACCGTAACCCAAAACACGAAGTATTTGTAATCGAAAATGGCTCTTCTCGAAAGATTTTTGAAGTATGTCTCCATACATACCACATCGGACGAAAACACAGGCTTAGTACCGAGTACGCCACAACAAATGGAGTTTGCCAAGATTTTGGCAGAAGAGCTTAAAGATATGGGAATGCAAGACGTTTCCCTCGACAAAAAAGGCTATCTGATGGCTACCCTACCCTCTAATATCGACAAAGATGTTCCGACTGTCGGCTTCATCTCTCATCTCGATACATCGCCCGATATGAGCGGCAAAAATGTAAAACCGCGTATCGTAGAGAACTACGACGGCAACGACATTATCCTCAACGAAAAAGAGAACATCGTACTCTCACCCAAACAATTCCCCGAGCTTACGATGTATCGCGGTCAGTCGCTTGTGGTAACCAACGGGCTTACTCTGCTCGGAGCCGACGACAAGGCGGGCATAGCCGAGATAATGACGGCTATGGATTATTTTATCAAAAACCCCGACGTCAAGCACGGCAAGGTACGCATTGCCTTCAATCCCGACGAAGAGATAGGTCTGGGGGCACATTACTTCGACGTAGAGAAGTTCGGCTGCCAATTTGCCTACACGATGGACGGAGGCGAGATAGGCGAGTTGGAATACGAAAACTTCAATGCCGCGGGAGCCAAGGTAACCTTCTACGGCACCAATGTTCACCCCGGCTATGCCAAAAACAAGATGGTAAACTCTATGAAGATAGCCACCAAGTTTATGGCAACCGTACCTGCTAACGAATCGCCCGAATACACCGATGGATACGAGGGTTTTTATCACCTCACGGGGATTGGGGGAGATGTGGAAAAGACTACCGTTTCGTATATCATCCGCGACCACGACCGCAAAAAGTTCGAAGAACGCAAGGCTCACCTGCAAATGCTTGTAGACAAAATCAATAGTGAGTTTGGCGACAATACGGCTACCCTCGAGGTCAAAGACCAATATTACAATATGAAAGAGAAGGTAGAGCCTGTCAAATATATCGTAGACATTGCATCGGAGGCTATCCGCCAGGCAGGCGTAGAACCTAAGGTGAAGCCCATACGTGGCGGGACAGACGGAGCACAACTGTCGTTCAAGGGACTGCCGTGCCCTAACATCTTTGCCGGCGGACACAACTTCCACGGCAAGTACGAGTTTGTACCAATCCAATCTATGGATAAGGCTACCGAAGTCATAAAAAATATCATCAAAATAGTAGCAAACAGATAATTATAAAAAATAAACAAAGTAAATAATAATGAAAACCACACCATTCACAGACAAACACATTGCTCTTGGAGCAAAAATGCACGAGTTTGCAGGGTACAATATGCCTATCGAGTACCCGACAGGTATCAATACCGAACATTTAGCCGTATGCCACAGCGTCGGTGTCTTCGACGTTTCGCATATGGGCGAATTTTGGGTAAAAGGCACAAATGCCACTCAATTTATGCAGCGAATATGCAGCAACGACATAGCAAGTCTTGCCGTAGGCAGAGCACAGTACAACTGCTTGCCGAACGGTAAAGGCGGTATCGTCGACGACCTTATCGTATACCACTACGAAGACAACAAATATATGCTCGTAGTGAATGCCGCCAATATCGACAAAGACTGGGCTTGGGTAAATGCCAACAAAATCGAAGGCGTAGAAATCGAAAACGCATCGGACAATATCGCACAGCTCGCAATACAGGGACCCAAAGCCACAGAAGTACTACAAAAACTCACTCCCATAAAACTCTCAGACATACCTTATTATGCTTTTGAGGTAGGCGAATTTGCAGGAGTAAAAGATGTGATAATATCCAATACGGGCTACACCGGTGCAGGCGGCTTCGAGCTATACTTCTACCCGCAGCACGGACAGAAGATATGGGACGCTATTTTCGAAGCCGGTAAAGAATTCGATATCAAACCTATAGGTCTCGGTGCACGCGACACACTACGTTTAGAGATGGGATTCTGCCTCTACGGACACGAAATAGACGACACCACGTCGCCTATCGAAGCAGGCTTAGGGTGGATTACCAAACCTGCCGAAGGCAAAAACCTGATTGACGGTGATTTATATGTATCGCAACGCAAAAACGGCGTCAGCCGCAAACTCATAGGCTTCGAAATGAAAGAGAAGGCTATCCCTCGCCAAGGCTATGAACTCACAGACGGCAAAGGCAATATTATCGGTGTGGTAACATCGGGCTGTATGTCGCCGACGGCAAAAGTAGGCGTAGGACTCGGTTACGTGAAACCCGAATTTAACAAGGTAGGCACAGAGATAGCAGTCCTCATACGCAACAAAGAGGTGAAAGCCGAAGTGGTAAAACCGCCTTTCAGAAAAATGTAATATTTTCATTATCACCCTAAAAATTTTCTAAATTTGGATAAAAACAGCAGGGCTGACCTTTCTGGCAGAGGTCAGCCCTACTTTTGTTTATCCAATCCAAAAAATTATCGGACAGCAGTAAAATACTATTGGTAAAAAATCAGAAATGAAATAGAGTTAAACAACATAAGTCAACTCAAATATACTCTTATAATCGTATAATGGTTTAGGTATCAATTTTACGAGATCGATTCCTCAAAAATTTTGGGCAAAAGTAGATATAATTTCCGATTTATGCAATCGGCATAAACTACTAATATAAGCCTTGCCGACAGTAGCTTGCGTCATCCTAATGTAAGGAGCTATCGAAAGTTCAGTTATTAAAATTCTCTCTTGTGGCATTATTATTTGAAACATTTTTTTTACCATAAATAGTCTCTATAATTTCCCAACCTGCCACTAAATCGAAATGATTGATATCTGAAAAATTATACTTATCTGTAGAAATAGTATTTTTCCCTGAAAAATCAAAAACATTTTGTTGCCCAAAGATGGTGTATAGCTCTTGCAAATCATAATGATGTATTTTAGTTTGTTCATATGAAGGCGTTATTACTATTTTATATTTGCTATGGTGCTTTTGCAAAATCCTTTGAATATCAAGTAAAAACGCTTTTTTTTCACTATCTATAAGTGGTGGACTTAATGTTTCAACAATATTATCGCTAAAATTATCTCTGTTTATCAAACTATCTTGCTTAGGTGGAGTTAAGTAATTATCTCTATTCCCATTATTCCAATCATTAGAGATAGTATCGAATTTCACACTCTCTCTATTGCAAAGTATTTTGTCTTTTATAGATTTGAATATCTCGCTTGGCTTTAGATATGCCAAAAACATATTGTAATGATAAAATAATTTAGACTTACCCGTAATATCATAATGCTGTATGGTTATAGCCTTGTATGATTCTTGCTCTTTAACAAAACTACTCGGAATATCTATTAGAATGATAATATTTTTTAAAGATACACCGTGAGAATCGAGATAATTCAATTTTCGACAAGTACCCATAATTGTCTCACTCCATGCCTGAAACAAAAATTGATTGTCTTCCTTATCGAGATATTGCTTCCATTGGTAAGTATTAATACCACAACCTCGTGAACTGCATAAAATAAAGGAGTTGTATCTATGTTTAGCATAGTTCTTTTTGAACAACTCTACCGAAAGATACTCTCGATTGACTGTCGAAATATTTTTTAATTCAAACGGATATATTGTTTTGAATGGGTCTGTGTAGAAATATATCCCTATAATCAACACAATAGACCCTCCAAAAAACAGACATGTTTTTATCAAGAACTTTTTCATTTGACTTTTAAAATTGAAAATAAATAAACGACTGACTGCTTGCTCTAAACTCTAAAATAATAGTTATAATAGCCACATATATAACCCATCTTACAGCAGTAAACTTAATGTTCCCTATTTCTAAAGCAAATGCTTTTTCTCTGCCAATCCATTCTACAATTATCATAAAACCAATACATAACAATGTTTTTTTCAATCCTGCCATATATTGTGGTATAGTAAACAATGAACCATTAAACATATTCATTAGATAGTTGACGGCAATTGTCATCGAATCGGCTCTAAAAAATATCCAACCAATTACAACTAAAAAGAATGTTGTACCCATTTGAACTATCTCTTTTATGTTTGGCAACAGTCTATTTTCGGCAACGATATTGGTGTTTTTTCTGTTTTTATTGAGTAGTATTAATGGCATAAAAAGCAAAGCATGAAAAACTCCCCAAGCAATAAACGTCCAATTAGCACCATGCCAAAATCCACTTATAGTAAATATTATCAATGTATTGCGTATCACCTGCCACTTAGTTCCCCTACTGCCACCGAGTGGTATATAAACGTAATCGCGAAACCACGTGGTAAGCGAAATATGCCAACGTCTCCAAAATTCTGCAATATCACGTGAGAAGTACGGAAAAGCAAAGTTTCGCATTGCATTGATTCCAAAGAGTCGAGCGGTACCTATGGCGATATCCGAATAACCTGAAAAATCGCCATAAATTTGAAACGTGAAAAAGATTGCTCCTAAGAGTAAAGTAGACCCTGTTTGTGTCTGCGGATTATCAAAAGCCATACTCACATAAGAGGCACAATTGTCGGCAATAACAATTTTTTTGAACAAGCCCCAAAGAATCTGCCTCAATCCGTCGGCTGCCTGATCGTAGCAGAAAACTCTTTTTTTATAGAATTGAGGTAATAGATTTGTAGCTCTCTCGATAGGACCGGCCACTAAAAGCGGAAAAAAACCAATGTATGCAAAGAAAGCGACCATATCATTAGTCGGTTCAATTTTTCGCCTATATACATCAATAGAGTAACTAAGAGCCTGAAAGGTATAAAAACTAATCCCTACAGGTAAAATAATATTCAACGTTTGTACATGTAAATCAATACCTACCAACGAAAAAGCAGCAGTAAAGCTATCTACAAAAAAATTATAGTATTTAAAAAAGAACAAAATGCCCAGATTAAGCAATATATTACTTATACTTATAAACTTACGCGACAAATACGGATAAGGCTTGTTTTCATTATCGATTCGTTGCATAAGCAACCCGCTTGCCCAAGAACAGAATGATGTAAAGACGATCATCAAGAGAAAACGCCAATCCCACCAGCCATAGAAGACATAAGAGGCTATAATGACAAAAATGTTTTGTCCCTTCAGATTGCGTTGAAATACAAACCAATATAGAATAAAAACTATTGGTAAAAAAATCAGAAATGAAATAGAATTAAACAACATAAGTCAAGTCAAATATACTCTTATAATCGTATAATGGTTTAGGTATCAATTTTACGCGATCGATTCCTCAAAAATTTGGGCAAAAGTAGATATAAATTCCGATTTATGCAATCGGCATAAACTACTAATACAAGAGCAAATGGAACTAACAATTTCGGTAAAAGTTCACAATCATCACACACCGATAGGAACAATATTTTTCCAATCAATATATCCCGCATATTTTCTTAAAGTCGCAATACCTACATTTTTCTATCTGCCTATTGGCAGAAAATGGCTGATTAGGGTCGAAAATACTTTTTAGTTTTTCTATCATAAGTGGCTCGAAATCATCTGCCACACGCCGAAAATCGGATATATCTATCTTGTCGTTTTTGATATTTATATAAGGTATCTCATCGGCTCTAAGCCTCGGCAAATAGAGCAATAGCGGGGTTACACAACGGTCTGGATTTTTTTTCGATATTACCGAAGCATAATACAACGACTGCAAAACATAAGCGGTTTTACTAAGACTCTTATTATCACTATTATCAAAGAGCGAAGGTATGTCTTTACACTCCTGCACACGATTTGATGTCTTATAGTCGTCTACGAATAGCGTATTGTTTTTTAGACGTATACGGTCGATATAGCCACCTATATTTACAGACAAATCTTCTGTCAGCTTTACCGAAGTTTTATAGAAATCCTCCATAGATACTATTGTAAATGGGGCATTTACGGCATCGAAGCGTAATAAAAAGATTATAAATCGGTAAGCTACATCGAAATATATTAGTTGTTCGCCATTATAATCCGATTTTGGAGTGCTTCTCTTAAAATATTCATGGCTAAATGCCATTTCTAACATTTCTTCCAATCTTGCCCTATTATCTATATAGCTATCAATCTGTAGCTTACAAACATCAAATGGAGCGAACGAATTTGCTCCATGCTCTGCAATTAGTGGGTCGATATTACCTATCTTCCTATAAATTAATTCGATAGTACGATGAATTATAGTACCCAAAATCTTATTATCGAGCTTGTCTGTAAACTCGTCGAGTACCCTGATATCCTCCACATATTGCAAATAAAACTTAAAAGGGCAATCTATAAACGTATTCAGAGCCGACGGCGATATATTTCTCCCTCTCTCTGACGTAGAGAAAGTTTCTCGTAGTTTTTTTAATATCTCAGGAGTTTTTTCGATTGTTATAGGCTCTGTAACAGTTGGTTGGATATCATTCTGCAACGTTATACGTTTAATTTTTTCACAATAAGGTAGTTCCGTAAGTATTTGCATTAGAAATCGGCTCATTTCCGATTTTGACGTCTCTTTCGACGAGGTGCTATATAAAAAAGTTATATTCTCAGAGCGCTGTAATAACCTATAGAAATAGTATGCAAAAATTGAATCTTGATACTCTAATGTATTCATACCTATATTTTTACGTATAAAATACGGTATAAAAGAGGCTTGAGTATCGACCTTAGGCATAATACCCTCATTTATAGATACTACCAATAAGTTTTTAAAATCGAGATTACGTGTCTCGAGCATCCCCATCATTTGCAGCCCCATAGCAGGTTCTCCATGGAACGGCACGCTACCCGTATTCAGCAACCGTTTTAGCAGCGATACGAAAGTCGGTAGCGTTACATCAAGATATCCACTCTTTATGAGGTCTGCCAAACGATTTATAATACAAAAAACTCGAAAAACAGCCTCATTCATAAGGTTGTCTCGAGTAAAATCTTTATGAGTATCTTTTGTAGCAACACCTATTTTTTCTACTATATCGAGCAGATAATCAACCATTTCACTAGTACTATTTACCACTCTCAATATAGGTAAATCAAATTGTTCGGGCGAAATATAAAAGAGATTGTCGGCTACTATAGCATATTTTATTTGCTGCGATTCACTGTAAATCAGCGAAGTATAATGATGTTCGAGTATAGAGATTACATATGGATAGTAAAACTTATTATTTGCAATCCCTTTTCGTTGCAGCTCCAAAAGCCTCAAAACAAAATCGTATATAGGAGTCTGATTTATAGGGAATCCCATTGTAACATTCACCTTATCAACCTCTTCCGGTACGAGCCACAATGCAGGTAACAACATTTGCTCGTTACAAAATACTATGGCAGTATCCGGATTATCCCACTCTTTGATATTCAGACTGTTGATAAATGTAGGGATATAACCCACTTGTGCCACATCTGTGGCTGCCGATACTATGGAAATATTCTTTTCTCGCGCTATGTTGTTGGTATCGAACGCGGTTGCTTGTGGAAATTTTTGTATGTTTTTTCGGATAAATTGCCCCGCCTCTATAACTTGGTTGTCTGTATAATAATCATCACAATCCCAATAAAACAGACTTTTGTCTTTAAGCGCCTCTAAAAGAGCCTCTTCGCTCGGCGACAATACATTGAATCCGACAAACACGTAATGTGCTTTATCATAGACTTTTACATTCGTAGATATATTTTCGACTACATCTCGGCATATCATACCACTATAAGCCAGCCCCTTAGACGAGAGGATGTTTTTGAAGTCATTATATACTTCTCTAAGTACCGACCATATCGATAAGAAATTGTCTTTTAGCTGAGTACGATTTGTTTTTATATCTACAAAAAAACGATTAAGCAGCTCGACTTGCTCCGAGGTAAGATGTTCGAACTTATCGCTAAGTTGCTCAAGGTCATATATATTCTGATACACCAACGATGGGTCTATCAGATAATTGTCTATATCGTTGAAGTCGCTCAGCAATATTTCTCCGAAGAACAAAAACTCATCGAAAGTCTCTACCTGATTTTTTTCTCTATTTTTATAGAAATGCTCTATATAAACCTTATATAAAATAGAAACTAATAATAAATCGTCTGCTAATGTCAATGAAGTCGCTTTCGAGAATAGAGACTGTAAATCTTCGTATTTTGGAGAAAATATAGGCTCATCAGAGATTTGAGAAATATATTTATCAAAAAATATACTTGAACGTATATTAGGAAACACTAAAACTACGTCAGACAGGTCGTTGTGGAAGCGTTTGAGGATATCTTGTGCTACGAGTTTCAGAAATTGCATCTCATTAAACGATATATTGGCTTGAGAAAGGCACAAAATTAATCATTTTTTCGTACTTTTGTAGCTTAAAAAATATTCGTATATGAGATTAGCAAATATCCCTACAAATTTTATTCCAAAGTCTATGTATCCTACTATAAAAGAATACATTACTATTACATTTGGACTTATCTTAGTCTCTTGCGGTTGGAAGTGGTTCATAATACCTCACCAGATTGCAGGCGGCGGTGCCACGGGTTTTTCCGCTATTATCCAGTTCGGATTTGGTATACCTATTTTCGTTACTTACTTTGTTATCAATAGTGTACTGATAGTTTTAGCCATAAAGCAACTTGGATGGGCTTTTTCGATAAAAACCATTTTTGCCGTTTTAGTACTTACTATCGCTTTTGCACTTAACCCTCAGCTAGTTGATATAAAAGACCCCTTTATGTCGGTCATAATCGGTGGTTTATGCAATGGAGCAGGCCTGGGCATAGTCTTTCTAAGCAACGGAAGTACAGGCGGTACCGATATTATTGCCAAAGTAATAACTCAAAAACGCAATATCACACTCGGACGAGTCATACTGTATATCGACCTCTGTATAATATCATCATCGATACTTTTACCTAACGGTTCTATCGAAAAGGTTATATATGGTCTTGTGTGTATGGCAGTTACCACACTTACAGTCGATATGGTAGTAAACGGAGTACGTCAAAGTGTACAGTTCTTTATATTTTCTTCGGAATACGAAAAAATAGCAGATGCTATCACACACCAACTAGGCAGAGGTGTTACTATGCTCGACGGTATCGGCTGGTACTCAAAAGAACACGTGAAAGTACTTACCACTCTGGCACGTAAAAACGAATCGGTAAAAATATTTAAAATCATCAAAGACATAGACCCAAATGCCTTTGTATCACAGACTTCTGCCATAGGTGTGTATGGCAAAGGATTCGATATGATGAAGACAAAATAAATTTCGAGCGGTAATGATAGAAGCAAAAAATATTCATAAAAGTTTTGGCTCATTACACGTACTTAAAGGTGTAAACTTAAATATAAAAGAGAATGAAATAGTTACCATCACCGGAGCATCGGGAGCAGGTAAGACTACCCTACTTCAAATACTTGGTACTCTCGATAATGCCGACGAAGGAAGCGTTACCATAAATGGAATACAGACAAACAGCCTCAATACTAACAGGTTATCGGAGTTTCGAAATACTATGGTAGGCTTTGTATTTCAGTTTCACCACCTACTACCCGAATTTACTGCATTGGAAAACACTATGTTGCCATATCTTATAAAGACAGGCAACTTCAAGGAAGCAAAATCGAAAGCGATAGAAATACTATCGTACCTAAATCTTTCCGACCGACTCGAACACAAGCCCAATGCTCTATCGGGAGGCGAAAAGCAACGAGTAGCCGTAGCCAGAGCATTGATAAACAGACCCAAAGTAATATTTGCTGACGAACCTAGCGGTAGCCTCGACAGTAAAAACAAGCAAGAGCTCCATCGATTGTTGTTCAATATCAGAGCCGATTTTTCGACAACTATACTGATAGTTACTCACGACAAGGAACTTACGCAAATAGCCGACTACTCACTCGAAATGGCAGACGGACAATTTATATAGAACTACAAACCTCATTATCTCTCAAATATGAATTATTTTAAACACGAATCTGCATACATCGACGAAGGCTGTACGATAGGCGACGATACCAAAATATGGCACTTCTCTCATATCATGAGTGGTTGCAAGATAGGCAATGGCTGCAACATAGGGCAAAACGTGGTAATCTCACCAAATGTAGTCATCGGCAATAACGTGAAAATACAGAACAATGTATCGGTATATACCGGTGTAGTATGCGAAGACTACGTGTTTCTGGGGCCGTCGATGGTTTTCACCAATGTAATAAACCCGAGAAGTGAGGTAAATCGCCGCGACGAGTTTATGACTACAATCATCAGACGAGGAGCATCGGTCGGAGCAAACGCTACTATCGTATGCGGCAATGAAATAGGAGAATATGCCCTTATCGGTGCAGGAGCGGTAATAACCAAACCCGTAGCTCCTTACGCATTAGTAGTGGGTAATCCGGCTCATCGAATCGGATGGGTGAGCCGTTATGGACATAGGTTGCATTTCGACAAAGAAGGAATAGCCGTTTGTCCCGAAACAAACGAGAGATATCGACTGAGTAATGGCAATGTGATATTAATCGAACAATAAACCGTAAAAAATTTTATCGACAAAATTCATAACACACACATAAATAACAAATATACAGTAAGATAATCTATTATGAAAAATTTCGCAATTATAGGAGTGGGCGGATATATTGCACCACGTCATTTAAAAGCAATAAAAGACACGAATAATGTGCTTGTAGCAGCATACGACAAATTCGATAGTGTGGGCTTACTCGATAGCTATTTCCCTGAAACATCGTTCTTTACAGAACAAGAACTATTCGATCGCCATTGTACAAAACTAAAAGATATCAACAGACAAATAGACTACATATCTATCTGTACTCCAAACTATTTACACGACGCACATATCCGTTATGGGCTTAGACTCGGTGCCGACGTAATATGTGAAAAACCCATAGTACTGAATCCCTGGAACATAGATGCTTTACAAAAAGTAGAGCAACGCGAAGGCAAAAAAATCAATACCATACTGCAACTACGTCTGCACAAGTCGATTATAGATTTAAAAAAAGAGATAGAAGCGGCTCCCAAAGATAAAATATTCGATGTAGAACTCACCTATATCACTTCGCGTGGAAACTGGTACTACTCATCGTGGAAAGGCGACATTCACAAAAGTGGCGGTATAGCTACCAATATAGGTGTACATTTCTATGATATGCTGCAATGGGTCTTCGGTGCACCGAGGCAAAATATTGTACACGTAGCCTCACACGACAGAGTGGCAGGATATATCGAGCTGGAACGTGCAAGAGTACGTTATTTCCTCAGTATCAATGCCGATTTACTTCCATCTAATGCCGTACAGGGCGAAAAACGAACATTCCGTACCATAAACATCAATGGTAGTGAATTCGAATTTAGTGAGGGTTTTACGGAGCTCCATACCGAAAGTTATAGAAATATATTGGCAGGCAATGGTTTCGGTATCGAAGATGCTCGCAATGCTATAAATATAGTTTACGAAATACGTCAGGCTCAGCCTATCGGACTGAAAGGAGACTATCATCCTATGGCAAAATTTCCTTTGGCAAGTCATCCTTTCGGCTGGTAAAACAAACAAAATCAATACTATAAATATTAAGCACGCTTATAAAGTTGAACGATAATCAAACAGCAAAAACAAAATATATTATCTTTGCCGTTTGTAATAATGTCAAATTTCATTTTGGCTTTATAACTTTATAACAATACATTAGCACTAAATTAATTCTGCATTTTAGCGTGAAAAATATACGTAACTTCTGTATAATTGCCCATATCGACCACGGTAAGAGTACTATTGCCGACCGACTACTTGAATATACAAACACTGTGGCTGCCAAAGACTTGCAAGCTCAAGTATTAGACAATATGGACCTCGAACGTGAGCGTGGCATTACCATAAAAAGCCATGCTATCCAAATGAATTACAGCAAGAAAGACACAAATGGCGCTATCGAACAATACACTCTCAACCTAATCGATACTCCGGGGCATGTCGATTTTTCGTACGAAGTAAGCCGTTCAATAGCAGCATGCGAAGGAGCGCTACTTATAGTAGATGCCACTCAAGGCATTCAAGCTCAGACCATAAGCAATCTATATATGGCTATCGACAACGATCTGGAAATAATACCGGTAGTAAATAAAATAGATATGCCCAATGCTATGCCTGAGGAGATAGAAGACCAATTGATTGATATGCTGGGAGTAAAGCGAGAAGAGATTATACGGGCAAGTGGTAAGACCGGCGAAGGTATCACCAATATTCTCGATGCGATAGTAGACCGCATCCCCGCTCCGAAAGGCGACCCCGACGCTCCACTACAATGCCTAATATTCGACTCCGTATTCAACTCATTTCGGGGGATTATCGCATATTTCAAAATCATCAATGGCACTATAAATCAAGGAGATTTGGTAAAATTTGTGGCTACGGGCAAAGAGTATGAGGCAGACGAAATAGGAGTATTGAGGCTCGATATGGAGCCTTGTAAAACATTATCGGCTGGTAATGTGGGATATATCATTTCCGGAATAAAGACATCGAAAGAAGTAAAGGTTGGTGATACTATTACACACGTAAAAAATCCATGTAGCGAGGCTATAGCAGGGTTCGAAGAGGTGAAACCTATGCTATTTGCCGGAGTATATCCTATTGATACCGAAGACTTTGAAGACTTACGTTCTTCGATAGAAAAATTACAGCTCAACGATGCTTCTCTCACGTTCGAACCCGAAAGCTCCGTAGCTCTGGGCTTTGGCTTCAGGTGTGGATTTTTAGGGCTTTTACACATGGAAATCATACAAGAACGCCTTGATAGAGAGTACGATATGAGTGTAATCACTACTGTCCCAAACGTACCGTACAAAGTATATACAAAAAAAGGCGAAGTCCTCGAAATGCACAATCCCGCCGGAATGCCCGATATAATGCAGATAGACAAGATAGAAGAGCCATACATAAGAGCATCGATTATCACCAAGGCAGACTATATCGGCAGTATCATGACGTTATGTCTGGGAAAACGCGGCGAGCTTATAAAACAGAACTATATCTCTGCCGATAGGATGGAGCTGATATTCGATCTTCCTCTGGGAGAGATAGTTTTCGATTTCTACGACAAACTGAAATCTATTTCAAAAGGCTATGCTTCATTCGATTACCAACCAAACGGATTTAGAGAGAGCCGACTTGTAAAGCTCGATATTCTCCTCAATGGCGAAGCTGTAGACGCACTGTCGTCGCTGATACACTTCGATAATGCACAGACACTTGGTAGACGTATGTGTGAAAAGCTCAAAGAACTGATACCCAGACAGCAATTCGATGTTGCAGTACAGGCGGCTATCGGAGCTAAGATTGTGGCTCGTGAGACTATAAAGGCTGTACGTAAGGACGTTACAGCAAAATGTTACGGAGGCGATATAAGCCGTAAACGTAAACTGCTCGAGAAACAGAAAAAAGGTAAAAAACGCATGAAACAAATCGGGTCGGTAGAAGTGCCTCAAAAAGCATTCCTCGCCGTACTCAAACTCGACTGATAAACAAATAGATGACAAAGAAAAAAAAGACGACAAAGAAACGGAAACACAATCCGCCAAAGATAGAGAAAAGCATTGTGATAGCGGGTGTTGTGGGTATAATACTTGCTATAGCATTGATAATATATTACACCTTCTTCGATTATTAAATATCAACACAATAAGTTAAACTAACGCAAAAACCAATAACGACGCTGCAACATTTTACAGATTGCAGCGTCTTGTTTTTAGTTTTTCAGATACAAACAGAGAATACACCAAATGAAGATAAAATTTTCGGTAGTGATATTATCGCTCTTAGCAGTGATTTTGTGCGGTTGCTCATTAAAAACAGATCCTCCTATAAATGATAAAACTAAATTATTTGCTTTCGGTACATACCAAAAATCAGATAAACAGTACTATATAGTCGAAGATAATAAAAGAATAGTGATTCTGAACAACATAAAGAAAAACGATGGCATAGGTAAACGTTTTTTCGTAGCGGGTCAAGCAAAAAAGAATACCGATAATAAGGGTAACGATTATTGGATAATGGATGCAGATATAATGGAGGAGTCTCATATATACAAAATTAGTATAGTAGATAGTGCATCAATAGATGAGTTCGGGAAGGCAGGAATATATTTTGAGCAAGGAATTGGAAATAAGAACATATATTTTTCGGGTAAGTATCTCAACTTCATATACTCCATTTATGCTACAAATAACAGCGAACATACTTTTAGTTATATGATAACCAGAGATAAAAAAGAGGTTTCAAATAATAAATTTACATTATATATTCGCCACAAAGACAACAACGATGTTGCAAACGAAGCAAAAACACCACGCAAGATATATTCGTCTTTAGATATGAGTGAGATACTGAGTCGCTCGAACAGCAGACGTATAACACTGATAATAAACACAATAAATCTTGAAGGCAAAAAGGAAGAGGGCGTAAAAGAAATCACACAGTGAGATAATTAGTTGAAGAAAGAATAACTTTACACAATACAATACTTTTTTGGAGAGAAAGAGCAGTTTTTTAGACAAATTGCTCTTTTTTCTTATTTTCGGGTAAAAAGTAGTACTTTTGCAATCTAATCCGACAAATATAATATACTGATAGTAAAATAGAAAAACTATAAATGAAAAGATATATCGTCGTAATAGTACTATTTTGTGCCGTAGCAGAAAGCATTTCGGGGCAATTTACAGTAACATCTTCAAGCGAGTACATACAAATCACAGACCAGCAAGACATTAACGCCATCTTCCTATTCAATGGTATAAGTGCATCGACCGAAATATCGTACAACGGTACCGAAAATTTCGAATGGAGGAAATACGACAACTCATTTGTAGCCAATACTCCAAATTTCTCGCCCGACGATGCCACAGGTTATATCGTATTCGATAAGATTAATAATAAGCCCCTTTACCATATATGGGTAATAGACTACTCGTTATACCGCATTGGTTTTAATGGAGTTACCACAAACGGAGATTGCTACAAACTATCGCTAAATACAAACTTCAACGTACCTAATCTGGTCTATTACGACAAAAACAATAAGCAGAAGAGTCTAAAACGAACATTATATGTGCATTACGTAGATTATACATATAAAGACAGTACTTGGCAAGATATTGAGATGAATTCGGAACACACATATCCATTCACAGATATAGAAATCAATGCTCCTAAGAAGGATGTAAGCATCTGTATATCTGGCGATAACTTTGCCAGAGCAATGCATCTGTCGGGCGATACAAGTATTTGCATTGATTATAAGGCTATTGCCGTAGAGTGCCATCTGAGCGCTACTGTCGAAAAACGGAGTGGAACCAACGAATATCTTCGCGATAATTCTGAAAATAATACAGTAAAGGGCTCAGGACCATTGATTGTATCTCTCGAAAACAAATCGAACAATCCTGTTGCTACTTTTTTCGAATGGAAAATATACAAAAACTCTGCTCCTCAATCGTATAACCGTTATAACGAGGAAAATATACGATACAGTTTCAATGAGACAGGCGATTATACCGCAGTACTTAAGGTATCTAATGCCGATGGTATTTGCACAAGCACAGACTCGGTACGCGTTACAGTATTGGAATCGCTTTTGGAAGTACCGAATGCCTTCTCGCCTAACGGAGACGGTATAAACGATGAGTTTCGCGTGGTATTCAAGTCGCTGAAGACTTATAACATCATCATTTTCAACCGTTGGGGACGTGTAGTATATAAAAGCAATGACCCATCGAAAGGATGGGACGGTAAAATAGGTAGAAATGTAGCAGCATCAGGAACATACTATTACGTCATAGAGGCTACAGGAACCGACCGTTATACCGAAGGGCGATACAAAGACCGCAACATTATATACAACATCAAAGGACATATAAACTTATTCAAATAAATCACCTTATATTTTTCGCAAAAACACAATGATTTATAGCATATTACCTCATTGTGAGGTTTCATTACAGCTACAATATAATCGGTATCCATAATCCAAAGTATGTTTTATACAGAATTTATATATACTTTTGCAAAATAGTTCTTTTAGGCTACTATACCAAGTAGCAACTTGAATTACAACAAAAAACAAAAAATATTATTTCTATGGCAAAGAAAAAAATGATTACTTGCGATGGCAATCAGGCGGCAGCACATATTTCGTATATCTTTTCGGAAGTAGCTGCTATATACCCGATTACGCCATCGTCTCCAATGGCTGAATATGTCGATGAATGGGCTGCCAACGGCAGAAAAAACATCTTCGGCGAGACTGTACTCGTACAGGAAATGCAATCGGAAGCAGGTGCCGCAGGAGCCGTACACGGTTCGTTGCAGGCGGGAGCTCTGACTACCACCTACACTGCTTCTCAAGGACTTTTACTGATGATACCCAATATGTATAAGATTGCAGGTGAGCTGCTGCCGTGCGTTTTTCACGTATCTGCACGTACCATAGCCTCACACGCTCTTAGTATCTTTGGCGACCATCAGGACGTAATGGCAACTCGTCAGACTGGTTTCGCTATACTTGCCGAAGGTTCGGTGCAGGAAGTTATGGACCTTGCCGGTGTAGCACACTTGTCTACAATAAAAAGCCGTGTACCTTTCGTCAATTTCTTCGACGGCTTCCGTACATCGCACGAAATACAGAAGATAGAGGCTCTCGATACTGATGATTTCAGAGATATCCTCGATTGGCAGGCTCTTGAGGAGTTCCGTAAGCGTGCATTGAATCCCAATTCCCCTGTGTGCAGAGGTATGTCGGAGACTCCCGATAACTTTTTCCAACACAAAGAGGCGGCAAACCGCTACTACGATGCCGTACCAGAGATAGTGGAAGGTTATATGAAAGAGATAACCAAACTGACAGGAAGGGTATACAATCTATTCGATTACTACGGTTCGCCCGATGCCGACCGTATAATAATAGCGATGGGCAGTGTCACCGAAGCAATACGTGAGACGATAGATTATCTCAGAGACAAAGGAGAACGTGTAGGCTTGGTTGCCGTCCATCTCTACCGTCCGTTCTCGGTAAAACATCTTTTGGAAGCAATCCCCAAGAGTGTAAAAAAGATTGCTGTTCTCGACAGGACAAAAGAATCGGGTGCAAGCGGAGAGCCGCTTTATATGGATGTTGTAGAAGCATTTGCACAATATTCGGAGCAACGTCCTGTTATCGTCGGTGGTCGTTACGGGTTGTCATCTAAAGACACTACTCCCGCACAAATATTATCAATCTACGAAAACCTTGCTCTGAACGTACCTAAACATAGATTCACTATCGGTATAGTAGACGATGTAAACTTCACCTCTCTACCTCTGAAAGAGGAGATAACTCTAAACGAAGACTCTGTATATGAAGCTAAATTTTACGGACTTGGCTCGGACGGTACAGTAGGAGCAAACAAAAACTCTGTAAAAATCATTGGTGACAATACCGACAAATATTGCCAAGCATACTTTTCGTACGACTCCAAAAAATCAGGTGGTTTCACTTGTTCACACCTTCGTTTTGGCGACCATCCTATACGATCTACTTATCTGGTAAATACCCCAAATTTCGTAGCCTGCCACAATCAGGCTTATCTCAGGATGTACGACGTTACTCGCGGGTTGCGTAAGAATGGTACATTTCTACTAAATACTATCTGGACGGAAGAAGAATTACATAAACATTTACCCAACAAAGTAAAGCGTATTTTTGCCCAGAAAAATATTACCGTATATTACATTAATGCTACTAAGATAGCAAGTGAAATTGGTCTTGGCAACCGTACAAATACCATACTGCAATCGGCGTTTTTCCGCATAGCTAATATTATCCCTATCGATTTGGCTGTAGAAGAAATGAAAAAGTTTATAACCAAATCGTATGGTAAAAAAGGGCAGGCTATACTCGATAAAAACTTTGCTGCCGTCGACCGCGGAGGAGAATACAATATCCTTACCGTAGACCCGTCGTGGGCAAATCTACCCGACGACGAGCCTGTACACAGCAATGCTCCATCGTTCGTAAAGAATATTGTGTTTCCTATGAACCGTCAGGAAGGTAATACCCTTCCCGTTTCGGCATTCAAAGGTTTCGAAGACGGCTCATTCCCTTCGGGTACAGCCCGCTGGGAGAAACGTGGTGTATCGCCATCGGTCCCCGAATGGACTGCCGAAAACTGTATACAGTGCAACCAGTGTGCATACGTATGTCCACACGCCTGCATACGTCCGTTTGTACTCGACGAAAACGAACAAAAAGGCTTCGATGCAAAATTGCTCGATATCAAGTCGCCCAAAGAATTTGTCGGAATGAAGTATCGTATACAAGTTGGAGTTATGGACTGTGTCGGTTGTAAAAATTGTGTAGATGTATGCCCCGGTGTAAAGATAGACGGTGTACAGCACAAAGCTCTGGCAATGGAATCGTTCGAATCGCAAGAACACGAAGCCGAAAACTGGGAATATCTCACGACCAAGGTTAAATCGAAACAGCACTTGATAAATATTGAGGCAAACGTTAAGAATACTCAGTTTGCACAACCGTTATTCGAATTCTCGGGAGCTTGTTCGGGCTGTGGAGAGACTCCTTATATAAAACTTATAACCCAACTTTTCGGCGACCGACAGATGATAGCCAACGCTACCGGATGTTCGTCGATATATTCGGGTTCGGTACCTGCCACTCCGTACACTACCAACGAAAAAGGACAGGGACCGGCTTGGGCAAACTCACTATTCGAGGACTTCTGTGAATTTGGGCTTGGAATGTTCATTGCTACCGAAAAAATGAGAGAACGTATCGTGAAACTTTTCGGACAAGCAATCGAAAACGAACATACTCCTGCCTATGCAAAAGAATTAATGCAGGCGTGGATTGATAATATGTTCGATGTAGATAAGACTAAAGAATTGGCTCCACAACTCGAGAAAGTAATCGATGATGGTATTGCTATTGCAAATTGTAGTGTATGCAAAGAACTTAAAGGACTCACACAGTATCTTATCAAACGCAGCCAGTGGATTATCGGTGGCGACGGAGCAAGTTACGATATAGGTTACGGTGGACTCGACCACGTTATTGCTTCCGGAAAAAACGTTAATATACTTGTTCTCGACACAGAAGTATATTCCAACACAGGAGGACAGTCGTCGAAATCGACACCGATAGGAGCTATAGCCAAGTTTGCCGCTTCGGGTAAACGTGTACGTAAAAAAGACTTGGGACTTATAGCCACTACTTACGGTTATGTCTACGTGGCTCAGGTTGCTATGGGAGCCAATCAGGCACATACTCTCAAAGCTATACGTGAAGCGGAAGCATACAATGGTCCTTCGATAATAATAGCCTATTCTCCTTGTATCGAACACGGTATACTTACCGGTATGGGTAAAGCTCAGGAAGAACAGGCAAAAGCCGTCGAATGCGGTTATTGGCATCTGTGGAGGTTCAATCCGGAGCTTGAGGCTGAGAGCAAGAATCCGTTCCAACTCGATAGTAGAGAACCCGATTGGAGCAAGTTCCAAGACTTCCTCAAAAACGAGGTTCGCTTTGCGTCGCTGTCGAAACTATTCCCCGTAGAGGCACAAGAGCTCTATCAGGAAGCCGAAAACAACGCCCGCAAACGTTATAACAGCTATGTGAGAATGAGTAAAATGGAGTATTAATATTAATCGAATGATATAAAAATAGTGAAGCCCCAAAACACAATAAAGTGAAGGGGCTTTTTTATTTTAATCCTTATTTTGCTCCAATAGTTTTAGCTTTAGTCTTTCGTTCTATCACAGTACGACCAATGTCGTCCTTACTGTACGACCAATGTCCGACTTACAGTACGACCGATACCTTTCTAACACATACGGCACGAGTCGCATTTGGTCTTACCGCCCTTTCGCTCTACGATACGACGAGCTACGAACAGAAGACATAGAAGTATGACTACGCCAACGATAACCTCCTGTACCACACCATAGTTGATAACGTTGTAAGCTATGAAAGAGATTATCCACGCAATAGTCGTAGTATAGCCGACAACAAATAAAGCCCAAAGCCATGAACCTGTCTCGTTGCGAGTGGTAATGATAGCGGCAATACAAGGGAAGTATAGCAGTACGAAAAGTAGCAGAGATACTACAGAGGCTGTGGTATACACCTTAGAACCATCGCTATAGACGGCACTACGAAGTTTGTCGGGTAGCGAGAGCTCGATATTGTCTTCGTTGACACCATAAAGCACGCCGATAGTGCTTAGAACCATCTCTTTTGCAGCTGCCCCGGTAATGACGGCGACAGTCATCTTCCAGTCGAAACCTATTGGGCGAAGTACAGGCTCTACCGTTTTGCCCATCGAAGCCATATAGGAGTGTTCGAGCTGACTTGCCTTATCGTCCAAAGAACTCTGCGGGAAATACGAAAGTGCCCAAATAATGATGGTACCGACGAGAATGGTAGTAAACATCTTTTTCAGATACTGTGAACCCTTCTCCCACGTATCGCGTAGGACATATTTTATCTGAGGCATACGATAAGAGGGCAGCTCCATAACGAACGGTGTATCGTTGCGGTTAAAAATTATTTTCTTGAATAGTTTAGCGCTAAGAGCGGCTACTATTATGCCGGTAAAGTAGATGCAAAACATCACGAGAGCTTGGTATTTTGCGAAAAAAGTACCTATCAGTAGGATATAGACGGGTAATCTGGCGCTACACGAGATGAAAGATGTAACGAGAATGGTTATCATACGAGAATTGCGATTCTCTATCGTGCGAGTAGCCATTATAGCAGGAACCGAGCAACCGAATCCCATCATCAACGGTATGAACGACTTGCCGTGCAAACCTATTTTGTGCATAATACGATCCATAATGAATGCTGCCCGAGCCATATACCCCGAAGCATCGAGAAGAGTCATACAGAAATAGAGTATAAGTATATTTGGAAGGAACACAATGACAGCCCCTACACCGGCAACTATACCATCGACAAGTAAGTCTTTTAGTATACCGCTTGGCATCACATTAGATAACCACTCCGAGAAGAGACCGACACCCATTTCTATCCAATCCATAGGATACTGCCCAAGCGAAAAGGTAGCCTCGAACATAAGATAAATGATAGCGGCAAAGATGGGATAAGCCAAATACTTATGTGTAACTATTCGGTCTATCTTCGATGTAGTGGTAATATAATCGGGAGCCTCGGCAGCGAAGAATGTCTCTTTCAATGCACCGTCGATAAAAGCATACTTAGCATCCATTATAGCATTTGCAGCACTTGTCTTCAGCTCCTCCTCTATACGACGGCAAGCCTCGTCTCTTACTTCGACCACTTTGCCATAATTTGAATAAATGGCTGCAATAGCCTCTATATCTTTGTCGTGTTGTAGGAGTTGGATGGCTATGTAACGCGGTGTAAAGCTATCGTCGGCACCTTCGTTGACGGAATAGACCTTTTTGATGTTGTCGATAGCCTTCTCGATGACGTTACCATAGTTTATATGTATGTGTCTCACTATCTCGTGCAGTCTCTTGTCGCCGACGATGTCGGCAGAGGAGTGCCGCTTGCCGTGCTTGTGTTCGAGCTCGACTATATGGTGGTAACGCTCTATGAGAGCGTCGTCTTTGATAGCATCTATCAACTGCCCGTTGCCGTCGATAATGTCGGCTCCCTCGTAGAGCTTTATGATGGCGTCGAGGAGGTCGTCGATACCCTGCTTGAGAGCTGCCGAAGTAGGTACTATTGGTATTCCAATAAGTTTACTGAGTCGCTCGATGTCGAGACTGTCGCCTCGTTTGCGGAACTCATCGTAGAAATTGAGAGCCACTATCGAACGTATGTTCATATCGATGATTTGTGTCGTCAGATAGAGGTTTCGCTCCAGGTTGCCCGAGTCGACGACGTTGACGACAACGTCGGGTTTGTCGCCTACTATGTGATTACGCACAAGCCTCTCTTCGGGCGAGAAAGCCGAAATAGAATACGTGCCGGGTAGGTCTGTAAAATGGAAGTTATAACCCTTATACGTAACGCTGCCACTCTTTATATCGACGGTAACACCACTATAATTGCCCACCTTGACGTGCATACCGGTAAGAGCGTTGAAAAGCGTCGATTTCCCCGAGTTCGGATTGCCCACAAGGGCTATATTAATCTGCTTTCGCCTCTCGAGAGCTATGCTTCGAAAGTCGTCTTCGCTGATGGTTCCGTGATATTCATCGCACTGTGCCTTAATAACGTTCGATGCCTCTTCTTCTGAAACGATATCTATCTGAGCGGCAACGCTACGCCTAAGCGATACCTCGTAACCCATTATTTTATACATGATAGGGTCACCAAGCGGAGCTTCCTTCATCACCTCCACTACTTTACCTTTTATGAAACCCATCTCCACGATTCTCTTACGGAAATCGCCGTAGCCGTGTACCTTTACAATACAGCCTTTCATCTGTGGCTTCAGTTCCGATAGCTTCTGCATAATATATCTTGTATCTTTCTTTTTATAGTAAACAACGCGACAAAACTTACAAAGTTAACATTGCAAACTCTGTCTGTCAATCACTATAAATAGTTATTTATCTTGCTTTTTATAATTACTTTGTGTTATTCGTCCCAACGCGTCATAGTCTTGTGTACATCGGTGATAGGCATAATTCCTGCTTTGAGTACTACTTTCTGTCCTATTTGTTGTGTGAGGAAAAAACATAAGCCCCTCGCAAGTCCTTCGCGCGATTCTGATATAATCACGTATAGCGGGCGCCAAAAAGGGTAATTGCCGTTGTAGACGTCGCCTGCATAGGGCAGATAGCTATCGGAGAGAGTCGCCTTGTCGCCTTTCGAAATCCTTACTATACGTACCTTGCTGCTATTTGCCTCGTACTGCACCGAGTTGAGGTTGCCAAACTGGTTCATACCGACTATCCCGATATTATTTGGGTCTTCGGCTATCTTATCGAAGATGTTTTGCCCCTCGCCGACGACGTAGAAGTGCTTCGATACATCTTGCGACCCCCGTGTGATAGAGTCTGATATGTAACGCATAACGCCATTGCTCTTATCGACGAAAAATATCTTCACCGTACCGAGAGGCGAGTTTTTGTTTATCTCTTTCCAACTGTTTATCTGCCCCATTATTAGCTGTTTTATCTGTTTAGGGCTCAGTATGCTGTCGGTATTTTGTTTATTGATGATGAAAGCTATTCCCTCGTAGCCGAAAGGATATTTTCGTATTACACGTGTCTTTGGTAGTAGTTCTTTCTCTCTGATATCAAGGTCTCTTCCCACGACAATAAGTTTCACCGAGTCGTCGATAAGGTAGCGGATAGCTTCTTTCTCTTCGAGATATTTAGGGAATACAAATGCTTCGGGGTAATGCACCGAAAAAGCGTCGAGCTCTGCCTCTAGTATATTCTGCATATTCTCGTCGGCAGCGATAGCTATCACTCCCGATACAAGCGTATCGTCGCTGTCGGCCTGCTTGTGTCGGCACCCGAATACAACGATAGATATTAGGGTTATAATAAGTATTGGTCTATGCATAGTTCCGATATTTAAAAGTCTATTTATCTAAAATAAAATGATACCGACTACCCAATAGATATAATCGGTATCACAAAAAAATCAATTTTACTCTTCTATTAAAATATTTTCCTTATCGCTCTATAAACTCTGAAGATGCCATAAAGCAATATCACCACTCCCACAATTATACGAATGGTCTTAAACTGTATTAAAACCTCAGCTCTCTCCCAAACCAGTAACGACACACCTGCAACCAGATAAAAGACTGCCATTACCGACTCGAATATTACGAGTGCTAGAGCTTTGCCGTCGTATTTTTGCATAGAGAGAGGTATCTTAGTTTCTAAGTACGAAACGTATCGGTTGAGTGAAATAAGCTCTAACGGTATTACCGTTTTGCTTACCGGGAATCCATTTAGGCATAGCTTTTACCAAACGGATAGCCTCTCTGTCGAGTGTGGAGTGAGCACTCTGTACCACCTTTACGTCGGTAATCGAACCGTCTTTCTCTACGACGAAACCTACCAGTACAAGTCCCTGTATTTCGTCGGCAACTGCCTGTTGCGGATATTCGAGGTTTTCCTTCAACCATTTCAGACGAGCCTCTTCACCGCCAGGAAAAGAAGGCTTTACTTGCACCCAAGTATAGACTTTTTTGTCGTCATCGGTATTGGTAGTTTCCACCACCTGCTTGTAGTCGTCGGGGTTGAACCCGCTTCCGTCGGTAGTACCGTCTTCGACCGTCTTCGTGGCTATTACGGCATCGAGGTCTTTCAGAGCATCGTTTGCCTGAGCAAGGTTCTGGTCTTGAATATCTTTATCGTCTACTACCCTTGCCTCAGTAACCATAATAGACTTGGCGAGTATCACCTGAGTCTCTTGCGGTATATCCATTTCTTGTGGTTCGTCGGGCTTCTTCTGCTCTTGGGTGGTATTGAATTCCGTCTGAGCGAAAGCTTCGTCTTGTGCGACCGTCTTCTTACTTAAAATCATATTCTGTATGATATCCGGTAGAAAGATAGCTGCAAGTCCAAGCACGATTACCACTATCAACGACTTAATGTGTCGATTCGACGAATCGTCTCTCAACTGGTATGCACCGTAACGTTTGTTTTTGCCTTCGAAAAGAATTTCGAGCCATTGCGGCGACTGTAAATCAAAATCTTTTGCCATACTTACAATCTTTTTAATAGTTATTTAATACCGAGAGATTCCCTTTGAGCTTTGGTAAGATAGTCGGGTTTGGTTCTATTCGATTTCAGATACAAAAGAGCTCTTTCATTATCTGTAAGCTCGGCTATCTGATAGAATCCTATATTGCATACCAACATTTCGTCAAGAGCATCTACCATATTTTTATACGACGACTTGTCCGAAGGTTTTATCAATACGTTTGGAGCTATCTTAAGATTCTTGTTTGCATCTGTTTGTATCTCCTGTACCTGCTCGGTAAAATACTTCTCGCTTATCTGTCCTTTACTACGCTTCTCTTTTAGTTCCTGTATCTTTTGATACGTTCCATCATTTTTCCTCATCAGTATGGCACGTATACCGTCTTGGTTGTACGTGGTACGTTTCAAGAAAGCGGTATCGTTCCAGTTTTCTTCCGTAGGCTTACCTTCGTAGTAATAAATATCGTTGTCGTCGCCGAGTAAGATAGTGAGAGCCGTAGAAGCTCTGAATTCAGTACCTTCTCCTTCTTTTACTTTGTCTTTTGCCGGCATAGTGATATTCATCACCTGAGGTTTGAGTAGTGTCGTACAGAACATAAAGAAGGTTATAAGCAACATATTCATATCCACCATAGGGGTGAAATCGACCCTTAGGACTTGCTTCTTCTGCCTTCCCTTTTTCTTCCCACCTTCATCTTTCACTTGTACTTCTGACATATTCTTGTACTTTTTATTAAAATTAGTAATATTAGTTTGATGAGGCAGTCCTCAAATTAGTTACCAAAAGATATTCGTTCTTGTGCAAATCTCTCAAATCGCTTATTACTTTCTTTACAACCTGATAGTCGGTAGTTTTATCGGCTTTTATAGCCAATTTCACTGCCCCGATAGCTTTTCCTTTGGTAGCACTATCTATCCAAATCTTAAATTCATTTTTGGGGTCGATAGTATTGCTACCTTCGGCTGCAGGCTCTTCCGACTCTTGGTTAGGGATACCTATGTGCGGATTGTTTGGCACTTTGAGTTGTTCTTGCATATATGCGTCCTGTTTCTCTACAGTCTTGTCCAAATATGCAGGTAACTCTCTGATAGGTACTCCAAAAGAGGTAAGCCTACGAATAGCGTTTTTTTGTTCAGGTGTAAAAGTAATATTGTAGTGTGATGCTACGAGTTCGGCTGTCCTTTCCAATTCGTCCGGATTGTCCATTGCAAGGAATATTTTACCGTCCTTATCCACAAGGATAGTAACCGTATTTTGTTCCGGCACTTTCACCTCCGATACCGATGCAGGCGTATTTACCGTAATAGGCTCTTTCTGCACGAATGTAGAGGTAAGCATAAAGAAAGTAAGCAACAGCACAGTAACATCACTCATCGCAGTCATATCGATGAACGTACTCTGTTTTTTTACCTTTACTTTTCCCATAAATTATCGTATATTTTTGAAATCGAAAAACATCTATCTTTTTTCCGTTTCAGAAATAATCTTGTTTTTTGAAATTATAAAATAATTAAGCTGATAATATTATTTATGCGTTTCCGAATAAGTTTGAGCCAAAGCGAAACTTACCTCTTCGATAGCATAAGTCATATTGTCGACCTTGCCGCTATAGAAAGCATAAGATATGATAGCCAAAGCACCAGTAGCAATACCCGAAGCAGTATTTACAAGAGCTTCCGAGATACCTACCGAAAGAGCCATAGAGTCTACACCACCCGCACCGGCAAGAGCCTGGAATGCACGAATCATACCCAATACAGTACCGAAAAGTCCCATAAGAGTACCCAAAGTAGATATAGTAGCTATGATAGGTAGATTTTGCTGCATCGACGGCAGTTGTATTGCGGTAGCTTCTTCGATTTCGTCTTTTATAGCTTGTATCTTTATTTCGTTAGCTACGTTGAGCGATTCTACTTCACGGTATTTTGTCAAACCTGCATCTACGATAGCGGCTACGGAACCTTGCTGTTTGTCGCACAATTTCTGAGCGGCATCGATATTGCCTTTGGTGAGTTCTTCTTTGACTTCGGCTACGAACTTTATCAAGTTGCCTTTACCTTTTGCTTTGTTGAGAGCAAAAAATCTTTCGACCGAAATAACAATCACTGTAAGCAACAATGTCAAAATAATAGGTACCACAAATCCACCTTTGTACATAGTACCAAGAAGGTTGAGCGGGTGATTGTCGATATTGCCGTCTTCGAAGTTAGAGGGATTTCCCAATACGTAACGGAAGAACAATACTGCCAATATTAGACATACTAAAATCACAATTGATGCGTTGACGCCACGAGACTTTTTGATCCCTTTCTTTGTTGTTTGCTTTTGGTTTTCCATAAAAATCTTTTTATTTTAAAATTATAAGTTTAAATTTATATTCTTAGACATTCTACTTTTCTCGATTATAAAACAGAGCTACTAATGGTGGCAATCCATTTCAGGCTGCAAAAATAGTGTTTTTTTTATACATACACAAAAACGATACTTTTATTTGATACGCAGAAGCCGATTTTTTTTGCAGACAATGGGCTAATGCCCCATACATTCAAAGTCTTGTCTTAGACTCGGCAAACAGTACTTTGTAAAATTTCCTCCCATCGAATAAAACTTATTTACTATTTTTGCACTGTTTTTTTAGGAGTATAGCGTTATAGTGGAACAAGACAAAAAGATAGAGGTGCTCGGAGCTCGTACGCACAACCTCAAAAATATAGACGTAGACATACCCCGCTACAAGTTCTCGGTCATCACCGGGCTGAGCGGCAGCGGCAAGTCGTCGCTGGCATTCAACACCATATACGCCGAGGGGCAACGGCGTTATATCGAGACGTTTTCGGCGTACGCACGGCACTTCATAGGCAATATGGAGCGTCCCGACGTCGACAAGATATCGGGACTAAGTCCTGTCATCGCCATCGAGCAGAAGACCGTGTCGAAAAATCCGCGTTCGACCGTAGGCACTACTACCGAGATTTACGACTTTTTCCGACTGCTGTACTCGCGGGCGGGCGAGGCGTATTCGTATGCCAGCGGGCAGAAAATGGTACGATACACCGAAGAGCAAATATTAGCGATGATATTCGACAAATATTCGGGCAAAGCCTGCCTCATACTTGCCCCGCTGGTCAAGAACCGCAAAGGACACTACCGCGAGCTGTTCGAAAACATACGAAAAAAGGGCTACTCCAACGTGCGTATCGACGGCACGATGCAGGAGATAACGCTCGGAATGAAGCTCGATAGGTACAAAAACCACGACATCGAAGTAGTAATCGACAAAATAGTGGTCGACACCAAAGATACCGAACGCATCGCCAAAAGCATACGACTCGCAATGAAGCTCGGCGAGGGCGTTATGATGATAATGGAGCGCGACAGCCACACGCCGCAATACTTCTCCTCGCTACTGATGTGCCCCCAGACAGGGCTTGCATACGCCGAGACAGCCCCACACAACTTCTCGTTCAATACCCCCAAAGGTGCTTGCCCCCGATGCAACGGCATAGGCACGGTAAATGTGGTGGATATGGACAAAATAATCCCCGACCGACGGCTGAGCATAGCACAGGGCGGCATATTACCGATAGGCAAGGCGAAAAACACACTGTCCATATTCCGAAAAATAGAGGCAATCGGTCGCAAACACGGCTTCGACCTCGATACACCGATAGCGAAGATACCCGAGGAGGGACTCGACGAGATAATGAACGGCTCGGCAGACAACCTCGATATAGAGTTCTCGCAAGGCGATGGAGGATATTCGTACAATACCAGCTATCAGGGGCTTATTCATTATATCGAGTTACACAACGACGAGTCGGCAACGGCATCGGAGCAGAAGTGGGCGGGGCAATTTTACAACACCCAAACCTGCCCCGAGTGCAAAGGAGCACGACTGAATAAGGAGGCTCTAAGCTATCGCCTCGACGATAAGAATATAGCCGAAATATCCGCTCTACCGCTCGACAGTCTGAAAACGTGGATAGATACCCTGCCCGACAAACTCTCGGCAAACCAGCTGAAAATAGCTTCGGAGATAATCAAAGAAATATCCACACGGCTCGATTTTCTGCTAAAAGTCGGATTGAATTACCTTACAATGGCACGCCCCACCGAGACTCTGTCCGGTGGCGAAGGGCAACGCATAAGGCTTGCCACTCAGATAGGTTCGCAGTTGGTAAACGTGCTCTATATCCTCGACGAACCCTCGATAGGGCTGCACCAACGAGACAATATCAAGCTGATAGACTCGCTCAAAAAGCTCCGCGATATGGGTAATTCGGTCGTTGTCGTCGAGCACGACGAAGAGATGATGCTCTCTGCCGACTACATCGTAGATATGGGACCCGGAGCGGGACGTCTCGGCGGCAAGGTCGTGTTTAGCGGCACACCGCAACAGCTTTTGCAAGCCGATACGCTCACTGCCGCCTATCTCAACGGTACGAAAGCTATCGACGTGCCGAAGGAGCGACGTACGGGCAACGGCAAACACCTTATCTTGTCGGGTGTCACAGGCAACAACCTGAAAAACGTTACCCTCGACATTCCCCTCGGTATGTTCGTCTGTATCGCAGGTGTCAGCGGCAGCGGCAAGTCGTCGCTAATAAATAAGACGCTGCATCCGATACTTAGCAAGCACTTCTACCGCTCTAATGCCACACCGCTCCCCTATACCTCTATAAAAGGACTCGAGCATCTCGACAAAGTCATCGAAGTAGACCAAAGCCCCATAGGGCGTATACCGCGTTCGAACCCCGTGACGTATACCAATATCTTCACCGACATACGCAACCTCTTTGCCGAGCTCAACGAAAGCAAGATACGCGGCTACAAAGCGGGACGCTTCTCGTTCAATGTTGCGGGCGGACGATGCCCTGTCTGCGACGGCAACGGATACAAGACGCTCGAGATGAATTTCCTGCCCAATGTCTACATACAGTGCGATGCCTGCGGAGGCAAACGCTACAACCGCGAGACACTCGAGGTTAGATTCAAGGGTAAATCCATTGCCGACGTTCTGGATATGACTATCAACCAGAGTGTAGAGTTTTTCGAGAACATACCGCATATTGTCCGCAAGCTCAAGGTGCTGCAAGACGTAGGCGTAGGCTATATCCGTCTGGGGCAGGCTGCCACCACTCTGTCGGGTGGCGAGGCACAGAGGATAAAGCTCGCTACCGAGCTATCCAAACGCGATACAGGTAAAACGCTCTACATCCTCGACGAACCGACGACAGGTCTGCACTTCGAGGACATCAACGTATTCCTCAAAATCATCGACCGCTTGGTAACGAACGGCAATACGGTGATAATAATCGAGCACAACCTCGACGTACTCAAATGTGCCGACCATATCATCGAGCTCGGTCCCGACGCAGGAGCCTCAGGAGGAGAGATTATCGCCGCAGGCACTCCCGACGACATCGCCCGCAATCCCCGTAGCGTTACAGGCAAATACTTAAAATTAAATTCTTAAGCAGCAATTTGCTTCGTACTGCCGTTCCTAATTCGTAATTTACCCCGCACTGCATGTCCTGTCCTGAGAAAAGTTGACAGTTGTTTTGTTCTTATCGTTTCTTTTTTCTTTCATGATTTACGCCACTTTTGATGCATGTACTTTTTCGGGGGTAAGTAAATTCAATGCCCAATGCGGACGTTTGTTGTTATAAATTTCCACCGAAGAACGGACGGTTTTGAGTGTCTGAAGATAATCATGAAAAGTATTGTCCAGATAAAACTCATCCTTTAAGATGCCGTTCACACGCTCGGCCGTACTGTTCTCGTAACAGTGGTTCTCCTGCGTCATACTGATCTGCACGTTAGCCTTTTGAAGCATACGCACATAGTCTGTGCTGCAATACTGAATGCCCCGGTCGGAATGATGCGTCAATGGTAGACTTTTGTCTTTTCTGCTATGCAGAGCCATTCGCAAGGCTTCCATCGCTCCTTCGATGTCAAGGCTGCGGCTCAACGACCATCCCACAATCTTACGCGAATACAGGTCTGTTATCAAAAACAGATAAACAAAGCCGTTCAATGTACGAAGATAGGTAATGTCGCTCACCCACACCTGATTCGGACGGGTTACCTGCATGTCTCGCACCAGATTCGTCCATTTGTAAAATCGATGGTAAGATTGAGTGGTTCGTGTGTAGCTGCGTTTGGGAACAACCAACAGGTCATTATCTCGCAGGATGCCAAAGAACTTGTCTCTGCCGATAGAGCCCATCTGACGTAAGTCGCTGCCCAGAAGATGATACAACTTCTTGCCTCCCAAACGAGGCATCTGACGACGAACTTTTTGAACCATATCCACTACTACGCCTGTTCTCAATGTGCGCTTAACCATCTGACTATTGCTCTTGTAATAGGCTTGACGGCTGATGCCAAAGTAAACACAAAGACAGCTCACCGGCTCTTCCTCCTTAAGTAAACCGATAACTCTCGTTCGTACTTTTTTTTAAATCCAAGTTGAACATCTCGTCGGCTACCTCTATGACTTTCTCCGAACATTTGTGATTCAGTGCAAGCTCGGCGTATGCCTCTTTCAGGGCTTTGTTCTCTGCCCGAAGACGATTTAATTCATCTAATTCATCTCTTGTTTCCACGCGTATTACTTTGTTTAATAAATGATGTTTACCAAAGTTCTTAAGCCATCCCTGGATGGTGGAAGTCCCTCTGATACCGTATTTACGACGGCAATCTTCGATGCTTAAGCCGTTTGTTTCGATATCTTCTACTACTTGTAGTTTAAAACAATTACTGTACCTAATTACTTTTCTGTCTCTTTTTGTCATTTTTGTCCTGTTTTTTCTGTCAACTTTTCTCAGGACAGGACAGCAGGTCTTCATTTTTCATTCTTACTTCTTAATTTTTTTGTAGAATGCAAAAAAAGTACTACCTTTGTAGCCGTCGGGGGTAATTCGGAGATAATATTTCCTCGAAATTATCGGCGGCAAGCGACCCACGACCGTGGTTTTGCACAAAGTGGAGTAAAATGAGCAACCCACGACCGTGGTTTTGAAGAAAACAGTTGCGGCGAGCAACCCACGACCGTGGTTTTGCACAAAGTGGAGTAAAACGAGCAACCCACGACCGTGGTTTTGAAGAAAACAGTTGTTGGCGACCAACCCACGACCGTGAATTGAGAAGAACGAATAATTTTTAATTCACGACCGTGAATTGAATAGAACGAGTAATAATAATTAAATAAAAAATCAAATGAAAAAAGTAGTATTATTTTTTGCCCTCACCGTAGGGCTTCTCGCGAGTGCCTCCACAGCTATGGCACAGACCACCTACAACCTCAAGATTGCCGGCGTAGATGTAACATCTGCCAACTGCTCCGACCTCTCCGTTATCCCCGACGTAACCGGCACGGTAAAGTACGACCCTGCCAACAAAGTACTTACATTGCAGGATGCTACAATACAAACAAATATGAATCATGCCATTGTTTCACACATCAACGGCTTGACGATTAAAGTCATCGGCACCAACAATCTGGCATCTGACATGGCACCCATAGTGTTAAGAAATACGGCTAGAATTACCGGCGTAGGCACTCTCAATGCAAGAAGCCAAAGTGATTGTGGTATATTCGTAAATAGAACTAACCTTACTATCGATAGTTGCACCGTAAATGCCAAGGGGATCTGGGGCATCTCAGGAGACCCCAACTCGAGCGACAAACTTACTATAAAAAACGCTATGGTAACAGCCGATGGAAGAAATGGCTCTATAGACGCCTTTGCCAGCCTTACACTCGATGGCTGCACCATTACCGAGCCTGTAGGAGCGGCATTCAGTACATCGCTGAAAGCAGTAGCACTAAATGGCGAAAAGGTAACAAGCAAGGTAGTGATATCCAAAAACTCTACCGACATAGCCGAAGCCGCCGCCGAGCCGTCACTCACCCTCTACCCGAACCCTGTGGCAGACGTGCTCTACCTTTCGTCTACCGCTCGCACCATACGTGTGTATAACATCGATGGCATAGAAGTAGCCTACGCCACCGATACCGACCGCGTAGAAGTATCGCACTTGCCGGCAGGTGTCTACACCGTAAAAGCCGACGGCACGGTAGCTAAGATGGTAAAGCGCTGAAGCGTCTGAATGAAAAATTAGGAATTACGACCGGCAGTGCGGAGCAAATTACGAAAAAGAGGCGAACTTGTATGTTCGTCTCTTTTTTGTTTGTACCCCTACGTATCCAAAACCAAGTACCCAACACCTCGCTTAAACGATTACACGCTTACACGATTAAACGGTAAAAAACATTCAATCGATTATTTCGAAACCGCAGTAAGGCACGAGCGTTTTCGGTATACGTATACCGTTCGGTGTCTGGTTGTTTTCGAGCAGGGCTGCAACTATTCGCGGCAATGCCAGAGCACTGCCGTTGAGCGTATGGCAAAGCTCCGTCTTACCCTCTGCCGTCTTGTAACGACATTTGAGGCGGTTTGCCTGATAGCTCTCGAAGTTCGACACCGACGATACCTCGAGCCACCGCTTCTGCGCTGCCGAAAACACCTCGAAGTCGAACGTCAGGCTCGACGTAAACGACATATCGCCGCCACACAGACGTAAGATGCGATACGGAAGCTCAAGCTTACGGACGAGGCTCTCGACATACCGCACCATCTCGTCGAGGCTATTGTACGAGTGTTCGGGCTTGTCGATACGCACTATCTCTACCTTGTTAAACTGGTGCAGGCGGTTCAGTCCTCGTACGTCTTTGCCATACGAGCCTGCCTCGCGGCGAAAACAAGCCGAATATGCCGTCAGCTTACGTGGCAAATCTTTCTCGGCAAGTATCACGTCGCGGAAGATATTGGTTACAGGCACCTCGGCAGTCGGTATCAGATACAGGTCGTCGGCGGTAATGTGGTACATCTGTCCCTCTTTATCGGGCAGTTGCCCGGTGCCGTAGCCGGAGTCGGTATTTACCACGTATGGCGGTTCTATCTCCAGATAACCTGCATTGCGTGCCTCGTCGAGGAAAAAATTTATCAACGCACGCTGCAGCCTTACCCCCTTACCCTTGTACACGGGAAACCCCGCACCCGTTATCTTGACCCCGAGCTCAAAGTCTATGAGGTCGTAACGCTTCGCCAGCTCCCAATGCGGCAAGGCATCGGTCGGCATATCGGGGACGACGCCTCCTGTTCGTTCTGTCTTGTTGTCTTCTGCCGTGCGTCCTTCGGGTACACTCTCGTGAGGCAAGTTCGGCACCTGCAACAACTTGTCGCGAAGCATCTTCTCGTACTCGTTCAGTTTATCGCCGAGCAGCTTGCTCTGCTCCTTGTATCGGGCTGTTTGTTCCTTGGCGGCTTCTGCCTCCGAACGCTTGCCCTGCCCTATGAGAGCGCCTATCTGTTTTGCCATCTTGTTTTGTTCGGCAAGAGCGGTGTCGAGCTCTTTTTGCGTGTTACGACGCTCTTTGTCGAGGTCTATTATCTCGTCTATCACCTTCTCTGCCTCTGCGAAGTGTTTCTTGTGCAGCCCTTCGACGACTGCCTGGCGATTCTCAATTATATTCTTCAGTGTAAGCATATCTTGTCTTTATGTACTTTAAATAAAAAAGCAAATGTCGATACCGAATAACGATATCGATTGCAAAGGTAATGTTTTTTTTGCCAAAAAATGCTCTAATCATAGCATATGGCATCGTATAATAGTATTGTTTCATTAGTAATCTTTACTTTTCGTGCCCAGCCTCGCCCTTCAAGAACTGCTGTCGGAGTGTTTCGGGAAACTTCTCTATTGCGTATCGCAGCATCGTACGCGGCATCGAGCTATAACGGTCGCCCTCTGTAAGGAAGGCATATTCGGCGTCGAAGTCTTTTTTGCCCGCCTCGCGCAACATCCACCCTACGGCTTTGTGTATGAGGTCGTGTCGGTGGTCGAGCAGTAGCAGCGATACCTCGAATGTAGGCTTCAATATTCCTTTGCGGATAAACCACAGTGTAGATACTATCGCTATGCGTTGCAGCCAGAGGTTGTCGCCGACTGCGAAGGTCTTGAGTACCGATTTGTCTTTGTCTGTCAGATAGTCGCCTACGATATACGGGGCAGAGTTGTCTACCAAATCCCAGTTATTAACCCTATTGTGATGAGCGATGTAGAAGTTGTAAATCTCGCGGCGACGAGCCTCGTCTTTACCCGCTTTCTTGTACAATTCTATCAAGAAAAACAGCCCCGTCATCCGACATTCGTGATATTCGTCTTCCAACAACTTCTCTATCTCTTCGAGGCTGAGCTGCAGAGGTTTGCATATCTTTATCAGTTTTCGTTGCTTGGGTACTACCACACCGATAAATTTATCGCCGTAGCCGTACTGCCCCTCGCCTGTTTTGAAAAAATAGGGTAAAAAATCGCGTTTTGCCTCGTCTGCCATTGCGAAAAGTTGTTCCTTTATCTCTTGGGCTGTCATAATTGTTTTTATGATGGTCTTATTTTATCTTTTCCGATGAGCGTGCTCGTGCCTCTCGGTCGGTGGCTATATAGTCGTCGAGAGTAGGCGATGATATAAATGCCGTCTCGCTTATTGTCTGCTCTATTATGTCGCTCATAGCGAAAAATCCTATCTTGCCTTTGAGGAAGGCGTCTACTGCTACCTCGTTGGCGGCGTTGAGTATGCAGGGGATATTGCCGCCTCGTCGAAGGGCGTCGTAGGCGAGCCCGAGATTACGAAATTTTTCGTAATCGGGTCTCTCGAAAGTAAGCTGATGTATGTCGGCAAGGTTTGCTCGTTCGACCTGAGCATCGAGCCTGTCGGGGAATGTCAGTGCGTACTGTATCGGGTGTCGCATATCGGGCTGCCCGAGCTGTGCTTTGGTGCTGCCGTCGCAGAACTGCACCATAGAGTGAACTATCGATTGCGGGTGAATGATAACCTCTATTTTGCCTATCGGAATATCGAAGAGCCAACGTGCCTCTATCACCTCGAACCCTTTGTTCATCATCGTTGCCGAGTCGATAGTGATTTTTGCCCCCATCTTCCAAGTAGGGTGTCGCAAGGCGTCGGCAGCTGTGGCAAGCCGCAAATCGTCTTTCGGAGTATCTCTGAACGCTCCGCCCGAGGCTGTGAGGATAAGTTTCTCGACACAGTTCTCGTTTTCACCCACAAGGCATTGGAATATTGCACTATGTTCCGAGTCGATGGGTACGATGTCTACGCGGTTTCTAAGAGCGAGGTCTGTAACGAGTTCCCCGGCTACCACGAGTGTTTCTTTATTTGCCAGAGCTATTTTTTTACCTGCCTCGATAGCCTTTACCGTAGGCAACAGCCCCGAATATCCGACCATAGCCGTAACAACCGTATCGATGGGCGACATAGCGGCTATCTGGCAGATACTGTCGGCTCCCGCAAAGACCTTTACGGGCAGCCCGTCGAGAGCCTCCCGCAGTGTTTTATAATGACGCTCGTCGGCAATAGCCACCACTTCGGGGCGATATATCCTTGCCTGCTCTACCAGTAGGTCGATATTGCTGTGTGCGGTGAGAGCATATACTTCGAACAATTCGCTGTGTCGGTCGATTACATCGAGTGTCTGTGTGCCGATAGAACCTGTGGAGCCGAGTATGGCGACGGTCTGTTTATGGCTCATTGTTGTTGCTTTTTGAAAATAAATATACTCTGTTGATTACTATTTAATATCCATTACGGTACGGGGGTCGATACGGATACTGTTTTGCCAAATCTCGAATATGAGGTATTGTTTATCGTTTTCGGCATCTATCTGACCGATTACATCGCCTGTCGATACGGTAGAGCCTGCCTGTTTGAAAACCGCAGAGAGATTTTTGTAAACCGATACATATCCGTCTGGGTGTTGTATATATACAGTATAGCGATTGCCGACGGTGAGGTCTGCCGACATTACAATACCTTTGGCTACAGCCAATACCTCGCGGTTATTGCCTGTGAACTTAACGGCGTTGTCTCCCTTTTCGCCATACGAGGCTGCTGCCGTACCTGCCAGAGGTACTGCGAAATTTTGCTTGGCAGCGTTGTTGGCAACCGTCGGGGTAATGGTATTTGATACGATGTTTTTTTGGAAATTCTCGATGAACTGTTGCTCGCGGTCTGATTTTTTCTCTACAAGCTCACGATATTTCTCCACAGATATATCCTTTTGTTTGGGGATAGAGTCTGCCGAGAGTGTGCCGGCGATAAGGTTTTTGGTGGTTTGTAGTTGCAGTGTCTGTTTCTGGAGCAGCGACGAGAGCGAATCTACTTTTGCCATATTGTGCGACAGCTCCGACCGCAACGAATAGTCCGAAAAACCGGGCAGATAATATTTCAACGGCGAAAAGAGTATCAGTGCCGACATCAGAAAGAATACCACGACCAGCGCCAGCGAGCCGTAGATGAATACCGTCAGTCGCGACAATCTGATACGCAACACCTCTTCCAGAGTCTTTTCGTTGAGTATGGAGAGTTTGTATTTGAATTTCCAATGTTCGAGCGTGGTCTTGAAATCGCGTTTTTTTCCCATAATGTATCGATTTATCCCTTAATTCTGTTTTCTCACTAATGTTTCGTAATAAAACTCTGTTTTTCCCTTTTCGTCGAAAAGAATTTCCGACTTTTCTACGCTCTGCCACCGACTGTCTTGTATTTCGGGGAAAAACGTGTCGCCCTCGAAGTCTTTCAGCACACGGGTAAGGTATATCTTATCGGCAATACCGATAGTCTGCTCGTATACGGAGGCGCCGCCGATAATGAATGCCTCGTCTTCGGTACGGCACAGAGCTACAGCCTCTTCTACGGAGTGGGCAACCTCTGCTCCCTCAATATCCGCCAGACTTGTAGATATTACTATGTTACGGCGGTTTTTCAGCGGACGAAACGGCAGCGACATATATGTCTTGCGTCCCATTATCACGGTGTGTCCTTCGGTTATCCGTTTGAAGCGTTTGAGGTCGTCCGACAGGTGCCATATCAACGAATTGTCTTTGCCTATCACGCTGCCGTTGGCTACGGCTACTATTATGGAGAGAGTCATTTTTGGGTGATGATTTTTATTTTCGAATGGCAAAGATACAAAAATTTAATGGTTTGAATTTCGTGTCGGAGAGTCTGTACTTTTTCTATAAAAGGTACTATCTTTTCGAGTAAAAAGTACGGTCTTTTTATCCGAAAAGTACGGACTTTTTATCTGAAAAGTACGGTCTTTTTACCTGAAAAGTACGGTCTTTTTTATCGACTTTTTTGTTCCTTTATTTACAAACAGATATAACAATCTACCAAAAAACGATATCACTTTTTTCTCGAAAGCAGCAATAAAAACAAATATTCAAGACCAATTTAGATTGTTATTCCCTTTACTTCGATACGTTTTTGCGATATTTCATATATACGTATAAAATTATTTTGTACCTTTGCCGCTCAATTATCATCTTTTCTTTGAATGTTAATACAATTTTGTCAGTGCAGAGAGTAACACCCAAAAAGTATTTCGGTCAGCATTTCCTCAAAGACCTCAGGATTGCCGAACGAATAGCGGAAACTATTCCCGACAATATTAAAAATATTTTGGAAATCGGTTCCGGCACAGGTGCATTGACACAGTTTCTCTTGAAAAAAAATGATACGAATCTGCTCGCAATAGAGATAGACAAAGAGAGTTGTGCCTATCTCGGTGAGCACTATCCGCAGCTGAGAGTCTTCAGAGACGATTTCCTCACATTCGACTTCGACCGAATATTCGACGGTGAGCCCTTCGGCATAGTCGGCAATTTCCCGTACAATATCTCGACCGAGATACTCTTCAAAGTACTCGACAACCGAAGCCGAATACCTTTCTTTGCGGGAATGTTCCAGAAAGAGGTCGCCGAGCGTATCTGTGCCGCACACGGCAATAAAGTGTACGGTATAACGAGTGTTCTGACGCAGGCTTTTTACCTCACAGAATATCTTTTTACGGTCTCCGAGCAAGTGTTTGTGCCTCCGCCTAAGGTCAAATCGGCTGTTATTCGCCTGACAAGAAAAGAGCGACAAACGCTCGACTGCAACGAACGACTCTTCTTCTCGATAGTGAAAACAGCCTTTAACCAAAGACGCAAAACGATGCGCAACTCGCTCAAAGCGTTCAACGCCGACTTGTCGGACAAAACCTTCGACCTACGACCCGAACAGATAAGCCAAGAGCAGTTTATAGAGATAACAAAACTCATTCAAAATCAATCAATCTGAGAAACAGTCTGCCTCGATTCTTTTAGCGGAGTGTTTCTCTGGAAAAAACGAAAATAAAGATATGGCAGAATTCAGATTTTTTTACAAAGAAGATAACCGCATAAAAATGTCTCGCACTATCGAGACAGTGAAGACCGTTCCAATCGAAAATTTCCTTTGGATAGACCTCAACGACGTAACGGTAGAGGTAGAGAGCGAACTCGAACAGTTCCTCAAAATATATATTCAGGAAGAAGAAGAGATGGAAGAGATAGAGATTTCGTCGCGTTATATCGAGACAGCCGATTCCATCGTAGTCAATTCGCAATTCCTACTCGACAACTTCGAAGAAGAGACCGTCTCTCTGATACTGAAAAACGGCATTCTCATCTCTGTACGCAGCAAACATCTGCACTCATTCAACGAGATAGTGAAAAAGATTTTTGCCAACCCTCGCAACTATCTGTCGGGGTACTCTATTTTTGTAGATTTGCTCGCTACCCGTGTCGATTACGACGCCGATATGATAGAGGATATGGCTCGACAGATAACCGAGCTTTCGAACGAGATAAAGACCGAAGACAATGCCGACGACGACGCACTTATAGCCGTCAAAAACCTACAAGAAAAAACGATGATAATACGCGAAAACATTGTCGACAAGCAGCGTGTCTGCTCCAATATGCTCAAAAGCGTACTTATGCCGGGCGAGGCAAAAGCCAAGCTATCTATCATTATCAAGGATATAAACTCACTTTTCGAACACACCCGCTTTTCGTTCGACAGGCTCGAGTATCTGCAAGACGCTATCATCGGTCTTATCAACATACAGCAAAACAAGATAATAAAGATTTTCACCATCGTATCGGTAATATTTATGCCGCCTACGCTGATAGCAAGTATCTATGGAATGAATTTCACCGAATTCTCGATATTGCAATGGCGATACGGAGTACTGTTTTCGATAGTACTGATGATACTTTGCGTAGTGGGTATCTTGTGGTTCTTCAAAAAGAAAAAATGGTTTTAAACACTTGTAATCAATCAAAAACACACATACACATAACGATATGGCTCTAATAAAAACAGTAAGAGGCATCGAACCCAAGATGGGCGACCGATGTTTTTTGGCAGAGAATGCCACAGTGATAGGCGACGTAGTGATGGGCAACGACTGTTCGATTTGGTTCAATGCCGTACTCCGTGGCGATGTAAACTCGATTCGCATAGGCAATAACGTCAATATTCAAGACGGTGCGGTGCTGCACACGCTCTACGAGAAGTCGCAGGTACATATAGGCGATTTCGTCTCTATCGGGCACAATGCGGTAGTACACGGCGCCATCATCAAAGATTATGCTCTGATAGGAATGGGTGCCGTAGTGCTCGATAACGCCGTCGTGGGCGAAGGAGCTATCGTGGCGGCAAATGCTCTGGTACTCTCTAATACGGTCATAGAGCCCAACACTATCTGGGCGGGAGTGCCGGCTAAGTTCGTCAAAAAAGTCGAGCCCGAGCAGGCGAAAGAGATAAACCAAAAAATCGCCCACAACTACACCACGTATGCTTCGTGGTTTGCCGACCCCGAAGGCTGCAAAAACATATCGGAGTAAAGGAAATTGATTCCGATGATATAAATTATACCCCCAAAGGCTACCCATAATTTTGAGGTAGCCTTTTTAAATTATATTACAAACAAAAAACAAGCCGTCTTTCGTACTCGAAAAACGGCTTATCTCTTTATTCAATCCACCGAAGGATCAATTATTTGCTTCAGATGGAGTATTATCTTCTTTAGGAGCTTCTATCTCAGATGGTTCGCTACTTTTTGTTGCTTCCACTACTACTGCTTCTTTAGCCGATTCCGCTGTTTTCTTACTTCTACGTGTACGAGTAGTCTTTTTAGCGGCTTTTTCTTTCAGCATATTTTCGTTGTAGTCTACCAACTCTATTATGCACATTTCGGCAGCATCACCTAAACGATTACCCGTCTTCAAGATACGTGTGTATCCTCCCGGACGATCGGCTATCTTTGTAGAAACCTCACGAAATAATTCGGTAACGGTATTTTTATCTTTCAGGCTAGCAAAAACGATACGGCGCGAGTGCATAGTATCTTCTTTCGACTTAGTCAGAAGGGGTTCTATGAACTTACGGAGAGCTTTTGCTTTTGCTACGGTAGTAGATATTCTTTTATGTTTTATCAGCGAGCAAGCCATATTAGAGAGCATTGCAGAGCGATGCGAGGCTGTGCGTCCTAAGTGATTTATTGTTCTGTTGTGTCTCATTTCTTTTACAATTCTTTATCAAGTTTATACTTCGATACATCCATACCAAACGATAGGTCTAGACTTTCTAATTTTTGTTCTAATTCAGTCAATGATTTTTTACCGAAATTTCTGAATTTCAATAACTCAGACTTTGGTATTCGAGCCAAATCTCCGAGTATTTCGAGGTCTGCCGATTTAAGACAGTTCAAAGCACGCACCGACAAATCGAGATCTGTCAATTGGGTTTTGAGCAATTTACGTTTTTTCAGAAAGTCTTGGTCGTATTCATTTGTTTCAGCCGAATCGTCTATATCAAGAGTAATCTTTTCGTCGGTAAACAACATAAAATGTTGAATTAAGATTTTAGATGCCTCTTTGAGTGCTTGCTTGGGGTGGATAGAGCCGTCGGTAACAATCTCCATTATAAGACGGTCGTAGTCGGTCTTCTGCTCCACACGTTCAGGTTCGACGGAATACATCACATTTCTGATAGGTGTAAATATAGCATCTATACCTATGACTCCTATCTCTTTAGCAATGCTTTTATTTTCGTCGGCAGGCATATAACCTCTTCCTTTTTCAATTTTCAACTCCATCGTAAATTTTGCACTCTTATCCATAGTACAAATAATGTGATCGGGGTTCAAAACCTTGAAGTTAGATAGTTTGTCTTCCAAGTCTTTAGCTTTTAGCGATTCTTTATTAGATACACTAAGCAATACGGTTTCACTTACATCGGCTGCGTTACCTATATTCTTAAAACGAACTTCCTTGAGATTCAATATAATATTTGTAACATCGTCGATTACATTGGGTATAGTATCAAATTCGTGTACAACTCCACTAATTTTTAATGACGTAATAGCATATCCTTCGAGCGAAGAGAGCAATACTCTACGAAGAGCGTTTCCGATAGTGATACCATAACCCGGCTCCAAAGGGGCAAACTCGAATTTACCTTTCGATTCGGTCGCCTCTATCATATGTACCTGATTAGGTCTTTGAAATGCTAATATTGACATTAAAATTATGCTTTTGAATAAAGTTCTACAATAAGTTGTTCTTTTATGTTTTCAGGTATGTCTTCTCTTTCGGGGATATGAAGAAATTTACCTGCCATAAGATTTTTGTCCCATTCGAGCCAAGGATATTTCGACTGACTGTTTCCTGCAAGTGCATTTGTAATGACAACCATCGATTTATCTCTTTCTCTTACTCCTATAACATCCCCTTGCTTTACTATATACGAAGGAATATTCAATACTTCACCGTTTACAACTATATGCTTGTGATTCACCAATTGACGAGCGGCTGCACGAGTGGGAGCTATACCCAGACGGAAAACCACATTGTCTAAACGACACTCCAACAACTGAATAAGTATAGCACCGGTAATACCTTTCTTTCGCTGAGCCAAAGCAAACATATTTCTAAACTGTTTTTCGAGTACTCCGTAAGTATATTTAGCTTTCTGCTTCTCTTTCAGTTGTTTGGCATATTCCGATTTTTTACGACTACGCGACTGTCCATGTTGTCCGGGAGGGAAGTTCTTACGAGCCAATACTTTATCGTGTCCAAAAATTGGTTCGCCGAATTTACGTGATATTTTTGACTTTGGTCCTATGTATTTTGCCATTTTCTAATAATTTTAAAGTTTTAATATTATACTCTTCTACGTTTTGCCGGACGACATCCGTTGTGTGGAAGAGGTGTTACATCAATTATTTCGGTGATTTCGATACCTGCACCATGTACGGTTCTGATAGCCGATTCACGACCGTTACCTGGACCCTTCACGTAAGCTTTTGCTCTACGTAATCCTAAATCGTAAGCCACTTTTGCACAGTCTTGTGCTGCCATTTGTGCTGCATAAGGAGTGTTCTTTTTCGAACCCCTGAATCCCATTTTTCCAGCCGACGACCAAGAAATCACCTGACCTTCGCTGTTGGTAATGCTCACAATTATATTGTTAAACGACGAATGGATATGAAGCTGTCCTACTCCGTCTACTTTAACGACTCTTTTTTTGGTTGCTACCGTTTTTTTTGCCATTTCAATCTAAATTTTGAATGTTAATTACTTAGACGCTACTTTCTTATTAGCAACTGTCTTCTTTTTACCTTTGCGGGTACGTGCATTGTTCTTGGTGCTCTGTCCGCGAACGGGCAGACCGTTTCTATGACGTACACCCCTATAACAACCAATATCCATCAATCGCTTGATGTTGAGTTGCACTTCACTTCGAAGCTCGCCTTCTACGCGATATTTTGCTCCGATAATCTCGCGAATCTTACCAGCCTGTTCATCCGACCAATCTTGTACTTTCGTATCAAAGTCTATACCGGCTTCCTGTAAAATTTTTCGTGCAGTACTGCGACCTATTCCGTAGATATAAGTCAATCCAACCTCCCCACGTTTTGTTTGGGGCAAATCTACTCCTACAATTCTTATTGCCATAAGTATATTAAATAATTAATAAATCAGCCTTGACGAAGTTTCATCTTCGGCTCTTTTTTGTTAATAACGTACAAACGCCCTTTACGACGAACTATCTTGCAATCTTCGTTGCGTTTCTTTACAGATGTTCTTACTTTCATCTTATTTTGATTTTGATATTTTTAAAAAGTCTACAAAGTCAACACAATAGACTTATATTTCGCAAATATTATTTTTATATCACTCACCTAAATATTTATAAATAAGCACTTTATTCTTTACAACAATACTTCCTAATCAGCCATAATACAAATACAAATAGTCCCAATACGACACCAACAACTATCAGTATTTTAGCTATATGCATTTCTATTTCCTCTTCGTTTATTATAAATAATATTCCCGTTATAATGCATACAACAGATAATACCGTTATAATGGTTGTTGCAATAGACATTTTATTCATAACTTTGACTATTATAGAGGTTAATTATCTGACTAAAAATGAAATAATCTTATTCTATGTGCTTCACATATTAGAATCTAAAGTGAGCAAATGCACGGTTGGCTTCTGCCATACGATGTATCTCTTCTTTACGCTTGAATGCGCCACCTTGACTATTAAAACCATCTACTATCTCTGCAGCAAGCTTTTCGGACATAGATTTTCCCGAACGTTTGCGAGCATAGATAATAAGGTTTTTCATCGAAATAGACTCTTTACGATCCGGACGTATTTCCATAGGCACCTGATAAGTAGCACCTCCTACACGACGCGACTTCACCTCTACTTGCGGAGTGATATTTTCCAACGCCTTTTTCCAAATATCCAATACAGCCATCTCTTCGTTGGGAAGTTTATTCTTCACCAACTCCAGAGCATTGTAAAAAATACCGTAAGAGATACTTTTCTTTCCGTCGTACATCAGATGGTTTACAAACTTAGAAACCATCACTTCCCCAAACACGGGGTCGGGCAATATTACCCTCTTTTTTGGTTTTGCTTTTCTCATTTTTTACTGAATTAAAAATCTTTTTGTTTTTGCTTTGGTTGTCAATTAAGTCTTCAATGCGAGAAACATTTACTCAACCGTTGTTTATTACCAAATAATCAAAAACCGATTAAACAAATTGTTGATTAAACTTTTAGATTAGGCTTTTTTTGCTTTTGGGCGTTTCGCTCCGTACTTGCTTCGACGCTGTGTGCGAGAGGCTACACCTGCCGTATCCAATGTACCGCGAACGATGTGATAACGAACACCGGGCAAGTCTTTTACACGACCGCCACGAACCATCACGATAGAGTGTTCTTGAAGATTGTGACCTTCGCCGGGGATATAAGCATTCACCTCCTTGGCATTGGTCAGTCTTACACGAGCTACTTTACGCATCGCAGAATTTGGCTTTTTAGGCGTTGTAGTATAAACTCTTACACAAACACCACGCCTTTGCGGACAAGAATCGAGAGCGGGAGCTTTCGACTTGTCTTCCAAAGCAATTCTTCCTTTTCTAACTAATTGCTGAATAGTTGGCATTTTTTAGTGGTTTTTTATTTATTGAATTAAAAAAATTATCCGATAAAAATCGGACTGCAAAGGTAATACTTTTTTTTAAATCACCAAAATATATTGAGATAAAAATAAATAGCCAACTAAACTTATTGCTGCAATCACATACGATTTGAAAAGCACAAAATCATTACTGTTTATGTATCAGAGCTTTATCGTATGCTTCGAGGTAGTAGTCGAAGAACTCTTGCCACAGGGCTTTGTCTGCGATGGTTCGAGCCTTGTCGGCTATCGTTTTTTGTGCTTTGCCTTTTAGCTCGACAAAATGAATTACCTCGTCTGCAATATCACGCACCACATCGAAATAATTGCCGTCGTTACGGGTTATTACGGCTACACCATTGTCGATACCTACCTGTACGGGCGATACCCACTGCCCGAACCCCGCCAGCGAAGTGGTAACGGTAGGTATACCGAAAGCGGCACTCTCCATCGGAGTGTACCCCCACGGCTCGTAATACGAGGGGAATAGCGTCAGGTCGAGACCGATGAGTATGTCGTAGTATGGTACGTTCAGTGTGCCGTCGTTGCCGTTGAGATAGGTGGGAACAAATATTATCTTCACGCGGCTGTCGGGTGTATTGCCGAAATGCTTTTGCCTGATATAGTTCAATGTCAGGTCGCTCTCTTCATTAACGATAGCCGACGTAGCAAACTTGGAGTTGCTGTAGCAACCCTCTCTGACCCACGCCGGTACTATGACGAACGCCACTATCGGCTGTGCGGTACGGCTGTCGCTGTTAAGACGGCTCATAACGTCTACGAAGACGTCTATCCCTTTGTTTTTGTATTCGTAACGCCCCGATATACCTACGAACAAATGTTCTTGGTCGAGAGTATACCCGAGAGTCTTCTCTGCCAACTCTTCGAGTAGCAGGCGGGCACTCCGCCTCTTACGTGCGTACTCGTCACCCTGCGGTACAAAACTGTTTTCGAAACCGTTGGGAGTTATCGTATCGGGCTTCTTTTCGAGCAGATATTCGCACTCCTTTGCCGTTATTTCGCTTACTGTCGTAAAACAGTCTGCCGTGTGTGCCGCTGTGCGTTCGGCAGAGTGTTTTGCCTCGACGTTGAGTTCTCTTGCCATTTGGTTGCCGTCGTATGCGGTCAGGTAATCGTATAACGGTTTGCCATTGCCTGCAATACTCCGCCCTATGGTAGTGGCGTGTGTGGTGAAGACCGTTTTTATCCGAGGGCAAAATGTCTTGATATAAAACAATCCGAACGCCGTCATCCACTCGTCGAAGTGGGCAATGAGTCGCCTGTCTGTGATATCGTAGAATCGTGCAAAGGCATCGATTACTGCACCGGCAGCGTAACCGAACATCGAAGCCTCGTCGTAATCGCCGTAAGCATTGTGCGACTCCACACCGAACCTTGCCCAGAAGTCGCCGTAGATACGATTTTTCTCCGCATACAGCGGTCGAAAATCCACCAACACTGCCTTGGGCTTGCCGGGAACGTCCCACCTGCCCGTCTTTATGTCCAGACCTTTTGTCTGCTTTATATAATGGGCAAAATCGGCTAATTCGTCGGTCTGTGTGAAGTCTTGCGGGGTGGCGGAGTCGAGGCAGGGACCTACGAATAATACGTTGTCGCCGAAATACCGTGCCATCGTAGCGGCACGCGACGAGAGCACCGTGTATATGCCTCCTACCTTATTGCACACCTCCCACGAGGTTTCGAAAATATAATCGGGTTTGGTCATATATCTGAATATTGTCTTTTTGTGAATACAAAGGTATAATTTTTCCGACACCCGTTGTGAGATTTTTTGTACCTTTGCATTTATTCTTAACAATAGACAACAAATGGCTAAGACAGCATTAATTACAGGTATTACAGGACAGGACGGCTCTTATCTTGCCGAGTTTCTGCTCGAGAAAGGTTACGAAGTACACGGCATACTACGCCGCACGTCGTCGTTCAACACAGGTCGTATCGAACATCTCTACTTCGAAGAATGGGTACGCGATATGAAGCAACAACGCCTCATCAACCTACACTACGGCGATATGACCGATTCGAGTTCGCTACTGCGTATCATACAGATAGTACAGCCCGACGAGATATACAATTTGGCGGCACAGAGCCACGTAAAGGTAAGTTTCGATGTACCCGAATACACTGCCGAGACCGACGCCGTAGGCACACTGCGGTTGCTCGAAGCGGTGCGTATACTCGGTATGGAGAAACGCGTGCGTATCTATCAGGCATCGACCTCCGAACTCTTCGGACTTGTACAGGAAGTGCCACAGAAAGAGACAACGCCGTTCTATCCCCGCTCGCCATACGGTGTGGCAAAGCAGTACGGCTTCTGGATTACCAAAAACTACCGCGAGTCGTACGGTATGTTCTGCGTCAACGGCATACTCTTCAACCACGAGAGTGAGCGGCGGGGCGAAACGTTCGTTACCCGTAAGATAACGCTTGCCGCAGCACGCATAGCACGCGGCTATCAGGAACGTCTGTATCTGGGCAATCTGGATGCTCTTCGCGACTGGGGGTATGCCAAAGACTATGTGGAGTGTATGTGGCTGATGTTGCAGCACCCGACACCCGAAGACTTCGTTATAGCCACAGGCGAGATGCACAGTGTACGCGAGTTTGTTACCAAAGCCTTTGCCGAGGCAGGTATCAATATCCGTTGGGAGGGTAAGGGCGTCGACGAAAAAGGCATAGATGTCGCCACAGGCAAAGTATTGGTGGAGGTAGACCCCAAATACTTCCGCCCGGCAGAGGTAGAGCAGCTGCTCGGCGACCCGACGAAAGCCAAAACCCTACTCGGCTGGAACCCGACCAAAACATCGTTCGACGAACTGATAAAGAAGATGGTACGCTACGATTTGGAGTATGTGGAGAAGATGCGTTAATTGTCGATGAATGAATATTTTGCGACAAAAAGACAAAAAGGTTCAAAAAGGACTATTTGAAGAATTTGCCGATTCGTCTGTTATCGATAAAACTCACTCGGATTTACTCCTAAATGCTGTTGTACAAAAAAATACTCATTAATTATCTATTCATTAAAATTTATTTTATACCTTTGTTGTGAATTTAAGGAAGTGAAATTCTTTTTACTCAGGTTCTTGTGTGTTTATATTATTAACTAAATGAGTTGTATTATGAAAAAAGTAATAAAAAAAATACTACTTACTATCCTTATTATTTTCTTGCTCTTAACTGTATTGCCTATTGCATATTTCTTTATTTATGGGTTCTTCCTGCGTGGTAATATCAGTGAAGAAAAAGTGAATTACCTTAAAGCTAATAGCATAATATTACCGCCAGAAAGCACAATCTCCGATACAACATTATTTGCAGAGGTTAATACACCTACTGTGTTTATGTTTGGTGAGATTCACGGATTTTCCAAGACACAGCTTTTCGACGCTCAACTCTTGATATACCTGAACAAAAAGTTTGGAGTTACCGATTATTTTAATGAGTTTTTTACCGAAGATGCTGAACTTCTGAATCGATACCTAAGTGCTGACACGCTTGATGAATCGCTTTTGAAACAACATTTTAATAATCTTAAAGAGAATATTCCACAGCGCCAGACGCAGGAGTATCTTGAAAAATGGAAGATACTTTACAACTATAACCAAACATTACCAGAGAACCAAAAGATACAAGTTTATGGACTTTTGGGAAAACAAAAAGAGTTTAAGCACGGTCGCGATAGTGTTATGACAAGTAATTTTAATTTAACTATCAATCAGTTAGATAGTGTAAGTGATACAAAAAGAAACTATTATTGCTCTTTGGGTAGCGGACATATCTATCAGGAAAAATACAACGGGAGAAAATGTTTTGCTGCTCTTCTAAAACAGAAAGATTATACGGTGATTTCTGTGATGCATCGTCCTTTCGATTCAGAAATGTATCTTCCAAAAGGTTTGGGTATGCCAACGAGCCCTAACGAGATGATTTCTTGGGCAAACTGCTATGGGCCTATCTTCTATTTCACAAATGCAGAAAATTTTAAAGAAGCCTCTGAAAATCCTTCAATTGTACTTTACAAGCTCAACAGTAAAGATTCTCCTTATGCACACTGTCAAGATGTTGTTGGTTTCAAATCACCTATTAGTTTCCTTATGGGAAAGATAACACCTGAGGAGGGTAAATATACTACTGATTATTTTCAATATGTTTTAGTAACCAGAGGCTGGAAAGGTCCAAAATTACCATAGTAAGCTTCCGTAGCTACAAAAACAAACGCTCTTTTTCTCTCACCAAGCCCCTGCTTTTGTAGAGATGATATGTAAGTTAGTCAATTAGCAAATTATCTTTATCATCATAATACATTACTTTATCTCCGATAATACGAGCAGGAGCGGTGTATCTATGAGGTTCTCTCTTACCTATTCCCATAATATGATTTACTTGCCAACCCTTGGCTTTCAAATAATCCGATATCATCGACCTATGACAACGCCACCAAACAGCTTCGGCACACATATAGGCAGTAGTTTCTTTTTCAGCTATAGCGATGAGTTGAGCAATACCTTTTTCAAAATCAGGAGTCTCCATATAATCGGCATAAGCTCGGAAAGACTCGTTATGCCAACGAGTGTTCTTAGAGTCTTTATGTACTTTACGTCTTCCACCTAATAACGTAAGATGGGTATAGGCAATCCCAATTTCGGGTAATACTACCCCTAAGTTTTCTTTATTAAATTGCGGATATTTGTTAGAGCCGGGTAATCCTCTTATATCAACTAAATGCTGTATCTCAAACGATTGTAGCATCTCTATAAATTCTTCCAATGTACGAGTGGAATGCCCTATAGTATATATACTCTTCATAATCAATGACTAATATCTTTTATTTAGTAAGTGTGTCGTAATTTTTTAAATCATCTCCGAAAAGTTTCTGAAAGGACAAAAATAAGGAAATTTCGCAAATTATCCTTACCTTTGCCCCGCACATCAAAAAAACAGACATCCAAACATTCAACATTATGACTTTTTTAAAAAGACTTTTTAATTTACATCAAGGGGAAGAGAAAAAAGAAAAAGTAATCGAGAATATCCTTAGTAATATCTCTTTTCGTGGCGCCAATATGTGGATTTTGGCTTGTGCTATCCTCATTGCTTCTATCGGGTTAAACATGAACTCTACTGCTGTAATCATCGGGGCGATGCTTATTTCTCCTTTGATGGGACCTATCGTGGGGGCAGGATTTGCGCTGGCTACTTACGATTTCGACCTATTGAAGAAAACCGGACAAAGTTTGCTCATCGCTACTGTGGTGAGTCTTATAGTATCGTTTATCTACTTCTATATCAGTCCGTTTAAAGACGTACAGTCAGAGCTTTTGGCGCGTACTTCGCCTACCATTTACGATGTACTTATCGCCTTTGTAGGTGGATTGGTAGGAGCTATATCCCTCACACGCCAAGACAGGGGGAACCCTATCCCGGGTGTGGCAATTGCTACTGCTTTGATGCCACCGCTTTGTACAGCCGGATTTGGCTTAGCTACGGGCAATATTAGTTATTTTTTAGGAGCTTTCTACCTATATAGCATCAACTGTTTCTTCATTGGGATTGCTACTTTCCTCATCATAAAATACCTAAAATACACTCCTAAAAATACGGGCAACGAGGTGCACAACAAGCGTTTGCATATTGTTATCACTACTTTGATTATCATCATTGTTACCCCCAGTTTGTATTTGGCATATAATCTTCTGAAAGAGAAAGAATTTCACCAGAACGTAGCCCATTATATCGCTGCCGAGTTTGAAAACAACGATTATACCATTATTTACAAGAAAATACGCTACAATGCCTCGCCTAAAACCATTGAATTGGCTTTTTTGAACAAGAAATTTACCGATGAGGAGATAAAAACACTACAAAGCAACCTCAAAAACTTCAAATTACCGAACACCGAACTCATCATTAGGCAAAAAGAGTCGGATATTGACCAAAAGATGCTATCGGAAATCAACAAAAACAAGGCATCGCTCTCTAATAAAGACTTGAAGATAAATCAACTAAAAGAGGAGTTGGCGCAATACAAATATACCGACCCTACTTTTGCCAAAGAAATAGAAGTATTGTTCCCTAATATCGAGAGTTTCTATTTTGGAAAACTGACGGATTTTTCGGAAAAAGACAACACTTCTCTCACTACGGTGATGCTATACACGCCTAAAAAAGAGAAAGTGAAGGGCAAAGTAGTCGCCAAAGAAGTAGATCGCCAAAAGTTGCAACAATGGCTCGCTGAGAAATTTGGCGATAAGGAAGTAATTTGCAGATTAGCAGATTAGAAAATTAGCCAATAAAATCCCCATGAGGCAGAGTTACTGCACGGGGATTTTTTATTGATTTACTCATTGGCGAATTGACAATTTTTCACTAACTTTGCCCCACACTAATATTAAATACCTACCACATGAGTGATTACATAAAACTGGCCAGCTTTCCCGAAAGGAGTTGTTTTTTACGGAAGTCTTACTCATTGAAAAATTCGTCTGTCTACTAAGAGAACACAATTCGCTGATCTACTGCTGAATAATTGTATTTTGCTAATGAAAAAGAGAATAATTCACAGAATAAACACAAAAAAAAATGGAACAACACTCGAAAATATACGTCGCCGGACACAGAGGACTGGTTGGGTCGGCTATTGTAAGGACATTGCAATCTAAGGGATTCGACAATATACTGATGCGTTCGTCGAAAGAGCTCGATCTGCGTAACCAACAGGCTGTCGAAGACTTTTTCGCGACACAGAAGCCTGAGTACGTCTTTCTGTCTGCCGCCAAAGTAGGAGGCATCGTAGCCAACAACACCTCGCCAGCAGAGTTTATATACGACAATATGATGATTGCTTTCAATATCGTAAACGCAGCATATAGACACAATGTTCGTAAGCTGCTGTTTCTGGGCAGCTCGTGTATTTACCCCAAGATGTGCCCACAACCGATAAAAGAAGAATATCTGCTCACGGGGGCTTTGGAGCCGACGAACGAGGCGTATGCCATTGCCAAAATATCGGGGCTCGAGCTGTGTAAGTTCTACCGCCGTCAGTACGGCTGCGACTTCATCTCTGCTATGCCTACCAATCTGTACGGTATCAACGACAACTTCGACCTCAATACATCGCACGTCTTGCCCGCTCTGATAAGGAAATTCCACGAAGCGAAAGAGTCTAAAGCAGAGAAGGTAACACTCTGGGGTACAGGCAAACCGATGAGAGAATTTCTCTACGTCGACGACTTGGCAGATGCTCTGGTATTCCTTATGATGAACTATTCCGACGAGATACATATCAATATCGGCACGGGCGAAGATTGTTCCATCGACGAGCTGGCACGTACCATCAAAGCGATAGTCGGTTTCGACGGAGCGATAGAGTACGACACCTCTAAACCCGACGGCACGCCACGCAAACTGCTCGACGTCGGTCGACTGCACAAACTCGGCTGGCACCACTCTACCCCACTCAACGACGGCATAGCTGCCGTATACCGATGGTATCTGTCGGCGAAAAGGTAAGGAATATATCGAGACACTATTTTTTTGTTTGTATATCAATAAATTAAAGTTTAGTTATAATTGTAGAAATCAAAAAAAACAACCACTACACTATGGCACGAGCAACAACAAAAGCAGATTTGGTAACATCTGCCAATGAGCAATTCGAAAAAATGTGGAAACTAATCGACACTATGAGCGATGAGCAACAAAATGCTACTTTCGGCAAAGAAATGGCTACGGCAGGCAAGGAGGCACACTGGAGCAGAGACAAGAACCTGCGCGACATACTCGTACACCTCTACGAATGGCATCTGCTGTTGCTGAATTGGATAAAAGTCAATAGCAGCGGAGAGCATAAACCGTTTCTGCCCGAACCTTACAATTGGAAAACTTATCCGACGATGAATGTCGAGTTTTGGAAGAAACACCAAAGCACACCGTTGAAGGAAGCAAAGACGAAACTGAAAGAGAGCCATAAGGATGTTATGGCACTAATAGAGACCTTCTCCAACGAACAACTCTTTGCCAAAGGCGTATTCGATTGGACAGGGACATCCACGCTCGGAGCTTACTGTGTCTCGGCAACCGCAAGCCATTACGACTGGGCAATAAAGAAAATAAAAGTACATATCAGAACAAGTTAAAGCGTAAAAAAATGAAAGTAGGAATTATCCGTTGTATGCAGACAGAAGACTATTGCCCTGGTACTGCCGATTTTGTAGCAATCCGTAATAAAAGCGGGGCTTTTGCGAAACTCGACGGCGATGCGGAACTTATAGGTTTTACCAACTGTGGCGGCTGTCCGGGTAAACGTTCGTTGCTCAAAGCCAAGTTGCTCATCGACCGAGGAGCCTAGGCTATTGCATTTGCATCTTGCATTAAGAAAGGTACGCCGATGGGGTATCCGTGCCCTTTTGCAAATAAAATGATTTCGATGGTAAAAGAAAGATACGGCAGTCAAGTGATTATACTCGAGGAGAGTCACTAATTTAGATAAACAAAACCTATGCACGACACAGACTTAGACAAAGTGATATTTTTCTCAAAAGAAGATATGGCAGGTGGATATAGAAGTATGCATTATTCTTGTAACCAATCCAATACAAGCCAGCAATCATAGGTATCGACAAGATAGAATCGGTCGCGGGATACCATTTATAAAAGAATAGGCGAACGAATGTTCGCCTATTCTTTTATAAACCGCAACAATTACTAATCTAATTTTTTAACGCTTCGCCGACTCAGACATAGCTGTGTGCGAATTGCCACATACGTGGGTGCCCGTAGTAACAGGTATTTCTTCGAGCATTGCAGCATACTGCACTTTCCAATTTTTGTCTATAGCCTGCTTTGCATTGGTGCGGGCAAGTACCTCGGCTTCTTCTTTGGAAGAGACCGAGAATACCGGCTGTATGTTTGCATCATCCGATGGCTTCCGATAAGGTAAGGCACAGAAGATATCATCGAGAGCCTCGGTAGAGAAGCGGTTGCTCCAACACCACAATCTTTTCAACTGCCTATTATTCGATACATCGAGGTATTTTAGTTGATTGTTACTGCAAATCAAATCCGTCAGTTGTATATTATGCGATATATCGAGCATATCTATCTTATTTTGGTAGCACCACAACTCAGTAAGCAGCGTATTCTTACTTACGTCGATAGAGGTAAGATTATTTTGGTAACACTGCAAATACATCAATTTCGTATTCTTCGACACATCGAGAGTAGCGATATTATTGGTGGAGCAATATAGACCTATCAATTGCCTATTATTAGACACATCGAGAGCAGTAAGATTGTTGTGGTAGCACACCAACTTCGTCAGCTGCCTATTCTTCGACACGTCGAGAGCTGTGAGTTTATTGGAAGAACAATCGAGCGTCGTCAACAGCCTATTCCTTGATAAATTTAGAACTTTGAGATTATTCCCCGAACAATCCAACTCTGTTAATTTCGTGTTTTTCGACACATCAAGGGAGGTAAGCCTATTGGTATAACATTTCAAAACCGCCAACTCGGTGTTGTTCCTTACGTCGATAGCGGTAACGGCATCTCCGTTTTCACTACAATCGAAGCCTATTATATCGCCGTAAACGGTCATAGTATTGTCGGCAGCAATATATTGGGTAGAGCCTTTCCATTCGGTGTCTACAGTGATAGTAGTATTGAGACTGCCGTTCTTTATCCTTACTTGTGTGTTTGGGGTGGCTGCCTTAAAGTCGAGACTTAACTCCTCACCTTTTCTGACGTTCAGTGTTATGTAGCGACTCTCGTTTACTTGTGCCGTAGCACTGCATACTAGCCCTATCGCAAGGGCTAAAAAACCAAGTACTTTGTTCATAATAACGATTATTTTTTATTTAATTACTACTTGCGAGCAAAGGTAAATTTTTCTTTACATGTAAAAAATGAAAAACTATAATAAGGAACGATATACAATAATAAAATATTGTATATGGCGAAAAAATGAGTATTGTTTTTGTGGGAAAAACTGATTGTATAAATATTTATTGCTGTGTGGATATCAGATGTTATCGTTATTTTTTCGGATAAAATGCCGAAAAACGCATACCTATTTATGATTTTTGTATCGATGTTTCTCAATTATCATCTAAAAGATATATAAGAAACATAATTATCTTTCGATAAAAACACACCTATCTTTCGACAATTATTAAGCACACAATTCGTAGACGAGTCGAAGCGGAAAAGCTCAAGAAAAAGAAATTTTTCAGTACCTTTGTCGTAAGAAATTGCAGTAGAATACTCGGTTTCTATTTATTGATTTTCAAAACATAAATAGGAGTATTCTATCTTTTGTTTTTTCTCTAAAACACACTTTTATCAATAGATAATCAAAAGTTTATCAACTAAAATGGATAGCAAACAACGACGCAGCAAGAAGCAGGTAAAGTACGACGAGTTCCCCGATTTCGGCAAACTCCCCCCACAGGCGGTCGAAGAAGAAGAAGCCGTATTGGGAGCGCTGATGATAGAATCGGAAGCATACAGTCGTATAAGCGATATATTGCACACCCACGAATGTTTTTATAACGTCAATCATCAGAAAATATTCAGTGCCATAAAGGCTATTGCCGAAGCTAACAAGCCGATAGATATGTTGACCGTAAAAGAGCAACTGCTAAAAGACAATACGCTCGAAGAAATCGGTGGAGTGTACGCCATAGCCGCTCTAACGGAAAAAATAGCTACGGCAGCTCATATCGAAGAACACGCAAATACCATATACCAAAGATACCTCGCTCGAAAGATGATACGCATATCGAGCGAAATACAAACCGATGCTTTCGACTTATCGAAAGATGTAGACGAAGTAATCCAAGAAGCCGAAGGGAAAATATTCGAGTTGGCACACACGAAAAACAATAAGGATGTACTGCCGATATCTGAAGTGATTCCCAAAGCGATAGAGAGTATTTCGAAAGTATATCAAAACAAAAACGATATCCCCGGTATCGAAAGCGGATTTTTTGCTCTCGATAAGCTGACTTCGGGCTGGCAAGAGTCTGACCTTATCATCATTGCGGCTCGTCCAGCAATGGGAAAGACTGCATTCGTGCTTACAATGGCAAAAAATATGGCAGCCAAAGGCTACCCGATTGCGTTTTTCACTCTCGAAATGTCGAGTGTACAACTTGCTATACGTCTGATAAGCAACCTATCGGAGCTACCAAACGAGCGAATCAAAAGCGGTAAACTCGACAAAGAAGAGTTCAACGAGCTGATGGAGGGTATCGCCGTTATCGACAACCTGCCCATCTATATCGACGAGACTCCGTCGCTATCGGTAATGGAGCTAAGGACCAAAGCTCGAAGGCTCGTAGCCGAACACGGTATAAAAGCCATCATAATCGACTATCTACAGCTTATGAACGTGTCGGGAATGTCGTATTCGAACCGCGAAAACGAAGTAAGTATCATATCGCGTTCGCTGAAGGCTCTGGCAAAGGAGCTCAGCATACCTGTTATAGCTCTATCGCAGCTCAATCGTAACGTCGAATCGCGTGGAGGAGGCAGTAACGACAATAAACTCGAAGCAAAAAAGCCGCAGCTATCGGACTTGCGTGAATCGGGAGCTATCGAGCAAGACGCCGATATGGTATGTTTCATACACCGCCCCGAGTATTACCGCATATTCGAAGACCCAAACACGAACGAAGACCTCAGAGGCGTAGCACAGATAATAGTGGCAAAACACAGAAATGGAGCCACTGCCGATATAAAACTGTACTTTGCTCAAGACTATATCACTTTCGTGAATACACGGCAAGAATACGAACGACTCAATGCCAAATCGGCAAGCAAAGGAAGCGTCTTGCTGCCGTCGAAAGCCAATAGGAATACTACGGTAAGAGACAGCAATGAATCGGTATACAACGAGCTACCGCAAGATTTCGATATTAGGTCCGACGTGCCGTATTGAGTGAAAGATATATCTTTGTAGCTTATAATATAGTATCTTATGGTAGACAATAAAACAGATATAAGTCAGTTTCTCAACGAGGCTCAGCTATCGGCAGTAACCTACTGCGACGGACCTTCGGTGATAGTTGCCGGTGCGGGGTCGGGCAAGACTCGCGTCCTGACCTACAAGATAGCATACCTCATACAGAGCGGTATACCTGCACATTCCATTTTAGCCCTTACCTTCACCAACAAGGCAGCAAATGAGATGAAAGAGCGTATAAAGCAGATTGTAGGCGACCGCATAGCAAAATATCTCTGGGCAGGCACGTTCCACTCCATATTTTTACGAATATTACAATACGAAATCGACCATATCGGATTTTTGCCCGACTTCACCATATACGACACTCAAGACAGCAAGTCGCTCATAAAGAACATTATAAAAGAGATGAAACTCGACGAAAAAGTATACACAAGCTCGGGGGTATACAATCGTATTTCGTCTATGAAAAACCATCTCATCACACCTGCCGACTACAAAAGCCACAGAGAGTGGCTACAAGACGATTTCCATTCGGGGAAACAATATTTTGCCGATATATTCGATGCCTACTGCACTCGTTGCCACGAAGCCAATGCCATGGACTTCGACGATATATTGCTACACACCTATACATTGTTTAAAAACAACAAGGATATTTTAGAGAAATACCAGAATCGTTTTGCCTTCGTCTTGGTAGACGAATACCAAGATACGAACATAGCCCAGCACCGTATAATCAGTATGTTGGCGCAGGCACACCACCGAATCGCCGTCGTAGGCGACGATGCACAGAGTATATATTCGTTTCGGGGAGCCAATATCGACAATATTATTCACTTTCAGAAGAGTTTCGAAGACTGTAAAATATTCAAACTCGAAGAGAACTACCGTTCTACGCAAAATATCGTAGATGCGGCAAATTCGCTGATAGAAAAAAACCGTTTCCAGATACCCAAAAAAGTATATTCAAACCTGCCAAAAGGCGAACCTATCACCGTATTTAGCTGTTTTACAGACCGAATCGAAGCCGACGTCGTTACCGAAGAGATAAAAAAAGCAGATACCATCGGTATTCCCTACTCCGAAATGGTAGTACTATACCGTACCAACGCCCAAAGCCGCGTATTGGAAGATGCTCTGCGAAACAGCAATATACCGTACAAAATTTTTGGCGGTCTCAGCTTCTATGCTCACAAAGAGATAAAAGACGTACTCGCATATATGAGGCTGGTAATCAACAATCTCGACGTAGAAAGTCTACGACGTATCATCAACGTACCGTCTCGAGGAATAGGCGAGAAAACTATCGACAAACTTATGACTGCAGCGCGAGAGCAACAGATAAGTCCACTCGATTTCATATTAAAAATCGACAATCTCCCACACGATTTCAATGCAGGAACCAAAAATAAACTAAAACGATTTGGCGATATAATATCGGCTCTATCAGATACATACAAAAACGACGATGCTTACCGTACTGCCGAAAAAATAGTAAAAGATAGCGGTATACTCGAAGAGTACAGTTCGAACAACAATATCGAAAACATATCTAAGCGCGAGAATATCAACGAACTACTCAACGCTATACGTCAATATTGCGAACAAAAGCGAGCATTCGGCGACGAAAACCCGTCGCTTGCCGATTTTCTGTCGGAAGTATCTCTACTCACCGACCAAGATACCGACAACGAAGAGGGACAAAGCAAAGTAACACTAATGACAATACATGCGGCTAAAGGGCTCGAATTCAGATATGTATTTGTAGTCGGTGTCGAAGAAAATCTTTTCCCTTCACCGATGTGTTATACCGAGCCGGAGATAGAAGAAGAGCGGCGTCTGCTATATGTAGCTATCACTCGCGCCAAAGAGCGATGTTTCTTGTCGTATTCGAAGACGAGATTCCGTTGGGGAAGCGTAGTATATTGTACGCCAAGCCGTTTCCTTAACGATATCGACGAGCGTTATCTCGACGTACCGACGTCGTTCAACCAGTACGACAGCAATATAGACACATTCGATAGCGATAATTCATATCGTTTTCCCTCTTTTTCTAAACAAAAGACTACCTCATATACTACTGAGGCAAAAGTACTTATACCCATATCAGAAATAGATATGCCCGACGACAAGGCACCAAAATTCGGCTTTGTGGCAGGCGATAGAGTGATGCACGCTACATTCGGCAGTGGTAGTATACTGGAAATCATAGGCTATGGCAATGACTCCAAAGCGAGAGTCGACTTCGATGCCCACGGGCAAAAGACACTCTTGCTCAAATACTCCAAACTACAGAAAATCTAACTCATAAACAACATACGATAGTCCATAGTGAAACGGTTTCTGACATACATAATCTTATCGATATCAATACCTTGCTTATATGCACAAAATGTATATATACGAGGCTATGTGGTCGATAGGCAAAACAATGGTATAGAGTCTATAAACGTGGCTATAAAAGGTACTGGGCAAGGTACCACTACCAACACCAACGGATACTATCAAATATCGGTGAATCTGACAGGAAAAGATACCCTGATATATTTCGGGCTCGGATATAGAGACACTATCAAGACACTTCCTCTACATATAGACAAATCCATCAATATCAATGTGATATTAGACCGCGATACTACCGTACTTACCACTGTGGGTATCAGTGCCGTCAGCGACAACAAAGGCAATATGAATGAGATTGATACCAAAGTACTGCACCTCACACCCGACGCAGCGGGAGGCATAGAGAGTCTGGTGAAGATGCAAATCGGTGTCAGTTCGACCAACGAACTAAGTTCGCAGTATTCGGTAAGAGGCGGAAGCTTCGACGAAAACTCGGTGTATGTCAATGGAATAGAGATATATCGTCCTCTACTCATACATTCGTCGCAGCAAGAGGGTTTAAGCTTCGTCAATCCCGATTTGGTGGGGCGAGTCAATTTCTCGGCAGGCGGTTTCAGCGCCAAGTATGGCGATAAAATGTCGTCGGTACTCGATATCGAGTACAAAAAGCCCCATAAATTCGAAGGAAACGTATCTATCGGTTTTATGGGTACATCTGCATACGTAGGTTACAACAAAGGCAGACTCACTATGAGCCACGGAATAAGATACAAGAGCAATCAATATCTGTTTTCCGATAAGTTTAAACTAAAAAACGGTGAGCCGCTGCTGAAAGGACTCGATACCAAAGGTGATTTCAATAACTCTTTCATCGACTATCAGACATTTATCAATTATACTTTATCGAAAAAATGGTCGATATCGTTTCTTGGCAATATATCCGACAACAAATACAATTTCGCTCCCAAATCGCGTAGAGTACAGTTCGGTACCGCTACTATGCAACGCGAGTTTAACGTCGGTTTCAGAGGCAACGAAAGAGATAAGTTTTCTACATACTTCGGGGCTATCACGTTAAAAACAAATCCCATCAATAGCGTGGGGTTAAAGCTCACGGCATCGGCTTTCAATACCTCCGAATCCGAAAACTACGACCTTATAGGCATCTATTCGCTCTCCGACGTACATACGGAAAGCGACGGGCAACGGCAGACCGAACTCATAGGAAGCGGTACGTTCCACGAACACGCACGAAATCGACTATCGGCAACAGTAGTAAACCTTGCTCATACGGGCGAGGCTAAACTATGGAATACCAACGTCGAATGGGGACTCTCGGCCGGCAAAGAGATAATATCCGATAAAATACACGAATACGAAAGACGCGACTCGAGCCAATACTCCTTACCTCACGACGGGCAAGAGGTAAGAATGATATACAACCTTACAGCCAAGAATACTACCAATTCGCTGCGTCTGCAAGCATTCGCTCAGCAGACTTACCGCCTGTCTGTTCTCGGCACACACTCGACGATAAACGTGGGAGTCAGAGCCAACTATTGGGACTTCAACCGAGAATGGCTCATTTCGCCGCGAATCAACATAAGTATTGCTCCTCGCCGCAATAGAAATCTGCTATTTCGTGCCGCTGCAGGCATATACTATCAATCGCTTTTCTATAAAGAAATTCGCCACTCCTATACCGATAGCTTAGGAAATACACATCTGTATCTCAATAGAGATATCAGGGCGCAACGCTCGGCTCATATACTTGCAGGTATCGACTACTACTTCAAGCTCTGGCATCGACCGTTTAAATTCACTACCGAGCTCTATTACAAGCCCGCCGATAGAATCATCCCATACTCTGTCGACAACGTACGTATCAGATATGTAGGCGAGAATCAGGCTGTGGCATATACTGCCGGAGTAGACCTCAAACTCTTTGGCGAGTTTGTACCGGGTGTCGATTCGTGGATTTCGTTCTCATATATGAAAAGCAGAGAAGATATCGTACGAATAGGCAACGATATGAGCGGCGACCACTATCCGATATACACCAACGACAATACATATCTTACCGAAGTATATCCGTCGTATATCGCCCGCCCCAACGAGCAACGGTATCGGATATCTCTATTCTTCCAAGACTATATTCCAAACAACCCCGAGTATAAAATCAACCTGAAACTCGTATGGGCAGATGGTCTGCCGTTCGGTCCTCCTCGCTCGGAACGATACAAAGCGGTATTCCGTACCAAGCCATATCGGAGAGTCGATATAGGTGCGTCGCGTGAGTTCATCGCAGGTAGAGACCGCCTTATGGGTAAACAAACATATATCAAGTCGCTAAACATATATCTCGACCTACTGAATCTATTTAATATAAGAAACGAAGTCTCTTTTTACTGGGTATCGGATACGTCGGGATATCAGTGGGCTGTACCAAACTATCTTACCAATTTCATGGTAAACCTTCGGCTCTCGATTGGTTTTTAGGTGGCATTTTGGGTATTTACCCCTTTACTATAGCAATAAAAAAATACCATAGTTTTTTTCAAAAATGATTTTTCAACGTCGAAAAATTTGGCGACTAGAAAATAATGATTATTTTTGCAAAAAATATATTTACCGAAAAAAACGTGCTTGCATATATTTTACGCTTTTTGATAGACTCTATTGTAAGCTGTTTCGTAACGATCGACTTACCGAAAACCGACGGTACCAAACAAGTACCGAACGTTTCGTGTGTAGCCACCCGCGAGCTACTGTCGATTGATTTCCACCAATTTATTCACTGTAAATACCTTCCACGCTTCGGCATTGTCACCCGCTCCGCTTAGTGCCGAAGAGGTGCTAAGAGACGGAGTAGCTTGTTCTCATTTTTGTGTATCAGGCTATAATTAATGTTTTTAATGAATTCGTCGAATGGAGCACGTAGGGAAAATACACAAAAAACAAGGGCTTTTGTGTGTATGCCCCAAAAATACACCGCAAAATATAAACAATTAAATTTTTTATAGTTATGAACAAGTGGATTATTAGAACATTACCCACAATACTATTGCTTATTGGAGCATTTATAGTTTTAAGCGGGTGCGAGAAGAAAAAGGAAAAAATAGATATTACCGAATTGGATTTAGGCAATAGGGGAGAAGTTTGTAATTTGATGAATCATTTAGATGGAGAAAAATTGTATATGGCAAATACAAAGGAAGAATACGAAACTCTTTTACATCGTATACCTAATTCGTTGCCGAATATCAATTTTTCTACTTCTACTTTCATTTTTATCCATGGTGGAGTACAGTGTTTATTAAACCAAAAGGTTTCTCTTTTACAGGAAAAAAGCAATAAATATACTTTAACAGTAGATTTACTCGAAGGGATAGGACTTTCGGTAGAGTCATGGTATATAGCTATTTGTACCAACAAAAAGATTCCCAACAACGCAACAATAAATCTAAAAATCAACAAACATTTTTAATGGCAAAAACACAAACAATTTTAACTTATATAGAGATGAAAAAGCAATTTATAAAATCATTATCCGCAGTGATACTGCTCGCAGGAGTATTTATAGTTCTGGGCGGGTGCGAGAAGAAAAAGAATTTTCATAAATGGGAATGCATTTTACCCGAAAGCATAGCAACAATAACATTAGATATGTACGATAGCGACAATAAATATTACTCTTATGTAAGTCCGCAAAATTCAATGGTATTGTTTCAAAACGAACAATGGGTATATTATAAAATGGTAGGCGATACGCTGAAGGTCATAAAGAGAGGAGACAATAATACACTGCCCGAAATGGCTTATAGCAACGATTTATGGCTCGTTTCCAAACCTTCTTCATCTACAATGAAAATGATATATATAGGAATTCAGCCTGCCCATCATTTATACCCAAACGAATATACATTCAATCTTAAAAAGTAATTACCCACCACAGAGAATTATAAATGAATTAGGTAGATTGATTTTCACATATAAACTTAAAGAAAGGGGCTATCTGTGTAGTCTCTTTCTTTGTGTTTGTCAAAAATGCTTCGGACGTACGATAAGCCGCAGTATTGATATTTATCGAAAAAGATGTAATTTTGTACCTGCTTAAAATGAATAAATCAATCGTATCGGTGCCCAGTAAACTATTAGCAGTTTTGTTTTTATCGCTATTTTTTGTTGCTTGCAGTACTACCAAATACTTGCAAAAAGATAGCTCATTGCTCGATAAGGTAAGCATAAAAGGCAACGATACGAAGCTAAGCAATACCGACCTCAGAGCATATTTGGCACAGAAACCCAATACGATGATGTTGGGTATCGTGAAATTCAAACTCGGCACTTACTCTCTGTCGGGGCGAGACACGACAAAGTTTATCAACCGTATGCTTCGCAATATAGGAGAGCCGCCTGTGGAGTTCGATACGTTGCTTATCGGCGATACCGAAAGGGCTATCGAGAAAGTCTTGGTAAACAGCGGTTATCTCGACGCAAAAGTTACGTCGGAATACAAGACGAAAAAACGCAAGACCAATGTCGAATATTACATCAATAGCGGCGATATGTACAAGATAAGGTATTTCTCGTTCGATATCGACGACGACTCGGTATTGAGCATACTCAATCGATACTATACTATCAACTCTCTCGAAGGGCAGGACTTGGACGTAAACCAATTGAACAACATCAGAGACAACATCGCAAAGATTTTCAGGCAAAACGGATACTATAAAGTACAGAAAGACATATTCGTTTTCAGAGCCGATACTGTGGGGCAAAACAAAAATGTAGACCTTCATATCACTATCGCCGACCAATATCGCGACTCTGCGGCATTCAGCGATGTTTTTACCAAAAGAATTATCGACAATATCTATATCTACTGCTACGAGACTCTCGACATTTCCGAAATAGCGTACGATACGGTTAATTTCGCAGGATATACCATTATCTACAATAGCAAACGGCAGATTTTTTACCCCCGATTTCTGATAGATAAAGTATTTTTCAAGTCGGGGCAGCTGTACAACGAAAAGAGTATCGAACGCACAACGGCAAACTTCTCTTCGATAGCCGCTATCAAGTATGTCAATGTGGCTTTCACAGAGAAAGAGGGCAGTCTGCTCGACTGCAATATATTCCTTTTGCCGTCGGAGAAATACGGCTATTCGGTGGGACTCGAGGCAAATACCAATTCGGGATCCACTATCGGTGCGGCAGTGAATTTGGGCTTTTCGGACAAAAATCTGTTTCATCGTGCCGAGATGTTCAAAGTCGACGGCAGGATTTCGTACGACCTTTTCAGACGAAGCGAAGATGTATTCCGCCACTCCATAAGTGCCGGTAGCGACATATCGCTGGTAATACCGAAATTGTTTCTACCCTATTTCAAAGAAGACTTTCGCCTTAGACACGGAGCAACCACAAAATTTTCGGTCAATTATACATATCAGACTCACCCCGATTTTGAACGTGCAATCTTGAACACATCCTTCGGCTACCAGTGGCGAAGTAGGCGGTGGCAGTATGGAGTCGACTTAGCAGACTTCTCTTATATAAAAGTAGATAGTATCTCAGAATGGTTTCTAAGGACAAATCCCAATCTGCTGCCCACATTCGAAGATCACTTGGTACTCAAGACTGTCTTTTCGTTCGCCACGGCAAATACGACTCGCACCAAAGCACGAAACAACTACTCGTTCAGAGGGCGACTCTCGTTTGGAGGTAATCTTTTTTATCTTGCCAATATGGCATTCGACCAAGAGAAAGTCGACGGCAAGTATAGATTTTTCGGTATCCCGTTCGCACAGTTTGCGAAGTTCGACTTCAACTATTCGTACAATATGTACATTTCTTCCAAGTTCCGAATGGTATATCACGCTATGTTTGGTATAGGGATACCATACCTGAATGCTACAATATTACCTTTCGAGGAAAAATTCTTTGCCGGAGGGTCAAACTCGATGCGTGGCTGGGGTGCACGCACTCTGGGACCCGGTAGCTTTTATTCCATCACCGATAGTTATCTTAGCCAAAACGGCGATATAAAAATGGAGCTCAACGCCGAGGCTCGCTTCAAACTATTTTGGGTACTCGAAGGGGCTTTGTTTATCGATGCCGGCAATGTGTGGACTATAAAGAAATACGACAATCTTGAAGGTAGCAACTTGTCGTTCGACGGAGGGAAATTTATGCGTGATATAGCTCTCGGATATGGTCTCGGGTTGAGATTCGATTTCAACTACTTCCTTATCCGATTCGACTTGGGGCTGAAGCTGTACGATCCACGTTACGAGGCAGAAGAAGAACGCTGGGCTATCGGTAGCCGTTACGGCGGCGGAAAAGGAAAACGTATCGATTCGGTCGGTACATTACAGTTCGCTATCGGTTATCCGTTCTAATAGATTATTATTATTTTCAAACAATATGAATATTACAGAAAACTTCTACAAAATTCTGAACTCTCTGGTCAGCGGCGGCATGGAGTTGGCAAAAAACATTTTGCTTGCTATCGTTGCTTTCTATCTGGGAAAAATAGTGATACGCCTCGTGATGCGTCTGGTGAAAAACATAATGAATCGCCGACATGTCGACCGGACGGTAAGTAAATTTGTCATCAATATATTGAAAATATCGATGCAAGTAGCTCTTTTCATAGCGGTCATCGGTATCTTGGGAGTAAAGACATCGTCGATAATGGGGCTTATTGCGGCTACAGGCTTCGGTATCGGTCTTGCACTGAGTGGCACAATGCAAAACTTCGCCAACGGCATACTACTTCTCGTATTTCGTCCGTACGAAGTAGGCGATTATATCGAGGTAAACGATATGAGCGGTACGGTAAAAGCGATTCAGATTTTCCACACAATACTTATTACCAACGACAACAAAGTAATCTATATCCCAAACGGCACTATGGGAACCGCCACTACCGTCAACCATAATCAACAAAATACGCGACGTATCGACTGGACGGTAAATATGAATTACGCCGAAGACCTCGATAAGTTCCGTGCCATTTTCGACGATATAATGGCTTCGGAGCCTACCGTACTGCCCAACCCGCCATACGAAATACGTATCGACACACTCTCCGATACGGCCGTGAAGGTGATATTAAGGTGTTGGGTCGAGACAAAAGATTATTGGGAGCTATACTACTCGGTAAATAAGAAGATATACCAGATGTTGCGGAAAAACAACATCGATATGCCTATACCCAGAGTAACTATCGCCAATAAATAAGTATAAATTACTCTCAGACACATTGATGAGTGTATTGCGGTAACTTCTCACAAAAAAACAAAGAGACGTCTCATTACCGAGACGTCTCTTTTGTAAGGACGTTTTACTTCGCAAGCAAGATTGTTTTCACTTCCTCCTCGAGCTGCGTCGCATCGCGATATCCTCGTAGCATCGAAGGCTTTTTATCGGCAGACGGTACAAAGAGCAACGCCGGTATCGACGAAATATTAAAAAGACGGGCAAGCTCTTTCTCCTTTTCGGTATCGATTTTGTAGACTACGATTTTGCCTTTATATTTTTCGGCAATCTTTTCGAGCTCGGGCGAAAGCATACGGCAAGGACGGCACCAATCGGCATAGAAATCGATAATACACGGTTTGGTACCTATATACTTCCAATCGTACTGACCGTTGTCGTAGTTCATTACCTTTTGTTTGAACGTAGCTGCCGTCAGCAGTTCGATATTGCTTTCGGGCTTACTTTTTTCGGATGTCTGCTGCGTGGTAGCAGCCTGTTTTGGGGAGTTGTTTTTAGCTTTATTCTGAGCACCGACTGTAATTACGAGGGTTGCTGCCATCGCTATCAAAAATACTTTTCTCATATAAATAATTTATCTTTTAAAGAAACTTCCTCTTTGATGCAATATTATCTCCGAAGTTTAATATCGGTCAATGACAAATCGATTTTTTATCTGAAATGTTTTGGTAGTATCAAAAAATGTATTACCTTTGCACTCTCAAAACGATTGGTGCCTTAGCTCAGTTGGTAGAGCAACGGACTGAAAATCCGTGTGTCCCTAGTTCGATTCTTGGAGGCACCACCTCAAAAATAAACACAAACTTTTTCATGAAAAAGAGCTTTCCCGATAGAGGGTTAGCTCTCTTTTTTTGTAAAAAATGCTTGAGTTATCTATCGTTATAATGTTTCCACGCAGATAAAGATTATCGTTGATAAAATAATTTAGATTAACTTTGCAGGCTCATTGAACGAAAAGCCAATGTTGAAGATACTCAGAAGATATACGATGCCTATATCCATATTGTTGGGGATGGTGGGTTACAAATGGTTTGGATACTTGCATTTTCTTACTCCTTACCTTATTTTTTCTATGTTGTTTTTCACTTTTTCCAAAATAAATTATGCTCATCTTCGTCCATCGATACTACATCTTTGGCTTATACTTATACAGTTAATTTTCAGTATTGTGGTATTCTATCTTCTACGTTCGTTCGATATACTCTTGGCTCAAGGTATAATGATTTGTATCTTTTGCCCTACGGCTACAGCAGCAGCTGTATTGACTCAGAAACTGAGAGGCAATATCGAATTTGTAGCATCTTATACGCTGTATGCAAATCTGGTGATGGCTGTATTTATACCGCTTGTATATCCCATTATGCAGCAAAATAACTCCAACATAGGATTTTTCTCGCTGTTTATGAAAATATTCAGTATGATATTTCCACTGCTTATATGTCCGTTCCTATTGTCTTTTGTTGTCAGACGTTTACCGAAAACCAACGATATAGTAGCGAAAAACAGCGGATTGGCTTTCTATATATGGTCGTTTTCGTTGATAATAGTTATCGCCAAACTCACGAAAAATTTCATCGAAGACCAAGTTATAGGTCTGTCGGTGATAGCACTTATGCTGGGAGCTTTGGTTGTGTGTCTGTTACAGTTTTTTGCTGGTAAACTTGTTGGTAAACCGTATGGGCAGACCATAGCTGCCGGACAGGCACTCGGACAAAAAAACACTATATTTGCCATCTGGCTTGCAAATAGTTATTTCAATCCTGTGGTAGCTACGAGTGCGGGAGCTTATATTATTTGGCAGACTATATTCAATACGATTCAAATTTATTTGGTAGAAAAAAACGAGTGATTTTTTACTTCTCGGAATCTTTTAATTATCTGTATTATACCAGAGAAAGACATTAATTTCGATTGTAAAAAGCATAGGCGATATAAAAAAAGTAGTGAAAAAGGTTTTTGTAAATAAAATAATTTTATAATTTTGCACGTTAGAACAATATTCTAAGAACGCAAATAAATAATGTAATAAATATTTCGATTATCTATGAAAGTTTCAAAAGGTATTTTAGGATTGGTATTGTTGTCTCTTGTAGTTGCAGGATGCGGTAGCAAGAAGTCGGGTTTAGGCTCTGACGGCTCGGAACGTACGGGTTGGGCTTACAACAAACCAAACAAAGGCTTTTTCAACGTAAAAAGTACTTACGACGGGATGATTCCTCCGGGCTGTGTCTACATAGAAACAGGTTCGTATGTAAAAGGACAAAACGAAGACAACGTATCTTCGCAGCAGAATGCAAGTAAACGCAGAGTTGAGGTAGCTGGATTTTTCCTCGACGAATTTGAGGTAACCAATATCAACTGGCGAGAATATGTAGCTTGGATGCAAGGTGTATATGCACACGACCCCAAGAAATATCTCGCTGCCCTACCCGACGAGACCGTTTGGCGTTCGGAGCTCGCATATAACGATCCGCAAGTGAAAAATTACTATTCTCACGTAGCTTATGGATACTATCCTGTGGTAGGAGTAAGTTGGGAGCAAGCAATGGACTATTGCACTTGGCGTACCGACAGAGCAAACGAAAGAATTCTCATCGATAGACGTTACATCGATTTCATCGATTTGGAAACAGTAAATGCAAATATCCAAAACGCCGAACCGAACGAATACGGTAAATTTATCTTCACTACTGCCAAGAAAAACGAATATATGAGAGAAAATGGCAGAGAAGAAAACATAGACCTCGACGGTGTAATATACGATGCCGAGTTTCGCTTGCCGACAGAGGCAGAATGGGAATATGCCGCTTACGGTGCCATCCCTCACAAAGAAAACTACGACGAAGGTATGACTTTCCCTTGGGCAGGCTATCAGCTTCGCTATATGGAAAAGGGTAAAAATAGAGGAAAATTCTTAGCCAATTTCGTAAGAGGACGCGGTGACCAAGTAGGTTTTACAGGCAACAATTCTATGACTGTACCTGTAGACTTCTATCTGCCAAATGCATACGGATTGTATAATATGGCAGGAAATGTAAACGAATGGGTGCTCGACGTATATCGTGCCACTACTGACGAATTAATGGACGAACTCAGTCCGTTCAGAGGAAACAATTGGGTATCGGATTCGGCTTATGCAGAGTCGATACTCGACAGAATGCCTCCTATGGAGCAAGAAGTTCGCGACAGCATGCGTAGATATTTGGTAGACGATAAACAGTTCTATCAGAAAGGACGCGACGTAAGAGACTTCAAAGACGGAGACCTAACCTCGACTGTAGGCGACTCTGTATTAATTTATGCCAATGCTACTCCTATCGAACAAGCTACTATGATATCGAATACCGCTCGCGTATACAAAGGCGGTAGCTGGAAAGACAGAGGTCTCTGGCTCAATCCGTCGCGACGTCGCTGGTTAGACCAGAAAGATAAAGCAAGCGATATCGGTTTCCGCTGTGCTATGAGTGCCGTCGGTGGTAAGAAGAATAGACGATAAAAGTTTTTTTAATAGTTTATAATTAAGTTTGAGTGTCCTCTCTCTGAGATAGAGGACACTTTTTCGTTTACAAACATTATAGATAATACTATCGGTATGGTATCGCTTATGGTAGAGGTATATGAAAAACTCATTGCATGCGGGTGGCTACGAATAAAAAACGCAACGGCAGCCTATTTCACCAAAAAAATAGTATATTTGCATCCTCGAAAGCAAAACTTATTAATCACATAATCCAAAATCATAAATCCGATATGAGAAGAAACATATTTATAGTAGTCTCGTTGCTTGTGTTTATAGGTCTTTCGGCTCAGAACATAAGCAAAGACTATTTGGCGTACATTGAGCAATACAAATCGTTAGCGATAAAAGAGCAATATCGGCACGGTATCCCGGCGTCGATAACAATGGCTCAGGCTCTCATCGAATCTAACGCAGGTAGAAGTATGCTGGCCGTCAAAGGTAATAACCATTTCGGTATCAAGTGTGGCAGCAACTGGTCGGGTAAGACTATAAACAAAGACGACGACAACATCCAAGAATGTTTCCGCTGGTACAACAAACCGATAGAGTCGTACGAAGACCACTCGCTATTCCTCAAACGCGACCGCTACGCTTCGCTCTACGATATTCCGCTCAAAGATTACAAAACGTGGGCAAGAGAGCTGCGTAGACTAGGATATGCCACCGACGTAAACTACGCCGATAAGCTCATCAAAATCATCGAAGATTATGGTCTGGAAGAGCTCGTATACGAAAATTTCAGCAGCACTGCCGACAATACCGACAGACGCTCTAAGACGACAGTCGAAGCTGAAAAAAAGACTAAAGACCCCATCGGCAAAAGACATTCGAACGGAGTAGCAGACTATTCAGACCTACTGAGTAAGACGCGAAACAACGGTAGGACGTGCTATATACTTAAAAAAGATGCCACAATGGCACAAATAGCCGCCTCGCTCGATAGGACAAACATAAAGTTTATGCTATACTGCAACGATATGTACGAAGACTTCACCCTGAAAGCCGGTACATATATATATATAAGCAAGAAACGCAGCAGCGGCGACTCTTCCATTCGCAGCTACAACGTACGTATCGGCGACTCGATGCATTCGGTAGCCCAAAGATACGGCATTACACTCAAAGCATTGTACAGCATCAACAATCTGCCTTACGGTACGCCCGCCACAGACGGAATGACGCTATTTTTCCATAAATAAAGAATAGACGATTGGAGATGAAAAGGTTACTGTCGCAACTGTTGTTAGTCGTATCGCTATTGGTATCAACCTCTGCCGCCGCCCATACGGAGCTATCCGACAAGGCATACATTTCGCTCCTTACATGCGAACCTTCTACCGCCATTTACGAACGTTTCTGGCATAGCGCTATCAGGGTTTGCGACCCCGCAAACGGTATCGACAAAGCTTATAACTACGGTATATTCGACTTCGATACACCATTTTTCACCGCCAAATTCGTTAAAGGAGCCACCGACTATATACTCGCCGTATACGATACGGACGACTTCGTCGACAGTTATATGGCTCGCCGTTCGACGATATACGAGCAGATACTCAACCTTACCGCCGACGAACGCCAGACGCTCTACGATGCTTTGGAAGAGAATGCCCTGCCCGAAAACAAAACCTACCGCTACAACTTCGTCTACGACAACTGCGCTACTCGCGTGTATTTTATTATAAAAAAGGTACTCGACCGCTACGGCACGACTATGATAATCGACTATCCGTTTCGTCCCACTACTTACCGCGCTGTATTCGAGCAGTTCCTCGGACGCGACAATTGGCAGCGATTCGCCATAGACATCGTAATAGGCGAGCCTGCCGATAGGCAAATATCGCCCGATGCTCTGATAGCTTTCCCAAAGTATACGATGGAGTTCGTGGCTAATACACAGCTTACTACCGATACATTATCGGTACCGTTAGTTGCCTCCGTGAGAACGATATGTCGCTTCCCGACGGTGAAACCTTCGGAGCATTCGCTCCTCCGCCCCACGTTTGTATGCTCGCTACTTATGGTAGTAGTGATATTCTTATCGTTTTGGTGCTGGCGTGTAGATAAATATTTCGCTATCATAGATTTTGTCTTGTTTTTCGTCTTCGGACTTATCGGCACGGTAGTGTTTTATCTTATGTTTTTCTCGGTACACCCTTTGGTATCGCCAAACTACAATATACTCTGGGCAAATCCCCTGATGCTCGTATTCTCGCTATTGCTTCTGAATAAGAGATGGAGGAGATATCTATCGTATTTTGCTATATTCAATGCACTTACCACCATTATTGCTATAATCATATTCGTGCTTCGCATACAAGTAATGCACGCTTCGTTCCTTGCTCTTATGGCTATGATGTTGGTACGTTCGTTGATGTTTTTCCAACAAAATTTCTATAAGAAATACCAATAATGCGTTACCGTCTGCTGTGGCTATTGTTTTTTTTGTGTAATAATATTCTCTTTGCACAAACGACCGACTACAACAAACCCAAGCTCGTGGTAGCCATAAATATCGACGGTCTGAAAAACGAACACCTCACCCTACTCTACAACAGACTTTCGGAAGGTGGCCTCAGACGTATCGTCGACGGTGGTATAAGCGTCGAGAACGTGGAGTTCAACTATATATCGAAGAATCCCCTTACCGACGTAGCGTCGATTCATACCGCTACTACTCCATCGAGGCACGGTATCGTCGGCGACCGAATACTATCGGCTCTCGACAACGACTTCGTATCCATTACCGACGACCCTACGTATCACGGCATCTACTCTTCGTTGGGACGCTCGGCAAGCAACCTTACGGTAACAAACGTTGCCGATATGCTCAAGATAGCAAGCCCCAAATCGAAGGTTGTCTCCATCGCCATCGATGCCGACAAAGCAATAGTAATGGGCGGCCACAACGCCGACGGAGTGGTCTGGATAGACAGCGAAGTGAGCATAGCCTCTACCGATTATTACAGCAAGATACCGGTATGGGCTTCGTCGCTCAACTCCGCCAATCTTTTGGCAGACCTCATAAAAAAAGCGTGGCGACCGACATATTCGCTGCATACGTATCTGTTCCCGCCTTTCAGCGTTGCCGACGGTTGTTTCTACAGTCCGCCGTCGGGGCGAAAACCGACCGAGTTGATGGGGTCGTTCGTATACACTCCCTACGCCAATAGCGTAGTAACCGAATTGGCAAAAAAGGCTATCGACATCGAAGCGCTCGGCACAGACAACTACACCGATATGCTATGCCTTGGGTATAACGTATATACTTCGTTCGATAAGACGTCAGAACTTACTTGTGCCGAAAAGGAAGATATCTATCTGCGACTCGACAGAGATTTGGCGGAACTGCTACGAATAATAAACGAAAAGGTTAAGACCGAACACACGCTTATAGTAATCACCGGCACACAGTCGGAGGCGATTTCGGAGAAAACACTCAGCGCCAGTAGGCTACCGACAGGCAAATTCGACGGCAAACGTATGATGGCTCTTCTCAATAGCTTCCTTATGGCAAAATACGGACAAGTGCGATGGGTTATGAACTATGCCGACGGAAATATATTTCTCAACAATACCGAAATCGACAATCGAAACGTAGACCGAGAGCGATTGTACCGAGATATATTCATTTTATTGTCGCAAATACGAGGCATATCGGCTATATACTCTGCCGAGCAGCTCCAAAGAGCAAACGGCGACAATGCCGATGTAGCCGTAAGGCTAAAAAATTATCTATGTCTCGGTCGCTGCGGCGATATCGTGATTTCGCTCTCTTCGGGCTGGGTCGATATAGATACCGATGGCAACGAGAGCAGAATCTCTTCGTCGGCTCTACAGTACTCACCTCTATTGTTTTACGGCATCAATCTCGAAAAGTCGAGAGTCGGCAGCCGACACTTCGTTACCGATATAGCTCCTACGGTCTGTAAAATAATGCAGATACCCTACCCGAGTGCGTCGATAGGCAATGCTATCGTGCTGAAAACACGTAAATAGTGATAATATTCTATACATACAACAAATAAAATAAATTACACATATATGGCTTCACAGGAAGAAATCTTCAAGAAACTTATTGCTCACTGCAAAGAATACGGTTTTGTCTTCGCTTCGAGCGAGATATACGACGGGCTGGCTGCCGTCTACGACTACGGACAGAACGGCGTAGAGCTGAAAAACAATATAAAAGCCTATTGGTGGGGGGCTATGACCCGCCTCAACGACAATGTGGTAGGCATAGACGCTGCCATATTTATGCACCCGACCACGTGGAAGGCTTCGGGGCACGTCGACGCATTCAACGACCCGCTTATCGACAACCGCGACAGCAAAAAACGTTATAGAGCCGATGTGCTGATAGAGGATGTGTTGGCTAAATTCGACGAAAAGATAGCAAAAGAGGTAGATAAAGCTGCCAAACGTTTCGGTGAGTCGTTCGACAGAGATCTTTATTGCCGCACCAATCCGCGTGTAGTGGAGTATACCCAGAAACGCGATGCGCTGCACGAGCGTTTTGCCACGGCTATGAACGACAATAACCTCGATGAACTCAAACAAATCATTGTCGATTACGATGTGGTTTGTCCCGTATCGGGTACTAAGAATTGGACTGATGTACGTCAATTTAACCTTATGTTTTCGACCGAGATAGGTTCTGTTGCCGACGGAGCCACCAAGGTTTATCTCCGTCCCGAGACGGCACAGGGTATTTTTGTCAATTTCCTCAACGTACAGAAGACGGGCAGAATGAAGATACCGTTCGGTATAGCACAGATAGGCAAGGCGTTCCGCAACGAGATAGTGGCACGGCAGTTTATCTTCCGTATGCGTGAGTTCGAGCAGATGGAGATGCAGTTTTTTGTCCGCCCGGGCGAGGAGATGAAGTGGTTCGACTACTGGAAACATTTCCGTATGCGTTGGCACCGTTCGCTCGGACTTGGCGACGGCAAATATCGCTTCCACGACCACGAAAAGCTGGCACACTACGCCAATGCCGCTACCGATATAGAGTTCGAGATGCCCTTTGGATTCAAAGAGGTGGAGGGGATACACAGCCGCACGGACTTCGACCTGTCGCAGCACGAGAAATATTCGGGAAAAAACATCAAATACTTTGACCCCGAACTTAACGAGAGCTACGTGCCGTATGTGATAGAGACCTCTATCGGTGTCGATAGAATGTTTCTGTCGATAATGGCTGCTTCGTACGAAGAGCAACAGCTCGAAGGCGGCGACTCTCGCGTGGTACTGCATCTACCGCCTGTGTTGGCTCCCAACAAGGTGGCTGTATTGCCGCTTGTCAAAAAAGACGGGCTGCCCGAGAAGGCTGCGGAGGTGATGAATATGTTGAAGTTCGACTTCAAGACCGTATACGACGAAAAAGACAGTATAGGCAAACGCTATCGTCGCCAAGATGCCGTAGGTACACCGTTTTGCGTTACCATCGACCACCAAACGCTCGAAGACGATACCGTTACCATTCGCCGACGTGATTCGATGGAACAGAGCCGAGTTGCCCTTTCCGAACTCTATAATATTATCGACTCTGAGGTAAGTTTTAGAAATATCTTCGGCAAATTAGTCTGATATGTCAGTACCGAAACGACTGAGTCAAACAACATTATAATAAGTCTTTTAGTGGTAAAATATTGTTCTTTGTCGGCAAGTAAGTCGTTAATACACGATTTTTTTTCGGGTAAAAGCGAAAAAAATTTTTGTAGATAAAAAAAATGTATTACCTTTGCACTCGCAATCGACAATGAGGGCGTTTAGCTCAGCTGGTTCAGAGCATCTGCCTTACAAGCAGAGGGTCGGCGGTTCGAATCCGTCAACGCCCACAAACCAAGACGACACTTACCGCATAATATTGAGGTGAGTGTCGTTTGTATTTTCCCACCTTTCGCCACCGATAAATTATTTCTATCAAAATATAACAAATATCTTTTGGTTGTTTGAATATAATACTATATCTTTGCACTCGATTATAATTTTATAAATAATTAATATAGGAGAAATGACAATGAAAGTATTGGAATTTACGGGACTCAAAAACGTCCAAAAAGTAACCGCAGAACTTAGCCAGCTTCTGGCAGACCTACAAGTGTTTTATACCAATATCAGGGGATTCCATTGGAATATAAAAGGAAAGAACTTCTACGTATTGCACAAGAAATTCGAAGATATGTACAACGATACTGCAGAGAAAGTCGATGAAATAGCCGAACGCCTGCTTATGCTCGGAGAGGCTCCGAAACACAATTATTCGGACTACCTCAAAGTATCGAAAATAAAAGAGAGTCCTCTTGTAAGCGATGGCGACCAAGCACTGAAAAACATCTTGGAAACATATAAATATCTCATACAACTCGAACGACGAATCTCGGCCGATGCAGCTGAAATCGGCGACGATGCTACCGTTACACTTATGGGTGATTATATCGAAGAGCAAGAGAAAGCCATCTGGATGATGGTCGCTTATTTCGAATAGATGATGATTTAGATATAATGAAAGGAAAGAGGCTGCTTCGACAGAAGACAGCCTCTTTTTTTGTGTCGGGATACCAAGATTCGAACTTGGGACCCCCTGCTCCCAAAGCAGGTGCGCT